>Ga0209169_10001950_pt1 | contig 12587 bp, 13 predicted proteins | sample HubBroMetageWRM4_FD_188346 | JGI IMG/M metagenome (GOLD analysis project Ga0209169, IMG submission 188346) | Warmed soil microbial communities from the Hubbard Brook experimental Forest, New Hampshire - Hubbard Brook CCASE Soil Metagenome WRM 4... | ecosystem: Environmental > Terrestrial > Soil...
CCTTGGCGTGCGACGGGGGCGGTTGCGCTACGCGCTGACGCTTGCCGCCTCGCTCGCCGCGATGCTCGCCTGGCCGCTGATCACCTCGGGCCCGGCGCAGTTCTTCGACTCGACGTTCGGCTACCAGCTGATACAGCGCGGCGGCGGCATCCAGTTCAGCATCTGGACCTACATGCCGCAGCTGGCGATCGTGGCAAGGCTGCTACTCGCCGTCGCGCTGGTACTGCTCGCGCTCTCGCCCATGGTGCGTCCCGGAATGCAGGACGCGCGCAAGCAGGCCGCCCTCTCCGCCGCGCTCCTCATCGGCGCGCAGCTGCTCCTGGGCTACTGGTTCTACAGCTACCTCACCTGGTTCTACCCGCTGCTCGTCATCGCGATGGTCCAAGCCCCAGCACCGCCGTCTAAAAACCACTGCCCGTTCTGAAAATCAAGATCTTTATGCCGAACGGGCCGTGGTGCTTGCCGCGCGGACACGGTCACGGGAGCCATCCGGGGCGCACCAGGCCGGTCTCGTAGCCGAGCACGACAAGCTGGGCGCGGTCTCGCGCTCCGAGCTTGGTCATGATCCGGCTGACGTGCGTGCGGGCGGTTGCCGGGCTCATGTAGAGCCGCGCCGCGATCTCGTCGTTGTTCTGTCCTCCGGCCACGAGCTGGAGGACTTCTCGCTCCCGGCCGGTGAGCACGGCTAGTTCCTTCGCCGGGCGAGACGGTTTGGCCTTGGTGGCGAACTCCTCGATGAGGCGCCGGGTCATACTCGGCGAGATGAGCGAGTCCCCGGCTGCCACCACCCGCACCGCGCTGACCAGGTCGGCGGGCTCGGTGTCTTTGACGAGGAACCCGCTTGCCCCGTAGCGCAGGGCGTCGAAGAGGTACTCATCGAGGCCGAACGTGGTGAGGATCACGACCCGCACGCCGGCGAGCCCGGGATCGGCGGCGATCAGGCGGGTGGCTTCCAGGCCGTCCACCTCGGGCATCCGGATGTCCATCAGCACAACGTCGGGGATGAGCCGTCTGGCCAGCGCGACAGCTTCGCGGCCGTCGGCCGCTTCGCCGACGACCTCGATGTCGTCCCGCGCGTCGAGGAGCGAGCGGAAGCCGCCTCGGACGAGGGCCTGGTCGTCGGCCAGGACGACACGGATCATGATGTGCCTCCGAGCGGGAGGTGAGCGGACACGGTGAACCCCCCGCCGTTCCGGGGTCCGGCGGAAAACCGTCCGCCGAGCGCTAGCGCGCGTTCGCGCATGCCGGCGATGCCGCTGCCGGTCCCGGGCAGGCGGCCGCCGTTGCCCATCGCGGCCCGGCCGTCGTCGCTGATCTCGACATCGAGCCCGTCGACCCCGTAAGCGAGACGCACCGTCGCGATGGCTGAGCAGGCGTGGCGGGCGACGTTCGTGAGCGACTCCTGCACGATGCGGTACGCGGCAAGATCGACGGCCGCCGGCAGCGCCCGGCATTCGCCGGCGGTTTGCAGCACGACCGCGATGCCCGCCGCCCGGGTGAGCTCCACCAGCTCGTCCAGCCGGCCGAGGCCGGGCGTGGGAGCACGTGGGGCGTCCTCCTCCGCGTTACGGAGGGCGGCGAGCATGGCCCGCAGCTCGCCGAGGGCCTCCTTCGACGCCGTCTTGATGGCGCCGAGCGCAGCCCGGGCCGCTTCGGGCTGGGTGTCCATGAGGTCGAGGCCGACCCCGGCCTGGACGCTGATGAGCGAGATGTTGTGGCCGATCACGTCGTGTAGGTCCCGGGCCATCTGGAGCCGCTCCTCGCTCGCACGGCGCCGGGCATCGACGGCCCGGGCGGAACGCGCGTCGGCCGCCCGCTCACGGCGGAGCCTGACGACCTCTGCGGCGATCACGAGGACGGCCAGCCAGCCGCCGAGCGCCAAGGCGAAGGTGAGCGAGACTCCCCGGTTCCCGAAGGCGAGCGGAGCAAGCCAGACGGAGGAGAGGTAACCAGCGGCGATCACGACCCAGGCAGCGTAGCGATGCCCGGAGGTGGCGGCGAGGAAGAACGCCACGATCAGGCTGAGGTTGGCAGGCCACGCCCCGGACGGGGTGAGCGTGGCCGCGAACGCGACCCACAAGACGGCGACGGGCCAGCGCCGCCAGAACAACAGCGACAGGGGGCCCACGATCAGGAGCAGCCAGTCGGCGGCTCCGAGGTGGCTGGCCGGACTGTGGTGGCCGGCCACGGTCGCTACGGCCCCGGCGAGCTGCAGTACCAGCAGCACCACAGGCAGTGCCAGGTCATGGCGCCAGCCGAGCCCGCTGAGCCAGCGCACGCATCGGTGATCCATCCTGCTCAACGTACCGGGGGTGTTCCCGCGCCGCATCGGCTCCGAGGCGGGTTGTGAGCTGCGCTGTCGGACGTAGCTGTGAGCTCGCCGGTACGCCCGCTGACGTAGTTCACAAGCCGCTCGCCGCCGGACGACGCGGGCCGTCCGAGCCGTCAGCATCGTTGTCATGGACCAGCACACACGAACCGGCGACGCTCCAGGGGGCCCGCGATGGCCGTGATCGAGGTCGACCACCTCACCAAGCGATTTACCGGGCTGACGGCCGTCGACGACGTCACCTTCACCGTCGAGCAAGCCAGCGTGGTCGGCTTCCTCGGCCCCAACGGGGCAGGCAAGACCACGACGCTGCGCATGCTGCTCGGCCTGGTCACGCCCACGTCGGGGACGGCGCGGATCAACGGGCGCCGTTATGCCGACATCGGCGAGCCGCTCCATGTCGTCGGCGCCGCGCTGGAATCGTCCCTGGCCTACCCGGGACGCAGCGCCCGCAACCACCTCCGCATCGCCGCCCTTGCCGGTGGCGCCCGGCCGGCACGGGTCGATGAGCTGCTCGACCTCGTCGACCTCACCGGAGCCGCGGACCGCCGGGTCGGAGGCTTCTCCCTCGGGATGCGCCAGCGGCTCGCCCTCGCCACCGCCCTGCTGTGCGACCCCGAGATCCTCATCCTCGACGAACCAGCGAACGGCCTCGACCCCGAGGGCGTGCACTGGCTCCGGACCCTGTTGCGGGACCTCGCCAGCGAAGGACGGACCGTCCTGATCTCCAGTCACATCCTCTCCGAGGTCGCCCAGACCGTCGACAGCGTGGTCATCCTGGACCACGGCCGCCTCGTCATCCAGGCCACCCTCGCCGAGCTCACCGCCGGCGGCGCCGACCTCGAAGACGTCTTCCTCGCCCTCACCGCGGGCCACGAGGTGACCCGATGACCCGGCTCGTCCGCACCGAACTGCTCAAGCTCGCCACGATGCGCCTCACCTACGGGCTGCTCGCCGTAGCTGCCGTGCTCAGCGCTCTGTTCTCTCTTCTTGAGAACAACGAGGCCGGCACGGCCGGCAGCGGCGTCCCGCCGATCTCCACGGCCGATGGGTTGCGCACTGTGACCACCGTTACCGGCTTCGCCATGCTCTTCGCAGCCGTGCTCGGATCGATCGTCGCCAACGGCGAGTTCCGCCACTCCACGGCCACCCTCACCTACCTCGCCACCCCGAAGCGGACACGCGTGCTCCTCGCCAAGGTGATCGCCTCGTCCTGCGCCGGGTCGCTCTTCGGACTGGTCGCCGGGATCATTGCCACCGGCGTCGGGCTCGCCTTCGCCGCCGGCCACGGCGACCACGTCGCCCTCTCCGCCGGCACCCTGGTGGGCCACGTCGGCGGCGCTGTGGCCGGCGCCGCCCTGCTCGCCGCGTTCGGCGTCGCCATCGGTTCGCTGGTCCGCTCCCAGCTGGCCACCGTCATCGGCATCTTCGTCTGGGCGATCATCATCGAGTCCTTGATCGGCGGCCTCTACCCGTCCACCCGTCCGTACTTGCCCTACACCGCCGCCACCGCCCTGGCCGGAACCAAGCTCGGCGGTGCTGCCTTCGGCCCGGCGCACGGGCTCAACGGCGCAGGCCCGCTGCCTTTCGTCGCCGGCGCCGCGCTCATCGCCGCCTTCGCCGCTGCCGCCGCCCTCATCGCGGCCCGCACCACGGTCCGACGTGACATCACCTAACCCGCAGTGAAGAACCCAGGGCCTAGTCACCGGGCCGGCCTGGAAGGCGCGTAGCCTGCGCGCCGCGGCATACCGTGCGCCGGCCCGGTGGTTCCCTACTGGCCCTGGCGCTTATGCGGCAAACTGGAATCGTGGGGGAGGTGCTGTGCCCGGTCCTGGTGGGGCGGCGGGCCGAGATCCAGGCGCTAGAGTCGGCGCTTGCCGGAGCGCTGGCCGGCGAGGGCGGCTGCGCTGTCATTACCGGCGAGGCAGGTATCGGCAAGTCTCGCCTGATCCGCGAGCTGTCGCGGCTGGCCGATGCCCGGCGGGTGCCGGTCGTGGCGGGCCGGGCAGTCCCCGCCTCCACCAGCGCCCCCTACCGGCCGGTGACCGAGGCGCTGCTGCAGCTGCTGCGGAGGCGGCCGCTGCCCGATGACCCGTCGCTGGCCCCGTGGCTGCCGCATCTGTCTGTCCTGCTGCCGGGATCGGTGGGCGGGGGCCGGGCGGCTCACCCGGGCGGCGGAGCGGACTCCCACGCCCTCCGGGGCGAGGCGGTTCTGCAGCTGCTGCGCCGCCTGGGGCCTGATGGGCTGGTGGTCGCCATGGAGGATCTGCACTGGGCGGACCCGGATACGGTGTCGCTGGTCGAGTACCTGGCTGACAACGCCGCCGGCCAGCCGCTGCTGTTCGCCGTCTCCCTCCGGACCGAGCCGCCGTCCCCCGCATCGGACCTGGCCCGGCGGCAGCGGGGAAGGCCGGGCATCGTGCATCTCCCGCTCGGCCGCCTATCTGACCGTGAGGTCGCCGAGATGATCGCCGCGTGCTCCCCGGGCGCCGGCCCCGACGTGCGATCCCGGGTGGGGCGGGCATCGGAGGGCGTGCCTCTCCTGGTCGAGGAGCTACTCGCCGCGCCCGGCGTCCCGCAGTCGATCAGCGAAACGGTGCGGGACCGGCTGTCGGAGTTTCCCGGCCGCGAGCGCGCGGTGCTGGAGACGGCGGCGGTGCTGGGGCGTCACTTCGACTGGGAGATCCTGCCGGCGGCCAGCGGGCAGACCCCGGAGGTGGTGTCACGGGCGCTGGCCCGGGCGGTCGAACGGACCCTGGTCATCGCCGACGGGGAGGGGTTCCAGTTCCGCCACGCCCTGACCCGGGAGGCGGTGCTGATGTCGATGCTGCCGCCCCGGCTGCGCCAGGCCGCGGCGGCCGGGCTGGCGGCGATCGACGCCGCCCACCCCGGCCTGCAGGGCGGGTGGCGGGACGTGGCCGCCGACCTGGCCGCCCGTTCGGGAGACCGGGCCCGGGCCGGGCGGCTGCTGCTGGACTCAGGCCGCCAGTCACTGGGGGTCGGGGCGCTGGCGACCGCCGTCGGCACCCTGGGCAGGGCCGCCGACCTGCTCGAGGGCAGCCCGGAGCGGGCCGATGCCGAGCTCACGCTCATCGAGGCGCTGGCCCTGGCAGGACGTGTTGACGAGGCGGCCGCCGCCGGCAACCGGCTCATCGGGCGGCTTGGCGAGGACCCGGCGACCAGCGCCACCCGGGTCGAGGCCCACCTGCGGCTGGCCCACGCGGCGGTTGCGGCGTCGCGGTGGCCGATGGCCCGCCACCACATCGAGGCAACCGCCGGGACAGACCCGGACCTCTCCGCGCGGGCCGCCGTGCTGTCCGCGGAGGTGGCCCTGGCCGCCGACGACGTGGCGGGGGCGTGCCGCACCGCGGAGCGGGTCCTCGCCATGGAAGGCGCGGGCCCGGATGTACGCTGCCACGCCTTCGAGATCGTCGGCCGGAGCCGGCGGCTGCACGACCTGCCCGCCGCCGCCGCGGCGTTTGAGGCGGCGCTGGCCACCGCCGAGCGGGCCAGCCTGCCGGTGTGGCGGCTGCGGGCGCTGCACGAGCTTGGCACCGTCGACATGTTCGAGCGGATGGACACCGGCCGCCTGCTCGAGGCCCGCAAGCTCGGCGAGCAGATGGGAGCGCTCAGCACGGCGGCGGAGCTGGACCTGCAGCTGTCGGCCGCCTTCACCGGCCGGTGGGACCTGGAGCGCTGCGACGCTCATGCCGGATCGGCGCTCGAGGCCGCCGGTCACCTGCGGCTCGGCCAGGTGGCGGCCAAGGCCCTGGCCATGATGGCCGGCAGCGCCAGCATGCGGGCCGACGTGACGGCGACCGAGCAGCTATCGGCCCGCGCGCTGGCCGCCGATCCGGCCAACCCCATGCTCGCCGGGTTGTGCCGGGCCAGCGTGGGCATGGCCGGGTTCATGGCCGGCGAGGGCGCCGCGGCGCTGCGCCCGTTCGCCGAGGGCACCGCCGCCCTGTCCCGGCTGCCGAACGCCGAGCCGATATCGATCCGGGCGCTGTGGCCCTTGATCCAGGCCGCCCGCGGCGACCGCCGGGCGGCAGCGACCCTTGAGGAGGCCCGCCGGAACGGCGTGGAGGCCTTCGGCCTCAACCGCGGCCTGCTCGCCTTCGCCCAGGCGGTGCTCGAGGGCCGCTCGGGCCGTCCCGGCCGGGCCGACGCCATCGTCGCCGGGCAGGCCACGGCGTTCGCCAACTGCGAGACCTGGGCCGACCTGGCCGGTTTCATCGCGGCCCCGCGGGCCCTTGCCGACGGCTGGGGGGAGCCGGTCCGCTGGCTTACCGCCGCCCGGGACCGGTTCACCGCCCTGGGACTCGGCCGGCTGGCCGGGCGCTGCGCGGAGCTGCTCCGGGACGCGTTGCCCAACCCGTGGGCGAGCGACGGGGTGACCGACCGGGAGGCCGACGTGCTCCGCCTGGTTATCGACGGCCTGGCCAACAAGGAGATCGCCGCCGCGCTCCGGCTATCGCCCAGGACGGTGGAGAAGCACGTCGAGAACCTGCTGCGCAAGACCGGGGCGCGGTCCCGGACCGAGCTGGCCGTCACCTCCCGGCGGCCCGCTACGTAGCGGGCCGCGGCGCTACGTGTTTTCCCCGATGCACCCGCCCGGCCGGCCGGCGGATCCTCTTTTCAACGTCCCGGGAAAGACCGGGATAGCGGAAAGGGAGAACTCATGCTGGAGTCAAAGAACACCGCCACGCCGGACGACAAGAGGAGCTTCGAGCACGGCACCATCAGCCTGGTCAACCTGACCGGGTTCACCGTGGGCCTGGCCGAGTTCCGGCCCGGCTGGAGGTGGTCCACCGACGTGAAGCCGCTCGTCGGCACCGACACCTGCCAGGGCACCCACAACTCCTACGTCGTGTCCGGCCGGCTGCACGTGGCGATGAGCGACGGCCGGGAGCTGGAGCTCGGGCCGGGAGATGCCCACCTGGTCGGCCCCGGCCACGACGCCTGGGTGGTCGGCGACGAGCCGTGCGTGACCATCGACTTCATCCCGACCGGCCACACCGTGAGCGCCCGCGTCGCCCGCTGCCCGTGCGGGGTGGAGTTCCGGGCCGCCACCGACGACCAGCTCGACCACCTGGTGGCGGCCATCCAGCAGCACGCCAAGGGGTCACACGACCACGAGGTGACCCGCGAGCACGTGCTCGCCGAGCTCGGCGTCCAGCCAGCCTGACCTGCCAGGGACACCACGATCGCGGCAACAAGGCGAGGGCCTGCTGGGTTTACTGCTAGTAAGGAGTAGACCCCAGCAGGACTGAACGGGTACCAGGGATGGCCGAGACAACCAAGAGCGAGACGACGCGCCGCAGCGTACTCGTTTCCTTCGTGGTGAATTGCGTTGAGACGCTCGGGCTGGGGGTGGCGGCCGGGGTGACCGGGTCGGTGGCCCTGCGCGCCCAGACCGCGGCCAACGCCGCCGACGTGGCGGTCCAGGTGTTCCTGCTCATCGGCGTGCTCAGCAGCGTCCGGCTCCCGGATCAGACCCATCCGCTCGGGTACGGGCGGGAGCGCTTCTTCTGGTCCTTGATCGCGGCGCTCGGGATCTTCCTCGGCGGTGGCGTCCTCGGACTCGACGAAGCGGTCCACGCTGCGCTGCATCCGTCAGCCGTTCACTCCTACCTGGTCGCCTACCTGGTGCTGGTCACGACGGTCGTGCTGGATGCGTTCGCGCTGGAGATCGGGTTGCGGCCGGTGCGCAAGCAGGCGGCCGGTCGCGGTATCTCGCTGCGGGACTCCCTGGCCCGAAGCACCGACCCCGCATCGACCACGGTGGTGGTCGCCGGAGGCTGCTCCGTGATCGGCGGCATCACGGCCACAGCCGGGCTCGTGCTGAGTGAGGTGACAGGAAGCCAGGCGCCGGACACGGTGGCGAGCGCGCTAATCGGCCTGCTGCTGCTGTTCGCATCAGTGCTCTTGCTGCAAACGAACCGGAATCTTCTTTCCGGGCGCGGCGTTCCGCCGCCCATGCTCCGCGAAATGTCCCAGGTCATCGCCGAACAGGTGGGGGTGGTCGACGTCCCGGACCTGTTCGCGATCGTGGTCGGGCCATCGAGCCTGGTCGTCGACGGCGATGTCATCTTCGCCCACGACCTGGACCTAGCGGCGGTGGAACAGACGATCCTGCACTGCATCCACGTGCTCCGAGAACGCTGGCCCAAGATCAAGTACGTATACCTCACGCCAGTCGGCAAGCCCCGGCCGACCCGCGCCAGACGATCCGGCGCCCCTGCCGCCGACGGTAAGCAACCCCGCCCGCCCTCACCAGCAGGCCCTGCGACTTGAGAATCGAGAATTGCCCGCCACGCCACCGGCGCGGTGAGGCGCCGAGGGCGTGCGCGACGCTTCCGGTGCCGAGGATGGCGATCTTCATGGGTGTTTCCCTTCGGTGAGGAGGATCCGGTGTGGACGGTCAGGGAGCCGCTCGCCGTGACGCGCTACCGTCTGCGGTATCTCAGCTGGAAGGGCAGCAGCGCTGATTCGAGCTGAACCCGCAGGCTCATCTTGCTCTCGCCCTCCCTCCGGTCGGCAAAGTGAATCGGGATCTCGACGATCTTCAGGTCGTGCTTCACCGCGCGGTAGTTCATCTCCACCTGGAAGCTGTAGCCGTTGCTGCGGACGCTGGTGAACTGGATGGCCTCCAGTGCTGAGCTGCGCCAGAGCTTGAAGCCGGCCGTGACGTCACGGATGCCCAGCCGAAGCAGGACACGGACGTAGGTGTTGGCCCAGCCCGACAGCGCCTTCCGGTACCACGGCCAGTCGCGGGCCACGCTCGCGCCCGCCACATAGCGCGAGCCGATGACGACGTCGGCTTCGGTCGACAAGAGGGTGCCCAGCATCTGCGGCAGGTACCCCGGCGGGTGGGACAAGTCGCTGTCCATCTGCGCCACGAACTCGGCCCCCGCCGCCACAGCGCGGGTCATCCCGTCGACGTAGGCCCGCCCGAGACCCTGCTTGCCGGGCCTGTGCACGACGGACATCCGGTCCCGGCCGTAGCGTGCGGCCAGCTCTTCGGCTATGTCGCCGGTGCCATCCGGGGAGTTATCGTCCGCTACCAGGATCTGCAGTCTGGTCAGCGGCAGGTCGAACAGGGCCGCGACGATCACCGGGAGGTTCGCCGCCTCGTTATAAGTGGGCAGCACGACGGTCAGCGCTGACGAGCGCCACGGCTCGGGGATATGCACCGTATGCACGCTGGCAAGATCCCGTTCGCCGAGATTAATGGCCGATAGTCTCGCGGAGAGCTTAGATCGGTTCATGCCGGCACGTCACGGGGTGGCCTAAAACTCGCACCCGACAGAACGACCAAATCCCGCGGGAAATCTCCCGCACATCGGCGGAAACGGCCGGGTCACAGGAGCCGGACGTGGTGCTCGACGGCCTTCGGCTACAGTCCTGGGCATCTGCCTACCTGCGGGCCATCGGCGGCCGCCCTCTCGAAATCGAAACTACGCCGGCGCCGCTGCCCCGGACTTACCCGGCTGTCTCGCCGTCAGCCGGCACTGGCGCGATGATGTCGATTGTCGGGAAGTATGTCCGGTACCGGCGGACGTCGCGGGTCAGCAGCCGGTAGCCCGCTATGGCGGCATGCGCGCCGATGTAGAAGTCCGGCATGGGCGAGCGTTTGTCACCGCCGCCGCGCCGGTACCGCACGAACGCCTTCCCCGCGGCGAAACCGGCCAGGTAGGGCAACGGCTCGCGTTCGTAGTCGCTGGCCGGAAGCAGTTCATCAAGCTCTTCGATGGTCTGGTAGCCGACCGAGACCTCGGCGTAGATGAGGGGGTTGATCACTACCCGCCCGGCGTCCACCGCCGCGGCGATCTGCCCTGCCGACCAGTCAGCCCACTGCAGGTCACCGGTGATGACATCGAGCAGCACGCAGGAATCGACCAGCGTGGCGGGCCGGATCGCGGCGGGGTCACTCGCCACGGAGCAGTGCCATGATCTGATCGGTGCTCATGCCTGCCACGTCCTGGCCGGTGGCCGTGTTACGTAGCCGCCGGACCAGACGCTGCCCCCGGCTCTCGGCTCCCTGTGTACGGACGATCTGCAGCACGCCGTCAGCCTCGACGACCTGGACCTCGTCTCCGGTATGCAGCCCGTACTTGGCCCGGAGTTGAGCCGGGATGGTTACCTGGCCCTTGCTATTCAGCACCACGACAACCTCCGGGAGACAGGTAGCCTGTAATACATCTACTACGTAATAGTAGTGCCTAACCCCAGCGCGACGCTAACCGTAAGCCTGGGGCGATCCGGCGGGCGGGCATGGTTCCCCAAACGAGTAACAGTCCTGGCGATCTACACGATGGCGCACATGCCGACAGCCGGGCGGCGATCGCTCCAGGTTGCCACCGCCCGGCTGACCAGTGACAATCTCCCTATGCCATATCTGCCTGAACAAGGAGCGCATGGCTGCTTCACGGCCGTCGGCATCGCGTCGTGAGCGATGAAATACGGCAGATCCAGCCGCAGGACCCAGAGATCCAGGAGGAATGGCTCCGGGAGACCGGCGAACCGGGTATCCGTGGGGTGAACGTATGCCGTGTCGACGAGATCGGCGGCTGGCAGGTCATGGTCTGGGTGATGGAGTACGTCAGCGAGGATCCGCTCGAATCCGAGCTTCGTGAGCGTATTACGACCGCGCTCCGCGATGTCACAGGCGTTACGAGTGCTGGCGAACAGGACCGCGAGACGTGGTTCGTGACCGGCGCCCCATCCGGTAAGGCTCTGGTCGAGGCTGCCGCCCGCGTCGTTGACGACCTCGCCGGGCGGACGCGTGCGCACGTTGGCAGGTAAGAGCCTGCCCGAAACCGGACATAGGGCGCAGGCGTAACGTTTCGTGATCTTCTGGCGGGCCGCGCGGCGTGGCTCTGCGGTGACTACCCCGGCGGCTGGGCGGCGCTGACCTCGCGGGGCGCGGGCGGGGCCGGTGCAGCACCGGCTTGGACCTCACGCCCTTCTGCAATCCCCAGAATTAAGGATCGCGTTATACGCCCGGCCGAGACCGTGCCGGATTCCGGATACACCGTGAATTTCCCTTGGCGTCGGCTCGGGCCGGGCCACTAACAGTCCTGCACGGGCCGACGGCCCGAGGGGAGGATCGTATGGCACACAACATACTGAGCTGAGGTAGCGGACGCGCTATCGAGATTTGAATTCATCGCGCCGCTGAGATCGGCTCCCATGAAATTATCACCGGACAAATCCGCTCTTTTCAGGTTGGCTTTCATCATGTCGGCGTCGCCCAGGTCCGCGCCGCGCAAGTTTGCGCCCGTGAGGTTCGCCGAACCGAGATCGGCGCCGCTGAGGTCGGCGTACGCGAGATTAGCGTTGCTGAGATTCCGGTACGACAAGTTTGCCCCGGCCAGGTCGGCACCGGCGCAGTCGGCGGAAGGCCCTGGATGGCATGCATGGGCGGTACCCGACGTACTAGTGCCACTGGACGCGACAGCAGCGCTGGATCCCCACACGGCCAGGGAAAGCACCAGTATGCCGGCCGTCACAAGTGCGCCCGCGATTCCAGTGGCAATGCCGAAACGTCGCGTCATTCCTGCTCCCCCATAACGAATGTCCAGGCATGATACCTTTGACGGACAAGACCGGTGCATTGATAGCACCTCTCGCAGCACATATTACGGTTTCGAAGATAACACCAGGGCAACGCCATGAGGCTCGAGTACGCCATCGGCTGGCGCGACGTGCGTAGGCGCGATCGAGCGGGTGCCCGTGGCGCAGGCTGGCCGGGACGGGGCGCGGAGCGTTCCCGGCCGTGCTTGGGCGGGGAGCCAAGCGGTCTAATTCATGCTGTCCCGTCAGCAAATACGCTGGAGCTTGTCATGGCTAACCCAACGGGCCAGATCGGCCAGCTCCGTGAGGAAGAACTCCCCGTTGTCCGGGTGATCGTCCCGCCCAACCCTGGCGGCCGGGTGTTCGAGGATGACCTGGATCCCGGCGACCTGGTATTCGACGGCAAGCTGACACCCATGCTCGTCTGGCACGAGCACTACCCGGTCGGCCGTGGCTGGCGATCCGGCTGGGTGCTCAGCTTTGACACCGACGGCAAAGGGAACCCAGACGACTACATCGTCGGCCTCGGCCTGCCGGATGTCGATGCCGCCGTGGCGCAGGCTCGCCAGTACTTGCGTGCAGTCGGCTACCCGGCCGCTGGCTGGTCGTCGTCATGACCACCGCAGCAGGACGGCTCCGCCCCTCGACGCTCGGTGACGCCATCTCCCGCTAGCCCAGG
>Ga0209169_10001951_pt1 | contig 12587 bp, 16 predicted proteins | sample HubBroMetageWRM4_FD_188346 | JGI IMG/M metagenome (GOLD analysis project Ga0209169, IMG submission 188346) | Warmed soil microbial communities from the Hubbard Brook experimental Forest, New Hampshire - Hubbard Brook CCASE Soil Metagenome WRM 4... | ecosystem: Environmental > Terrestrial > Soil...
TGAAACCAGGCGGGTATCGGCATCTTCATGTCTGAGACGCGCGATGTATTTTTCTTTTCGCTCACGCCACGGCGGCTTGGGAAAAGTATCGGCATCGGTGCATCCGTCGACCACTTTCGCCACACGGCTGCCGAAGCGCCTTCGGACTTCCTTCAGCATCGGCGCTCCGCCACAATCTTCGACCACATCGTGCAGCAGCGCAGCGATGGCGAGATCTTCATCGCCGCCGGCTTCCAGCACAAGCGAAGCCACGCCCATCAGGTGCGTGATGTAAGGAATCGACGAAGCCTTGCGGGTTTGCTTTTTGTGCTTGTCGGCGGCAAACTCGAAAGCCCGCAGAAATCGAGGCCCCAGCATCGACTTTCTCCGCGCTCTCGGCGTGTTCGGCGGTGAAAGCTTTTTTCGGACAGCCCTCACTGCTTCTCTCCCCGCCGCGCCAGCAAGTAGGCGCGAATAAATGGCTGCAGGTCGCCATCGAGCACGCGATCCACGTCGCCTACTTCCGTCTTCGTTCGATGATCCTTGATCATCCGATACGGTTGGAGTACATACGATCGAATCTGCGATCCGAATTCGATGTCGAGTTTGGAGTCTTCGATCTTCTTCGTGGCCGCGCGCTTTTTCTCCATCTCATACTCGTAGAGCTTCGAGCGCAGCATGCTCATGGCGCGTTCTTTGTTTTTGTGTTGCGAACGTTCATTCTGGCAATTGGCAACCAGGTTCGTCGCAATGTGCGTGATGCGCACGGCGGAATCGGTGGTGTTTACGTGCTGCCCGCCTTTACCGCTGGAGCGGTAAGTATCGATACGAATGTCTTCCGGCTTGATGACGATTTCAATGTTGTCGTCGATCTCCGGCGAAACATACACGCTGGCAAAGGAAGTATGCCGCCGCTTGGCTTGATCGAAGGGAGAAATGCGCACCAACCGGTGAACGCCGATTTCACTCTGCATCAGGCCGAAGGCGTACTCGCCGTTCACGGCGAATGTCGCGGATTTCAGCCCAGCCTCTTCGCCCGGCTGATAGTCGTAGAGCACCGTTTCAAATCCCTGGCGCTCGGCCCAGCGCAGATACATACGCAGCAGCATGTCGGCCCAGTCCTGCGATTCGGTGCCGCCCGCACCGGGATGAATCGTCACGATGGCATTGCGCACATCGTTTTCGCCGGAGAGCAGCGTCTCCGTTTCGAGCTTGTCGAGGACCTGGCTTAACGCTTCGATTTCGCGCTGCAGGTCGCCGTCGACGTTTTCGCCTTCCTTCGCGAGATCGAAGTAGGCGGAAATATCCCCGCTGCGGCGCGCGAGGTCAGCATCGTTGGTGAGCACACGCTCCAGCCGTTTTTTCTCGCGCATCACCTGCTGCGAGCGCTGCGGATTCGACCACAGATTCGGGTCGGCAGCCTGCTTGTCAATTTCGGCTAATTGCGGACGGACCTTCTCCGCGTCAAAGATACTCCCGGAGTTCGTGCACCTTCTTGCTCAACTTTTCATACGCGACTTCGAGTTCTTGATTCATGAGGATGTATCAGCCTTCTTGCGGTTTTTGAGGAAAAATAAAGCGCGCGATGAGCGCCGCTAAAGAAATTATCGCACACGCATACGCGAACCAGTCTCCGTGCCGTGTGTAGAAAGTGGTTACGGAAGTGAGCGAATAGGACGCAACCATAGTCAACCGCTCTTTGCGCGGAATGCGCGCGACAACGCGCCCCCACGGATCAATCGACGCCGTCACCCCAGTGTTTGTCGCGCTCAGCAGCCAGCGGTTGTTTTCAATGGCCCGCATGCGCGTCTGATTCAAATGCTGCGCGTAGGCGCCGCTGTCACCGTACCATCCGTCATTGGAAATATTCACCAAAACTTGCGCACCCTGATCGGCAAACCGGCGCACTTCGTCGGGAAAAATCGATTCGTAACAAATAAAGACGCCCAGCTTTTCGCCGCCTGCATCGAGGGGCGTGCGCGAAGCGCCGTGCTCGAATTCTCCGACTTCTTTGGTCAAGCCGCCGGCAAAAGAAAACAGGCTAGGAAACGGCAGGAATTCTCCGAATGGCACGAGATGAACTTTGTCGTAACGCGCCCTCCAATCACCGTTCGGGCTGATCAACGCGGCGGAGTTGTATATCCGTGAATTTGCCGAAGCCGCAGGTGCGCCTGTAGTTCCGATCGCTCCCGCCACCATCCACACATTCGCCTCGCGCGCCACATCGGAAAGTTCATTCCGGAAGCGCACATCGCTTGTGAAGAAGGGCGCCGGCGACTCCGGCCAAACGATCAATTCAACTTTGCTTCCTTCTGTCGCGTTCGATGGATTCGCAACTCCGCTCACGCTGAGCTGCTTCAGTTCCTGAATCGTCTGCTGAAAATACTCGGGAGTCCAGTCGGCCGCTACTGGAATATTTTCCTGCAACAGCAGCGCGGCACGATCGCCGTTCGAAGGCGGAGCTTCGATTAATCTCCCGGCCTGCAGCACTGCCGCCGCAGCCAGCCCCGCAACCAGCAGAGAACTTCGCTTTGCCTTCGGAACCAGAAACGCAGTGGCCAACGCCACGTTCACCAGCGCGATCTCAAACGAGATGCCATAGACCCCAGTCCAACTTGCAATGCGGGAGAGCGAAACGTTATCTACCTGCGCGATGCCCAGCAGATTCCAGGGAAACGATGTGATTCGCGTCCGCGCCAACTCCACCGCGACCCAGAGAAAAGGTGCGCTAACCAAGGCGCGCCGATAATCGCGGCCACGCGCCAGCAGGCTCACCAGCAAACCGAACAACCCGTGATAGAGCCCGAGATAGCAGCAAAAAAGAAACAGAGCCAGCGCGGCCATCGGCGCACTTAAGCCGCCGAATAAACGCATGGTGTCGAAAATCCAATAACACGTTCCGGCGTACCAGATGATCCCGCAGACGTATCCCAGAAGAAATCCCTGCCCCGGAGATGCAGGTTGCAGACGCAGCGAACCGGCAACCTCCAACTCGCCAGCCGGACGCGCGCGCAGCAACGCGACAATCAAGGGCGCCAGCGCGAACCAGGAGAGAACATAAATGTTCGGCAGCGGAAAGATCACTATCTGCAGAGCTGCAGACACAACGACCAATATCCATGCGCTGGGATGAATTTGCCGCACGCGCAAGGATATCAAATGCAGTTATCGGTACTCAGTTGCCGGTGACCAGTGACTTGACCCGAACGAATTCGGCAATTTCAGGCGTGACGTAGAGCGGAGGAGTAATTTCGAAGATCGGGCACTGCGCCACAGGCTTCAGCGAGATCGCGTTCCACGCGGTCTTATCCGCCTTATGCAAAATTACCGCGTCAGCGCGATCTAAAAACTCCCGGGCCGAATTCTTGAAATCTGCCGTCGCGGGATCGAGTACGGTCAGGTATAAATCCGGACGCAGAAATTTCAACACGCTGTTCGACTCGATGATCACATTCACGGCGTGATCGATCCGCTGGCGCAGCGTAGGCATGGCCTCGGCGAGCCTTCCCTGCTCCGTCCGCACCCACAACGACCGCGCGGCCCCCGCCACCAGAAATCTCGATGTATCCGATTTGCCGGAGCGGTCGCGCTCTTCAGAAATCGCCCACGAATGGTCGCCCGTCGCGCAGTCGCAAGGCTCGCCATTGGCCGAACAAATGCCGTGCCCATACTGTGTGATTTTGACGGCGGTCCAGTTAAACTCGCGCAACGCCGAGATCAATCCCGCGACCACGCTGGTCTTGCCCACATTGCGCGAATGCCCGCCAACCACGACCAGTGCCACGGATCATTCCTTCTTTGCCAGCCGCGCGACGGTGGCCAACTGTTTTAAATATTCCCGCAGCGGCTGCGCCGGAGTTCCCCAAAACGCCTTACCCTTGCCGCGCAAAACTTTATTCGGCAGCACGCCTCCCTGCCCGCCCAGCATCACTCCTTCACCGATGCGGGCGTGTTCGCCGATGCCGACCTGCCCGCCAAGCACCACGCCTTTCTCAATCACAATGCTGCCGGAAAGCCCGGTCTGCGCCGCGATAACCACGTCTTCGCCAATCTGGCAGTTGTGGCCAATGTGGACCAGGTTGTCGATCTTCGTTCCGCGCCCGATTCGCGTTTCGTCCAGCGCTCCGCGATCAATCGTTGTGTTGGCCCCGATCTCGACATCATCTTCAATCACGAGCTTCCCGACCTGGGGAAACTTTTCGTAACGGCCGGTCTTGCGATCGCGGACGTATCCGAAGCCGTCGCTGCCCAGCACGGCGCCCGCGTGCGCAATCACACGATCGCCGATTGCCGTTCCCGCATAAATCGTGGCATTCGGATAAATCGTGCAATCGCGCCCGATGCTGACGCCGTCGGCGATTACGCAACCCGCGCCGACCCGTGTGTTCTCTCCGATCCGCACGCAGTCGCCGATCACGGCGTGTTCATCGACATGAACGCCAGGATTCAGCACGGCCGTAGGATGAACCGTCGCCGAAGGATGAACGCTCTCGACCCGCGGAGCCTCATTCGCCAGATCGCACTCCTGCAGTAAGCGCGCCGCTCTGGCCAAGGTTAGTTTCGGGTGATCGCTGATCAGCAGGGGTTTGCGGCTGGCGGTATGCGCCGCGAATTCTCCAGCAATTACCGCGCCCGCACGCGAGCGTAACGCCGAGGCCAGATGCTTCTCGTCTTCGACAAAAACGAGATCACTTTCCGTAGCCGCGTGAATGCTGGCGACGCCGCCTATTTTTATCGCGCCGTCTCCAACCAAGCGCGCGCCAACCGCTTCGGCAATCTGGCTCAACGAGAGTGGTGTCCGGCGATTTTCCCGGAGGGTCATGGCACACACTTTATAGCAGGCGAGCCACGGTATGAAAGCGAAAGAGAGTAAGGAAAGAAGTGAGGCGCGCTTACGGTTCCTTCAGTTCATCCGCGCGCTTAGCGGCGGGCAGTGTCGCGCCACAGCCGCCCGTACTGTTGGGCACAGCTTCCTGGCACATCACGAATGTACCGCTGCCAGTACAGCCGGTGCCGCTACCAGTCAACTCCCACTGCCCGGTCACTATGCCATTGGTAAGCGCGCTATTGCTCGACGTCCCTACCACGCCAATTGGCGGGTCGTATGAGGTCAGTGTCAGCGTACTTCCCGAGCCGCCCCCTGAGATCGTATAGATCATCGACCCCGTCACCTGGTTCGACGCACTCGTATTCAATGTAGCCGTACCGTGCTCGCTGCCTCCAATATTCAAACTCGTGTTGAAGCAGGTATTGGCATTGTAGAAACTGAAAGAGTTAATCTGCAGCGTTGTCTCGTCCAATCCAACGCTAAAATTCGAGACAAAGTCGATGAGCGCGGCCTGCCCCGTACCACCGGTAAACTGCGCTTCCCAGTTTCCGCCCGCACCTGTCCTCGGCGGCACAGCCACCGTGTTGCTCGCACAGCTGCTTAGCCACATTCCCACGCCCAGCAGCGCAATTGTCGCCAGTTTCTTCATCATGTCCTTATATTTGGTTGACTACTGAGGATAGAGAGATGCGGGCAAACCCGTCAAGGGATGCCAGAGCGGGGTCGTGTATCAGTTTGAAACTGATACACGACCCAGAGCGGATAGTCGTGCGGTTCGAAGGCGTCATCCCAAGCAGAGCCCGCTTCATCAAAGTAACGAGCGAGCCTTGGTATCTACTTTGATCTATACCCTGTGATATACTTCGGTATAGACCACCGGGGAATCATGTCTCAAACCGCCAAACTTTTTCGTAACGGCCGCAGCCAGGCTGTCCGACTGCCCGCAGACTTTCGCTTCCCCGGATCGGAAGTTTACGTCCGCCGCGACCAGGCGACCGGAGACGTCATTCTTTCCCGCCGCCCCGACTCCTGGCAGGATTTCTTCGATCTCGCCGACAGGCTCGACATCCCCGAAGATTTTCTTTCCAAGCGCGGCGATCTGCCCCCGCAAAAGCGGAAGCTCTTCTAATGCCCGTCCGCTACTTGCTTGATACCAACATTGCCAGCTATGCAATCAAGGGAAACTTCCCGCAGGTTCGCAAGCGGCTCTTGGAAGTCCCGATGTCAGAAGTGGGAATTTCGGCGGTCACCGAAGCAGAATTGCGCTTTGGCGCCGCCCGCAAAGCGGCGTCTCCGCAGCTGACGCTTGCCGTAGAGGAGTTTTTATTGCGAGTCGAAATCCTGCCCTGGGATTCAGAAGCGGCCAAGCACTACGCAACGCTCCGAACCACGCTCGAAGATTCTGGCGCTCCCATGGGCAACTTGGACATGATGATCGCCGCCCACGCCCTGGCCGCGGAAGCTATGCTCGTAACCCACGACCGGGTATTCCACCGCGTGAAGCAACTGAGGATCGAGGATTGGGCTAAGTGACTATCGCGAAAGGGCACGACGCTGCTGCACAAAGCCGGCAATGATGAATACGAGCGCGATTCCCATGAGGAATCCGGCGGCAAAAGCTGAGTAGCGGGTATGCATCCAGCTGCGCAGAGTAATCCCAACACATAAGAGCAGCAAACCCACAGGAATAAAGCGATTCAGCTTACGGCGAACCATACTGCCTCCCCAGATTTTCTATTTCATTACGGGGCCAGCTTACGCCCCGCGCTTCTGCTTCAACTCCGCCAGCAACTGCTCGATGCGCTCATCTTTTTCCAGCATGGCCAGCCGCTCTTCGATGTTGTCGGCGGCGATCTCCGATTTGGCTTGGCTCACCGCCTCTGATCGCATGACTTTGCGCTTCATGCGATCGAAGGCCGCAGCCTTCGATCCATCGCCGGACGCCAGCCGTGCGTCGCTCGCCTTCCCTACCGCGCGCGCCCGCCGCTGCTGCGCCATCAAGACATCGGCCTTGGCCTCGGCTTCCGCCAGCTTCTGCTCGAGTTGCCGCAAAGCCGTCTTCAGATTCTCGACCTGCGCCTTCTGATCGCCAACCTGCTGCGCGAAATTCTCCTGCAGCTCGCGATAGCTTTCGGCCCGACGCAGCGACGCCCGCGCCAGGTCGTCCTCTTTTTTCTGAACACACAAGTCCGCCTTGCGCATCCATTCCGCAAATTTTTCTTCGTTCTCCTTCTGCTTTTTTTCCAGCAGATGCTGGTCGGCGATCGCAATCGCCACCTGCGTCTTGACCTGCAGAAGCTGGTTCTGCATGTCGAGAATCACCTGCTTGATCATCTTTTCCGGCTCTTCGGCCTTATCGATCAGGTCGTTGAGATTCGCACGAACTAAGGTAGAAACGCGCTCCAGTAGTGCCATGATGGACTCCTTTTCATTCAGCTCTCAGCCTTGTTTCATAACTCGCGGGTGCCCCACTTCTCCCTGATTTTGGGAGAAGTGGGGATTTTCTTTAGTGACCATCCACAGCCGGTGGCTTCGGTGCCTTGTCGCCGATCTGCCGGACTTTACCCAGCAACTCTGACAGCGGCATGCCCGAGAGCGTCTCGAACAGCGCCGGCACCTGCGCCGCCATCTTGGTGATGTCGCCGGTGATCTTGTTCATCCCCGACTCGGCCCCGTTCCCCGTCGACACAATCGTGATCTTGTCGACGTTCGCCAGCGGCTGCGCCAGCGCTTTCACAATCTCCGGCATGCTGGCGAACAGCCGATCAATCACGGCCGCCTGGTTGTATTCCTGGAAGGCTTCGGCCTTCACGTTCATCGCCTTGGCTTCGGCCTCGCCTTTCTTGAAAATAATTTCGGCTTCGGCCTCGCCTTGTGCGCGAATCGATGACGCCTGCCCTTCGGCCTCCGCGATCAACCGCTGCTTCTCGGCCGCGGCCAGCGTTTCGATCCTCTGCCGCTCAATCTCCGCGCCTTTCAATACGGTCGCGATCAGTTCTTTTTCGCGGCGATTGATTTCCGCCTCCTGCACCTTCACCTGCTGCTCTTTCTCGATCTGCTGCACCTTCACCTGCTCGGCGATGACCTGCTGCTGCATGATGTTGGTCTGAATGTCATAAGCTTTGTCGGCCTGCGCCTGCTGGCGTTTCGTGACTTCCAGAAACTGTGCCTTCTTCACCTCAAGGTCGCGTTGCGCCTCGGCCTGCTTCGCCATCGACAGCGTTTCCGCCAGCACGCGTTCCTGGTCGGCCTGCGCTTTCGCCACCGCCGATTCCCGCGTAGCAACCGCGCGCCGGATGGCGGTGTCGCGATCAGCTTCCGCCGTCGCCACGTCGGCGTCGCGCTTGATGCGCGCCACGTCCGGCCGTCCCATGTTGGTGATGTATTCGTTCTTGTCGCGCACTTCCTTGATCGTGAACGAGATGACTTCCAGTCCCATCTTGTTCATGTCATCGGCGCAGGTGCCGCGCATGCGGTCGGAAACCATCTCCGGCTGCTTGACGATTTCCTCTACCGTGAGCTGGCCGATGATGCCCCGCAGATGCCCTTCCATCACCAGGCGAATTAATCCCTGCCGCTCGTCGTCGCTCTTGGTGAGGAATTGCTCCGACGCGGTAAGAATCGATTCCGTATCGGATTTCACCTTGATCTGGGCAACGGCTTCCACCGTCACCGCGACGCCTTGCTTGGTGTAAAGATCCTGCTGCGGCGCCACGTCGAACGACATCAGTTCGAGGGAAAGCTCGCGGCAAACCTGCACCATCGGCATCACCAGCGTGCCGTGGCCTTTGACGACGCGCGTTCCGCCGAATCCGTAGACGATCAGCGCCTCATGCGGTCCGGCTTTGCGGTAGAGCCGGGCCATCGCGCCAATCAGAAAAAGAACGGCCATCAATCCCAGGCCAATAATGATCCAGATTTCCATCATCTTTGAAAGTTCCGGCATAACGCCTCCTCGCCAACGCGGTCTCAGAAACCGGTGGCATTGCTTCGCCAATCCTCAACGGTTGAACACGGGGGAACTCTTAAGCGCGAGCGCCAACGGCGGCCGCGGCGACTTCAAATTGAATTCGATAATCGAGTGGTTGCCATACCATACGAATCCCATCACGACACAGAAGATCACCAGCAGCGGCCACGCCGCGCTCTGATTGAGCGCCCGTGCCGCGAACGCTGCAATCGTAAATACAGCCAGCATGAAGGCTATGATCCCGAGCCCTAACTCCCGCGCACCTTCGCGCGAGGTAAACCCATTCGGAGTCCAGTTCGCATCGAAGTGCACGGCCATGTGGGCCGGCAACGCGTCCCAGTTCTGGCGGTACTCCATCGCGGAGATGGGCAGCACAAGCCACATCGCGCAAATCAGCCACACCGGCGGTTTGGACCAATCTCCATTCATGGCCATTCCTTTCTTCCCGTAGCGAACGCAAAAAAACTTTCACTACTCACCCGACATCTCGCTCCACAAGCGTACGTAGGCAAGACCTTTCTCGTAACGCGTCACCACAACCTCGTCGCCCTTTTCCATCGAGCTGCCGTTCTCGCTGCGTGCGCCGCACACGCGGCGCGTTCCTGCCTGCGAATAAATCATCTCGCCCGTGCCACCCTGGCGGATCGGAATACAAAGCTTGCCCAGTACGCCAACCATTTCGTAGTCAGCCGGGTCCATAATCCCTTCATCCGACAGCAGCACTCTGCTGAGGAAGACGAAAACAATCGCGCCGCCCACCAATCCCACCGCAGCCGACATCGTCAGCTCCGCTCCGACACGCATCGCCGAGTAACGAGTCAGCAGGTATCCTGTGCCGCCAAACCAGGCCAGGAACGCGGCGATCGTCGGCGCGTTGAACGGAGACACGCTGCCGCGTAGCCCTCCCGTGCGTGTTGCGCCGGGGCCAGAGCCTTCCGACCCATGCCCGGCCGGCGCATGCGCGGCTCCATGTCCTGACGTAGCATGTCCCACATCGACATGCGGAATGGCATGCCCATGAAAGTGCGGCCAGTGCATGCGTCCGAAACGCGCGCTGCCAAACACAAACGTGATAACGCTGAAGCAGAAGCCGATGGCAAAGCAGATCAAATAAAATTCCGCCCAGCCAAAACCTGTCGCCGTCATTGCATTCCCCTCCCTTCCGCACGATCAGTAAGCCGCGCATCCGCCAGCTCTGGACGCAACGCCTCCAGCAAGCGCTCCGCCAATCCAGGCGTATCCAGAATCGCGCCCAGCAGCAACAAACAGCGCCGCGTATCTTTTTCCCGCGCAGCCTTGATCAGTACCTTGCTGACTTCCGCGTCGCTCGCAAATTTTTCCGAGCCTTGCAGCAGCCAAACATCGAGCTGCCCTTCCGTTGTGCGCAGGTCCGAAGTCAGCTCCGTGTGATAGCCCTCCGGATCATCGACCAAAAATCCCGGATGCACCTTGAAAAACTTCGCCAGCAACGCCCGCGACGACTGCGTCATGTGCGGCCGCGCCCCGCTTTCAATCTGCGAGAGATACGACTGGCTGATGCCTCCCGTCTTGCCACGTCCTCCGGTCTCGGCTTGAATGGCGCGCACCAGCTCCTGCTGCGTCATCGGCCGTCCCAGACCGCGCAGCGATCCTTCGACCTCGCGCAGGTAACGGATTTTTTCACCCAGCTTCATCAGTTCACATTCCAGATTGATATATTTATATTGCAATTTGCAATTACAGTCAAGAAATGTAAATAGCCTATTATCAATAGGCTGCGAGTAGGAGAAGATACTTGCCTGTGTCGAGCGGGCACTCTTGCCCGCTTGCTTACACCATCTCAAACCAGCGGGCAGCAGGAGTTCTCGCGAAGATTCACAGTCCGGCTTCAATCCGCGAGCGCGGATCGAGGTAATCGCGCAGTGCGTCGCCGATGAAATTGAAACTCAGCACCGCGAGCATCACCGCAGCCGCAGGAAATAACACGAGATGCGGCGCGTCGAAAAGATGGGCGCGGCCGTCGTTGAGCATCGCTCCCCAACTCGCGGTTGGAGGAGGAACTCCGAGGCCAAGAAAGCTCATGGTGGCTTCGGCGAGAATTGCTCCGGCCATGCCGATCGCCGCCTGCACCACCACCGGCTGAATAATATTGGGCAGAATGTGCCGAACAATGATGCGTAGATCGCTTGCGCCGAGGGCACGTGCGGCTTCGACGAATTCGCGCTCACGCGCAGCCAGGACTTGTCCGCGAACCAGACGCGCGTAGCCTACCCATCCACCAAGCGACAGCGCGAGCACGAGATTGAACAGTCCCGGCCCGCGAAACGCGACGAACGCAATAGCGATCAGAATTCCGGGAAACGACAGGAACGCATTCATCACCACGATATTGAAGAACTGATCGATGCGCCCGCCGTAGTAGCCGGCAATGGAGCCGACAATGAGCCCGAGGGCGAGAGAAAGCAGAACGACACAACTGCCCACCATCATGGAAATGCGCGCTCCATAAATCACGCGCGAGAAAATGTCGCGCCCCAGTTCGTCGGTGCCAAACCAGTGCGCATGCGAAGCAGCATCAAGGCGCGCGGGCAGATCGATGGCATAAGGATCCTGCGGCGCAATCCAGGGCGCAAGCAACGCCAGGATGACGAAAGTAATCACCAGCACAACGCCGGTCGCAGCCAGCGGATTGTGGCGCGCGTTGCGCGCAACACTCTGCATAACACGCGAATTTCGTGCAGAGTTGCGCAGCGAAACTTCAGCGGTAGACATGTGTTCCCATCTTAGACGCGGTTGTGCAATTTCAGAAAGGCGCACTGGCGAATGATGCAGCCTTTCCGAGCATTTGTACAATTCGCGTACTGGTTCCCAATTCCATCACCAACACTCACGAGGAAAAACTTATGAAGAAGGTCCTTGGCATCTCCGCTCTTGCATTGTCATTTTTCGCCGGCGTTGCAGTCTCTGCCCAGGTGCACGATTGGCACGATCTGGACGAAGTTCATAAACACGTGCAGGAAGCGATCCACGAGATGGACCGAGCCCGCGCCGCTAACCACTTCGATATGGAAGGCCACGGCGCCCGCGCGGAAGAACATCTGCACGCCGCCGAACATGAGCTTGATATGGCCGTGCAGGCCGCACGGCGGTAAGAACCGCACGAAATAAGCGCGTGATACTCGTATCACGCGCTTATTTGTGTGCGCCATTGATTTGGGAAGTTAGCGGCGATAGGCCGCCTACCAGACTTCCAGTTCAAACTTGCGGTAACGGCGAATCATTTCGAAATCTTTGCGGTTGGAAGTGATAAGTCGCGCGCCATGAGAGCGGGCGGTCAGCGCAATCAGTACATCGAAGTGCAGGTCGCGCAGCTTTGCCGCGGGAAAGTGCAGGTCCGAACGCATCTCTGCAAGAAGCTGGCCAGATTCCAACCAATTTTTCTCAGTCGGCGTAAGTATTGGGCGACTCTTCGCCAGCGATTCAAGAAAACCTCGCTCCGCAATGCTAACTACGCCACGTGACAATTCAGCGAGAACCACTGCAGAGATGCGAATCACTCCCGCGATCGAAGCGATCCGCTGGCGGTAACATCCAGACCGGAGCTCATCTACTAAAACCGACGTGTCGAAGATGATGCGCTCACTCATCGAGTCCAGAAAACTTGAGTTTTCCGGAATTCTTCTTCATCAGCGCCTTAAAGCGTTTGAGCGCAACAATTTCGCGCAACGCGATATGAACGGCTTCAGTGCGGGACTTCGCTCCCAACGCCTTTACAGCTTCGTCGGCGAGGCGGGTGTCCAGTCGAATTGAAGTAAGGGTTCCGGCCATCGT
>Ga0209169_10001953_pt1 | contig 12570 bp, 10 predicted proteins | sample HubBroMetageWRM4_FD_188346 | JGI IMG/M metagenome (GOLD analysis project Ga0209169, IMG submission 188346) | Warmed soil microbial communities from the Hubbard Brook experimental Forest, New Hampshire - Hubbard Brook CCASE Soil Metagenome WRM 4... | ecosystem: Environmental > Terrestrial > Soil...
ATCTTTGGGCCGGAAACTCTTGTGGCTGGCCCAAGCCTCGATCAACGTTCCATCCACCGTGAAGTGTTCATCCGACATGAACGGCTTCGCTCTCTCCAGCACCAGCGCGAAAAATGACGCTGCGATCTCCTCGTTCAGCAATCTCTCCCGATTCTTGCTGTACACCGCGTGATTCCACACCGCCTCGTCCATCTCCATCCCCACGAACCACCGGAACAGCAGGTTGTACTGCAGCTGCTCGATCAGCATTCGTTCGCTGCGGACCGAATAGAAGATCTGCAACAGCAGGGACCGCAACAGCCGCTCGGGCGCAATCGATGGCCTCCCCACTTCCGAGTACAACTTCGCAAACCGCGGCGACATCTCCTTCAGAATCTCATCCACCATCTTGCGGATCGGTCGCAACGGATGATCCGCCGGGACTCGCTTTTCTGGCGAAACGTAGCTGAACATTCCTTCTTGCTGGTTATCGTCTCCGCGCATTCGCTCGCCTCCTTGACTTTCTTACTTCAGACGAGTCTTTCCACTTAAAGTTGCAAAGCAAATGGGTTTTTCAACAAACTGCTAATCGGGAGTTGGGCAAGCATCCAGCGGAAGTCACTGTCCGCCGAAATAGATGCCGACCTTCAATTTCGCGGCCCACCGCGCTATGCGAATGAGATTGTCCAATCCCCGAATCGACTGGAACTTTCTCACACGGTGCTGAGCACGGAGAAGTTCTGTTAAGAGCGGGTCGATTTCGTCCGGTAGATAAACAGCATCCGACGCAATATCGGGGAAGCGTGACAGCAGAGGGAAATCGGGCAAGGCCAGCAACTGGCCTGCATCATTCCACTTCGCGCCCAGTTCTCTCAATAATTCCTCGCATTGAAACATCCGGATGCCGATGCTAAGGCTCCGGTCTGCCGATGAAGTCGGCTGAAAGGTCTTGGCGTAAGTATTTGGGTCACGGGCCAAAAACACTGTCCAGGAACCCGGCTCAATAAACTCCTCAAATCCTCCTCTTGATTGCGCCAACCCCTCACGGGTAAGCCAACGCGGGTCGAAATCTGCAGTGATACGTTCTTGCAACCCAAGGCGCTGTTCTAGGAAGGTGCAGAAGACAGGGATGTCAGCTACGGCTTGCTTCACGAATGCAGGGTCAGCTTGAGGTGGGTTACGGACGGAATCTTCGAGTTTCTTCCCCTCAGTTCCAGGGATGCGACTTATAACCCCCCCCTTTGATGGCCACGCACCTATGCAGTCATCGTGCATTTGCCAGAGAACGGCGCCCTGATACTCCTCAACGGCACGCAGCAAAGCCGTGAAGGATTCGTTCGACGGGCGGAACAACGAGAAACAGAAGCGGGGAAATTCCCAAGTATTCTGCCGAGCTAATTGGAATCTCCAATCGCTGGCATAGTCCTTACGTTTCACGTCGGCGTTGGATTCCTGATAGCTCCACCATTCCAATGGGGCCAGCTTGCTGAGGACATGTGGGAACCACTCACCGCCTGTAAGAGCGGTTCGGTCCTTCGGAACTGGGTGAGTCGCAACCATAGGTCCAGTGCTTCCGTTGATACAGAACATGGTGAGCAGGATTATCGCCACGCTGGCGCGCATGAGACAGGAAATCAACCCGCTGAAGTATTGTCAAGTCGTTGTATCACAAAGTGCGGTGAGGTGGGAGTAGCCTGTCAATCACACGGCCCGATGACCAGAGAACAGGCTAAGTCCTGATTAACGCATTTGCCGTTAACTGACTTTCGCCCAACCTGCCCCGTACATCCCCTCTGAGTTTCCACCGGAACGGGGACGCAGGCGGCCAACCATAGCGTGGACCCGCAGGTTACGCGGCAGCCGGCAAATTATCTGTTTCGGTGAGAGGAACTGCTTTTTCTAGATTACCCGCGTGCGGCTTCAGTCCGCGAGCTTCATTGGTCAGACGGCAGACAGTTGCTCTGGAAACGTGGTGCTTCTTTGCAACCTGTGTAAGCGACATTCCCGAGCGGCGGTCTGCGACAACCGCGACCCGGTCAATGTTGAACGGTGCACGACCAATTTTTCTTCCCTCCAATTTTGCCCTTCGCATGCCCGCTTTGACTCGCTCGACGATAAGACTTCGCTCCAGCTCCGATATCGCTCCGACGATTGTTAACATCGCACGTCCCAGCGGTCCTGACGTTTCAATGTTTTCGCGCTTGCTCACAAATTCGATGCCGAGATGATTCAATTCGTCCAACACGTCCAGGAAATGGCGAACGTTTCGTGCGATGCGGTCAAACGCTGCGACGAGCACGATATCGAAGCGGTGTCGCCGAGCATCCGCCATCAGCTGGTCAAGCCCAGGTCGCTTCGACTTCGTACCAGAAATTACATCGGTATACTCGCGCACGACTTCGCATCCGCGCTGTTTGGCCATTTCGCGGAGGTCGAGCAACTGGGTTTCGAGATGCTGGTCTCCCGTCGAAATTCTGCAATACAGTACTGCGCGTTTCTTCATTTCAATTCCTTCTTCCTCGAAATCAGATACGCATCGATGGCGCGGCGAACCAATTCTGCGACGGGTGCGCCAGTTTTCTCGGACAGCTTCTGGAGCTTCTTCAACTGCTGTTCCTTCAAGAACAGGGCCGTCCGTTTCATAAGCCAACATGGTATCATACAGGCATATATGTGTCCACAGAGAGATTCCTGGTTGCAGTAAATCACCCTGCTGACTGTGGTAGGGAATATCTCTTCACGTTGACTTGCCGGAGTACGCAACCTAATATCTGCCCAAATGCCGGATTCCCCATCTCCAATCGGCCAGACCGTCTCGCACTACCGGATTATCGCGAAGCTGGGCGGTGGAGGCATGGGTGTGGTGTATAAAGCCGAGGACATTAAGCTCCACCGTTTCGTTGCCTTGAAGTTCCTTCCTGATGGCTTCGCGCCAGACTCCCAAGCTCTGAGCCGGTTCGACCGTGAGGCACACGCTGCTTCCGCCCTGAACCATCCAAATATTTGCACCATCTATGAAATCGGCGAGCACGGCGGTCAACCCTTCATCGCGATGGAGTTTTTGGATGGTCAGACCCTGAAGCACCGCATTTCCGGAAAGCCGCTCCCGGTTGAGCAGGTGCTGGAGTTAGGGATTGAGATTGCGGATGCACTGGATGCGGCGCACGCCAAAGGAATCGTTCATCGCGACATTAAGCCTGCCAACATTTTTGTTACCGAGCGCGGTCACGCCAAGATTTTGGATTTTGGTCTGGCAAAGCTGACACCGGCTGGCGGTGCTGCCAATCTTTCGGCGATGCCGACAGCGAGCGAGCCAGAAATGCTGACTCGTCCGGGCACAGCAATAGGCACCATCACGTACATGTCACCGGAGCAGGTGCGGGGCGAAGAGCTGGATGCACGCACGGACTTGTTTTCGTTTGGCGTTGTGCTCTACGAGATGGTGACCGGGGTTCTACCCTTCCGGGGCGAAACCTCCGGTGTCATCGCGAACGCGATTCTGGAGCGAGCGCCAGTGCCGGCGGTACGACTGAATCCTGACCTTCCTCCGAAGCTCGAAGACGTCATCAACAAGGCGTTGGAGAAAGACCGGAAGCTGCGATACCAGAGCGCGGCGGATACTCGCGCCGATTTGCAGCGCCTGAGGCGTGATTCAGATTCGGCTCGGGCAGCCGTCGCAGCCGAGGTCGGGGTGAAGCCCGAGCGGAAATCCATTCGACGGACGGTCGTAACTGGCGCGACAGTACTGGTCATCGGATTGGCCGTGGGCGGGTGGTTATTTTTCTCCCGCAAGGCCCACGCGCTGACTGACAAAGACACCATCGTCCTCGCTGATTTCGACAACAAGGCAGGCGATGCGGTGTTTGACGGTACGCTGCGGCAAGGATTGTCCGTGCAGCTGGAGCAGTCACCCTTCCTAAGCATTATCCCTGACCAGCAAATCCAGCAGACCCTACAGATGATGGACCAGAAGCCGGATGTAAAGCTCACGCCGGAGATTGCGCGGGAACTCTGCCAGCGGACGGGGAGCGCCGCCGTCCTCGATGGCTCGATAACGCAGATTGGCACGCCGTACCTTCTGACCCTCAAAGCCGTCAACTGCGTAAACGGGGAATCGCTGGCCAGCACAGAAGCTCAGGCGAGTGACAAGAGCCATGTGCTCGATGCACTGGGAACGATGGCTTCGGAAATGCGGAACAAACTGGGCGAGTCGCTGAGCACCGTCCAGAAATTCGATACTCCACTTGAGCAGGCCACCACGCCGTCGCTCGATGCCCTTAAAGCCTTCAGCTCGGGTCGTAAGGTTCAGAGTACAGCAGGCGATGCCGCAGCGATTCCGTTTCTTAAGCGTGCAATCGAATTAGACCCGAATTTTGCGCTCGCTTTCGCATGGCTGGGCCTCACGTATGTGGATATTGGAGAACCCAGCATCGCTGCCGATTACACTCGAAAGGCATACGAACTGCGCGACCGAACCAGTGAGGCGGAGAGGTATTTCATCACGGCTCGCTTTTATAAGGCAGTCACTGGCAACATGGAAAAGGCCGAACAAACCTGCGAGCTTTGGATACAGGCCTATCCGCGCTCCGACAAACCGCAGAATACCTTGTCGGGGGCAATCTACCCGGCTGTTGGTCAATATGAAAAGGGTGTTGAGGCGGGCAGAGAGGCGGTCCGTTTGAATCCGGACTTTTTCGCCTCCTACGCCCTCCTCATGTTCGACTACATCGCTTTGAATCGCCTAGATGAGGCGAAGGCCACCTATGAGCAGGCTCTCGAACGCAAACTGAAAAACCCTTTCTTCAATCTTCCCCTGTACCAGATTGCGTTTTTGCGGAACGATGTGGCGGGGATGGCGCAGGAGGTAGCATCGTCGGCGGGCCAGCCGGGGGTAGGGGATACTCTGTTGGCGAACGAGGCCGACACTGCCGCATACTTTGGGCGGCTTAAGGACGCCCGGGAATTTTCCCGGCGGGCAATGGATTCCGCCGAACGGACAAAAAAGAAGGAAGCTGCTGCAACGTACTTTACCTTGTCTGGTCTGCGCGAAGCCTTGTTCGGCAACGCAGACGAAGCAAGACGGATTGCCAGCTTGGCAATGGCGGGCGCTGCGGGCCGCGATGTGCGGTACGGCGTTGCGCTTACTTGGGCATACGTCGGGGACGACGGACGAGCGCGAACGCTCACCGACGATTTGGGCAAGAGACTCCCAGAAGACACGCTCGTGAAGTTCAATTACGTGCCGACCCTTCGAGCGAAGCTTGCGGTAAGCCGCGGAAATTCTTCCTCCGCCATCGACAATCTCAGAGCCGCCACGCCGTATGAGCTAGGACAGACGACGTCCAGCATCTACGGTTGGACTGCCTTGTATCCCATCTATGTGCGTGGAGAGGCGTATAGGGCCACCCATCAGGGCAGCGAAGCTGCCGCCGAGTTCCAGAAAATTCTCGACCATAGCGGGATGGTGCTCAATGAACCCATCGGGGCACTCGCGCATCTCCAAATCGGGAGAGCCTATGCGATGCAAGGCGACACCGCCAAAGCCAAGGCGGCCTATCAAGATTTCCTCGCGCTCTGGAAAGACGCCGACCCGGATATTCCGATTCTCATTGCTGCGAAAGCCGAGTATGCGAAGCTGAAGTAACTACGTCGCTCGGGGGCCTTCTCTTCCTCGCAGGCTCGGTCGCGGTGGTGGGCCACATCAGTGAATAACATCTCTGTACAGGCGCAAAAAGGTCCACGCAAACATTACCAGGCAGCCACTGAAAAGACTCCAACCGATTATTCCCCGCGGCCTTCCAATCCCTGATTCTTGCTTGCCAGCAACTGTCCGCCTGTACCAACTAGTGAGCGCCAGGAGGAGAAGGAGTAATAAGAGCGGGTAACGCATGGGCGGAGTCTACCACAGCTCGGTCGTCCGATATTTTGATGTGCTTTCATCCCGCGTTGTAGTGTGCCGCATGGCATTCGATTCAGCCGCATGGATTAAGTGCACAGATGAAGTTATCAAGAATTAGCACATCTCCCGCCTGCGCACATCCCCACACACGGAAAAAAGCTACGGTAAGACGTGGGGCCTTTTCGGCTCTATCAATACTATTAAGGAGAAGCAACCGGCTCCAGGTTTCGCAGCCGGGCGTTGGGAGGAGACAGTGGATAAAGTGGAGCAGAATTCGACCTCGACCTTTTCCAGCCAACATTTGTATCTGGTGGCATTTTTGGTTTGTGCAGGTCACGGCATAACCGACGCTGTCCGCAACGGCCGCCGCGTGTCATTTGAATTTGCACAAACCCCCGAACTTCTCACCGACGTTGCAGGCTTCATGTCGGGAGCGTTGATTCCTGCCCGACAATTCAGCTTTGAGCTGTTGAAATTGAAAAGGATGCTAAACGGAGGCCAAACCCAGATGGATACATTGAATAAAAATGAAAACACATACGTCGCCCGTGAAGGGCAACCACGCTAATCGTCAAGAATCGTATACAACCCCGTCAGCAGCCGCGTCACCAGGCGAACCGACCGCTCACAATAATTTCGCAGCTATTCCTGCAGAGCTGAAGGCGCTTGAGCGGTGGGTGAATTGGCAGTTCGTGAAGCGGGATGGCAAACCGACGAAAGAGCTAATCAACCCCCAAACCGGCAACCTGGCGTCGTGCAGCGACCCGGACACGTGGGGCACTTACGCTGATGCATTGGCACGTTTGAAGATAGACACCGTTGATGGTATCGGCTTTCAGCTCGGCAGCCCATACTCCGGTGTAGATTTGGACGGATGCCGCGACTCAGCCACCGGTGACATTGACCCATGGGCCCAGAAAATCATCGCCAGTCTCAACAGTTATACCGAGATAAGCCCGAGACGCAGCGGCGTGCACATCTGGGTTAAGGGGAGCCTTCCTTCCAGCGGAAGGAAGAAAGGGAACATCGAGATGTACTGCACCGGACGGTATCTCACCGTGACGGGCTTGCATCTTGATGGAACGCCGACGACCGTTGAAGAGCCCCAGATAGAATTGGCGGACCTCCACGCTCAAATCTTCGGGCCAGCCAAGTCTTCAGCCGCATCAGCAACCGTAACCGGACCAGTCAACTCGTTGGCTGATGAAGAAATAATCATCCGCGCCCGCAACGCAAAAAATGGTGACAAGTTCCGCCACCTCTGGCGTGGTGATATCAGCCATTACCAGTCTCAATCGGAAGCCGACCTGGCGCTCTGCATGATGCTTTCGTTCTGGACAGGGAGGGATGCCGACCGCATCGATTCACTCTTCCGTCTGAGCAAGCTCTTACGCCCAAAGTGGGATGAGCGCCACAGCGCGGATGGACGTACCTACGGTCAGGTCACAATTGACAAGGCCATCAACGGTACCGGTGAGGTCTGGAATCAACCAATCGCTATGCCAAACGGCGGCAGCGGAGCGACCGGCGGAAATCGCCCAATCATCATTTACAGTGACCGCCAGCTGGATGCAGTTACCCACGAGGCATTGGATGCACTTCGCGCGAGCAATTCACGGCCCGAGCTGTTTGTCCGCAGTGGTCAAATTGTTCGCGTCCGCACGGATGAAGAACACCGCCCCATCATAGACATTGTCGGTGAGCCAGAGCTGCGGTCTAGGCTCGCGAGCGTGACGGATGCGATGACTATGGGAAGGTCTGGGCCTGTGAATTGCTTTCCCCACAAGGATGTCGTCAAGAATATCTTAGCGCTGGGCGAATGGCCCTTTCCAGCTCTTCAAGGCATCGTGGAAGCACCGGCTCTGCGTGCGGACGGGACAGTTCTGACGGAACCAGGGTATGACCCGACGACGCGCCTGTTGTACGTCCCGGCACCTAGCCTTGATATTCCTGCTATTCCGGAGAAACCGACCAAACCGCAGATTGCGGCCGCTCTTGATGCGGTCGAAGAAATCATCGGTGGATTTCCTTTTGTGGACGAAGCGAGCAAGGCAAACACGCTGGCGACCATGCTCACCTCTGTAGTTCGGCCAGCCATCAAAGGGAAGACGCCACTCGCCTTAATTGACGCTCCGCAAATGGGCACGGGAAAGGGATTGCTGTCGGAAGTTATCGGGTTCATTGCGACCGGGCGAGACAGCGCGATGATGTCGGCGCCGCATGAAGAAGAAGAATGGAGGAAGCGTATCACAGCGGCCCTGCTAACCGGCGCCTCGGTGATTAACATCGATAACGTTGAGCGCCAATTAGATTCAGCTGCACTTGCTTCGGTCCTGACGGCACGTGAGTGGTCAGACCGGATATTGGGCCTCAGCAAGATGGTCACGCTCCCCGTGCGGGCAACCTGGATTGCCAACGGCAACAACATCAAGGTAGGCGGAGACATGGCACGTCGCTGTTATTCAGTACGAATCGACGCCAAAACCGCGCGTCCTTGGACACGGACCGGGTTCAAACATCCGGAGCTTATGAGCTGGGTGACCGAAAACCGCGGCGAGATTCTCGCGGCCCTGCTGACCCTTGCTCGTGCGTGGTTTGCCGCTGGGAAACCAAATTATCGGGTGCCTGCTGTAGGCGGATTTGACGAGTGGGCGCGGGCAGTAGGAGGCGTGCTCGGATTCGCAGGTGTAACCGGCTTCCTGAAAAACCTGGACGGCCTGTATGACACAGCGGATGAATCATCCCTACAGTGGGAGAAGTTCCTCGGAGTGCTGGCATCAACTTTTAAGGATGAGCCGTTCACCGTGAACAAGCTTGTTGGACGTCTGCAGACCGAGTCACAATTCATGGAGACCCTGCCCGACGACGTGACCTCTGACGACAAAGATGGAGAGGTCAACCTGCAACGGCGGCTCGGTAAGGCATTCTCCAAACGGGAAGGGCGGCGCTACGGCGACTTTGATATCCATCTGGAGCGCTCCGGGATGATAAGCCGCGCGGTCAAGTGGTGTGTGGTGCACGGATGAGTTTGCTCTTTGAAGGCTCGCTCGTCGCAAGACACAGAAGGGCAACAACTTGTCCTACTTTTTGGAAGCACAAAGTGAGTTTAGTGAGTTTGTTTCCTTCCATCGCGTGGGAGAGAAAAACCCTTTCTGAATATCCCCTGTGAGAATGGGCTGGAACAAACTCATGAAACTCACGGGGAGCTTGTATCACATTGAAAACAAACGATAGGCGGAATGAGTTTCACGTGGACAGAGCGGAGAGGAATCATGAAGAAAATGAGGGAGAGGTCTAAGAGTAAGTCCAATCGGAGAGAAAGTGCGTCAGGTCGTGACGTTATCAAAGAGCTGGAAACCAGACAGAAGCCGAAGGTCCCTAATCGTGGCCTATTGGCGAGTGTGAACCGCGAAGCTCCGTCCGGGACCAAACCGGGCCTAATCAAAGCAGATGAAAAGCGGATTCGCATCCCTCCCGGCAAGCTACTGCAGGTCCAGGGGCGATTGCTACAAGGGGAATCGCAACGCCAGATTGCGAGAGAGCTGCGCGTGTCCAGAAGGACGGTCACAAGGGTCATCCGGACGGAGGATTTTCAAAGTGTTATCCAAGAGCACCGGGGACGGCTGTTTTCCATCGTACCAGCCGCCGTGGATTCACTCCGTGCTGGAGTGACCACGGACCCACATCTTGCTTTTGCATTTCTGCGAAACTTGGGAATTGTCCCGGACCGCGAGGCGATGCTGGCATTGGCAAACGCCACATCCTCGATGAATCGGGAGGACCAGGGCGGCCTACGACAAGCAGTGATGCTGGCGGCGTGTATGCTCGAATCCGAAAGCGTATACGGGACCAAGTTGCCCGATGACATCAAGGCGCGACTAAAGGAAATGGAAAACGGGGTGTAGCTTGGACCATATGAAATAGGCCTCTGAACGCCCGACGCCAAGACTGACGCATCACCCGATTCCTCCCATGGAACGCATGCACAGGCGGTAATGGCGGGAACACACCTGCAATCGTCTGGCGCGGTTTTTCTGGGCACTGGATGGTTTTCTATTTTGCCGCGCTAGTGATTCTATATTCAGCCACCAAAGAGAATAACAGTGAGACACGTTGCCTAAACGGACATCTGCTTCATCCAAGCGCAAACTTTTGCACCCAGTGTGGTCAGGCAGCGATGCACAGGTAATTGTGTGCGTCCTCAGGAAAGGTTTCCTCAACAACTACCGTCCGAAGCTTCTGTTTAATTGCGCTTGGGCAAGTGTGCTAGATTCCGTGGCCAGGGAGTTTTTGCGATGGTCGCCCCCCGGCTCGATAAAGTAGAAGGATTTGTATCCGAAGCACTTCAGGCGTGGCACGACGAACGTGACAAAGACGTAATGCTATTTGGCACTGTTCGTGCGGAGCCTCCGCCTCTTTACGTTGGCGGGGACGAAATCGCCGCCAGAGCCAACCGGGAACAAGGAACACCTGAAAAATCTCAAAAGCAGCTCCTCAGGCGGCTGAAGCGATTTAGGTATCCGTACGTGGCCCCGAATCTGTATGCAGTACGAAATACGAGCGGCGAAACCTTCTACAGGCATGTTCAGAGCCTGGGTCTGCTGAGTTTTCTGTTGGAGCCCCCATTTTTGTGGGAGGTAAGAAAAGCCTGGTATTTTCGCCGCGTGCATGAGCTTGAGACAGAACAGCGCGTGGAAAAGAAAACACCATCCAGCTACCCGTGGGTGTTTCACCAAGAGATGATGTTCGCCATAGCTGGACAGCTAGCCCGGATTTCCAAGATTGCCGAGAAGCATCGAGTGCCGAGGAAGTGGTTCCAAGATTATTATGACGAATCACTAAGACAACTCTTGCTAGAAACATCGGTTGCGTACCCGGAGTGGATGCGTCGGAAGACACTGCTCAGTCGAATCCGACCCCGTTCGCTCGGCGTTGTGATGCAGCTCTAAATATTTCCAATCCTAAGGAATCAGACGCCGCAAGTTCAGCATCTAGCGGCGGCGTGGTACAGTCCGTCCCAGCGACGACAAAGGCGCGACGAAAAGGATACAAAATCATGTCGCGTCGTTGCCAGATGGGAACCGAAGTGGTGGTGGGAAATATGTATCGCCTCCGAGTTCGAGTTGATGTTCCCGGTGCAGGGCGAATCCAGAAGTCATTTCCAATTTGCCCCGTTTCCGGACCAGGCAGCTTGAACAAGACGGAACGAAGAAGAAAGCGGATGGAAATCGTGGCGCAGTACAACTCGCTGGATTACCTCAAGAAGGTCGTGGCGGAAGAAACCGGAACTACCTTCAAGGCGCAGTCCATTCGGTGGATGTCGAACTGCAAACTCCGGAAGCGCAGGCCGATAAAGCCTGTGACTCTGGTCAACTGGCAGGGCTATCTCGACAACCACATCCTGGCCGTCCTCGGAAGCCAGTCCATCGCCGAAGTGAACAACGCTTCGATGAAGAAGCTGGTCGAGGTTTTGGTCGGGAAGGGGTTGACTCCGAAGTCCATCAACAACATTTGCCTGGTGGTCAAGCTAGTGAAGGCGAGTGCAGTGGATGAGAACGGCGATGAACTCTATTCGATGAAATGGAATCCGGAGTTCATCGATGCCCCAGTCGTTGACACGCGGAAGCAGCACACTCCCTCGCTCACCGGAGCGGAAATCACCAAGATTGTCGCATCAGCAGAAGGATGGTTTCAGACATTTTGCATCCTCGATGCGGCGACCGGGCTTCGCGCCGGTGAACTTCTTGGTCTTGAAATCCGGCACTTTGATGGCCGTAGCATCAAAGTCGGGCAGTCCGTGTGGCGGAGCGATGCACAGGCACCAAAGACACAGAACGCCTATCGCACCGTTGACCTCCACCCGGACGTGGCGGAACTGCTTACCGGCTTCGTTGGGGACCGCAAGAGCGGGTACATCTTCTGCACGAGCAAGGGAAAGCCGCACGGTCAGAGCAACATCCTGCGGCGCAAACTGCACCCTGCCCTAGAAAAGCTTGGAATCAAACGGTGTGGTTTCCATGCCTTCCGCCGATTCCGCAATACCTTTTTGCGGAACTACACCTCCTGCCCGAACGGACTTCGCAATTTCTGGCTCGGATGGAGCGGCAAAGACATGAGCGACCACTACGAAAAAATCCGCGAAGACGAGGCCTTCCGCCGTGAAGTCGCGGAGCGTGCGGGCATCGGATTTGAACTCCCGAAGCCTCCAATTGTTCCAAGCGTTGGGAATGTTCCAAGCTCAGGCGAAGAAGTGGAGCTCGCAACAGCGTGAACGTAAAGAAGTAAGTGGCGCGCCCGGAGAGATTCGAACTCCCGACCCTCTGGTTCGAAGCCAGATGCTCTATCCAGCTGAGCTACGGGCGCGTGAGGCCATCTTACCAAAAATTGCGGGCGGTGCGGTGGGGTGCGGGTTCCGCTCGCGGCGAAGGGAAGGAACTGTGGGTTTGCAGTTTAGATCGGCGGCGATTAGGAGAATTGCTGCGGCGCGCAGAGGCAGACTTGGGTGCGCTTGGGTCGACGACCGCGTACGGGAATGCGGACGAAGGCTATGCAAAAATCGCGGAAAGCAGCAGAAAGTGGAAGATGGCAGAAATATGGTGGGCCTGGGTAGACTTGAACTACCGACCTCACCCTTATCAGGGGTGCGCTCTAGCCACCTGAGCTACAGGCCCAATTTACTGGCAGGGAATATC
>Ga0209169_10001955_pt1 | contig 12562 bp, 19 predicted proteins | sample HubBroMetageWRM4_FD_188346 | JGI IMG/M metagenome (GOLD analysis project Ga0209169, IMG submission 188346) | Warmed soil microbial communities from the Hubbard Brook experimental Forest, New Hampshire - Hubbard Brook CCASE Soil Metagenome WRM 4... | ecosystem: Environmental > Terrestrial > Soil...
AAATATCGATGACACTATTTCTGGAATCAACAAGCAGCAAAGAATGGATGAAGGTGAAGCTAAACGTCATAACGTTCCGAAGAAGTGGTAACATGCCAGCTGTACCGCGCCAAAATAAAAAAGGCACAAAGGTAGCATTTGGTATTTTAGGCACACCACCTAATTTGAGCTTTAAGCGTAATGCGCGCCAGCAATGGATAAATAAGATGCTTCTATCACAAGAAACATCTCGCGTTAAGTAAATTACTCCAAGTGTAAACTCATAATTTACACTTGGAAATATATTAGGAATAATATGGCAAATGGAACACCTCGCGTAAAACATATGCGATCCAAACTGAAACGTTCTGAACATCCTAAGGTTATGGAAACTCTTGCAGGTTCTTTCTACCGTCAAATCGACCCACGATTAAAACAACAGGTTATGGATAGTCGTATGATGCAAGAAGATGAGTATTGCATAGCAAATCTTTCAGAAAAACCAATTCACAAAATGTTTAACCCTAATCGTTTCATGGAATCTTTAGGTTTCAGAGATGAGCGTAGTGAAGTAGGCGAATAACATGGCAAAGAAATGGATTCAAAAAGCAATCAAACACCCTGGTGCTCTTCATGAAGAATTGCATGTTCCGATGGGTAAGAAAATACCTCAAGCAAAACTCGAAAAAGCTGCAAAGCATAAAGGAGTTGAAGGTAAACGAGCTCGATTGGCTGAAAATTTAGAAAAAATGCATGGTAAATGTTCTGATTGTGGAAAGGGTATGCAATGAAATGCAAATCATGTACATACAAAGAGATGAAGAAGGCTGGAGAAAAAGGCGATAAAAAACTTCATAAAATGGCTGTTGAAAAAAAGCACATGATGAAGAAAGATAAGATGAAAAAAGTTAGTAAAAAGAAATAACAAGATATAGTCAATTATTTTAGCGATTCACAAATATTGGTCAAAAGCGCCAAAAAAAGTAAGCTATATCTTGTTACAGCGTATGTCCGAGCATCTTAATCAAGTTTGTAAATCCCTTGCTTGATGACTATGCTCGGATTTCTATAAAAAAGGAGCATATGAAACGAGATACGGTTGGCAAAATATCATGGGATTTACTAGCGAATGCTAATCCATTAGATCACTCAGCTGAAGAGCAAATGAAAGAACAACTTGATACGTTTGAAAAAGAGATGTATCAAGCAATCGATCGAGGCAAGAAACAATTTCCTCAAGATTTCTATATTGTTGTAGAAACTAAAAAAGAACCTAAGATGAAGAATGTTATTCGTAACTACTTTATCATCAGACAATCCTGTCCAACTCCACAATATGATAATGCAGTTTATAAATATCACTACATACCTGATGAACTTGAGTTTTTGTGGGTTCTTCCTTCTCGTCAAATTTATAATATGATGAAAGAACGATCACTTGAATTACCAAAAGAAGAACGACAATTACTTCAGTTTGTTCTAGAAGATTCTGACGGTACATTATTAAGAAAATGTCGACAATTAAACGGCGAATTAAAATAAAAGGAGACGTATGAATTTACCACACGCAAGCCAAGACCAAATGGCGACAATGCATAGAATTGCAGAACAGAAGATGAAGAAAGACGGTTTTGTTCTTGAAGAAACACCAGTTGAACCGTTAGAACAAAAGCACCCTATGTTAGCACATCACGAAGAACCTTCCATGCAATCTGAGAGTGAGACTACAGATTTACCTGAATCAGAAGAATATGAAGATTCAGTCGATGAAATTGTCCAGGAATCACCTACAGAAACTCCACAACAAATGAATTTCCGTATGATTAAAGAGCGCGCTGAACGAGCTGAGCGTGAACGTGATGAAGCTATGAAGTATGCGATGCAGTTTAATCAACCGAAACAGCAAGTAGCTCCTGCAGAACCAGAGGATGATTATTCTGATATTGGTCTAGATGATGATGGTCTAGCTGAAGGTAAACATCTTAAAAAAGTACTCAAAGAGATGCGTCAACTTAAGAAGGAGATGCAAGAGTATAAGACCAAAGCCACCAATGATACTGTTGAAGTTAAGCTTAAATCACAATATCCAGATTTTGATAAAGTCATTACTCATGATAATCTTCAAGCATTAAGTTCTATGAATCCCGATCTTGCTGATATGATTTCACAGACTCCTGATATGTATAAGCGTGCGAAACTTGCATATGATATGGTTAAGCAATACGGTATCTATCAAGATACTCCTAAAGCTGTTAATTATGATGTAGAAAAAGCTCTTGCTCAAAAGAATGCAGCAAAACCTCGACCATTAGCGTCAGTTTCTCCACAACAAGGTGATTCACCATTATCCAAAGCCAATGCGTTTGCAAATGGATCTTTGAGTAAAGACATGAAAGAGCAATTTAGAAGAGAAATGATTGATGCTACAAGGGGTAGATAATGTTATTGTCTGAACTACAACAACTATTTGCACGTGATACATTAGAATTGTTTAAAGAGATATATGGTCTTGGATATACATTCACGTATGGCGAAGCTATGAGATCTGCTGAACAAGCTGCTTTATATGCCAAAGAAGGTAAAGGTATTGCGGATAGTTTGCACTGTAAGCGATTAGCAATTGATATAAATCTATTTAAAGATGGTGTTTATCTCGATAAAACTGAAGATTATGCTGAAATAGGTAAATATTGGGAATCATTATCTCCAACAAATCGATGGGGTGGTCATTTTAAGCGTGCAGATGGAAATCATTTCGAGAAAAACGATTTACCGTCTAAATAATCAATTAGAATAAAGGTTATAACTATGAAAGCTTTATTATTTTTAACATTGTATGCATTTACTGCGCAGGGTATTGATGAGAAGAACTGTGCTGTTATCATTGTAAAAAATACAGACAGAATTGAATATGAAGATATTATTGATGTTATATTCTGGGAAGATCAGTTTGAATATAGCGTTTCAAATTGTCTTGCATTACCACTTTCTAAAGAATTACCACGTTATGACTGTTTAGATATTTCAGATATATTATTTGGTGATGATCTTGAAGATTGTGGAATAGATACTGAGGGTTCTCCAAGCCCCGAACCAGAAGATAAGTAAGACAGGAGATATGTATGAGATTTGTTATTTTTGATAATTTTAATGATGCCCCTTTAAAAATTACTAAAGACAAACGTGCTATCTGTTTGAGTATTCAAGATGACTCAAATCCAAATGAGCAATTGCATTATATATATCAATTGCCCTTAGATATATTAAATAGAGATGATAAGGTTGATATAATTAAAGATATTATATTTAAATGGACTGAGAAATATAATATTGATCAAGATGGTTATCATAAGAATGATATACAATGCAACGATAGAGCATGGGATGCTTTGAGATATTATGAATGTGATCTACAATAATTTACATGCTCCCTAGTTTTTTATATACTTCGATTGACTTATCGTACCTGGGCACACAACCCCCCAATAAGAAACGGCTCTTATTGTATTGTCTGCCCAGTTTTTTTACTAAAAAGGAAAGTAATGCTTGATACCTTTAAGCCAATTAATGACAATATTCTGGTCGAATTAGCAGCAAAAGAAACGAAGACAGCTGGTGGAATCATAGTTCCTACTGAAGCACAAGAGAAGACTCAGAAAGGTTACGTAGTTAATTCTGGCAAATCTGAACAGTTAACTCGTGGAAATTATGTTTTCTTTAAGAGATTTATGGGAACCGCACTGGATGATAAATATTTAGTTTTACGTGAAGAAGATATTTTAGGAATTTTATAATGTCTAAACGTATTGTTTTCGGGCAAGAAGCTCGCACCAAATTATTAAACGGTATTAATATATTAGCTGATACGGTAAAAGTTACTCTTGGACCCAAGGGTAGAAATGTTGCCTTTGAGCGTTCATTTGGATCACCTTTAATCACGAAGGATGGCGTAACGGTCGCTAAAGAGATTGATTTAAAGGATCCATTAGAAAATATGGGCGCTCAGATGGTACGTGAAGTAGCCTCTAAAACAGCGGAAGTCGCTGGTGATGGAACCACAACAGCTACTGTGCTAGCTCAAGCCATATTCACTGAGGGCAATAAATTTGTTACTGCTGGCGCGAATCCAATGGAACTCAAACATGGAATCGATAAAGCAGTGGATGTTGTGGTTAAGTCTTTAAAGGATAATGCAACAAGTGTTAAAAACAACCAAGAAATCCAACAAATAGCCACAATTTCAGCCAATTCCGATATAGAAATTGGCAAAAAAATAGCCATGGCTTTTGATAAAGTAGGTTCTGATGGCGTTATTACCGTAGAAGAAGCTAAGGGAGTAGAAAGTGAACTTGTGGTGGTTGAAGGTATGCAGTTTGATCGCGGTTATATGTCTCCACATTTTATTACTAATCCGGATAAAAATGACGTTGTGTTCACTGATCCTTTAATTTTAATTTATGATCAACGTATCACAACTATGAAATCAATTGTTCCAGCACTTGAGATTGCAGCCCGAGCTGGTAGACAATTACTTATTATAGCGGAGGATGTTGAAGGTGAAGCTCTTTCAACTATGGTGGTCAACAAGCTTCGAGGTTCTTTAAAGTCTTGCGCTGTTAAAGCTCCAGCATTTGGCGATAGACGTATCGCTATGTTGGAAGATATTGCTACGATAACAGGTGGTAAACTAATATCTGATAACGTAGGATTTTCAATTGAATCAGTTATACTCGAAGATTTCGGAACAGCTAAGAGAGTTGTTGTTACAAAAGAGAGCACAACAATTATCCAAGGCGCTGGATTACCTGAAGCGATACAGGAACGGATTTCACATATACGACATCAATTAGATATCTGCACATCAGACTATGATAAAGAAAAGATGCAAGAACGATTAGCGAAATTATCTGGTGGTGTAGCAGTTATTAAAGTTGGTGCTGCAACAGAATTTGAGATGCGTGAAATTAAAGATCGTATTGACGATGCTCTTTCAGCGACGCGTGCAGCTATTGCAGAAGGTATTGTAGCTGGTGGTGGCTCTGCGCTATTACATGCTCAAGATGCAGTGATTGATTTAGAACTTGATTTGCATGGCGATGAACTTTTAGGTGCTCAAATTATACGTAAAGCGCTTGAATATCCATTACGATCAATTGTATATAATGCTGGATATGAAGCTTCATTGACGGTAGAAAGAGTTCGCCAAGGTGGTAAATCATTTGGATTTGATGCTAAGAATAACGTGTATGGAAATATGATTGATCTTGGTATTATTGATCCGGTGAAAGTCACTCGTTGTGCCTTACAAAATGCTGCATCAATTGCTGGATTATTATTAACAACAGAAGCTATCATCTGTAATGAACCTGAAGATCTTAAAGCTAAAAAAGATGCTGGACCAATGGGACCAATCCCTGGTATGCTATAATTAATGGAACAGTGATCCCCGTAAGCTATGTAATTCCATCTTGATAGGCCAATTTATTGGTGGGATTGCCCGTACAATCTATTTAGTTCAATTAGGAGAATCTGCTGTTAAGTTGGCGGGGATGTGGGTGCAAGTCCCACAATAGGTTGCTTTAATTTCAATCCGTGACATTTTATCACGACTTCAAATTTGACTCTATTTCTCTCTTTTTTTTAGGGACTTCTTCGGAAGTCTCTTTTTTTTACGCAAATTCTTGCGAAACTCCATTTCCTCGTAGTAAAGTTCTCTCAACGTATCTAGTGAAGTCGTCCTTCACAAACCCATCGGCGTGATCTTGAACTTCGCCAGTTCTTATTTACAGTCATATTCATTAACACTTTTGGGAGACACTATGTCAATAACAACGACAAGTATTTTGCCAGCACCGGTGCAACAAAGCTTTAGTTATAAGCTTCTGTCTGTTCCAGTGCCTAACATGATACATAAGATTCCGGCGATGTTAAAAGTAATGCCAAGAAATGGTGGTACAACATTGCGTATGAGACGTTACAATCCGCTAGCAACAGCTATGGTTCCACTAGGAAATTCTGGTGTAACTCCTCCAGCTCAAAATTTGACAGCGGTAGATATCGATGCTCAGATTTCATTCTATGGAACGTATGTACAATTGAACGAACAGGTAACATTGCAAAACCAAGATCCAGTCTTGAATGAATGTGCTGCTCGTCTTGGTGTTTCGTTACGTCAAACAGAAGATCAGTTAACACGTGATATGTTGGCTTCAACAGCATCATTCATTAACTGTACAGCTGGCGTTAACGGTGATAACCCAACAGAATTGACACGTTCTGATGTTGATACAGTTGTAGAAGCTTTAGTTGGTAACAACGCTTACACAATCATGGATAACATCGAAGGTGAAGATCGCTTTGGTACAGCTCCAGTTCGTGATGCTTATTTTGCATTATGTAACTCAGCTCTTATCGGTGATTTTGATTCAGTTAATGGTTTCATTAACAAGTCTCAATATCCATCTCCAATGAACGCATTACGTTCAGAATGGGGTGCTATTGGTAACTTAAGATTCTTGATTTCATCGATTGGATCAAGTTCTCAAACAGCTTCTGCACTTGGTGCTACAGTGTATAACATCTTCTGTGTTGGTATGGAAGCTTATGCTTGTATCGAACAAGATGGTTACTCTGCAAGCTTCATCTATAGACCACCAATCTATGATGGACCATTGGCGCTTAACGCTTCTGTAGGTTATAAATTTGCTGAAGTCCCAAGAATCACAAACGATTTATGGGTATTCAACTTACGTTGCACATTAAGTTAAGGAGAATAACATGTCAAATAACACGATTATTCAACAAGGTTTTTTTACATCAACTGGTTCGACTGAAATTATTTCATTGCGTTCAGGTGTTGATTGGATGCGAGTATATAATACAACTGTAGCTGCTGCTAACCAAACAACAGCTATTGGTGTTGAATATTACTGGCAAGTAGGTTTCCCTTCTGGAGCACAGTGGGAATATTTAAAATCTAATGCTGCTGATGCTGCTAACTTAAGCCAATATCTAACTTCTGGTGGTTTTACGTATGTAGATTCATCAGTAAATAGATATGGTGTAGTTAATGCTACAGTTACTGCAGTTTCAACTGCTACAATTCCAGTTGTAACAAACTCAGGAACAAATGGTCTTTCAGCAGGTAATGTTGTCAGATTATTGAATGTTGCTGGAGCTCCTCAATTAGGTGGCATGGACTTTACTGTTGGTTACAACACATTAAGTTCAACGACATTTAGTTTAGATTACATGGCGACTCTTTCTGTTGCTGGTACAACAGGTTCTTGGATGCAAATCAACTTTGATCCATTGTATTATCCAACTCGTCGATATATTACAGCTATCTCTCAGGCAACTGAAGCGGTTGTAACTTTATCGGTGACACATGGTTATCAAATTGGTCAATCAGTTCGTATGGTTGTTCCATCTGCATTTGGTATGACCCAAATGAATGGTTTACAAGGTACCATTGTTGCGATTAATACAACAACTACTACAGGTAATACAATTACTCTTGATATTAACTCATCTGCATTTACAGCATTTGCATTCCCTCTTGCTGCTGCATTCCCATTCACGTATGCACAAGTTGTGCCAATTGGTGAAGATACAGCGGCTGCAGAATCTGCTGGTGTGAGCATTCTTACAGATGCAACAGTTAATAATGGATTCATTGGTATGGAACTTGCTGCAGGTGCTAATGGCCCAGCAGGACAAAGTGGTAACGTAATTTACTGGCAGGCTGGCAAGTCTTTTAGTAACGGTTTTTAATTCGTTGGGGTCTATAGCGCTATAGACCCCTTTTTATAAAAGGAAATCTCATGGAAACAAGAAATATGACGAAGAAACGTAATAGAACAAATGACGCAACTCGCGATGAGATGGCTAAAAAGCTTAAGATTGAACGCGATAAAGATCGTGAGCCAGTTAAGGGTGTATTTAAATACTATGAAGTTCCAGGCGGTGTTATGGAATTTTGCTTTAAAAAGTATGAAGAAGATCCACTTGAAAAGTTCACTTTATATGATGGACACGTGTATACAATTCCATTAGGCGTTGCTAAACATCTTAACAATAATACATGGTATCCAGTTCACGAATATGGTCGTAATGAAGACGGATCTCCTTTACAACGTATTGGTCAAAAAATTCGCCGTATGGCTTTTCAATCACTGGAATTCATGGATATGGAAGGTATGGGCGATAACATTAATAGAATCACAACTGTTGAGCATGTAATATCACGATAATGGAGTAACCACATGTCAATCCAGGCGCAACAATACCCAGTATTTAAACCATCAATGCGAATCATAACAAATATTACAAATGGAAATCCTGCTACGGTTACCACATCTTTTGCACATGGCTATAGTACAGGTCTCATCGTACGACTCATCTTGCCGTCTGGATATGGCATGGAGCAAGCTAATCAACTTTTTAGTGATATTACCATAGTTGATACTCTTAACTTCACCATAGATCTCGACACAACTTTATTTCAACCCTTTACGACTCCTGGAACTGTTGTTCAGTATCCTCAGGCAGTTCCTATAGGTGAAATTAATTCAACCGTTTATTTAGCGACACAAAATGTGCTTCCATATGGAGCAGTTTAATAGGAGTTATTATGGCAGTTACTAGTTTACTGGCGATACGCAATAAAGTTCGATTAATTACGAGAAGTATGTCTGTAGCTCAATTATCTGATGCTCAATTAGATCAATACATTAATACGTACGTATTATATGACTTTCCTGAGACATTACGATTATTCAACTTGAAGACTACATTTTCTTTTTACACATTACCGTTTGTTGATACCTATTCAACAACAACAAATACAGCAAGTCCGTTATATAATTTTACTAATAAATATTTAGTGACTGATTCTCCTATTTATATTGCTGGTTATAATGCTTTATTTAGTCAATCACGGGAAGAATTTTATGGGATATATCCTTTGGTCAATAGTATTGCTTCTATTGGTACTACTGGTGATGGCGTAACAGTTCAATTTACTGGTACCGTCAATAGTCAACAGGCTAATGTTCCTCAAGGATCTACTCAGTTTGCTGCCTTACTTCAAAATAATGTATTATTTGATTCTATTGATGCAAATGGAAATGGTCTTGGTATGCAAGATTCACCAATCACAGATTTAGTGACGGGTAATCCAACGCAATATGGCTATCTTTATAATGCTCTAACGACCAATGAGCAACCGTTTGATGCAATAACTAATCCTAATGGTATTCCTACACTATCATTTAATGCACCTTATTTTTCACAAGTAGGCTTTCCAACTACGAATTATATAAATTATGTTACGGGTGAATATGTTGTAACTTTTGCAACTGCTCCAGCAAATGGCATAGCTATTAATAGCCAGACAGTTCCATTAAATCCAGCTATTCCTCAAGCATTATTGTTCTATGATGGTCAATTTGTCGTACGTCCACTTCCCGATCAAACCTATAGAGTTGATATGGAAGTTTGGATACAACCAACTGAACTACTCAATATTGGACAATCTCCAGAACTTGAAGAGTGGTGGCAGCTTATAGCGTGGGGATCGGCAATTAAGGTTTTCGAAGATCGTATGGATTATGACTCAATCAATATGATAACTCCCTCATGGAAATATCAAGAATCACTCGTCCTAAGACGCACTATAGTACAGCAAACTGGGCAACGAGTAGCAACAATATACAGCGAACAGGGTAGAAATGGTACTAACCAAAGTGGCTTCGGCTATGGCGGAGGGTCTTTTTAAAATGGAATTAATTAATAAAATATTAAAACATATTAATAAGACAGATTCCTGTTGGTTGTGGACTGCTGCTATAAATAAACATGGATATGGATTAACTAAATTAACTAAAAAAACACGAACTGCGCACAGAGTTTTATATGAATTATTTAAAGGTGAAATACCTGAAGGTAAATTTGTTTGTCATAGTTGTGATGTTAGGCATTGTGTTAATCCAGAACATTTATGGATTGGTACAACTGAAGATAATATGAAAGACATGTCACTGAAAAAAAGAATTCATTCACGATTGACTGACCAAGATGTTATAGAAATAAGAAATTGTTACAAGAATGAATATTACTATGGAATCTTGTTAGATTTATCTAGAAAATTCAATGTTCATGCATCTCATATATGGGCAATAGTTCATAATAAAAAAAGATTACATGTACAAGGGGGGAGTTTCTAATGTCAGGACCTACGTACACATACACTGCGGACACACCGCAAGCTGCTAATCCTATGAATAATACTGCACCATTGATTAGAGCTAACTTCCAGGCCATTAATGAATTGATTGGTGTTAATCATGTTACATTTAACAGTTCAGATAGCGGTAAGCATAACTTTGTAAGTATGCCTAATACAACTAATCCTGGTGCTGATTCAGAAGAAATTACGATGTATACCGCTGTTACAGGAAGTCCTAATCCATGTGAGATATTTATTCAATATCCTAGTGGAACGACAGGATCTGTATCGCCGGTACAAATATCAAATGAAATTGTAACCTCAACAGGAACAGGAACTTCTGGGGGTTCAGCATCGCAAGGATATTGTTCATTTCCAACTGGAGTTATATTGAGATGGGGAACATTCTCTGCGTCAGGATCTAAAGGTGGCACAATAACATTGAATACAACTCCTTATTACACAACATTCCAAACTCCCGCTTGTGCATCGCCTACTTCATCGGGTTGTTTAATGCCGACTGGAGTTGGTATATTCCAAGGATTTAATTCATCAGTAAGTACAACACCACAAGTTGTTACGGTATCATTTCCTGGTTCTCTATCTTCGTCAACGTCTGTTAGTTTTAATTATTTATTGATGGGAACATAATATGTCTTTATCTACTCCATACGTTCCAACGGTTCCTCAAGGAAATCAACAGATCAATAACACCCAGGCTCCAATCGAGGGAAACTTTCAGGATATTTACGATCTTTTAGCAATTAATCACGTTCCATTTAATACAGCTGATACATTTGGACGACATATGTACGTCAATTATGTAGAACAAGCAGTAGATCCATCAACATTATCAACAGAAATGGCTCTATATTCTAAACCTGTGAATAATGATACCAATGGAGCTGAGTTATTTTATAGATATCCTTCCAGCGGTACAGTTGTGCAATTAACTGGAGTCACTTCATCATCGAGTGGTGGTACGAGTTTGTCAACAGGAGGATATTTTACAGCAAGCGGTTCTATTTATTTGGGAACTCCCTATACAGGATATTGGCAGTACCTATCTAATAACGTTTTATTTATGTCGTTTACGGTTGGAAATAGCGTTAAGACTGCAACAACAAGCCCGTATACGGTAACATTTCCTAGTGGTTCATATGCTAATGGAGCTATTGTTCCTTCATTTACTCAGACTCCATTTAATATTCAGATAGCTGCAACGGGTGGCGGAGGGGTAGAAGGAACGAGTGGCACTAATGTTAACTATGCTGTTGAAATCGTAAACAGTACAACGTGTCTTGTATATTATCTGCCATCATCAATTCCAGCAGGTTCAATTCAGCCCGTTGTTATTACCGTTATTGGAATTTAAGGAGCTATTATGTCATATACGTTTTCAACAAACATACCTCAATCAGCACAAAAGATTAGTGCAACTCAAGCACCAATAATGAGTAACTTTCAAGCAATTAATGAATTAATTAATGTTGACCATGTTGGATTTAATGATGCAGTTAATTATGGAAAACATAATTTTACAACATTTCCAGTTCAGGGATCAGATCCAACCACACTATCAGGCGAAATGGCGATATACTCTAAGGCAACTCCAAGTGGACCTAATGCTGCTGAGATATTTTACCGATATCCTTCAGACGGTACCGTGGTACAATTAACAGGAAGTACAAGTTCTGGTGGTGCTGCTACGAATGGTTATGCCTATATGTCATCAACTTTATTCATTATGTGGGGCACTGCAACTGGTATTGTGAATGGCTCTAATACGATTGTATTTCCCACAACATCTGGTTATCCATCGTTCTCATCAACGCCATATCAAATATACTTTTCAGCTGCTACCACTTATACAAATTTAACTTCAACGGCACCTTATATTAGTAGCTCTTCCACAACACAATTTACTTTGCAAGTTAATGCGACAAATTATGCTACGAGTATCTATTGGTTAGCGTTAGGAGTTTAACATGCCACAATTTGATAAGTTTTTAATTGGTTATAATGATAACAATAGTGGATTTCAATCTAACGTTAAGCCATGGTTAATCACAGACAATGCTTTCGAAACTCTTAACGATGTGTATGTACTTCGTGGTAGAGTTAAGAAAAGGTTTGGTACGGTTCTTATGGGTGGTAATCAATTATCATCTCGCTTACGATTAAATACCGGTGCTTCTTACTCTATGAGTGTATATTCAGGTACAGTTCCGGGTACAGTATTTGAGATAGGGCAAATGTTTTCAGTTGGTGATGATATATTTACCGTCTATCAGACAGGAACTCCTGCCGCAATGCTTGCAACGAATGTAGCAACTTCCGGTACATTTAATACTT
>Ga0209169_10001956_pt1 | contig 12558 bp, 10 predicted proteins | sample HubBroMetageWRM4_FD_188346 | JGI IMG/M metagenome (GOLD analysis project Ga0209169, IMG submission 188346) | Warmed soil microbial communities from the Hubbard Brook experimental Forest, New Hampshire - Hubbard Brook CCASE Soil Metagenome WRM 4... | ecosystem: Environmental > Terrestrial > Soil...
CGGCTCGCCTAGCCCGCCCGGTCAAGGACACCCGCCTGGCAGCGAGCGACTATCGCTCAGCAAAGACTGCGGATGGAAGGATGGCGACAGAGGCGGCTCGGTGACAAGGTTAGGGATCCACGGATAGGAAAACAAAACCGTATTGACTCCGACCGGCCCTCTCACAGAAGGACTTAGCCGAATGCTCCGAAGATGACGTCCAAGTGGCCGACAAACCGGGCAGAGTAGTGCGAACGCCCTTCGCGGCGGGAACTTCACCGCCTCCGTGCAGATGCAAATCTCCGGCACTTCTCCTGCGTCAGACGGCTTCCACCTCGAATTGCCGGCATCGAATTTCCGCTGAGGTCGGATCGATGCTGAAACTCGACTTCCGAGACAGGATTCGTGGGGAAAACTTCCCGGTCTCCCTTCCTCGTACTGCCGCGCCGAGGTCAGGATGCATCGGCGATGTTATTCGGCATCCGAGACAAGGAAACGGACGGCGTGGGCAAGTGTCCCCTAGGATCTGCCGACTTCCACCCCCGCCGCCACCTCCGCCGTGCACCCTGCCCACTTCGGGTTACTGGACACGTCCTGCGCGCGGGCGGGCGATGCAATTGCCGGAGCAATTGCGATCCCGCCGCGGTACCACGCCTACTGTTTATCTGAGGCGCAGCTCACATGGTCGTTCCAGTCCACGAAAGGGCCCTGGGGGTTGCCGCGCCACGCCCAAACGTGGAGTTCGAAGAACGCCTTTATGGTGTAGCGGTTCGGGGCGTCGACGTACAGAAACACCTGGCCCTCGAGAACGGGGGGCGCGGAATGAGTCTTCAACCAGGTCGCTGCATCCACGATAAACTCCACGCCGACGAGCTGCAAATCACCGTTTGGCAAGGGCTCATAGATCAGGGCCTGCGGTTGCGTAGCTTCAACGGTTCCGTTCAGCAGACTCCCGTTGACGTAGTGAATGCCCATGGCTCCATGGTCCGAGCCGCTTATACAGCCGAATAACGGGCTGTATCCGGCCGCGGTGGCTCTACTGACATCTTGATACTGCTTGGTGGCATTGCGAACAATCTCGACGAGCTTGCTCTGGTCCCCTTGTTCTCCTGGCTCTTTCTGTTGAGCCAAGACACAAGGGGCGAGTGCCAGAAGCACAGCCAACAGCACTGGCATATGCGATATCTTTTTCATGTTTTCATCCTCCATATTTCTGGTGGGGAAATTGCTCACAAACAGCTTGCTGGTGTACGGCACTGTCGATTCATGAGCTTCCCGAAACCACCGCACTCTGGCTGGTTTCTGCCTGTACTGCAATCCTCGCGGCCTCCATCCGTCCCCAAAGTTTTCTCCATCGCTAAGTATTAAGGACAAAGGCGCTCCTGCCCTGACCGGCCCCGCCTCCAGGCATCCGGAAGTGTGCTAGACTTCGCTACACTTGCAGGCGTTGACATGCCTAGCTCCGCACCACATGCACGTGCATTGCGTTTCGATAATTTTGAACTGGATGTTCGCGCGGGTGAGCTGCGTAAACGGGGTGTAAGGCTCCGCCTGCAGGGCCAACCGTTACAAGTCTTGGCCGCTTTGTTAAGTCGCGCTGGCGATGTGGTCACTCGCGAGGAACTACGAGCGCAGATTTGGAAAGCCGACACGTTCGTCGATTTCGACCATAGTCTTCACAATGCGATCGCGCGCCTTCGCGACGCGCTCGGCGATTCCGCCGAGACTCCCCGCTACATTGAAACGCTACCGCGCCGCGGATATAGGTTTATCGCGCCAGTTGAAAGAGAAGAAGCTCAAGCTCGGCCTGCCTCTGCGGAGTCCGTGCGGCCGGGCGAAGTGTTGGTTGCGCCGGGGCTCAGCAAGCCCCGCAGATTGCTGATCGCCACCATTCTTGCCCTCCTGTTTATAGCTCTGGCGGTCGGGCTGGCCCGCACGAGTACCCATCCCGCAAGCGCTGCTTCCCGCCCAAATTCCATCGCCGTGCTACCCCTCGACAATTTGTCCGGCGACCCGTCAGAAGAATTCTTCGCGGACGGTATGACCGACCAGTTGATTACGGACCTTGCGAAGATCGGGTCGCTGCGGGTCATCTCGCGAACTTCCGTCATGCAATACAAAGGCACAAAGAAGCCCTTGCCTGAAATTGCGCGAGAATTGAACGTGGACGTCATCGTTGAAGGATCGGTGATTCGTTCGGGCGAGCGAGTGCGAGTCACTGCCCAATTGCTTCAGGCATCCACCGACCAGCACCTCTGGGCGGAAACCTATGACCGCGATCGCGGCGATGTGCTCAAACTACAAGCTGAGGTGGCCGATACCATCGCGCAACAAGTCCGCGCACAATTGACTCCGCAACAGCAGGCTCAGCTTCGCCGCGCCGACGTGGTGAACCCAGCAGCATACGATTCCTACCTCAAGGGGCGTCTCTACTTCACCACTGGCTTCACCAAACCTGATTTACTGAAGAAAGCGCAGCTGGACTTCGAAGAATCCATCCAAAAAGATCCAAACTTCGCGCTTGCTTACGCGGGCCTGGCTAATACTTACGTCTATTTAGCCTTCACCGGAGCTCTGGAAAAGGATCCCGCCTACCACTCTGCCAAGCAGGCGCTCGCTAAGGCGTCGCAACTCGACGACACCATCGGAGAAACCCACGATACGCTAGCCGTGCTGAGTTGGCGGTTTGACTGGGACTGGGATACAGCCGATCGCGAATTCAATCGAGCCGTTATTTTGGCACCGAGCTACAGTTGCGCACATGAGGATCGCGCCATCTTTCTCGCATTTGCCGGCCGGCGGAGCGAAGCTATTGCGGAGATCGCCAAAATCAACCAAATGGACTACGGCTTCAGCTCGGCGATGGCCGAATCAGCGACCTATTACGAGCTACGGGATTACTCCGGCTTGGTTGAAGCAAGTAAGAGAGGTTTGCTTTTGGACCCGGGGGACGCGTTTTTACACTACCTTCTCGGCGTTGGTTACGAAGCTACCGGTAAACTTCCGGAAGCGACTTCGGAGTACCAGAAAGCCATGAAGATGTCGGATGATCCGAGCGTCGCCGTTGCGCTCGCACATGCGTATTCCGCCGCAGGCAGAAAGGCGGAAGCGAACGAGATTCTTCGCGGCTTGCAGCGCAAGTCAAAAGGGACTTTGCTTCCGTCGTACACGATGGCCACCATGTACGTTGGCCTCGGCGAAAACGACAAAGCTTTCGAGTTTCTCGAGAAAGCCTTCTCGGAGAAGTCTTTAGACATTTCCTTCTTCCTGAAATCTGACTTGCTCCTTGACGATCTTCGTCCTGATCCGCGCTTCCAAACCCTGCTGCGACGAATCGGTTTGACCACCTAGCCCGCCTGACCGAGTCAAACAGGTTTGCGCTAAGCCTGAGTCTGTCCCTTGGCGTTGCTTGACATAGCTCGGCGATACCCAAGAGTGCGCCGATCCTGACGGGCGGCGGGCAACTGTGAAGTAATCGACATGCCTAATTAACACATTTGCTGGAGAGTGAAGTTCTAGTTCAAGGGCGACCGCACCCGCACCCGGTGCCCGATTCTTCTAGCACTGCGAACGATTTTACCTTCCACTGGTTGTCACGCTCGAGCCGCCACGCCGTCACGTATGTTCCTCGAAAATCGTTTGTGCAGCCGCAGACCGTGTTGGGGCTCAACCATTCATAGGTGCCGGTGGTGTAGCCCGCATCGCCGGACGGCGCGAGGTGAGCTGTTTCCGGCTTCAGCGTGATTTTCAACCCATGGATGCCAAAATACATCTCCATGTACTTGCGGATTTCTGCCTGCCCAGCTATCGGCTGTAAATAATGCCACATAGAGAGCACACTGTTCTCGTACATGAAACTCATCCAGCCCTCCAGACCACGCTGCGTGATAGCGTTGGCAAAATCTCGATCGGTCTCGAGCAAGTCAGCCGTTGCGCACTGAGCCCTAGCGCTGAGCGGCAGCAGCAGTAAGCAAACAACGAGAAGGGTATTCGTCACAGGGACCTCGCTTGAGCGTCGTTTGTTGTCGGTCACGATCTGTAATTAGCTGTGAATCGCAGTGGACAACAAAAGTTGCATGCGGCGTCGCACCTTCCCAAGTGCGCGTGATAAACGCCTTCCATGAGGGTTTCAGGCGGTTTGACTTTTCCGATTGCCAGTTCACCGGAGAGTACTCACACGGCGACCGAGTTTGAGGCTCCTACCACACACGGAGCTCACGCTTTGGAGCTGCCAAAACCGCCCTTTCACCGGGGCTTTACGATTCCGGAGAAGTATTCGCATGCTGCTGCGGTTCACGAACGCGATGAGGATGGTCTCGTCTTCCCCGAACCGCCACCGAGATCGTTTGACACGACTGGCCGGAAGGACCAGGCTCTCGACCGACGGGAAACGCAAAATGGAAATTCCCATCTTTGTTGCGCGGTTTTTAGGCCCCGGGGCCGATTTTCTCAATCCCAAGAATCTCATTGTGAGGGCGGGAGGAATCTCCGTGCCGACTCATCCTTCGGCCGCCAGAGTCTCGTTGACACTGGTACTGATTTCCATTTTCGCTCCCGCAGCGCCATCGTTGCGGGCTCAGGCAGATCAGTGGGAAAGGCATATGAAATCGGGCAGCAGAGCCTATTCGGTCGCAAGGAACCAGAAGTATTGTCACGGATGAAGTAACGCAGGTCCCAGCCCTCTGGAATCAACGTCTTTGTTCTAAAAGCCGACGTGTGGTCCCAGCGGCCGACGGCATCTGCACACCGGTGACGATGACTTAGATCTGGGCCGTGCCGCCGTCGACGAAGAGTTCGATGCCGTTGACGAAACTTGAATCGCTCGAGGCGAGGAAGAGCGCGACGGTCGCAATCTCTTCGGGGCGTCCCATTTCGCCGCGAGGGATCTGAGATTTGAAGAACTCCTTCGCGTCTGGCCCGAGTGGGTCCAGGATTGGCGTGTCGATGGTGCCGGGGCTGAGGATGTTGACTCGAATTCTGCGTTCCTTGAGCTCTACAAGCCAAGTACGAGCGAAGGAGCGTACCGCAGCTTTGCTGGCGCTGTAGACGCCGAAGGCCGGGAATCCTTTGATACTGGCGATGGATCCGTTCAAGAAGATGGAACCGTTGTCTTGGAACAGAGGCAGCGCCTTCTGCACTGTGAAGAGCGTGCCGCGCACGTTCAGGCCGAAGGTTTTGTCGAAGTGTTCTTCGGTTACTTCTTCGAGCTTGGCCAACTCGCCCTGTCCGGCGCTGGCGAAAAGAATATCGATCTTACCCTTCTCGCGCTTCACCGTATCGTAGAGGCGGTCGAGGTCGGCTAGGTTACTGGCGTCGCCCTGCACGCCGGTGACGTTTCTATCGATGAGCTTGACGGCCTCATCGAGCTTATCCTTGCGGCGTCCTGTGATGAAGACGTACGCGCCCTCTTTGACGAAGAGCTTGGCGGTGGCGAGCGCCATGCCGGACGTCGCTGCTGTGATGACGGCTACTTTTCCTTCGAGCTTTCCCATGACTGTTCTCCCTTCATGCGCGCGAATAGATTAATGCGAGAGCCGCTGCCATGTCGTTATCGACGGCGCCTCGGAGATGGTGCGCTGGGCCGCCCCGCACTCGCTTCCACTGAATAGATGAAATGAGGCCCTGAAAAGATTCAGTAGTTCAGAACGATAGAACTATTGAACCGTTTCCCTTGAATGGCTACTCTCATTAGCATGCGGCCGCTGTTCCACCCATCGATTGAGGAGGTTACGGTAGAAGGTATTCTCCACGCCTTGTCCGATCCGGTGCGGGTGGCAATTTATGCGGACATCGTGTCGCAGGAGTGCTCGCAGAACTGCTCGACGTTTCTGACGGTCAGCGACAAGACGATCCCGAAGTCCACACTCTCTCAGCACTTTAGGGAACTGAGAGAGGCGGGGCTGATCCGTGGTGAGCGTCGCGGTGTTGAAGTCCACAACACCTCGCGTTGCGCGGAACTCGAGCAACGCTTTCCGGGACTGATTCGGGCAATCGTCAACGCACATGCCATCCAGTCAAGGGACGAAGCGGAATGAAAGAAACGTGCTGTGCAGAGAACCTCCAGACGTGCACAGAGGAATAAGTAAAGAACCCGACTCTTTTCTCTCGATCAATCCGACCTCCTCGTCGTGCACATCGGGTATAGCCGGGTGCGGCTCCTCAGAACGCTCACTCCGTTAGGGATCATCGATATCAGAAAGTCGCGTAGTCTTTACGGATGACGCTTGGGCGAAGCGTTTCCCAATGTCAGACTCAAGTTCTGGTAAACGCATTAATCGCCCAGTGGATTTTCCCACTTTCCAGTTACCCAACTAACAGTTTATTGAAAAAGGCTTCTGAACACGGCATCGCGAACGCCATAAAGAATTCCTCCTCGCCAACAGCCAACAAAAAGAAAGATTCCATGTCGCAGCGCAACTCGAAATGACGACCCGAAAGAGTTTTTCAACAAACTGCTAATCGGGCCCTGGGACGCAATCGTTCTCCGCGTTCGGCGTGAAGTTCGGATACCTCGAAGAGCCTGAAGTTCTTCTGACTCTTGGGGTTCTGCCTGATGTCAAAAACCAGTGTGTTAAGCTGTGAGAAGGGTACGCAGAAGTTTGGCGGGAACCTGCAGTTGTTAACTGATTGAAAGCAACAGGGGAACAATGGAGGCGCGGGTGGGAATCGAACCCACGTATAAAGGTTTTGCAGACCTCTCCCTTACCACTTGGGTACCGCGCCTCAGCCCCACAGTATAGCGAAACCGTGCCGCACTTTCAGCCCGGAACGTTCCAGCGTGAGTGCAAGACCCGCCCTGCTGATATTCAACTTTGAGCAGCAGTTTCAGGGCCGCAACTGGCGGACTGAAGTCCACCAGTTGGGAATTCAAAATCCAAGCTAAATATGGCCATCCCTCTTCGCGGCATGGCCGCTCTAAATTCAAGGCAACCGCACCCAACTAAGACTGGCCGCTACACATTCAACGGCAAATTCGCCAATGAGTAGATGGGCGTTCCCAGGCGGATGCCACTCCGTCGCGCTCCGCTAGCGAATGTGCAACTCGTATGGCATGCGGGCTTGCACCGGCTCCATCCTGCTGACGATGTGCTGCAGCGCGGCTTCAAGGGATTGCGATTCGCTCATGTTGTTCTCTTTCTGGCGCTCGAGAAACTGCTCGAAAAATGATTTCTCTTCAGGATAGCGCACGATGTGCACGCTTTCACTGGCGGGAATATTGGAAAGCTGCTTGGCGACTTCGATGGCGCGGTCCAGGCCGCCGAGCTCGTCTACCAATCCGAGTTCCTTCGCCTGCGCGCCGGACCAGACGCGGCCCTTGCCGATTTTGTCTACGGCTTCGACGGTCATCTTGCGGCCCAGCGCGACGCCCTTGGTGAAATCGGCGTAAGTATCGTTGAGCGATTTCTGGATATAAGCGCGCTGCGCAGCAGAAAAATTCTGCTGCGCGGAAAAAAGCGTGGCGTTGTCGCTGGTGGCGACGTAATCCGTGCTGATGCCCAGCAGACTATAAAGTCCGGAAACGTTGAATTTGCCGATCAGCACGCCGATGGATCCGGTGATGGTGTCGCGATCCGCGACGATTTTGCGGGCGGGCGCGGCGATCCAGTAACCGCCGGAAGCCGCGACGTCCGACATCGAAACCACCACGGGCTTCACCTGATTGGCGAGCTCCACCTCGCGGCGAATCACTTCGCTGCCCACCACCGAACCGCCGCCAGAATCCACGCGCAACACGATGGCCTTGATGCCGTAATCGTTGCGCGCCGCGCGCAGGTCGGCGGCCACCGAATCGCCGCCCATCACCGAACCGCCGCCGGGGGTGTTGCCGGAATCGCCGGAGACGATCAGGCCGGTGGCGTGGACGACGGCGATCCGGGTGGCGCCATCATTTGAGATCGAAGAGCGATAGCGATTCAGCGAGATGGGATTCCAGCCATGGGCGCGATTCTTGAAATACTCCTGCAGCTGATCCCAATAGCCGAGGCGGTCCACGATTTTGTTGGCCACCGCGTCACTGGAGGAAAACGGGCCGCGATTTACGAGCGCTTCGAACTGCGCGCGATCCATGGCGCGGCCTTTGGAGGCGTCGTTCAAATATTGGTCGTAGATGCTGCGCAGCAGGCCTTCAACTTCTTCCTTATGCGCGGGAGTAAACTGTTTTTCCGTGAACGTATTACCGGCGGTTTTGAATTCGGCAATGTGGTAGAACTCCGGGATGACCTTTAATTTATCGAGGGTGCCGCGAAAGAAAACGGCTTCGGCCATCATGCCGCGAATGCTGACCGGAGCGGTGGGCACCAGCCAGATTTGCTGGCAGGCGCTCGCCAGATAATATTCGGGATTGCCGATTCCGTCGTAGCCGAGATAGCAGATGCTGGGCTTGCCGCTTTTGCGAAAAGCGAGCAGGTGGCTGCGAATTTCCTCGAGCTTGCCCCAGCCGGTTTCCAGCGGCGCGATGCGCATGACGAGGCCGCTAATGTGCGAGTCTTTGGCGGCGGCATCAATCGCGTCCACGTAATCGTGCAGCACGGGAGTCGTGTAACCATTGAAGGCGCTGAAAATATCGGGAGCGCGCTGTTCTTCAATCTGGCCGGCGGCGTCAATTACCAGGACTGCGTTCGATGGCAAATGCAAGGTGCGGCCGGGTTTCATCGCCACAATGCAGAGAATGACGAGAAACACCGCTAGAACGATGATGGTGATGGCGCGACGCTGGCCCCAGGTCATTTTCATTCACCTCGTCGAGGATTGTTGCGCGGGGAACCGAGAACGAACAAGGTAGCACCGTGGGGCGGAAAACTCCAGATTGCGGGCTAGCGTGTGCCGGCGGATTTTTCTTGCACGGCAGTGGGAAATAGGCGATGAAAAGCGCGGCCGGAGGTTATGCTAGCGACGTCGGGTGCGGCGAAGTTGAGAAACAGCGCATGAAGAAAAGCAAATCGTGGGCGGCGGGGATCGCTTTTGTTGCGATGAGCGTTTATGTCGCGACGGGATGGCGTTTTGTCTCGTATGCGCCGCAACGGTCAGATACATATCTTTGGGGCGTTTATCATGTGCATTCGACGATGTCCGACGGGCTGCAGCCACCGGAAGAAATCGCGGAGCAGGCGCGCGCCACGGGGGTGAGCCTGGTGTTGCTCACCGATCACGGCAGTCCGAACCTTGCGTCGTCCAGTTTTCGGGAAACGATTGATGGCGTGAAGATCGTCGGCGGGTCGGAGGCAAGTTTGCCGGATGGCCACCTTACTTTCTTCGGCGCGCAGGAGGCGCCGGGATTCCGCTTGTCGTCTTTTCCGCCCGAAGCGATGGACGACGCGCGAGGCTGGGGAGGTTTTCCCGTGCTGGCTTATCCGGATGATCCGGACTACGGCTGGCGTTATTGGGGTAGCGATTTGCGGCCCGGCGGGATTGAAGTGCTGAATCTGTTCACGAGTTTGCGTGCTGCGTCGTGGCGCGAGCGGCTGCAGCTGGCGATGTACTATCCTTTTTCGCACTATTATTTTTTGAAGAGCATCGCAGTGCCCGCGGAATCGCTGGCGCACTGGGATGACTTTCTGCGGCGGGAAAGGCTTTGGGGATTTGAGGCGTCAGATGCCCATGGAGGATTTCGCGTGGGTTCGTGGTTTTCCATGAGAGTGCCATCTTATGCAGACACGTTTTCCTTTGTGGGGATGGGAATTTCACGGCGTTACGAGTCTGATCCGGAAGCGGCCGTGCGCAGCGGCGATTTTTTCAATTGCGTGCGAGGAGCGGGCGAGCCGGAGCGATTTGAATTTTCGGCGCATGACGGTTGGCGGGAATTTCCGAGCGGCAGCGATGCGCCGGTTTCTTCGAGTTTGCACGTGGAAGTGCGGGCGGGGAAGCAAGCGGTGCGAATGGTATTGAAGGAGGATGGCGCGGTGGTGCGCGACGTTGCCGGCGATCATTTGGATTTCGAAGATGCCGCCGCCGGCGTGTATCGCGTGGAGGTTTTTCTAACGGCGCACCCGTTGTTGAAGGCGGACGTGCCGTGGATTCTTTCCAATCCGATATTCGTGGGCGTGGCGCGCGAGCCTCTGCCGGCGCGGCGTTTCACGACGATTCGCGCGCAGCTGGCGGCGCCGGCGGCTGCCAGGCCCTAGTGACCCTTTGAAATGCCTGCAGCGCGTTCGGTCTGCTATAATCCGGTACTCAAAATATGGATTTCGATCACCTAACGACTTTTCTGGAGATTTCGAAGCTGGGGAGCTTTTCGCGAGCCGGGCAGAAACTGTTTCGTTCGCAGCCCGCGGTAAGCGCGCAGATCCGCCAGCTGGAGCAGGAGTACGGGCAAAAACTCTTCGATCGCGTCGGCAAGACGGTGAAATTGACGGCGGCCGGAGAAGCGCTGATCGTTTATGCGAACCGGCTGCTGAATTTGAAGGAAGAATCGCTGCGCGCGGTGTCGGATCTTTCCACTTCGCCGCGCGGCACACTGAATATGGGCGCCAATGAAGCGACCTGCCTGTACGTGCTGCCGGATTTGTTTGCTGCTTATCACCGGCAATTTCCGGCTGTGCAAATCAGTATCTACCGGAACTTCAGCCGGAAGGTGATTGAAAAAATCGAAGACGGCACGGTGGACGTGGGGATCGTGACGCTGCCTGTGAAATCGCCCAGCCTGAAAGTCCATTCCATCTTTCGCGACCGGCTGATGCTGATGGTAAGCGCGAGCAATCCGTTGGCGCGCGCCAAGGGCGTTACCCTCAGCGAAATTGCGGAACAGCCGCAAATTCTGCCCAAGACCGGCTACACACGGCAATTATTCGACAAACTTTTCCGGCCGTACCGCTCGAAGTTGCGGATTACGATGGAGCTGGCGAGCGTGGGGATGATCAAGCGATTCGTGGCGGCAGGGCTGGGAGTTTCGATCATCAGCGAGAGTTTTGCCAAGGACGAAGTGCGTTCGGGCGAAGCGAAACTGATTGCAATTTCCGACGTGCAGCTCACCCGAGAGCTCGGCTTGGTTTACCGGCGCGACCGGACTTTGCCTCGCGCCGCGGCAACATTCGTCACGCTGCTGCGCCAACAGAATTTCTCTGCGGATGGCGGACACGGTCCCAGCAAGCGCTGAGGATTCAAGGAAGCCCTTCCGTTTTTCAAGCATCCAAAACAGCGCAGAACGCGTACCCTATTATGGATAGAAGTACGATGGCGGGAGAGCCATGCTTGTTAAGAAAACGCCCGATCTTACATACAAGGATGTCACACCCAAGAGTTTGTACATGGGGCGGCGCAATTTTCTTTTCGGTTTGGCCGCGGCCTATGGAGCGGTGGTCGGCTACAAGAAATTGACGCGCTTGCTGGAGGGTCCGGCCACCGGTTCCAAGCCGGTCAAGTTGACGGGTGTGACGAAATGGCCGGGCAGTACCGCGGAGAAGCAGACTTCTGTCGAAGATGTAACGCACTACAATAATTTCTACGAATTCGGGACCGGCAAGACCGATCCTGCTGCGAACTCCGGAAATTTCGTGACCACGCCGTGGAGCGTTTCGCTCGAGGGCGAAGTAAAGAACAAGCGTACGTTCACCATGGACGAAATCACGAAGCTGGCGCCGCTGGAGGAGCGGATTTACCGGCACCGCTGCGTGGAAGGATGGTCCATCGTGGTGCCTTGGATTGGATATTCGTTCAGCACGATCATGAGATTGGCGGAGCCGACGCCCAAGGCAAAATTTGTGGCGTTTGAAAGCTATTACAGTCCGAAACAAATGCCGGAGGGAGGCGCGGCCGGAATCGAGTTGCCCTATGTCGAGGGATTGCGTCTGGACGAAGCGATGAATCCGCTGACGCTGCTTACCATAGGAATGTACGACGAGACGCTGCCGAATCAGGACGGCGCGCCGCTGCGGCTGGTGATCCCGTGGAAATACGGATTCAAGAGCATCAAGTCGCTCGTGCGCATCCGCTTAGTGAAAGATCAGCCGCCGACGACGTGGAACATCGCAAACGCGCACGAGTACGGTTTTTACTCGAATGTGAACCCCAGCGTGGATCATCCGCGCTGGTCGCAGGCCACCGAACGCCGCCTGGGAGAATTCCGGCGGCGGCCCACGCTGCCATTTAATGGATATGGCGACCAGGTCGCGAGCCTGTACGCCGGGATGGACCTGAAGAAATATTATTGAGCGTGAACCTCGTGTGAATTCCGTCCTTACAAGCAAATGGACCAAGCTGGTGGTGTTCCTGGCGTGCCTGATCCCGTTCGGGCAATTGCTGTGGCGCGCCTTTCATAATGGTCTGGCGGGATTTCCGGACAACATGGATTTCGGCGCGAACCCCATCGAATTCATCACGCACGCGAGTGGGGATTGGACGATTCGTTTTTTGATCATCACGCTGGCAATTACGCCGCTGCGAAAAGTGCTGCGGCAGCCGCAGTTGATTCGATTTCGCCGGATGCTGGGGCTGTTTGCGTTTTTTTATGGCTGCTTGCATTTTGGCACGTGGATTGGCCTGGACAAATTTTTCGCCTGGCCGGAAATGTGGAAGGACGTGCAGAAGCGGCGTTTCATTACCGTGGGGTTTGCGGCGTTCGTGCTCATGATTCCTCTGGCGGTG
>Ga0209169_10001957_pt1 | contig 12556 bp, 13 predicted proteins | sample HubBroMetageWRM4_FD_188346 | JGI IMG/M metagenome (GOLD analysis project Ga0209169, IMG submission 188346) | Warmed soil microbial communities from the Hubbard Brook experimental Forest, New Hampshire - Hubbard Brook CCASE Soil Metagenome WRM 4... | ecosystem: Environmental > Terrestrial > Soil...
CAGAGCGAAATAGATGGTTACCAGCAGAGGCAGATCGATGCGCGAAATGAAGGCGAACGTCTGGAACAGCGGCAGATAGACCTGAATGAACAGCGCAGCCAGAGGGACGGCAAAGAACACCCAGATGGGATACGTCGCGCGGCGCACTTCGCGCGCGTTGTCGACCATGATGCGAGCGGTGTGATCCATTAAGGATTTGTTTGCGGCGGCTTCGCTTGCAGGGGCTTCGGTTGCACCGGGGCCGACTGCGTCGGAGTCGCTTGTGGCGCAGCCGCGGGCCTCGCGGGTGAAGCAGAGGCAGGAGCGGGCGCGGCGGAATCGCGAGGGGCGGGACCGGCAGCGCCGCAGCGCGCGACGGCGCGACGGACGGCGCCACCGGGGCGGTCGTCTGCGGAGGCAGAGGCGCGGGTCGAGCGACGGGCGCAGGCGGGGCGGGCGCTGGGCGGGGCGCTGGGCGGGCGGCGCCGGACGCTGCTTGTTGCTGATGATGTGTGGACGGCCGCTCAGCTGGAGCCCTTCGCCGCCGCGGGGCAGCCGTGGCGGCTGCTGGTGACCACGAGGCGGCCCGCGGTCCTGGACGATGTCGCGGCGCGGCGGATCAAGGTCGATGCGATGCCGGACCCGGCCGCGCGGCTGCTGCTGGCCAGGGACCTGCCGGTGATGGATGCGGAGCGGGAGCGGGAACTGCTGGAGCTGACAGGGCGGTGGCCGCTGCTGTTGAATCTGGTCAACCACCGGCTGGCCGGTGAGGTCAGGCGGGGCGCGGGCGTTGACGCGGCGGCCGTGGGTGCGGCTGGGCGGCTGCGTGAGGCAGGGCCGGCGGTGTTCGACATCGGAGATTCGGGGCAGCGGCAGACTGCGGTGGCCGCTACGGTCGGGTACAGCCTGGAGGCGCTGGATCTGGGGGATCAGGACCGGTTCTTCGAGCTGGGGGTTTTCGCTGAGGACGCCGAGATCCCGGTGGCCGCGGTGGAGCTGCTGTGGCGGGGCACCGGCGGGCTGGGCGCGGCGGAGTCGGCGTCGTTGTGTGAGCGGCTGGATGGGCTGTCGCTGGTGGCGCTGGCCTGGTCCGGGCAGACGCGGGTGCTGGTCATCCACGATGTGATTCACGATTTCGCGCTGAGCCGTCTGGGCCGGGGCGGGGCGGCTGCCGCGCATGCTGGGCTGATCGGCGCGGCCCGCGGCGTCCTCCGGGCCGGCGAGCAGGGCGTCCCGGCATGGTGGCGGCTGCCGGACACACCTGGTTTCGGGTACCTGTGGACGTACCTCACCTACCACCTCAAGGCCGCCGGGCTTGCCGGGAACTCGATCAGGTCTGCTGTGACCTGCGCTTTATCTCGGGCAGGTTGCTGCGCTCTGGCCCGGCGGCCGTCGAGGTAGACCTTGCCCGGTCAGATTCACCGGCTGCCGGCCGGCTGCGGGGCGTGATCGGCCAGAACGCCCACCTGCTGGGCCCGGCCGAGCCCGCGGGAGCGCTGATCACCACCCTGACCAGCAGGCTCGGCGGCATCCCGGAACTGGCGACCCAGCTGCCCGCGCTGCGGTCGGGACTGCGTACCTGGACAGCCTGGCCATCATGGCCACCACCGGACCAGCCATCCGACGCACTGATCCGGGTCCTGACCGGCCACAGCGGCCGCGTGGACGCGGTGGCGATCTCGCCGGACGGCAGCTGGCTCGCCACCGCCAGCAGCGACGGGACCGTCCGGACCTGGAACGCCGACGGCACCCCCCTCGCCACCCTCACCGGCCACACCAGCACGGTCCGCGCGGTGGCGATCTCGCCGGACGGCAGCTGGCTCGCCACCGGCGGCGACGATAAGACCATCAGGATCTGGAAGACCGACGACGGCGGCAGCACCAGTGCGACGGCCATAGGGGCCGACGGCATCCTCTGGGGCTGTGCCTGGTTTCCCGGAGGCACCACCTGTGCATCGCCGGGCAGCGAGGCCTCTACAGGTTCACGCTCCTGCCGCCCGCCGGCTGATCACCACCTCAGCTGCGGTGACCCCGTCACAGTGCCAAGCCGCTAGTAGCTCGCGGACACGGAGTCCAGGTCCACCCAGACGCCGTCGTATTCCAGGTAGACGTCCTGGACGGCCATCACGTCGGCCTGGGTCCACTCGCCGAACGCCGGGCTGAACGGCGCCAGGCCCGGCTTCCAGTTCTTCAGGGTGACGCCCGAGTTGTCCTGGGACACCCAGAGCGGGACGCTGGTGAAGCCGTCGCCGCCCTGCCACCCGTTCGAGAACGAATAGATGACCGGCTTGATGCCGTCGGCCTTGATGGCGGCGACCTCGGCCGCGGTGACCGGGACGATCGCCGAGCCGGACCCGTTGCAGTTCGAGCCGCCCGGGCCGTTGCCTGGCTCGATGTCGAACGCGAAGAACGCCATCGGCAGGCCGCCGAACGCGGCGACGCCAGCGGCGTAATCCGACGGGTCGCAGGTGAACGCGGCGACCTGGAGGCCGGCCGCCTCGGCCGCCTTCACCATCGCCTCGGTGGACGCAGCGGTCGCCGGGGTCAGTACGGTGTCGTCCTGGAGGACGATCATTTTGAACCCGTCATGGTGGGCCTGGGCGAACCAGGCCGCCGTCATGACGCTGGGCTCCTCCCACGCGTCGAGGGCCTTGATGACTCCGGTCGTCTGGGTCGCCGCCATGGCGGGGGCTGGCAGCGCCAGGCCGATGACGAGAAGGATCGCTGGCGATGCGAGCCCGATGAGGCGTGCCAACATAAGGCACAACCAGCAGAGCCGGCTGGGGGTGGAACCTTTCGCTGACGGGTTTGCATTGAGCGTCCTTTGCCGGTGCTCTTGATCTCGCCGCGGCGTTCCCGGAAGGATCGGCCACGTTCTGTGATCAGAGTAGGCGAGTTTTGTGATCAGAGTAGGCGCTCGAGACCAGAATTGTCCCTGCTCGCTTGCCAGGCATGCCGCTCTTTTGCGGAAGATTGCATCCGGGCCCCGGGGTTCGCGGACCGGGCCTGCCGGTTGCGGATGGCCACCGGATCCCTTCAAACGGTAGTCCTGGGCTGCGAACGTGGGTCCATGGCTACCGACCCAGCAACCATCCAGCAGCCCAGACACCCCCTGTACGCGCTCACGACGTACGAGCTGGCCGGCTACCGCCGCCAGCTCGAAAGCGCCCTCGCATGCTTCGGCAGGAGGGACCCTGTCCCCCCGGCGTGGGCTGACCTGCAAGCCAGGCTCGATGCCGTGATCGCCGAGCAGGATGACCGCGCGCGGCTGGCCACCCGTGCCTGACCACGGCCCCGGCGTGCTGACGGCCACGCCAGATGATCGCCGCCACCCGGCCGGCCAGCTCACCCCCAGTCAGCTCGACCTGTACGCCAGCCAGCTCGAGCGGTGCCTGAAGGCGCTGGGGACCGACGCCCCCATCCGCGCCGACGTCCAGCGTGAACTGGCCGCGGTTCGCGCCGAGCTGGCTGCGCGGGGCTAGGAACCACGGCTCGTTCGGCTTCAATGAAAATCATGGATGCGGCGGCGGTCGTCTTCCGCATTACGAGGGCCGGCTGCCGTCGTCGTCGCCGGCCGCCAGGGTGGTCCCCCCGGCCCGAACGCCACGGCGATTACTCCGGAGCTCCCCGGTGTGCGAGCCACCGGGACAGGTTCTTAGCATCCAGGCATGTATCTCCGCGCCGAACTTCCCGGCGACAGAGAGTCTGTGCGCGCATAGTGCTACGAGGGGCGACGCCAGCCGGCGGGCGGCGAGGGTCGCCGCCCACCAGCGGAGGCGCTCAGGCGAAGTAGTGGCCTTCCTCGAGGTCGGCGATCAGACCCGGGCGGGTCGGCTCCCAGCCGAGCAGCTCGCGGGTGATCTGCGCCGAGGCAGGGCTGTCGAGCCCCCAGAAGCCGCCGAGCCAGCCGACGTACTCCCCGGCCTGCTCGGGGGTGACGGATACCGCGGGAACGCCGAGATGCGCGGCGAAGACCCCGGCGACCTCGCGGATCGGCACGCCCTCGTCGCCAATCGCGTGCAGCGCCGACCCGGCGGGGGCGGACTCCAGCGCGAGGCGGAACAGGCGCGCGGCGTCGTTGCGGTGGACCGCTGGCCAGCGGTTGGCGCCGTCGCCGATGTAAGCCGCGGCGCCCTTCTGGCGCGCGAAGCCGATCGCGGTCGGGATGAACCCGTTGTCGCCGTCGCCGTGGCAGGTCGGCGGCAGCCGCACGATCGAGGAGCGGACCCCGCGGTCGGCCAGGGCGAGCGTGAAGTGGGCGTTGGCCAGCCGCTGCTCGGCGCCGCTGATGGGAGCCTCGTGATCCCCCGTCCCGGCGGTCAGCCCGTCGCGCTCGGTGAGGACGCGTCCGGGCGCGAGCCCGAGCACGCCGGAGGCGATGACGAACGGCTTGCCGGTGCCGGCGAGGGCCTCGCCGAACGTCTCGATCGCCCGGCGATCGGCGTCGGCGGCGCCGGCGAAGTCGCCGGTGAAGGCGAGGTCGTGCTTGAACGCGAGGTGGATGACGCCGTCGGACGACAAGGCGACATCGCGCAGGGTGCCGAGGTCGTCGATCGACCCCGGGCGGACCTCAACCCCCGCGGCCTGCAGGGCCTTGGCCGAGGCGTCGGAGCGGGCGAGCCCGACGACCTCGTGGCCGGCGCCGATCAGGTCGGGGACGACGGCGCGGCCGATCCAGCCCGACGCTCCGGTGACGAAAACGCGCATGGGAAACCTCCGAGACTTGGTCGCCCGCCAGGCGGATTTGCCGCGGACGACCTTGATGTCAGTTGCTGTCATCACTATAGCGCATCTGTTGTCAGTCACTGTCATCACGTACCATCTGAGCATGAACCGCTGGAAGCCCGACGCCCGCGGCCGCCTCGCGCAGGCGGCGATGGAGCTTTACGGGGAGCGCGGCTTCGAGCAGACCACCGTCGCCGGGATCGCCGAGCGGGCGGGGCTGACCGAGCGGACCTTCTTCCGTCACTTCGCGGACAAGCGCGAGGTCCTGTTCGAGGGCGCGGCGTTCCTCCAGGAGCGCCTCGTCGAGGGCGTCGCCGCCGCGCCCGCCGGCGCCGCGCCGATCGAGGTCATGGCCGCGGCGCTGCGCTCGATCGCGCCGATCTTCGCCGAGCGCCGCGCCTTCGCCCGCGAGCGCCGGGCGGTCATCGCCGCCAACCCCGACCTCCAGGAGCGCGAGCTCATCAAGCTCGCCGCGCTCGCCACGTCCGCCGCCGAGGCGCTGCGCGACCGCGGCGTCGGCCAGCCCGACGCGAGCCTCGCCGCCGAGGCCGGGATCGCGGTATTCCGGATCGGCTTCGATCGCTGGGTCACCGCCCTCGACGACGGCCCCGAGCTCGGCGATGTCATGGACGAGCTGTTCGGCTCGCTCAGGGCGGTTACCGCGGCCGCGGGCGCGCCCTCTTCGACGACCGTCCGCTCCCTCGGGGACGCTGCCCGGGTGTCTCTGCAGGCCACCCGCGCCGACGAGTGACGCCGGCGCGGAAGCAATCCGCTGGCCGCAGGCACGGGACCGGCCGGCCGGCGGTCCTGGCGGGTGTGGTGACGAGGACCATCCGCCGCGATGCTGTGAACCTGGCGCCTGCGCGGCGCGTCCTACTCCTCACGCAGTGTCCGTAGTAAACCCTCCTCGGAAGGACCAACTGACTCACATGACAGCTACCGAGCCGGGACGACCAGCCGACGTCACCGAAAATCCCCCCGAGCCTGGCTTCCCGGACGGCCGGCTCCTGGCGCTCAGGTGCCTGGGTGTCCCTCAGGTGACCACACGGACGCCGATGAGCGGGCGCCGTGCGCTCGCGCGCAGGCTGGCCGCATTCTGCGCCCGGATCCGGCCGCGTAACACTGCCGAGCTCGCGTCCCTGGTCCTGTCCATGGGCGAGGAAATCGACCGGCGCGAACGGATGCTCGATGCCGCACTGCGCGCCACCGCCGAACTTCCCTGCGAGTCCACCTCGCGCGCCTCAGCCGACTCTCGGGCCGGGCAAGCGATCTGGGGCACCGCCCAGGCGGCACGCCGCCGGTCAGCCGTCAGGAGCGGATCGCGCCGCTAGTGCCCGCCGCGCTCGGCTGGTAACGGGGTCGAGAACGAGCGCGCAGGCCAGGACCACGCCGGTGCCGACCGCGGCGCCCGCCACCACGTCGGTGAATTTATGCGCGCCGATGCCGACCATTGCGGCGGAGACCGCGACGGCGAGCACTAGTGCAAGGAGCTCAAGCAGCAAGAGCGCGGCCCGGGCCAGCGGGCGACGCGGCGGATCAGCGAGGAGCACCGCGCACATCGCGGCCAGCGCGAACATGCTGGTCGCGTGTCCGCTGGGGAGGCCCTGGCCGATGACCCCTCCGACATAGGGCTTGAGCACGTACTCGGTGAGGAAGACGGCGGCGGGCACAGCCACGGCCGCGAGCACCGCCGCGGACCACCTGCGGGTGGCCAGGCACGCCACGATCAGGGCCAGGGTCATCAGTGTCACCGGGCCCAGCGTGCCCAGATAGGGCAGCCGCCATTCCAGTCCGGGAAACCGGTCCATCGCAGCCTGGATCCGCGGATCCAGGCTGGTGTCCAGCCAGGAAGAATGGTCCAGGCCGGCCAGATAAACCACGAGACCGACCGTCAGCACCACGCAGGCCGCCAGCAGCGCCGCGGCCGGCCGGCGAAGCGGCTTCGGCAGCAGCAGCCGCGGCTCCGGCTCGCGCGGAGAAGCCCGCGGCACTGTCTGCTGCTGCATCCGCACAGCATATGCGCAGATCAGGGCAAGTCATGACCTGCGGATTTCGCCGCTGACGGCGACGACATCCGCGTCCCGCAGGGCCCCTGTACCCGGCGAAGGCCGGGCCGGGCGGTCAGCTTCAGCGCGTACACAAGGAAAGGGCCTGTCTGATGCGGATACGTTCACTGCCATCCTGGCCGCCGAATGATCTTGATCGGCAATGACCAGTGGGTCCGGTGGCGGGCTCCGCGTCCTCCGGACCCGCAAAATGGAAAGGATGAAAAAGGCTCAACGTATTTACCGGCGCATTATGAACCTGGGCGCCGTCCACGATGGTCCGCTCGGGAACGCTGCCCCGGGGCGAGGGACCACAGCTCGTTCGGCCTCATGAAGATCAGAGATGCGGGCCGGAGGCTGGCCCCTTCCGCTCCTGGATTATTGTTGTTTAGGGCCTCTTCTGACTATCGAACGCCAGTTAATTTGCTTTTCCTGGCGTCCGCGTCCTCGTGTACGCATGCCACTGCGAGGTAGTTAGTCAGTGAAGACGGTCTAATATGGGTTGGGGGAGGTACGCCATGGGTGCGGACTCTCGGCCGGGATGGCGCAGGTTGCGGGGTGCCAAACGGCGAGGCGGCCCGCGTGAGGCTGCCTCGCTTTCGCCGACTGGCGTACCGGTTCCCGCGTTGGTCAGCATCTTTGTGGGCGGCAACCCGGTGGGGGTGGCGATCACCCCGGACGGCAGCCACGCCTACATAACGAGCGAGGTCTCCGACGCGGTAAGTGTCATCGATACCGCTACCGCCACGGTCAGCGCCACCATCGCCGTAGGCAGCATCCCGGCCGAGGTGGCGATCACCCCGGACGGCAGCCACGCCTACGTGACGAATCATCGTTCGGGCACGGTGAGCGTGATCGATACCGCCACCGCCGCGGTCAGCGCCACCATCACCGTGGGCAGTATCCCGGCCGAGGTAGCGATCACCCCGGACGGCAGCCACGCCTACGTGACCAACTTCGATTCGGACACGGTCAGCGTGATCGATACCGCCACCGCCGCGGTCAGCGCCACCATCACCGTAGGCAGCATCCCGGCCGAGGTAGCGATCACCCCGGACGGCAGCCACGCCTACGTGACCAACTTCGGCTCGGGCACGGTGACCGTGATCGATACCGCCACCGCCGCGGTCAGCGCCACCATTACCGTAGGCAAGGTCCCCGCCGGGGTAGCAATTGCCCCGGACGGCAGCCACGCCTACGTGACCAACACTGGTTCGGGCACGGTCAGCGTGATCGATACCGCCACCGCCACGGTCACCGCCACCATCACCGTGGGCAGCGACCCGGTGGGGGTGGCGATCACCCCGGACGGCAGCCACGCCTACGTGACCAACACTAATGCGGGCACGGTCAGCGTGATCGATACCGCCACCGCCACCGTCAGCGCCACCATCACCGTAGGCGCCGACCCGGCCGAGGTGGCGATCACCCCGGACGGCAGCCACGCCTACGTGACCAACTTCGATGCGGGTACGGTCGTTGTCATCCCCACCGGTGCCGGCCGTGACGACGATCAGCCCCAATGAAAATCGTGCAGGCGGGCGGGAGCGTGGCACGCTTCCGTCGGCATGGGCCGGGCCGGGACGCCGTCGCGTTCGGGGTGAACTCGATCCGCCAATCTCCCATACGTCTCCTGAGCGCGCATCAAAAACCTTGAGATGGCATTGTTGCCGCGCGGGAGCGGACAATTACGTTTACCCGCGCCATTATGAACCTAACCCGGGTACCGGTCAGGCAGTCACCTGGTGCATTGGGACTACCTTCCGCTGGGAGGGGGGCGGCACCGCCCCGGTCGCGGTCGTCCTTGTCCCTCCGGCGGATCGGGCGTAGCGTCCTGACGAAGGAGGTGTCCTCGTTTATCTGCGTATAAACGAGGACACGGATTCTCCCGGCTGCTCTGGACCTGGGTGGCGCCTAGCGCACAGCCAACCCGAGGTGGCACATGGCAGCGTCGGCAAGAGCGTACTTCCTGACCAGCCGCAGTCAGCGGAACGACTACGTGCTGCCCGTCAGCGTGGGCGGGGCGGGTTAGCCGTGACGACCCGGAGATCAGGCACGTCGGCGCAGGTCACGGAATCGGCAGGTCTGCCTGCGACGGCTGGGCTGGACGGATTGAAGGACCGGACTGCGGCCGAGGCCGCGCTGGAGCCCTCCTCACCGGCGGCGCACCGGGTCGGCTGGGGTTTCATCTCGCTGTACACGCTGGCGTACATGAGCACCAACCTGCTGTTCCTCGCGCCTCTGCTGGTCACCTTGGCCTTGAAGGTGGACTCGCTGGTCGGGAACCAACGGGCACCGGCCAGCCTGGCGCTTGTCGCCGCGGTCGGCGCCCTGCTGGCGATGGTCGCTAATCCGTTCTTCGGCCGGATGAGCGACCGCACCGCGTCGCCGCTGGGCATGCGGCGGCCATGGATGGTCAGCGGCCTGGTGGGCGGTTCCCTCGGCATCGGAATTATCGCGCTGGCCCCCAGCATCCCGGTCGTCCTGCTCGGATGGTGCATCACCCAGGTGTGCTTCAACGCACTGCTCGCCGCGATGGTGGCGGTCGTGCCCGACCAGATCCCGTCCGTCCAGCGCGGCCAGGTCTCCGGTGTGCTGGGTGTCTGCCTGCCTGTCGGGTCGGTGTGCGGCGCGTTCGTGGTCAAACTGTTCACCGGCAGCCTGCTCGCCATGTTCTTGGCGCCGTGCGCGATCGGCGGATTTTTCATCCTCCTTTTCGCGATCACCCTGAACGATCGACGGCTGGCCAGGGCGGATAAGCCGAAATGGTCGCTGCGGGAGTTCGCCGGCACGTTCTACGTCAACCCGCGGCAGAACCACGACTTCTCCTGGGCTTTCGCCAGCCGATTCATGTTCGTCCTGGCCTATGCCTTCCTGACCACCTACCAGGCCTACTACCTGCTGGACAAGATCGGCACCGCCAAGGCCGATGTGCCGCAGCAGATATTCCTGGGCACACTCATCCAGTCCGCCGCGATTATCGCCGCTTCCCTCATCGGCGGGAGGCTTTCTGACCGGACGGGGCGGCGGAAAATCTTCGTCCTGGCCGCGTCGGTCGTGTACGGCCTGGCGTTGTTCGTGGTCGCCATCGCCAGCCACTTCAGCGGTTTCCTGGTCGGCATGGCCATCAGCGGACTCGGCTTCGGCGTGTACGCGGCCGTCGACCTCGCGCTCGTAGTGGACGTGCTGCCCGACAAGCGCAACGCCGCCAAGGATCTCGGTGTGTTCAACATCGCCGGCGCTCTTCCCTTTTCCATCGCGCCGGCGATCGCGCCGGCCATCCTGGCGATCGGCCACGGTGGCGGCAGCTACAGCGTGCTGTACATGGTCGCCGGACTGTGCGCCATCATCGGAGCCGCGGCCATCCTGCCCGTGCGGCGGGTCCGATGAGTCTTCGGGGCTGGTCACCTGCTCCGGCCGGGCCCGCTGGCCTGCACATAGAGCGGCCGGGCCCCCTCGGGGGCCCGGCCGTGCTGCCGATGGTTAGACGGCCGCGCCGCGGTAGGCGGGCGGCGTGCTGGCAGCGTCCATTTCAGCGGTGATCGGGGAGGGCTTGAAGCCCTTGAAGGCTAGCCACACGCCCAGCGAGAACTCCCAGGCAGCCACCGGGATCACCGGGAGTCCGGCGAGCCCGGTCAAGGAGGAGTGCTGCCCGAACAGCGTCGCGAATACGGCGATGATGAGCAGGGGGCCTCCGATGAGTCCCATCACGGGAATGACGCGGGGCACGAGGCGGGACCGGTACATCAAGGAGCCAAGCAGCAGTGCGTTGATGCCCGGCATGAGGGTCTGTGAGAGCAGGAACGTCCATTTGTAGATCGCGACGTGCGACGCGGCAGTGGTGACCAGGGAGGCCGCATTGGCTCCGGCCGTTCCGCCCAGGTCCTGCCGCAGGGTCACCAGCGAAAGCAGGCTGACGACACCGGTGAAGATCATGGCGGCTTCAAGGACGCGGGCGGTGACGAAGCCAAGCGCGAAGCCTTCGTTCTGCCGCTTGACCACCGGGTACAGCGTGACGGCCGTGCCGATGCCGGCCAGCGCGACGATCACCTCCAGGAAGCCGCCCACGAGCACGCCAGTGTGGGAGCCGGAGCCGAGGATCCAGTCCCGGCGGTTCTTCACCGGGCCGTAGAGGATGAGGGTGGGGATCGAGACGAAGGTGATCAGGTAGAAGACGCCCGCGACGAGCGCGGTCTTCCTGGTTGAGGTCATCGGGATTCGTTTCGCTGCTCTCATGGCCGGGGTCTGTACGGTGGTCGCCATGTCGGTCTCCTTTTCGCGGATGGCTGAGTTACCGGGTCTCGATGATGGGCATGGGGGGATGGCCGGGTTCGACGTAGGTGACCGAGATCAGGGGCAGGCCCAAGTCGCGCGTTTTCTGGAGCAGGCCATGGAGCGCGGCCTGGTCGGCTACGGGGCCGTGGATGATGGTGGTGCCGTCGCTGCCGCGGGTAAGGGTCAGCCCGTCGAACCAGGCGGCCCATCGGGTGTCGAGGTGCCCCTTGAGGCGGATCTCGTACCGTCCCGGGTTGTCATGGTGGCCGGCCGGTATTTCGCTCATGGTGCTCCTTTGCTTGTTGTTCCGGCGGCGTCGGGAACGTTCGCAGGTCTGATCGAAAGCTAGGAGCGGACGTGGTGAGACCGCATCACCACACGTGGGGAGTGATGCGATTATTTGTGCGACGGGGGCCGCGGTGAGCGACGGGTCAGGGTTACCTGGTGCGGATTCGCGACAACAGGTCGAGTTCCGCGGCCCGGCGGACCGCGGCCCGGCGGTTGGTCACGGCGAGCTTGGCGTAGATGTGCTTGGTGTGAGTCCGCACGGTGCTCAGGGACACCATGAGCTCGCGGGCGATGGCCGGGCCGTCCAGCTCGGTTCCGAGCAGCCGGAGCACATCGAGCTCGCGTTCGCTCAGCGGCTCGATCAAATCCTGTCTGATGGGCCCGTCGTGCTCGTGCCCGGTCGCAGCGGCCAGCAGCCGGCGGACATAGTCCCCGGCCGTCCCCTGTTTCGCGAGCGTTCTGAGCAGGGAAGCCATCGGCGGGCCCTCATCGGCGAAGACCCGGACGTAGCCCTCCGGTCCGGCCAGCGTCACCGCACGTTCCAGGCAGGCGAGCGCAGCCGGGACGGCCCTTAGTGTCTGATGCGCGAGCGCCTGAAGCACCAGGATCTCGATGACGCGTCCCGTCCTGCCGCCCTCTTCCGCTGCCAGCAGGAGACGCTCCAGCAGCCGGGCCGCCTCGTGAACGGATTGCTCGGCACGCTCATCGGAGTGCCGTGCCAAGAGCACCCGGGCCAGCGTGATGTGCTCGAACTCGCGTAGGTAACTGAGGTCATCATCGGCGGACAGGCCCTGCTCACGCGCCCAGCCGAGCGCTTCACCGAGTCTGCCCTGCGCGATCCAGACTCTGGCCCGCAACGCCGGGACCGGCCGGACGTTCGGGAAGAAGTCGCCTATGTACAGGCGCTCCGCCTCGTCGAGCAGATCGAGTGCGCCGCCCAGATCCCCTTCAGCCTGGCGTGTCCGGGCCATCGCGACCCGCCAGCGATACCGGTTCTGCGGCAGCCCGACGTGGTCACCCAACTCCTGGCTGCGCAGCAACCACTGCGTGGCGGCCTGCAAATCGTCGTACTCGCGGCGGACCTCGCTCATTCCCACGTACATGTCTGCCGTTCCCCGCAGGACCGGCCCGTCCTGCTCAGATGCACGCTGCAAGGCCTGCTCATAGGTGCGCATCGCCTCGCCGAGGCGACCTTGCGCCAGCCGGATGTCCGCCATCGCGATCGCGCAGCCGAAGATATCGGC
>Ga0209169_10001959_pt1 | contig 12552 bp, 11 predicted proteins | sample HubBroMetageWRM4_FD_188346 | JGI IMG/M metagenome (GOLD analysis project Ga0209169, IMG submission 188346) | Warmed soil microbial communities from the Hubbard Brook experimental Forest, New Hampshire - Hubbard Brook CCASE Soil Metagenome WRM 4... | ecosystem: Environmental > Terrestrial > Soil...
GCTTCTTCTGTTTGCGGCCGCTGTAGGCGAACTTCAGTCCGCGTTCTACGGACTCTTTTGCTGACCGGTAGAGCTTCGATTTTGTGAGGAAATAGCCACTTGCACGCTCTAATATTTTCTTGCGGCGTGCACGGCGCTTGGTACCACGTTTTACGCGAGGCATTGCTGCTCCTTTTCAAATTCGTTCAAGCGGCTGGAGGCAAGAAGTTGACCACGCTCAACCTGCCATTTCTCTGGCTGATGAGGGGCCGGAAAAGCCTCTTCACACGCTGCTGGCCGTCATCGCCTGGTGGCGGATGCCGGCTGCCGCTCCATGCGGCTAGTAGGGGATCATGCGCTTGATTTTAGGCACATCGGCCTTATCAAGCATGACATCGGTATCGAGCTGGCGCTTGCGCTTGGTGCCCTTGGAAGTCAGGATGTGGCGCTTGTACGCGTGACCGCGTTTGATTTTGCCCGTACCTGTCTTCTTGAAGCGCTTGGCCGCTCCGCTGTGTGTCTTTAGCTTCGGCATAACGTCCTTCTATTACAACACAAAATGCGTGGATTGAGCTACTCACGGCGACTCCGCCGCTCGGGAAGAGGCTCATGTCATAATCTCGGCCTCACCCAGCGCTGAAGCGCTGGGCTAGGCTCTCCCGTCTAGCATGCGAGACTCGGTTGGGGGTATTCGAACCTCTCATCCCTTTGCGAAGGCTGTTGAAGGAAGGTCGAAACACCTTACCGCTGTTGTTGGGGCGCTTGTGGAGGCGGCTGCTGTGGCGCGGCGCTCTTTTCCTGCTTTGGAGCCGGAGGCTTGGCTCCCGGCTGCACCTTCGGCGGCGCGAGAATCAGGTGCAGGGTATTGCCCTCCTGCCGCGGCCGAAATTCCACGACGGCCTTGTCGCCCAAATCCTGAATCAGGCGATCGAGAATGCCGCGGCCCAAGCTCTGGCGCGTCATCTCGCGTCCACGGAAGAAGATGGTGGCCTTCACCTTGTCGCCTTCGCCGAGGAAGCGCAGTACGTGGTTTTTCTTGGTCTCGTAGTCGTGATCGTCCACATTGATGCGGAACTTCACTTCCTTGACCGTGATCTGGTGCTGATGCTTCTTAGCTTCACGCTCGCGCTTTTCCTGCTGGTACAGGTATTTCCCGTAATCCATGATGCGGCAAACAGGGGGTTGCGCGGTGGGAGAAACTTCTACCAGGTCGAGGGTTTTTTCGCGGGCAATCTTGAGTGCTTCGTACGGCGCCATGACGCCGAGCTGATTTCCCGCGTCGTCAATGACGCGAATTTCGCGGGCACGAATGCGATCATTCGTCCGGATAAAACGTTTATCGATACAGTCCTCCGCAGTAACTGCAATTCTATGAAAAGTATAGCATGGGGTCGTAGCGCAAGTACTTGCTACACAAAGTTATGCAGCACGCGCTGCATTGCTCAGGAGGGCGTCCCGTTCCACGCCGTTAATTACCGATACCAGCCACTGATTGGATGCATGCTCCCCGCGAATCCGCAGCTTCAGATAGTTATCAGTCAACGCTTCCGTGTACTCTCCATCGAAGTGCGTCAGCGTGATCGCATTGATCTCGCGCCCCATGAATGATTGCATGAAGGCAAGTTTCTTTGAGGCGACTAGCTCCCGCAGGACGCGATTGCGCTCTCGCGCGACTTGCACTGGAACTTGGCCCGGCATCTCTGCCGAGGGCGTGCCCGGTCGCGACGAGTAGGTGAATACGTGCAGGTAGGTGAAAGGTAGCTGCTCGATCAGCGCACGAGTATGCTCAAACTCGGCGTCTGTTTCTCCAGGGAAGCCGACCATGACATCAGCTCCTATAGCAGCATCTGGCATGGCGCGGCGGATGCGCTCGATGCGATCGGCATAGTGCCACGGACGATACTTGCGATGCATGGCGCGAAGAACCTTGTCGCTGCCCGATTGCAGCGGCACATGCGCGTGCTTGCAGATACGTGGCGAGGACGCGACCAGTTCAATCACATCGTTCGTCCAATCCATCGGCTCGACCGAGCTGATGCGCAACTTTTCGATTTCCGTCTGCTCTAGAATCGCGCGCAGCATAGCCGCGAAGTTTGCGCGCGGTGTTAGCTCACGTCCCCAGCGCCCGAGATTGATCCCGGACAGAACGATCTCGCGGTAGCCCTTTGCCGCCAGCGCATCGACCTCGCGAAGAACCTGCTCGAGCTTCAGCGAGCGGCTCCGGCCGCGTACATAGGGGATGATGCAGAAAGAACAGCGATTATTGCAGCCGTCCTGAACCTTCAAGTTCGGGCGTGTTTTGTCGAAACCTTCCGCACCGAAAACCGGAGCGGCTGTCAGCTCTGTATGGGCAAAGATGTCACCAACGATGACGCCGGATTCTGTGCCAGCTAAGCGAACGAGCGGGACAAAACTCCCGTCCTGCGCCGACGGCGAAACATAATTTGCCAGTTCGTGCTTATGTGAATTGCCAACCACCAGACTCACGCCTGGCAGCGCCGAGATCTCCTGGGGCGCGCGTTGCGCATAGCACCCGGTGACAAGTATCTGTGCGTCAGGGTTTTCGCGGTGAATGCGGCGAATGGCGGCGCGCGCGTCCTGATCGGCCGAGGCGGTTACTGTGCAAGTGTTGAGAACGACGACTTCGGCTTCGGTGGCACAACTGGCGCGCGCCAAGCCGCGATCGAGCAACTGGCGCTCAATGGCCGCGCCATCAGCCTGGGTCGCGCGGCATCCGAAGTTCTCCACATGGTAGGTCGCCACAGAATGATTATACTGAGCGCCAACTTGCGCCTGAGTTTTGCCTCGTGTGCAGCATGGGTGTAGGATCACACAACGAGCCGAATAGTAAGCAAAATCCCAGGCTGCAACCTAAACCAGAGTAGCTGGCATCCTACCCACCGCAAGCTGGTGGAATTATCCCGGAGTTCCCCATGAAACGTCGCATTCTGCTGGTCGATGACGAATTGGCTATCCTGCTGACCCTTCGCGCCATTCTTGAAATGAATGGCTTTGAGGTAGACACCGCCGCCTCGGCGAAAGAGGCGCAGACCAAGCTGAAGAGCGGCGTCTACGAGATGGTCATCACCGACATGCGCATGGAGAATGAGACCTCGGGCTATGACGTGATCCGCGCCGCGCGCCAGCAGCCGTACGATCCGGCCACTGCGTTGCTGACGGCCTACCCTTCACTGGGCAATGACTGGAAGAGCAAGGGTGCGCAGTCGCTGCTGGTGAAGCCCGTCAACACCGACGAACTGTTGCGCCAATTGGAAGCACTACTGATCACCCATCAGGACCAGAAAATGGCGCCGAAGAATATCAAGAAAGCTCCGGTGACAGCTGCCAAAGCGGAGCGGCACGCAGCAGGCAAACCCGCCGAGTAGGCCTCCGATAGTTCTCACCAGATGACGGAATTCCGACGCTAGCGAGCGCCAGCCGTAGGTTCGCGTGTGGGCGACAAATTGGGCAACGGCAGCGCCCACAGCTGTGCAGGATCGAGATATGTATCTTGCCAGCGCACGGCGATGTGCAGGTGAGGACCGGTGACCCGGCCGGTCGCACCCGACAGTCCGATCTGCTGGCCTTTCCGCACTTGATCTCCTTCTTTCACGTCCAGCCGCGACATATGCATGTAGATGGTCATGAACTGCTGGCCGTGGTTGATGATTACGCAATTGCCTTCGTAGAACAGTTCATGCGCGAGGATAACCTGGCCGGAATTCGCCGCTAGGATGGGAGTGCCGGGAGCTGCATGATAGTCCATGCCACGGTGAACACTGGCCAACTGGCCATTGAAGGTACGCCGGGTTCCAAAGCCCTCGGACGGCTGCGTATCGACCGGTACTTCAAATCGTCCGGACCACTCCACGGCCGGAACCTCATGCGCGAAAGCCGCCTTCTTCAGTTCCTTGTCGGCTTCAATGCGAACCAGCGTTTCTGGGTCGGGCTTCACATACTTTTGCGGGACGCGTAAGACCTCGGTCTTATAGTTGGCATGCGCGACCACCACATCCCGATCGACGTGCTCAGCTTGCCCATCGGGCTGCGTAGCCGTCAGCTCGACTCGATAGGTACCCGGCTTGGTTTCGACATCGACGCCAGCCAGCGCGTACCACAGGTGCGGATCCGAGGAAGGGAAGAAGATGAGCGGTTGTTTCTGCCAAGTCCCAGTCAGTGTTGTGGGTTCTGTTTCTACCTTGACTTGAAACAGGCAGGGTGATCCGGAGACGATGGTCTTCGGCGTCCAGGTGACAGACTGAATGATGTCAGGTTTGTTGGCCGCGAAGCTGACTGCGGAGAGCGCGAGCAGCAGAGCTGAGAATTGACCGAGGATGCGCAAATACGTTTTCAAACCCCCAGCCAGCATAGACCAATCCGCCGGGGAAGACACAGCCGTTCCTGCGTCTCCAAAGGGGAGCGCTCGCGCTATCGGATTCGTAATCCGCGGAGGGTCAGGCAGTAGCAGCGTTGGTTCGCCGTTGCTGGAAACACTCGCGACAAAAGACAGGCCGGCCTTGCGTGGGCTTGAAGGGAACGGTGGTTTCCTTGCCACACTCGGAACAACTGGTTCGGGTTTCCACCTTGGGATAGTTGCCGGGTGAGGTGGTACCCAGGTTGGCGGCTCGCTTGGCCTTGCAGGCTTTGCACCGTTTGGGTTCGTTCTTGAATTGTTTGTCGTGGAAGAACAACTGTTCTCCCGCTGTGAATACGAAGTCAGCGCCGCAGTCAATACACTTCAGAACCTTATCCTGGAATTCCATGGAGAGTTGCTCCCTTCAGCCCGCGACTACCGAGCACGCGGAGGGGGTGAATTGCAATCACCAGGAGAAACCGGACTGAACGTTCAACCCGGCGGTCGCAAATTCCGGCACTCAGGTACATCTTCCTTGGGTTCGGCCCTCCACGCTAAACGCGTGGCACAACAGGTATTACTGCGGTGCGACTAAGAAGAGACTGCCATCCTCAACGAAAAAGCAAGGGCCGCCATAGGAACGGCGGCCCGGCTGTGAATTAGTCCTGCTCTTTACGAGCTTTTTTGCGGCTGCGCTTGCGCGCCAGCGCTTCCTTTACGCGCTTTTTCTCGCCCGGCTTAAGGTAGAAGGAATGACGCTTCACTTCCTTGATAATGTCCTCTTGCTGGACTTTGCGCTTGAAGCGCCTCAGGGCGTTCTCTAAAGATTCACCCTCTTGAATGCGAACTTCCGCCAAACAGGAAACACCCCCAAACCCGTCCAAATGGACAACAGCATTTATCTCTGTGTTACCGATAGAAGTCAAGTTAAGACTTCTGCCATAAAGTGGCCAAATTTCGGGCACCAAAGTAGCTAGATTTAGTATATCTCACTCAGAAATTAAGCCTTAGCGAGAATTGCACCTGCCTCGGTGCATAGGCGTTAGTGGGCGTCAGGAAGCTGGAGTTCACCAGGAACTGTCCGGGATAAACTTTGCCCTTTACTGTAGTCGAATAAGCCACAAATTGGCCGGCTGAGTTATAGAAGCCGTCGTCACTGATCTGTACGCGACTATTCGTCCGATTGAAGAGGTTGAAGGATTCCGCGGTTACGTTCCATACTACGCGCTCGCCGCAGCGAATACTGCGCGTGATCCGCATATCGGTGCTGAAGTAATCCGGTCCTATAAATGCATTTCTCGTGTATCCGGGAAGGCGGTCGTTGTAGATGTCGCCGTCTCCATTGGGATCGCCGGCAATGGTGGCATTCAGCGGGCGTCCGGAGCCCGCGGTGGCAATACTCGAGACAGTCCAGTTGTTGAGTAGCTTGCTGAGCGTACTTCCCGAGAGCTGAAACTTCGGCTCGGCAACTACAGCCGCCACGAAGCGATTGCGCTGATCGGTGGTACTCGGGCCCCGTTCGGCCGCAGTGTCATAGGAATCCTGCACATTGCCCGGTCGGCCAACAACCAGCGCGTCCGGACCGTTGTCCATTGCCTTTGCCAGCGTGTAGCCGAGTTGGAAGTACATGCCGTGATTCATCTGGCGCCTCAGGGAAATGGTCATGCCCTTGTAGTCACTGCTGGATTCGCTCTCGAAGGAGTTGATCGAGCCGAGGCTACGATTTGGACGTTGCAACGGATTGAGACACGGCGGATATGGGCAAGTAAGCGATGGCGTGGTCTGCCAAGTCACAAACGAGGCGACGTCATACATACCCAGGAAGACCGAGCCGGTATCGTTGTACACGGGATATTCCGTCATCGTCGGCTTGGGCAGGTTCACATCCAACGACCGAATTTCGTTGACTCCCCGAACGTATAGAAAACCTGCATCGAGGGTTATGTTCCGACCCAGTTGGCGCTCAATCGAAACGTTGGCCTGCTCGGTGTGCGGTGTCTGGAAGTTGGGCGCGAAGGCTGAAATCTGCGTCGTCATATATGGAGCCAGCGCCGCCGGCGGCATACATACGGTGGTGCCTGACGCACAATTGACGAGGGAGGCAGCGTACTTGGGGAATAAGGCTGCCTGCGCCGGCTGCATCACGTCGAGAAACAGTTGCTTCTGTTGGATGCCGTTGTCGGTGGCAACCTGTGACGCATACATCGCCGGTATCGGCATGTAGAAGATGCCTGCTCCGCCTCGAATCACCACCGCCCGCTTGTCGCCCGGCGAGTAGGCGAAGCCAAGCCGCGGAGAGAAGTTGGTCATCTCGGTCGGAATTTTCCCCGAAGGTGTATAAAGCGGATTGCTCTGGAGCGAACCGGCTTCGAAGGTTTGCAGATCGTAGCGCAGGCCAAGGTTCAGCGTCAGGCTGCGTGTAGCCTGAAAGTTGTTCTGGACAAAAGCGTCGTACCAGCGCGAGTCGGGATGCGACACGGCATTCCCAAAATCCTGCATGTAATAGCGTGGGACGTCGTGCGCGTAGGCGCGAAGCGGAGTCAGCGGCTCACCGTATGTTTCAGGAGCGAAGGTGAACGGATTCACCTTTACGTTGTCGAAGTAATACTCACCGCCGAATAGATACGGATAGTAGTTGTAGATCCATGCCTGAATAAAGTCGCCGCCGAACTTCCAGTGCATGCGTCCATGCTCGTAGCTCACGGTTCCGGCAGCGTGGAGCTTTTGCTCGTTGGTATCACGCGGCAGCATGCTGGAGCCGCCGAATCCTGCGACGAGGTCGTAAATCTTTGTCCACGGCTGATTGGAGTTGGCGGTGGACTGCTCATTGTCCCGCGAAAATTGCAGTCGCAGGTTGGTCGCCAGATTGCTGCTCCATGAGCTGATCAGTGAACTCGCGATGCTTGCCGTGTGCACGTTTTCGGTTCCATTCCCGGTCGCGGCGTAACCGGTGATCGGGCTGGAAGGATCAAAAAAAACATTGTTCGTTCCTGTCAGCATCGACGTGCTGACGCGAACGAACGCGAGTTGCTTGGGGGAAAGATTGAAGTCGACTTTGGCAAAGCCTGCGTTGCCCTGCATGGCTGTCGGGTAGGACCCTCCCATGGCGTTGAGTTGCTGCGCGGCAGCGAATACCGTTTGCTTGTCGAGATAGTCGTAATCCCCGGGCTGGGGAACGATGCTGCTGGAGCCGTTCGCGAACTGCACCACCGAAGGCACAGTCAGCAAATGTTGATCGAATCCACCGTAAAAAAAGATGCGATCTTTACGGATGGGTCCGCCGACCGAACCGCCGAACTGCTGCTGACGATCGTTGGGCTGATCAGGCGCGTAAGCCTGCGCCGCATCGAAGTCACGGTCGCGCAGATAGTAAAATGCGCCTCCATGCCAGTTGTTCGTACCCGATTTGGTGGCCACATTGAAAACGGCGCCGCCCGAACGTCCCAGCTCCGCGCTGTAGGAATTCTTGGAGACGCGAAATTCTTGTATGACTTCATCGCTGAACTGGTACGGAGCACGGTAGCGGCCGCGCGCTTGCGAGAAGAACGAGTTGTTGTCATCCGTGCCGTCCACCAGGAAGCTGTTCTGGAACCCCCGCACACCACCAACTGAAAGATCGCCGTTGGAATCCGACGTCAGCCCGCGCGGATCCTGAACTACATCCGAAGACAGAAGGGCAAGGTCCGTGTACCGTCGCCCGTTGAGTGGCAAATCCTGAATCGCGCGCTGGGGCACCACGCTGGAGATATCCCCGGTCTGCGTTTCGACGGGCGCGGCCTGGGCCGACACTGTGATGGTTTGTGTTGGAGCTGACGGCGCCAGTCGTAGTTGCACCATCGAAGTTCCGCCGACCAGCAGCTCAATGCCGTGGCTGGAGCGCGACATCATGCCCGGGGCGGAGGCTGTGACGTCGTATCTCCCGGGCGGCAGCATCCCGAAGTTGAACGTGCCTTCGGCGTTCGTGACCGTATGCAGTTGCAAGCCACGAGACGGATCGGAAACGGTGATCGCGGCCGATGCAATGCGCGCCCCAGTGGCATCCTCGATGATGCCTTGCAGCGACGTTGAACCATCCTGTGCCATCAGGTCGACAGAGACGCAAAAGATGATGGTCAGGATAAGTCCGGCAAAGATGAGAACAAGCAAGATCAAACGAGAATTGCAGGGAAGAACTGCGCAGGTAGAAGCTCGCATCGAAAAGGGGCCCTAGTAGCAGTTGCTACTTGCTCTATCTTCGATACAGTGTGGCTGTGTGGTCTGTGACGGAGCTGTCTCAAAAGGGCAATGCAGAAATGGGACAGAATTGCCCTTTCGTAACCCCCGATGTCCTTTACAAAACGGCTTCCAGTGTGGCTTTTTCCTGCTACGAAAAATGACTCCCAAGTCCCATCGGCGGCTCCGTTGACCGTGGAAAATCGCGCGTGTTACCGTTGTGGGTTGGACCAACCTCAACTGCGCGTTCTGTGCGCCAGAAGGATTTCCGCTTGTCCTCAGATACCCAGGTGGCCGCACCCGTTCGCAAGACAGCTCTGAATGCCACCCATCGCCAGATGGGCGCAAAAATGGTCGATTTCAATGGATGGGATATGCCCGTCGAGTACCCCTCGGTCGGTGGGCTGATGAAGGAGCACCTTGCCGTCCGCAACGGAGTCGGGATCTTCGACGTGAGCCACATGGGCGACATCCGCATCTCCGGACCGCAGGCGCTTGATGCCGTGCAGCACATTACCATGAATGACGCCGCGGGCATGGGCATCGGACAGTGCCGCTATTCGGCGATGCTGTACCCCCAGGGAACGTTCGTCGATGACGTCATCGTGCACCGCATGGGCGAAGAGGATTACATGCTGGTGATCAACGCCGGCACGCGCGAGAAAGACGTCAACTGGGTCACCGACAACACCCGCCAGTTTGACTGCAAGGTCGAGAACCTGAGCGACAACTTCACCCAGATCGCCATCCAGGGTCCGAAGGGCGTCGACACCCTTCAGAAGCTGACAGACGCTGACCTGTCGAAGGTGAAGTTCTACTGGTTTACCCACGGCACGGTTTGCGGCCTGAAGAACATCCTGATCGCCCGTACGGGCTACACCGCTGAGGACGGATTTGAAATCTACGTTCCCACCGACGAGGCCACCAGCTCCCGAATCTGGAATGAAGTTCTGGAGGCCGGCAAAGAGTACGGGGCCATCCCTTGCGGCTTGGGCGCTCGCAATACATTGCGCCTGGAAGGTAAGCTGCCGCTCTACGGACACGAGATCTCCGACAGCATTAATGTCTGGGAAGCCGGGCTCGATCGCTTCCTCAAGATGGAGAAGGGCGAATTCGTTGGCCGTGACGCTCTCGAGAAAGCCAAGACGGCAGGTCTTACCCGCACGCTGGTTGGGTTGGAGTCGATCGATCGCGGCATCCCGCGCGACGGATATCCAGTGATGGATCTGGACTGCAAGGAAATGGGCTATGTGACCAGTGGATCGTACGCTCCGTTTTTGAAGAAGAACATCGCATTGGCCTATGTGCCGGTCGAGCAGTCGGAGATCGGCAATGAAGTCAATGTCCAGTGCAGAACGACTCCGGTGAAGTGCAAGGTTGTACCAACACCGTTTTACAAGCGCCCCAAGAAGCAGTCGTAGTTCGTTTTTTATTTGGTCATCATCCAATCTAAGTTGCCGATGCACCCTTGGGTGCTGAGGAGGAAAGCAAATGGCTTATCCCGCGGATTACAAGTACACCAAAGAGCACGAATGGCTGAAGATTGACGGCAGCACCGGCGTCATCGGCATCACGGATTATGCGCAGAACTCTCTAGGTGACATCGTTTTCGTCGAACTGCCCAAAGTCGGCTCGGAGATTGCCGCCGGCAAAACCTTCGGATCGGTGGAGTCGGTGAAGGCCGTCTCCGACCTGTTTGCTCCCGTCTCCGGCACGGTGACCGAAATCAACGAGGCGCTGAACACCACGCCCGAGCAGGTCAACAAAGACGCCAACACGACCTGGATGATCAAGGTGAACTTGAAGAATCCCGGCGAGGCCAGCGGTCTGCTTTCAACCGCCGATTACGAGAAGTTCATCGCCGAAGAGGGCGCGCACTAACGAAACCATTGAAAAGGGTGAGCATCGGACACAGGTTTAGTTTTGTATCGGGGCAGGACTTGAGTCGTGCCGAAACAGGGGCTGAAAAGGTTCAGGGTTTTAGCCCCTGCAGACGGCTTCAGCAGGGCTAAAGCCCTATTCGTTCTTACCGTATCGCTACGGAAAGCTTCATTACAAACACGCCCAGGAAAGCTACAGGTACTCATGCGCTATCTTCCCAAATCGCAATCCGATCGCGAGATCATGCTCGGCGAGATCGGAGCGAAATCGATTGACGATCTTTTTGCAGCCATACCAACGGAATACCGCCTGAAGGGCGATCTCAAAATCCCGCGCCAGTACGCGGAGAGCGAGATCGTGGAGTTCTTCCGGGAGCGCGCCGCCAACAGCGCTCAGGGTTACGCTATGTTTCTTGGGGCTGGCGCCTATTCGCACTACCGTCCCGTCGTGATCGATTCGCTGATCTCCCGCGGAGAGTTCTTTACCTCCTACACTCCATACCAGCCTGAGATCGCGCAGGGTACGCTGCAGTCGATCTTCGAGTTTCAGACGATGATCTGCGAACTGACCGGCATGGATGTTGCGAACGCCTCCATGTACGACGGATCAACCGGTGCGGCTGAGGCGCTGATGATGGCTTCGCGCATCACTGGGCGCTCCAAAGGTGCGGTGGCCAAGACGGTTCATCCGGAATACCGCGAGGTCATCACAACCTATTCGCGGTATCAGGGGATGCCGGTCACTACCTTCGGCTACGAGAAGAATGGGCGCATCGATCTCGAAGAGTTAGATATGGCGATCGACGAGGATACCGCCGGCGTTCTCATCCAGTCGCCCAACTTCTTCGGCACCATTGAAGACGTGAAAGCACTTGGAGAGCTCGTGCACAGTAAGGGTGCGCTGTTGATCGTCTCCATCGCCGAAGCCGTTTCGCTTGGCATCGTAAAGCCTCCGGCTGAGGCCGACATCGTCAGCATAGAAGCGCAGTCGTTCGGAGTACCGCTGGGATTTGGTGGCCCCTACTGCGGCGTCATCGCGACCCGCGACAAGTTCGTCCGCCAGATGCCCGGCCGTCTGGTTGGCGAAGCGCGCGACCGTAACGGCAAGCGAGGTTTCGTGCTGACGCTATCTACCCGCGAGCAGCACATCCGTCGCGAGAAGGCGACTTCGAACATCTGCACCAACCAGGGACTGGTCGCACTGATGGTTGCCATGTACATGACCATCTACGGGCGGGAAGGGCTGAAGGATTTAGCAACCCACAATCTTGCCAAAGCGCACTATGCGGCCGAGCAGTTCAAGAAGAGCGGGGCAACCCTGCTCTTCGAGGGCGCTCCGCGCTTTAACGAGTTTGTGATCGAGACCAAGACCGATCCGTATGCCATCAATGACCATTTGCTGAAGCAACGGATCATCGGAGGTTTCCCGCTGAAGAAGTTTTATCCGGAGCTGGAGAATGCTTCGCTGTGGTGCTGCACCGAGACCACGGCAAAGGCCTCAATCGACGCGGTGGCGAAGGAGGTGGCGCTGTGAACCTGAACGAGAAGATCCGCAAAGCGACCACCCACATCAGCCAGAACGAAGGCCTCATATTCGAGAAGTCGTCGCCGGGGAAGAAGGCATACAAGATGCCGCCGCTCGATGTGCCTGAAGTCGATCCTGCCGAGTTGCTGGGCGATCAGGCGCGCGAAGACTTGGGCAATATGCCCGAGGTCAGCGAGATCGAGATCATCCGCCACTACACCCGGCTGTCGACTTGGAACTACGCGGTCGATCACGGCATGTATCCGCTGGGCTCTTGCACGATGAAGTACAACGCACGTGTCAACGAGTATGTAGCGCGGCTCATGGGCCTGGCCGAGGCGCACCCTTACCAGCCGGAGCGCGTGAGCCAGGGAGCGCTGCAGCCCGGGCAGTCTCCGCCGCAGGAGTTCAACAACGCCGGGCCCATCTCGACGTTCCGCTTCCACCCCGACTATCGGGTCGACCTCATCTTCTTCCGCAACATCCTGTCGCGCGTCGAAGGCGCGTACTACTTTCGTCCGAGCGTCGACTACGACTTCTTGCGCCACGCCAACGGAGAGAAGTTCGGGGGCGGCGCGGCGGTCATCTGGAGCCGCGCAAGC
>Ga0209169_10001961_pt1 | contig 12545 bp, 10 predicted proteins | sample HubBroMetageWRM4_FD_188346 | JGI IMG/M metagenome (GOLD analysis project Ga0209169, IMG submission 188346) | Warmed soil microbial communities from the Hubbard Brook experimental Forest, New Hampshire - Hubbard Brook CCASE Soil Metagenome WRM 4... | ecosystem: Environmental > Terrestrial > Soil...
TTAGTTAGGAAATATCCACTGGCGCGTTCAAGAATCTTTTTGCGCTTGGCGCGGCGTTTGGTTCCGCGTTTTACACGAGGCATTGCTGTTCTCCTTTTTTATTGCATCTGGCGGCTGGAGGTAAGGAGGCTTCTACCGCATTTCCACGAAGGAAAGGGATTTCCGAAGCCCGACCTCTTCACGCGCCGCTGCGGTATGTTTCATTTCCGCAGACTTGGTTACTGCATACTCGTTAAGGACGGGCATCCTGAATTTGCCGAAAGGGCCCGTCGCTCCATCACATATACGGGATCATGCGTGCCGCTTTTTTATAATCCCCGTCACTCACCAAGGTCGCCTTGCCCAGCTGTTTCTTGCGCTTCTTCGCCTTCGATGACAGGATATGACGCAACCCCGCCTTGTGACGCACGATCTTACCCGTTCCCGTTTTCTTGAAGCGCTTGGCAGCGCCCTTGTGTGTTTTCAGTTTAGGCATAAGAACTCCAGCAATTAGCATTTAGCAATCAGCATTCAGCCAAACCTCAGGCACCGCCCCGAGGGCTAAATGCCGAGTGCTAAATGCCAACTGCTGATTTTACGCTGTCTGCGCGCCGCCTCGCGACGCGGGAGGTGGTGGCGCGACCTTCGGAGGAGCCGGCGGCTTTTCCTTCGCTCCGCCTTCCTTCTTATTGGGAGCCAGAATCAGATGCAGCGTGTTGCCTTCCTGCCGCGGCCGGAACTCCACCAACCCTCTCTGGTCAACGTCCTTAATCAGACGCTCCAGAATCTGCCGCCCCAGGCTTTGCCGCGTCATTTCGCGTCCCCGGAAGAAGATGGTCGCTTTCACCTTATCTCCTTCATCAAGGAAGCGTAGCACGTGATTCTTTTTGGTTTCGTAATCGTGATCGTCCACGTTGATACGAAACTTTACTTCTTTTACCGTAATCGTCTTTTGCTTCTTCTTGGCTTCGCGCTCGCGTTTTTCATTCTGATACAGAAATTTCCCGTAGTCCATGATGCGGCAGACCGGAGGTTGCGCGGTCGGGGAAATTTCCACCAGATCGAGGTTTCTTTCGCGGGCCATCTTCAGCGCTTCGAAGGGAGGCATTACGCCAATCTGTTCCCCTTCGTCACCGATCACGCGAACTTCACGTGCCCGGATGCGCTCGTTCATGCGGATAAAACGTTTGTCGATACCGTCCTCCGTCTACTGGTCTGACAAGTTAAGTCTGACAGGTTGAATCTGGCAGGCTAAATCTGACAAAAAATACGCTTAAAAAGTATAGCATGGGGCCGCCCTGAGCCCCTTATCACCCCTTCACCACATCGAACGGCCGCATCATCTCGTTGTCCTCATGTTCCAGGATGTGGCAGTGCCACACATACCGTCCCGTGAATCCCTCGAACCGAATAATGATCCGCGTCACCATTCCAGGATCTGCCCGCACCGTATCTTTCCAGCCCGCTTCACCCGGCTCCGGAGGCATCGCCGCCCCGGTATATTTGATCTCGCCCGTTGCCCAGTAAGCGCCGATGTTGAACGCCCTGCGGTCGAGAATCTGAAACTTCACCAGATGCAAATGAATGGGATGCGAGTCGTCAGTCAGATTGATCAGATTCCAAATCTCGACCGAGTCAAGCACCGGATTCTCCGTCACCGGCATGCTCCAGTGAGCATTGTTTAGTAACATCTTGACCGGTCGCTGCACCAGATCGTCCACTTCCACCAGAGTCAACATACGAGTTTTCACGGCGGAGGATTCTGGAATCCTCGGAACTGGCCTGAGCGTTTGAGGGAGCACGCTCGTGTCGGGCACCCCCTTCGGTGCCACGCGAAATTGCATCACGTTCAGGTTGTCATTCTTAAGAATGACGCTTTCGCCGCCGTGCCCCGCAAAGTCAACCACCAAGTCGGCGCGCTCTCCGGGAGTGATCGACAAGAGAGTTACTGGCACGGGTGCCGGCAACAATCCCTGATCGCTGCCGATCTGCTGAAACTTCAGTGCGCCCGACGTTTGACCAGACAATGTTTGTCCAGACAGTGTCAAATGAAAGAATCGGCCATTGGCTCCATTGAGCACGCGGAAACGATATTTGCGCGGCTCCACTTCGAAATAAGGGAAAAGCTTGCCGTTCACCAGGACGGCATCGCCAAAGACTTCGGGCACCCAAGCCGATTTCTCATCGCCCGACACCGGATAATTAAGTTGCCCTTCGAGATCGAAAACGCGGTCATACATCACCAGCGGAATTTCGTATTTTCCCCGCGGCAGATTCAGCGCATCTTCAAATTCATCGCGCACGAAAAATGCGCCCAGCAGTCCCGCAAAAACATTAAGCCGGTTAATGCCCAAAGCATGGTCGTGGTACCACAGCATGGTGGCATCCTGCCGATTGGGATAATGGCAAACCGCCGACTTGCCCGGCACATACCAATTCTCCGGATAGCCGTCGCTCTCCAGGCGGGCCTTGGCGCCGTGCATGTGCACGACCGTGCGCACTTCGGGCTTGTCCGCTTCCGCCCCGTGAATGTTGTGGTCGAGAGGCAGAAAATGTTTCTCCGGAAGCTCGTTGACCCACTCCACCAGCAGTCCCTGACCGCTGCGCGTTTCAAACGTAGGCCCCGGCGAACTGGACCCATATCCCCAAAAGCGAGTCGGTTTCAAATCGCGGTGCACTTTGCTTTCGAACTGCCGCATCGCGACCCGATAGTAGGGAAGTTGTACTGCGGAATCATCCGGACTGGGACGATGGCCACTCGGCTGAATGACCTCCGGAAGCGGGAGAGGGTCAACGAACTGCGCCAGCGAACTGGCATTGATCTGCGTACGAAACTTGGGAGCCACTTTATGAGAAACGCCGTGCGACATCGCGTGACCCACGCCCCGCCGCATAGCCAGCGCCATCGTGACGATTCCGCTCCGCGCCAGAAATCCTCTTCGCGTAATCCCCAAGCCGCACTCACCTCCAGCACTTCATGTCCAGCACTTCATACTCGCAAGAACTCCACGCCAGGACAACAGCGGGCATGCAAAGGAAATCTTCGCATGCCCGCTTCGGCTGGACTGGCTGGATCGAAACTACTGCTACTGCTTTATTCCCGTGTTCGGGTTCAAGAAGAGAACTCCCTTATTTCTGATCTTCGAGAAGTCGAACATCTGGGCAAGCGAACTGGAGATCGCATCGAACGAACCCCCGCCAATACGCTGTCCGCTCAGCCAGTTGTCTTCGATGAAATGGATAATCGAAGTCTGGTCGGTGACCGTGTGATCGACGAAGTTGCTCCTCGCCCACGGCGAAATGACCAGCAGTGGCAGTCGCGGGCCATAACCGCAACGGCCCAGAGCATGCGTGTTAGCCGGATTGATGCCCGGCAGCGAAGTCGCCGCCGTGCCGCAACTGCCGGCCCCAGTCAGAGCATCGCCCGGACCGGTCGAGGAGTTGACGATTGGCCCGATTTGGTGGTCATACCATCCATCGGAGTCGTCATACATGATGACCACCGCGGTGCTGCTCCACGTCGGCAGCGTTTCCAGAAAGTTGATCGTATTCACCACAAAAGCCTGCTCGTCCAGTGGGTCCGAATATCCAGCGTGCGCATCCTGATAACCCGGTGGCTTCAGGAAACTAACGGAGGGCAAATTACCGGCCGCAGCAGCGACGTAGAAATCCTGGATATCGTATTGGTGATTAGCCGGACCGGCGTTCCCGATTTCAGCAATCGAATTCGGCCGGGCATGCGTTGGATTGGCAACCGAAGGCCAATACCCGAACAACGAGTGGTGCGCGATGTAATCGGTCTCCGTCACTCCCGTGACCGCCGAGGTGGTGCTCCGTTTACAACCGGTGGTACCGTTCGGATTCACCGTCGACAGATTGAATCCGCCCATGAACCCTCCCCACGTCACTCCCGCGGCTGTCAACAGGTCGCCAATGGTAGCGCCTCCCATTTGTGCCTGGTTGCGGCTCGGGTTCGAGCAAACGTCGCCGATCGGATCGGGGTCGTCGACGTTGGTCAACGAACCGTCAGGGCCGCCCGGAACAAAACTTCCAGTGCCGTTCAGATACGCCACCACTCCATTTGTCTGTCCAGCCACCAGGTTCATCACCCCAACCGACGATGGACCAAACGTGGTTCCGTAGGAGTTATCGTTCAGCGCGAAATTCTGCGCGTAGTTCCACATCGCGGTCACCGTATTTCCGTCGAAATATCCCATGACCAAGCCGTTGGTTTGCGTCACTCCGGTCCCCGAAGGCGGAGGTCCGGGGGCGCCTGTGTACAACGGAAAGAGATCCAACAACCCACTGTCGAATGCCTGCTGCTCCGCCAGATAGTCGTGATCCATGTCGTTCGTGAATGCCTGCGACCGGTCGAGCCGAAACGGATTCGCTGCGCCCGTGCCGTTCGCCGGGTTCAGGTTGGGGTTGCTGTTCAAAAGAGCATTCGTCAGTCCGTTGACCGTCGGGGTATTCGCGTTCGCTTTGAACCTCGGTTCCCCTTCTGGATTCAAGGCATTCGGATACGTCCCGAAGTAGTGATCGAAGGAAATGTTCTCGTTGAAAATTACCACCAGGTGCTGAATCGGAGTTGCGGTGGCGCTCGTTGCGTGTCTGCTTTCCTGTTTACCGGACGAGGCGAATGCGGGAACAACCGTCGGTCCCAGAGCAATGGTCATCGTCAATATCGAAGCCATCACCCGCCTGAGATTGGCAAAGGGTTGCTGCTGTTCAAACATGCTGAGTTCTCCATTTCTTCGAATTGCCGGGCGCAAGGCGTAGAACTGCCGCGTGGCGAGAAGATGCATGCAAGACTAGGCGGGAATTATTTCTGCACGGTTACTGCAATGTTAAGGAAAAATGAAATCAGAATTCTCTAGATTGAATCGAGAAGGTTGAATCGAAAAGCTGAATCGAGAAGGAAAGACCTAAGCCACCGCCACTTTCGGAGTTCGCAGTCGCCGATACAGCCGCATATAGTCGTCCACCATCCGCCGTGCGGTGAAACGCTCGCGTGCCCGATTATAGGCCCGAGTTCCGTAGAGGCGCGCCAGTTCGCGGTCGCCATCCAGTTGGCTAAGCACCACGCTTAGGCTCTCGGCGCTATTGCGTTCAAAGTACAAAGCCGCATCGCCCCACAGTTCGCGATACACCTCGGTGTCATTCGCCACCAGCGCGCAACGCGAGAACGCCGCCTCAATCGACGCCAGTCCCGTGGGTTCATACTGCGAAGTCGCCGCAAAAATCTTCGACTTGCTGTAGAGCGAGCGCAGTTGCGATTCCGTCTGCGCTCCCTTTACCGATATCTCATGCTCACCCGTTGAGACGCGCACATCGGCGCGGATCGGCACCGGCGGCGCGGGAATCGGATTATCTGCCCCCACGATGCACACCGGCAATCCGTGCGAATGCTGAGTCAGCAACGCCACCTGCTTTCCCGTATCCCACAGCCGTCCGATCGCGAGCACCGACTCTTCCTTGGTCACAAACGGATTGAAATAGATCGGATTGCGTCCGGGAGGAACAACGTGCCCCTCGAAATCGTCGCTATAAGCCAGGCGCAGCATCTCTTCCATCCAGTGCGAAGCGCAGACGACTGCCTCGGCCCGCCTCAAACCGGTAACAATCGTCGCGCGATACCACCTCAGCCAATCCGACGCGGCCGGCTCGTGCCCGTGGATGCTCAGCCACCAGGTAATCACATCGCCATGCGCCACCACCAGGCGCGGCGTCGCCACCGGCAGCGCTCCAAAACTGAGCTGATTTAAATGCAGAAAATCGGGACGCGTGTCGCGGACAATCGCGCACAAATAATCTTGGGCCGCAAGAAAGTCCGGCTTACCTTCCTGCATCCAGTCAAGTCGAAACGCGGTGGGATAGTATTCCAGCCCGTGCAGCCCGTTCATCCATGCCGTCTGATGAGGGAGAGGAATTTCTCCGAAGCTGACCAGCGTGACCTGCGCCCCATGGGTCACCAGACCCGAAACGAGTTCGCGCGAATAAGTCCAAACTCCGCTGAACGTGTCAGCCGTTACCAGTACGCGCACAGAACCCCCGGGGACAGAGGAAGAGGGCTGGGAAGCCCCTCGGCCTGCTTGCTCCTAGTCTAGGGGAGAGGGTAGTACCGAGGGAAGCCATTTCTTAGTAAAAGGGTTGGGTGCCTAAAAGGGTTGCGTGCCCCCTCCTTGCGCTCTTTGCAAGGGGCGGGTGTAAGCGCTGTAACATCCTTCGCGGCCCCATCCTAAACGTCACGCCTTTCGCGACGTTTAGGGTGGAATTCCACGAAATTTGGCGCCAAAGCGCCGGCTTCTTCAGGTCGAGTCCGCCCACCGTGTCATCGCGCTGGGATCCGCGCGCTGATCCACATTATGATGACCCGTGTTATACGGATGATCCTGCATGGTCACCACTCTTGGATGAGACAAAATCCGCATCGTCCACAGCAGATCGTCGAGGGACGTCCCAAAGCCGAAGTGAGCATCCACAAACACCAATTCCGCAGCGGGCAGAACGGTGCGGCCCGAGATCAGCACCACCGGAACGTCCGGAGCCAGATACTTGATCTCCTGCGCCATCCTTGAGCCCGACATCAACGGCATTTCGTAATCAAGAAGTGCCAGATCAAAATAACTTCTCTTGCAAAGCGCGAGCGCCTCAATCGGATCATTTTTCGCGATCACCCGGAACCCGCATTCTTCAAGAACACTGCTGAGCAATCGGCTGGATTTGGGGTTGTCATCCACGTACAACACCGTCGTTCTGTTCTCCATCGCAAACCTCCGTTCCTTTCCTGAAGAACGCAACGCCGGGAGCGCCTTGCGAACGAAGTGGGTAGAGATTTGTAAATGATGGAAACAGACGGCCTGATCGGGGCATCCCGTCATCTAAAGTCAAAGGTCTTTGTTTTTTGATACCCGGTTCTTCGATCACCCGGTGACCCGATGGTCAGATGACCCGATCAGTTTCCGCCTCGCTGGGCAACGTGAACTTGAACGTGGAACCATGGCCTCTCTCGGACTCGACCCAGATCTTTCCCCCATGATGCTCAACGATTTTCTTGCAGATCGCGAGACCAATTCCGTTCCCCGGATATTCAGCCCGCGTGTGCAAACGCCGGAAGACGACAAAAATATTTTCTGCGTATTGCGGCTCAATGCCGATTCCGTTATCGCTCACACTGAACAGCCACTGCGAGCCCACCTTTTCAGCCTGCACTGAAATTTCCGGCGCATCTTTCCCGCGGAACTTGATGGCGTTTCCAATCAGGTTCTGAAACAACTGTGCCATCCGCGAGCGGTCCGCCCACACCACGGGAAGCGCAGCATAGGTCACCCTCGCGCCGCTTTCTCGCATCGCGAGATCCATGCTCATCATGACCTCTGCCATTTCCGCGTCGCAATCGACCCGTCTGCTGGTGGAGTTTTTCCGGCCGACGCGCGAAAAAGCCAGCAGGTCCTGAATCAGGGTCTGCATGCGAATTGCTCCCTCGCTCGCGTAGCCAATGTATTTATCGGCATTCTCGTCGAGCTTTCCGCGATAGCGCTCGCCGAGCAACTGCGTATAGGAAGCAACCATGCGCAGCGGCTCCTGCAGATCATGCGACGCGATATATGCGAATTGCTCCAGCTCCGCGTTGGAGCGCGCCAGCTCTTCGGCTTTCCGAGCCAGCTCTTCTTCTGCTTGCCGCCGCAAACCAAGCAGATGTTTTTCCTGTAAGGCGCGACGCACGGCTTCCGGCAGGCGCGCCAGCCCGTCTTTCAGCACGTAGTCCGTCGCTCCCTTTTTTATGCATTCCACCGCGGTTACATCGCCGAGTGCGCCCGAAACCAGGATCAGCGGAATGTCCAGTCCTCCGCGCCGCAATACTTCCAGTGCTTCCATGCCTTTCCACTGCGGCAGGTTATAGTCGGCAATCACCACGTCGGGACGATGCGCCCGCAATTGCTCCTCAAACTCAGCTTCGGTTTGCACCACCACCACAGAAATCGAAAAGCCGCCTTTGCGGAGAGCCTCAGCCACAAGGGCCGCGTCCATTTCGTTGTCCTCAACGTGCAGTACCCGAAGTTCGGTGAATTGTGGCGCGGGCGATGCCGTCATTCCGTCGGAAGCTCTTACCGAACGCTCAGAGCCAGGTTCACGGTCCTTGTTCTTGATATCGTTCTTAATATCGGGATTCATTGGGTCATCCCGGTCCGATGATGGGAATCTTCTTCCACTACTGGCGCTTGATTGATGACCAGCCAGTACAGTCCCACGCTCTTCACCGTCTCGCGGAACTTCTCAAAGTCAACCGGCTTCTGGATATAGCTGTTGGCTCCGAGGTTATAGCTGGCCACCAGGTCCCGCTCTTCTTTCGACGACGTCATGATGACGACTGGGATGGTCCTGGTTCGGGGTTCGCCCTTGATCTGTTTGAGCACCTCCATCCCATTGACCTTGGGTAGTTTCAAATCCAAAAGGACTAGCTTGGGAGGATGATCAAACGATCTTTCCTGGAACGCGCCGCGACAGAAAAGAAAGTCCAGCGCTTCCTCGCCGTCGCGGACGACGAAGATGCTGTTCGCGAGTTTCTCCCGCCGCAGAGCATGCAGAGCAAGATCCACATCGTCCTGATTGTCTTCGACCAACAATATGTCGAGTTCTTCTGAGTTCATGATTGGCCTCCAGCCGTCGCTCCATTACTCTTCGATCCCGTTTGTTTGCCCGCACTCAGGGTGAAGTAGAAGGCGGCGCCCTTGTCCACTTCACCCTCCGCCCACACTCGGCCTCCGTGTTTGTGCACGATGCGCTGCACCGTCGCCAACCCGATGCCGGTGCCTTCAAAGTCTTCCGCATTGTGCAAACGCTGGAACACTCCGAACAATTTATCGACGTACTTCATGCTGAACCCGGTGCCGTTGTCGCGCACCATGAGCACTGCCTGCCCGCTTTCTTTTTCCTTTTGGCAGCCGACTTCGATGATGGCGTGAGCGCGTTTGCGAGTGAACTTCAGCGCATTTGCCAGCAGGTTTTGAAAGACCTGGGTCACCAATACCGGATCGCAATCCAATTGAGGCAAGTCGGCGATTAACCACTCGACCTCACGTCCCTTGTCCCGTCCCTCGATGTCGGGCTGCAGAATCGTCACGACTTCAGCGACCAGCGCGTTCAGCCCGGTAGGCCGCAGGTTCAGCGCGTGACGGCCCAGCCGCGCCAGATTCAGTAATTCATCCACCAGCAGACCCATCTTCTGAGTGCCCGCCTGAATGCGTTCCAGATAGTGGTGGGCCGCCGGATCGAGCGTGGAACCGAATTCTTCCACCAGCATCTTGGAAAAACCGATGATGTGCCGCAAGGGTGCACGCAGATCGTGGGACACCGAGTAGCTGAAGGATTCCAATTCTTTGTTGGCGGCTTCCAACTGGGCCGTCCGCTCCGTCACTCGAAGCTCGAGATCTTCATTGAGCCTCAGAATTTCGCGTTCGTCCGCCTTCCTGCGCGTAACGTCGCGGAAAGCCACTACCCCGCCGTTTACTATGCCGTCCCTGTCTTTCCGGGGACTGCCGCTGACTTCGATCCATGTACCTTCGGTCAGCTCTGGGTTCCGCACAAACATTTCGGTTGTGCTCGCTTCCCCCTGGATGGCAAGAACCAGCGGTAGTTGGTCGTTTGGGAAGGGGGTCATCATGTCCGGCAGGAAGAGACCGTAATGCTCAGTCCACTTCTCGCTGGGAAGATTCGTCGGGCCCAAGCCCAGAATCTTTTCTGCTGCGGTGTTCCAGATGACAAACTTTCCCTGCTCGTCGGCCGCCACCAACCCCTCGGCCATGCTCTCCAACACCGACCGCAGCGTGAGCGTCTGCGTTTCCAGCTCTTGCCGCGAGCGAGCCAGTGCCTCGGCATGTTGCGCCAAGTCAGATTCCGCTCGTTTGTGTTCGGTGATGTCGCGCGCAATGTTTGAAGCCCCGACAATCGCGCCGCTGCTGTTCTTAATGGGCGAAATCGTCACGGAAACGTCAACCCGCTTGCCATCTTTCCGCACTCGGACAGTCTCGAAGTGGTCGACCCGCTCGCCGTACCCAATTCGTGCCAGAATCGCTGACTCCTCCTGCGCACGTTCCGGCGGCAAGAGCATCCGCATCGGTTTGCCCACGGCTTCCAGCGACGAGTACCCGAACAGCTTCTCGGCGCCGGGATTCCACGCGGTGATGGTCCCGTCGAGAGTCTTGCTGATAATGGCGTCATCGGAGGACTCGACCACAGCCGCCAGTCGCCCGCGCACTTCCTCGGTTCGCTGACGCTCGGCGATCTCCAGCTCCAGATCGTGATTGACTTCCTGCAAACGTATTCGACCCGGCAGCGATATCACTTTCGGAACCAAGGGTACGAGCACTGCTGCCGTGGCCACGGACACCGCAGCCGTGATCGCCTTGATAACACCTGCCAGCAGATAACTGCCGTGCCAGACATTCCAGATTTCCATCAGATGAGTGGTGCCGCAAGCCAGGATGAAGGTCCCGAACATCCAGAAAATATTGTTGAAGGGGAGATCGCGATTCTTGCGAATGAAAAAAATAAGGATGACGGGAATACAGTAATACGACAACGCGATCAGGCCGTCGGAAATGACGTGCAGCCAGACGATCCGCGGATCCCACAGGTAGCAGAAACCGTGCGGCATGAAATCAGGCGAAAGCAGTTGTTGGAACGATCCCATGGGTCTGGCGTGGCCTCTCTGGGGAGTTATCGGCAAGGCCGTCGTCGTAATGAAGAAAGAGGCAGATTACTTAAGGGATGGGCGCATGGACGATGGCGAACGAACGATAGCGAGTGAACGATGGCGAATGGACGATGGGCGAACAGACATGGGTCGCAGACCTGCGCCCAGCTCACTTCTGGCCTCGGAGCGCGAAGCTCAGCGACCGACAGCCTCCGCCGGTTCGATCTCTTCCGCTGCACCCGCGAGCTCCAATTGCCGCCGGAGTTTCTTCACCAGTTCATGCACCGACTCCAGCTTTTCGGCCGCCGCCGGCGGCAGGCTGCGCGTCTCAAGCGCCAGTTCCGTGGACAGCAGCAGCGCCGTAACCGTGCCATTCAGTTCGCTCTGGAGCCTGCCAATCGCTGCCTCGCGGGCTCGCACCTCCTCGCGCTGGCGGCGCTGTACCGCCGCACGTACCTCGCGCACCAGACGCTCGATTCCACTGATTGCCAGATTCACTTGCACTGGAATGGCCGTGCCCAAATGTTCGATCGTAGTCCCCGCTTCATCCGGTTCGGTTTCGAGCAGGTACTGATCGAGCACCACGGCCAGGTAGCATTCAGCTCGCAACAGTGTGGTTGCGTGCGCCAGATTTTCCGCGATCACGACTTCCTCACCCGTAGCTTCACGCAACGCCGCGGCACCCTCGCTTGCCCGTTCACTCGGCGTCACCAGGAGGATCATGATGAATCCCTACGCAACTTCCGGGCCAAATGCCTGAGGATGAAAATAAACGGGTTCTGCGCTGCACCTACCCCGAGCATCCTGTTCTGGCACCGGCGCCGGGCGCGGCCGCTCAGTTTTGGAACTGGAAGAATTTGTAATCGGCAAGCCGCCCGCTTTTCAATTACCTATTACAAATTACAAATTCACTTGCTCGTACTCCTTGAGCTTGCGGTACAGCGTAGTCTTGCCGATGCCCAGCAATCGCGCCGCCAGCATTTTGTCTCCGTTCACCTGCGCCAGCGCGTTCAGGATGGTCTGTTTCTCCAGTTCAGCCATAGGCACGATGCCGTTGCTCGGCTGGCTAATTGTCATCATGTCCGCGGGAGCGCCATAAATCTGCGTCGGCAAATCGCGCAGCTGAATTTCGTTGGCGCTACTGAGCGCACAGGCCCGCTCCAGCGAGTTCTCCAATTCACGGACGTTGCCCGGCCAATCGTAATTCAGCAGCGCCTTGAGCGCCTCGCCTGAAATCGTCTTTTCTATGCCAGCTTCGCGCCCGATGCGCTCCAGAAAATGTGCCACCAGCAGCGGAATATCCTGCCGCCGATCGCGCAACGCAGAAATCCGCAGCGTCAGCACGTTCAGCCGGAAAAAAAGATCGCGGCGGAACGTGCCCTCGGTCACGGCGCGTTCCAAATCGCGATTAGTCGCGGCCAGAATCCGCACGTTGATCGGTACCCGCTTCACGCTTCCCACCGGACGGATCTCCTTCTCCTGAATCGCCCGCAGCAACTTCGCTTGCAAGTCGGTCGGCAACTCGCCAATCTCGTCCAGAAATACCGTGCCGCCTTCAGCGATCGCCAACAGTCCATCCTTCGGATTCGTGGCTCCGGTGAAGGCGCCACGCACGTGGCCGAACAGTTCGCTTTCGATCAGCGTCGGCACCAGCGACCCGCAGTCCACCGGAATAAACGGCTTGTTGCGGAAAATACCGGCGAAGTGAATCGACTTCGCGACCAGTTCCTTGCCCGTACCGCTCTCTCCCAGAATCAGCACCGGGTGCGAGCTTTGTCCGGCCTTGGCGATGATGCGGTAGAGCTTTTCCATCTCCGGAGCGCGCCCGATGATGTTGCCGAACCCCTGCCGCGACTTGATCGTCTCACGC
>Ga0209169_10001962_pt1 | contig 12539 bp, 12 predicted proteins | sample HubBroMetageWRM4_FD_188346 | JGI IMG/M metagenome (GOLD analysis project Ga0209169, IMG submission 188346) | Warmed soil microbial communities from the Hubbard Brook experimental Forest, New Hampshire - Hubbard Brook CCASE Soil Metagenome WRM 4... | ecosystem: Environmental > Terrestrial > Soil...
AAAGTGCACGTCGAAGAACTCATCTTCCCCGATGAAATTCATGGCTTCCTGCTGTGGAAGAGCTGGATTCGGGCTTATGGCGCGACGGAGGAATTCTTTGGGCGAGAGCTAAAATGAGCACAATTTGTAATTGGTGATTTGTAACTTGAAGGAAACCTGAACAAGTCTCCCTCGAGATTCTTCTCAGCGTTCCTCTACTACTTCAATGGCGTTCCCTTCCGGATCGTGGATTTGGAAATAATGGCTGCCTTGGCGGTCCTGCTCGATTGCTCCGACGTCAACGCCGCGTGCCGCCATCACGTCTCGTATTCTGCCGATTTTCTTCGTGAATAGAATTGGAGTCTTGCCAGTTTGGAAGCCACCGCGGGTGGTTAGTATGATCGAGTTCCCATCTGCCTTGAACCTGAAAATCGCGGCCGATGGTTCTGCCGGCGGTGCCTCGGCCAATTTTCGGAGTCCCAATTTTTCAACGTACCAGGGCGATACTGCCTCGACATCCCGTACCAGAATGCGCAAGCTGGGGGCCGGGACGGAAAATTCCGCCGACTTCCACCAGGAGTACCACTTGGCGTTCGGTGAGCGGAGCGTGTCGAACATGTACCGTCTCTGAATCCAGAGCGACACGCAGAGACAAGTGTAGAAGGCTGCCTGGGCCACAAGGCGCAGCGCCTTATTGCCGCCACCCCCGGAAGCATCAAGCAGGAGGTACGGCACAAGGAACAGGAAGGAACCAGCCACGAGCCACGGCCTTAGTGGCTTTAGCGACACCCTGGAATTCTGCGCCAAGATCCACAGAGTGACCCAAATAAAAACTGGCGATACCAGGATCAGCCAGAACCAAACGGGATGAGGTGGTAAATGCATGGCAACTCCATGACTGTAGGGCTTCAAATCACAAATTACAAATCACCAATTACAAATGCCTTCCGTATCCGTTCCCAAGTCACATCCAGCGTCTCGGGCAGCACTCGAGTCTCACCAATGACGCTAATGAAATTAGCGTCCGCCACCCAGCGCGGCAGAACGTGCATGTGGATGTGTCCGGCGACGCCGGCACCGGCTGCCTTTCCGATATTCATCCCGAGGTTGATGCCGTCAGGCCGATACAACGAACGCAGGACCGTCTCCATCCGCTGCGTCAGAGCCATCATCTCGTGGGCGGCATCGGTCGGCAATTTGTCCAACTCGCCCAGGTGCGCGTAGGGCACAACCATCACGTGCCCATTCGTGTACGGGTAGGTATTGAGAATGACGTAACAATGCGTGCCCCGATGGACAATGCGGGCCTGCTGGTCGCTTTCTTTGGGAGCATTGCAGAAGATGCAGCCCGATTCCTGACCGGCGCCAGTAACGTAAGCGTAACGCCACGGAGTCCAGAGATAATCCATGGGGGGAGGGTAGCAGAAACCAGCTTCGAGCCGCGAGCTACAAGCTCGTAGCCCCCTGCCGTGTGACCAGTCTGTAAATTTTTGGCCATTGGCCGGAATCGCGTTTGACACTGTTCCAAACCCGTTGCTATAGTCGAAGAGTCCCTATTGGACGCGGTTTCGAACCAGCTGGAATTGTCCCAGGGTCGTCCGCCAGGTCGACCTCAACGCAACCTAATGACCACGCCAGCAGTCCGCTATTCCACGTCCCGCACGAGTTGCGCACCAGCGCGCGCGACACAGAGGCTATGAACTTGTTCGACGACAGCAACGCCCGTAATCTTGACTCCACTCTCGAAACCATGACACCTGCTAACGACGCCCACACCGGCGGCCCGGCCGTATTAGACGCTCCCGAGCTCGCACAACCTTCTTCCGCGGAACCACTGGCTTCTGCCGCTCCTGAAAACGCCGCCCCTGAGAATGACGTTCGGGATAACGACGCTCATGACAGCGCCGCTCCTGACGCCGCCCCCGAGGCTTCCGGGGCCGCCAGCGATGATTTCGCCGCCGCCCTCCATAACTTCGAGAACCAGACCGAAGAAGCGGTTAGCGACGACCACGTAATCAAAGGCCGCGTCGTAAAGCTGACCGCGACCCACGTCGTCGTCGACATCGGAGCGAAGTCCGAAGGCATGGCGCCGATTGCGGAGATCCTCGATCACGAAGGCAAGCCAAAGTTTGCCCCCGGCGACGAGATCGACGTGATGCGCGACAAGGGCGAGACCGAAGAAGGCTACATCAACCTCTCGCACCTGAAAGCACAGCGCCTCCGCTCGTGGGACGAGATTGAGCGCGCCTACAACGAAAAGAAGCCGATCAAAGGCGTCGTCGTCGAGCGCATCAAGGGCGGACTCACCATAGACATTCAGGGCGCGCGCGCCTTCCTGCCCGGCTCGCAAGTGGATCTGCGTCCCATCCGTAATCTGGATGGCATGAAGGGCCAGACGATGGAAGTCGCCATCATCAAGCTCAACAAGAAACGCGGCAACATCGTAGTCTCCCGCAAACAGCTTCTGGAAGAAGAGCAGACTGAAAAGCGCGGCAAGACACTCGAGCACCTCGAAGAGGGCAGCGTCCTCACCGGCATCGTCAAGAATCTGACCGAGTATGGAGCCTTTGTTGACATGGGCGGAATCGACGGCCTGCTCCACATCACCGATATGTCGTGGGGACGTCTGACGCACCCGCGCGATCTGGTCAACGTCGGCGACCAGATTCAGGTGAAGGTCCTGAAGTACGACAAAGACAAGCAGCGCGTCTCGCTAGGCTTCAAACAGCTCACGCCCGATCCCTGGCTGGATGCGGAGCACCGCTATCCCGTAGGCGCGCACGTCCACGGACGCGTAATCAGCGTCACCGATTACGGCGCCTTTGTAGAACTTGAGCAGGGTATCGAAGGCCTGGTCCACGTAAGCGAGATGACGTGGTCGAAGCGCATGAAGCATCCTTCAAAGCTGGTCAACGTCGGTGACGAAGTGGACTGCGTCGTCCTGAGCGTCAATCCGACCGAGCGCCGGATTTCGCTGGGCATGCGGCAGCTCGCCTCCAACCCGTGGGATACATTGCACGACAAGTATCCCGTCGGGGCAACGGTCGAAGGCCGGGTTCGCAATCTGACCGAGTTTGGCGCCTTTATTGAAATCGAAGACGGAATCGATGGCCTGGTCCACGTCAGCAACTTGAGCTGGACGACCCGCGTGAAGCATCCTTCTGAGGTCTTGAAGAAGGGCGACAAGGTCAAGGCCATCATTCTGGCCATTGAGCCCGACAAGCGCCGCCTTTCGCTCGGCGTTAAACAGATGCAGCCTGACGTTTGGGATTCATTCTTCGCCCAGCATCGCGTCGGCGACATCGTTCACGGCAAGATCCTGCGCGTGGCAAACTTCGGAGCATTTGTCGAAATCGCCCAGGGCATCGAAGGCCTGTGTCACAACTCCGAAGCCGTCGATGGCAACGGACAGCCGATGCATCTGGAGCCGGGCGCTGAGTACGACTTCAAGATCATCAAGATGAATCAGGAAGAGAAAAAAGTCGGCCTGAGCATCAAGGCGGTCGGCGAGGAAGCCTCGCGCCAGGAAGTCGAGTCCTACAAGGCGCCGTCATCGTCGTCCTCAAAGAGCACGACTATCGGCGACTTGATCTCGTGGAAACGCGCTGGCGGCGACAGCAATTAGGATTAGCTGAGTCTTCTGGCTTTGTGCGGAGGGGCACGCGTGCTCCTATCACGATCAGCAGCGGCAATTGTCGTGGCCTTGGCAGCGGCATTAACATCCGCCCAGACGCCTCCCGGCGCACTACTTCCAACATCTGATCGGGCCCCGGGTGCCGAGGGGATAGAGCCGCACGACACGCCGCCTCCCGAGTGTCGCGTCACTCTACCGCGAGATGGGAGTTTTGCGCCCCCGTTTCCTGTTCCCATGTTGGCCGGCCCGGATCGCTTTTACTTTGGGACAGAGAAGCTCTGGACCTTGCTGCCGTCTGATGGGACCTGGCGAGGCTCGCCTTCCAGAACGCCCGGCGATTTCGTATATGGCGACAAGCTTCCCTGGTTCCGAGTCCATCCAGCTTTTTCGGGCGGCGGCCCACTTACTGTTGTCGGGAAAAGGCTTGACGGCCCCGCTCCTTCTTTCACTGAGACCTGGGGCAGATTCGGGCTTGCCGGTGAAATGATCGTGGGTGGCATCCATATCCCAGTGTTCGGCTGTTGGCAGGTTACGGGACACTACCAAGATCAGGAGCTGAGCTTTACGGTTTGGGTCGCGCCCCGGCCTGAGCACAGGCCGTCTGCCAACGAAATCTCGCCAGCGATTTGGCAACGGTCGTCCACGCAAGCGGCGGTGCCACGTCGCATCCGCGTGGATGGCAAGACACAATCTAGCTCGCTCTTCTACAGCGTGACCCCTGAGATTCCGCCCAAAGCTCGGGCGGCGAATGTTTCCGGGACTGTCGTCCTCCACGCGGTCATCAATACCGATGGCAGGCCTCATGAACTGCAATACGTCTCCGGTCCGCCGCAACTGGCGCAAGCCGCGATTGACGCCGTCGCGTGGTGGAGATATTCCGGGCCGGTTGTCGGCGACGAAGAAGTAGAAGTCGACACGACGATTGACGTGGTTTTTTCGCCAATCGTCGATTGAGGATTGAGCCTCTCCGACAAAACACTGACTAGAAACCCTGAATCCCGCTGAAGCTCGTCTCATCCAAAGCAGCATGAACCTGGAACTGAATGGAAAGCGCGCCATGGTCACGGGATCGACCGCGGGAATCGGATATGCAATTGCGGAAGCGCTGGCTCGCGAGGGCGCAGAAGTCATCGTCAACGGGCGGACCGAAGACCGCGTTGAGCAAGCGATTCAGTCGATTCGAAAGTCCCATCCGCAGGCCAGCGTTGAAGGTCTCGCCGCTGATCTTGGCAACGCCGATGGAGTCCGTGCCGCCGTCCAGCGCTGCCCCGAGGTCGATATTCTCGTCAACAACCTGGGCATTTTCGACCCCAAGCCCTTTGAGAAAATTCCTGACGAGGAGTGGTTTCGCTTTTTTGAAGTCAACGTCATGAGCGGAGTCCGCTTATCTCGCAGTTATCTGCCCGGCATGAAGAAGCGAAACTGGGGACGCATCGTCTTCATTTCGAGTGAATCCGCGGTCCAGATTCCAGCCGAGATGATTCACTACGGCATGACGAAAACCGCGCAGCTGGCGATTTCCCGCGGCTTGGCGGAGACCACTGCCGGCACCGGAGTCACCGTGAATGCTGTGCTGCCCGGCCCCACCGCTTCCGAAGGCGTGAATGAATTTGTAGATCGTATGGCTGCGGCTTCGAAGCAGACCAAGGCGGAACTTGAAGCGGATTTCTTTCGCAATATCCGTCCGAGTTCTTTGTTGAAGCGCTTCGCGCGTCCGGAGGAAGTGGCCGATCTGGTGGCCTTCGTCTGCAGTCCGCGCTCCTCAGCCACAAACGGGGCCGCTCTTAGAGTCGATGGCGGCGTTGTGCGTTCGATTCTTTAAGAGGTCTGGCGGAAGCGAAGTCGCTTACTTGCTGCCAGCTTTGGCGTTGATTTTCAAATTGATGTCAACCTGCTTGCGATCGTCAAACTGGCTGACCGTTTTGGTGCCGCTCTTGTGATCGTTGTACTGCGCATACACTTCGTAATCGATGGTCGGCTGAAGCGCGGGAAAACGGAAGCTGCCGTCCGGACCCACAATATAGGTTTTCACGGAGCGGGTGTGAGTGTCGGTGAGATAAACCACCGCGTTCGGCAAAGGACTGTCACCGCTGTCGAGCACCTTGCCGGTAAGCAGGCGAGTCTTGTCTTCTTTTTTGGGTTCGCGGCCAAACAACTGCGCTGGAGCCGCCAGCACCGGTGTCGAGAGGAACGACGTCGAAAAGACCGACAGCCACAAAATGACCAGCGAAGCCGCAACGACAGTGACAGGGACAATGACCGCTTTCTTCATGAGTCTCCCGGCGGCGCGAATACTGACCACGTGGCCGCCGCTACCAGTCTAAATGAAGACCGATGTCGGAACGCTCGTCATCGTCGATGTGTACGGGCACTTCAACGCCCGGCTTGACCTTCTTTCCCGAAGGCAGCTTGAAGCTCTTCACGTCCGCCCAAACGACGTAGTCGGCCTTGCCGACGGGCACGCGCTGGGCAAACTCGCCGCTGTGGTCGGAATAGAGCTCCCAGCGTGCTTTCTTCTCATCAGCGCGCCGGATCTTCACCTTGACTCCGTACACCGGGTGGCCGTCGGGGTCCCAGACCGTTCCGAAGATTAAAGCGTAAGGCTTCGGCGGCTTCGCGGGGACGGCGCCCCAACCGCTACCGGGGGCAGCGAGGAACGCCAGGCACAGTCCTGACAACGCCACGGCGACTGCACGCCGGGCCTTGACCGCGACCCTAACCTTGCTGAAATGTGCGGAATTCTTCAGGAATCCTCGTCCTCAGTCTTCGTCCTCATCCTCTTTGTCGTCGGCGTCGTCTTCATCCTCATCCTCTTCGACCTCATCTTCGCCGACCTTTTTAAGCTCCACCGGATTGACGGTAATCACCTCGAAGTCTGCACCGCACTCCGGGCACGAGACGACCGCTCCTTCATCGACCTCATCTTCGTCGATGTCGAGGTCCGTCTCGCAGTCAGGACAGTACACCATGTTTTCCTCCACGTTCAGGGTACCCTGTTATATTTAGTTTCTTACCGAGGAAAAGGTCAAGTGCCTTGCCAAGAAAATTCTGCAGTGGCCGGGGTTACCGGCCTTCGTTGCCACTTCACCACCCTGGTGACCTCCGCGCTCATGTTGACGCTGACGCTATGTGCTCCTCTGTGCCTCGCCCAGGAAGGGCAGGACCCGCCGCGCCTGGCATCGGACCACCACAAGGACTCGCGCATCGAACTGGCGATCCAACAGGTGTCTGCGGACCGCATCCAGCAGACAATCAACAAGCTGGTCAGCTTCAATAACCGGTCCACGATTTCCGCGCAGGACGATGCATCGATCAAAGCGGGCAAAGGAATCGGAGCGGCGCGCGAGTGGATCAAGACCGAGTTCGAGCGCTACTCCAAAGACTGCGGCGGCTGTCTCGAAGTAAAGACCGACGCTTTCACCGAGCAGCCCGCCGACCGCATTCCGAAACCGACAGAAATCACCAATGTTTATGCGGTGTTGCGGGGCTCCGACCCGAAACAGGCGGATCGTATCGTGCTCGTAACCGGCCATTACGACTCGCGCAACAGCGACACGTTTAACGTAACCGACCCGGCGCCCGGAGCAAATGACGATGGCAGCGGCACCGCCGTCAGTCTGGAATGCGCCCGCGTCTTAAGCCAGGCCGCCGCCAAACTCAAGTTCCCGGCGACCATTATCTTTCTCACCGTCGCGGGAGAAGAGCAGGGTCTGAACGGCAGCAAGCACTTCGCCCAGATGGCCAAGCAGCAGGGATGGAAAATCGAAGCCGTCCTGAACAACGACATCGTGGGTGGCAACCTTGGTGCGGGACAGGATGCGAGCCTGGTGCGTGTCTTTTCCGAGGGGCTGCCCGCGGCGGCAAGCGAGGCTGAGATCAAGCGAATTCGTGCGCTCGGCGGAGAGAGCGACTCGACATCGCGCGAACTCGCTCGCTACGTCGCCGACGTCGGACGCTCCTACGATGCCGGAGTCAAGCCGCTTCTGATCTTCCGACTCGACCGTTTCCTGCGCGGAGGCGACCACTACGCCTTCAATCAGCAGGGCTTCGCCGCCGTGCGCTTCACCGAATTCCGCGAAGACTTCAACCGTCAGCATCAGACTCCTCGGACCGAAAATGGCATCGAATACGGAGATCTGGCGAAGTACGTTGACTTCGAGTACGTGGCGCACGTGGCGCGTCTGAACGCAGCGACGCTGGCATCGCTCGCATCGGCCCCAGCGCCTCCGTCAAATGTAAAAATGCTGACCCAGAACCTAGACAACGATACCGCTCTGACATGGGAACCTTCAGCCGGCGCGGCTGCCTACGAGGTGGTGTGGCGCTCGACCAACGCAGCCGATTGGGAGTACGTCCAACCGGTAAGCGGCGGGACAAGTGCAACTCTGAAGGTTTCGAAGGATAATGTCATATTCGGTGTCCGCGCCGTAGATGCGGCGGGACACCGTAGTTTGCCAGATGTGCCGGAACCAGAAAGCAAGAAATAGTGAGTCGAGGACAAACCATCTCGTTCAGCTTCCCTCCCTTCGCAGGATGGGTGAAGCGCATCATCCTGACGTGCACCGGGATTTACCTGTTCCAGGCAGTGATGCGCATCTTCGCCCCAATCATCGTCGATTTCATGCAGGAGTGGCTGGCGCTGATCCCTGTCGCCGTGATGCACGGTAGAGTGTGGCAATTGGTCACATACTCATTGCTGCACGCCAACTTCGGTCACTTGTTTTTCAACATGCTCACACTCTGGTTTATCGGTGCGTATCTTGAACGCGACTGGGGCCCGCGACGATTCATCGAGTGCTACACGTTCTGCGTTGTAGGCGCCGCTCTGGTGACGATTGCTGTCTCCTATACCCATTTCCTGGGAGCGAATCCGGCGGTCGGAACGGTGGGGGCATCGGGCGGAATTTTTGGACTGCTGATGGCTTTCGGCATTCTCTACGCCGATCAGGAAATGTTTCTGTTTCCGCTGCCGTTCAGGATCAAAGCTAAATATCTGGTCGGTATCTGGGTCGTGATCGCGATTGTCGCGGTTTTTGAGCCGGCGAACGGAGTCGCCGTTTTCGCTCATCTCGGCGGATTGCTCTTCGGCTTCCTATGGGTGAAGTTCCTGCCTTCGCGCGGAGTGAGCTATGCGGCGTCCGAACGTTATTTCAGCGCCCGGAACTCTTACTACCGCTGGAAGCGGCGGCGCGCTGCGAGAAAATTCGAAGTCTATATGAAAGATCACGATCGCAAAGTCACCTTCGATGAGCACGGAAACTACATCCCGCCGAACGATAGCGACAACGACAAACCCAATGGCGGATCGAAATCGGGCTGGGTGAATTAGGCCTGGTTGGTCGAACCGAATATCTCGCTAAACTTTGCGAGGATAATTGCCGGAAGTTCCACCGCCCGTGCCTTCCCTTTGAAACCCAAGTCGTGCCCCGCTCCTTCTATTGCCATTAATTCGGTTTTGGCCGGCACCAGCCGCAGAGCGCTCGTCATCTCGTCCACGCTTCCAAATGGATCGCGTGTCCCGTGCACGAATAAGCTAGGAGTGTGCAGGTTGGGTAGGTGTTGAATGCGGAGTTGCTCGGGCTTGCGCGGCGGATGCAAAGGATACGACAGCAACAACAGTCCCGGCGCTAGCTCTCTTTCGCCAGCGCAAAGCATCGTGGCCTGGCGTCCACCATAAGAATGCCCGCCTAGAAAAATCCGGCCCGCGACTTTCTTACGCAAACCAGCAATCGCATTTCGGAGGCCCGCGCGATCGCGCTCCGCATTTCCCGGAAACGGCGGCCCGAAGCGTCGCTGCTGCCGAAAGGGCAAATTGCAGCGCAGAACAACATAGCCATGATCGGCAAAAGCTTCGGCGATCGCTACCAGCAGAGAAGCGGTGGAATCCGAGCCCGCGCCGTGAGTCAGAACCAGCGCGTCGCCGTTCGGATTCGCGGGAGAGTGCAGAAAACCACGGACAGCGGGGTTCAGAGAATCATCGCGGAATTCCGCAAATGATCTATCCACGACATTCACCGTCACTGAGCCGCCGTCTCCATCCGCGGCGGCGGAACTTTCGTGAGGCCGCGAGGAAAGAGCATGGCGTTGAATTCGGCCCCAATCAGCACTACGAGCGAGATCAGATACATCCACAACAGCAGCGCGATGCCCACCCCGAGCGAACCATAGATGAGGCTGTAGTCTGAATAGTGTTGTAAATACCATCCGAAGAGCGCCGTGGAGAGCAGCCACATGGCGGTGGCCAGAACGGCTCCCGGCAAAACGCTGTGCCATGGTTGCGTACGCGGTACCGCATTGTGATAGATAAGCTGGATCACCGCGATGCTGGTCAGGATCGCAATGGCCCAGCGGATCGCACCCCACAACAACAGAATAAGAGGTCCAAACTCATGGCCGAGGAAAAACAAAATTCGCGTTTCAATGCGACTGCCGAAGGCCACCAGAATGGTAGAAAAAGTCATCGGTACGCCCGCCATCAAAACCAGCGAAACTGCAATCACGCGTTCCTGAACGATTCCCCAAGTCTTGGGAAGCTGGTAAGCGCGGCGAAAACCATCCATCCATGAAACGATGACGCCGGAAGCGCTCCAAATCGTCAGCAAAGAAGTGGAGATGAGCAGGCCCACCGGCCGATCTGTGCTGCTTCTAAGATAGGCAAGCACGGTAGAACTGCCCGCCGGCAAAATCGTGCCCAGCGCGTAGGAGATCTCGCGCAGGTAAACTTGTCCGCGGCTGAGCGTGGCAAGAACGGAGCCGAGCACAAGCAAGGCCGGGAAAAAAGTGAAGATCGAGGAATAGGCGCAAGCCTTGGCGGTCCCGAAAGCGTCATGCTCGAAGGCACGCCAGATCGACAAGCGGAACAGGCGCCAGAACCGACCCAAAGCCGGAGCCAGTATCAGTCCGCCAGGAATCGGCTCCGGCGTGGCGTTGCCATCCTGAGACTGGCCGGTCAGGCGCTGTGGCTCGAGTGCTAAGGACATTTGATCAACAAGGCCGTTTCAGAAAACGTTATTCAAGAAATGAGGGGCGACTGTCGTTAGCCTACTTTCGTTAGCCTCACGATGGTCGCCCCTGTCCTGAATTCGTTCCGTTTTACTCCGCGGCGAGTTCTTCGGTCTCGCCTTCGTGCCGCATGAGTTCCAGAGCGCGCTCGGCATCTTCGTAAGCCTGCGAGACTTCTTCCTGCACCTTGCTCGCGGCCTCTTCCATTTCTGGAGAGAGACGCACGTTGCGGTAATACTCCATGCCGGTGCCGGCGGGAATCAATCGGCCCACGATCACGTTCTCCTTCAGGCCGCGCAGATGATCGACTGCTCCCTGAATGGAAGCTTCGGTCAGCACGCGCGTGGTCTCCTGGAAGGAGGCAGCGGAAATGAACGAGTCGGTCGAGAGCGACGCCTTGGTGATACCGAGCAGCAACGGACGCCCGGTGGCTGGTTTGCCGCCGTTCGCAATCGCTCGCTCGTTCTCCTCGTGGAAGCGGAACTTGTCCACCTGCTGTTCGAGGAGGAACTGAGTGTCGCCCACGTCCTCGACCTTTACCCAGCGCATCATCTGGCGGACGATCACTTCGATATGCTTATCCGAAATGTTCACGCCCTGTAAGCGATAGACTTCCTGGATTTCGTTCACCAGGTAAGACTGCAGCTCTTTCTCGCCGAGTACAGCCAGAATGTCGTGCGGGTTGAGCGGGCCGTCCATCAAGGGTTCGCCAGCTTTCACGCGCTCGCCTTCCTGCACGTTAATGTGAACGCCGCGCGGTACGGAGTATTCCTTCTCCGTGCCGTTATCGGCTGCCACGTAGAGTTTGCGTTGTCCCTTGGCCACTTCACCGAAGCGCACCGTGCCATCGATTTCGCTGATGACTGCGGTCTCGCGCGGTTTGCGAGCCTCAAACAATTCCACCACACGCGGCAGACCGCCCGTGATGTCCTTGGTCTTCGTCGTCTCGCGCGGGATCTTGGCCAGCACGTCGCCCGGATACACCGTATCGCCGTCCTGCACCATGAGGTGAGCGCGTGAAGGCATCAGGTAACGCTTGCTCGCCTTGCCCTTGATGACGATCGCCGGTTGCCGCTTCTCGTCGGGCGAATCCGCCACGACGTGACGCGAGAGACCAGTGACTTCGTCGACTTCTTCGTGCAAGGTGATACCTTCCTGCAAGTCTTTGAACTGCGCCGTGCCGCCAATTTCCGTGAGGATAGCGAAGGTGTAAGGATCCCACTCGACCAGTGCCTCGCCGAGGGCAACTGGACCGCCGTCCGCTACTTTGACCTTGGCGCCGTAAACGACCGCATAGCGCTCGCGCTCGCGGCCCTTTTCGTCGACGACCGCAATCGAGCCCTGACGATTCATGACTACGAGATCGCCCGTCTTCGACTTCACGGTTTGCAGGTTGATGAAGCGCACCGTGCCGTTGCTCTTGGCATCGAGGCGCGACTGTTCCGAAACTCGCGACGCCGTACCGCCGATGTGGAAGGTGCGCATGGTGAGCTGCGTTCCAGGTTCGCCGATGGACTGCGCCGCAATCACGCCGGTAGCCTCGCCGAGTTCGACAAGACGCCCAGAAGCCAGATTACGTCCGTAGCACATCACGCAAACGCCGCGCTTCGACTCGCATGTGAGCACGGAGCGAATCTTCACTCGCTCGATACCAGCTGCCTGAATCGCGCCGGCCAGATCTTCCGTGATCTCATGGTTCACATCGACCACGACCTGACCCTCGTAGTCCTTGATTTTCTCAAGCGACACGCGGCCCACGATGCGGTCGCGCAGCGGCTCGATAATTTCGCCCGCTTCGACGATTCCGGAGACGAAAATTCCGTCCACGGTGCCGCAGTCGTATTCGCTGATGATCACGTCCTGCGCAACGTCAACCAGACGCCGCGTCAGATACCCCGAGTCGGCCGTCTTCAGGGCCGTATCG
>Ga0209169_10001964_pt1 | contig 12537 bp, 10 predicted proteins | sample HubBroMetageWRM4_FD_188346 | JGI IMG/M metagenome (GOLD analysis project Ga0209169, IMG submission 188346) | Warmed soil microbial communities from the Hubbard Brook experimental Forest, New Hampshire - Hubbard Brook CCASE Soil Metagenome WRM 4... | ecosystem: Environmental > Terrestrial > Soil...
TTCGGTTCCGCCCGTGCCTGTCGTGCCACCGGTTCCAGTCGTGCCGCGAGTTCCACCCGTGCCCGTCGTGCCACCAGCTTGGCCGCTGGTACCGACAGGGGTGTTCTCCAAATGGCTGACAGGGACAAAGCCACTGCGTCCCTTGCCGGTGTTCAGAATTGTGATTGAACCAGCCTTTGTCGAAGTCGAAGTGGAAGACGAATTGGCCTGGTGGTGAGACGTCCCCTGTGCGGCCTTGCTCGCTTGGGTCGATCCCTTTTTCGACTGCCCGCTCGGCCCGCGGGCTAGAATGGGCGTCGAAGCAGACGTTAGGCTGATCACTGTCATTAGAAGAAGTGGCGGTTTGGAAAGGCGCACGACTGGTCTCCTACTTGGAGTTGGTGGTTCCGGTTCGAGGGATCTTCGGGTTGCATTGACCCGTCCACCTGTCATGCGAAATCCGCCGTCGATCTGTCGAAAAGAAATGAAAAATTCGTGATCGAGTGTCAAGATTGTCCCACCGAGGCGTTGGGGCGGCCCTCCGATCGCGTGCCTACGGCCGCAATGACTGGGCGCGGCGCCGACATTCTCGCCGGACTATCTTCCGCTCACGTGGCCGTTTGCGTCGCCCGAGCCTCCAGAACCGGATGCGGGCTTTGAGCGGGGACCTAAGCGTTCGAGCAGCTTCTTGAAATCGTCACGCGGGCGCAAGCTGTCGAAATTCGGGTCCTTGCTGATCTGGTCGAGGTTGCGGAAACCGGCTCCGACTGCCTTGTCGAGCACTGCCATCGCCTGGTCGGCGGCGACGCGCGTCTCGTCGGCTTTCAACCCTAAGCCGCTTTTGCTGCCGTTCCTTGCGAGCTTGGCATGGACGGCCGCAAGGTCGTAGAGCTGCTCACTTGTCGCGTGCGCTTGGCCTTCGATCAGTTTGACCGCGTTTCGGTAAGAGGCGACGGCGGCCGCAGCCTGATGGCTCGCAAGCTCGAAGTCTCCTCGTTCGTTGAACAGCGCGAAGAGCCTGGCGAGGTTTTGGGAGTCGGTTGGATGTGATTGAAGAGTTTGCTCGCGGACGCGAATTGCCTCGGAGTAGTCTTTCTCGGCATCAGGGACGTGGCCCAATCGACCCAGGGCCGCGGCGAGGTATTGGAAGCCCCGGGCCACGTCGTCCTGGTATTCCACAACGCCCGGATGCTCCCGGGCGAGGCGTTCGCTCGCTTCTTGAGCCGCGCGGAGGGGGACAAGCGCCTCCTCCGGTTTACCCAGCCTGGCCAGCACGTTGCCGAGATTCTGTCGGGCCCGCGCAAAGTGGTTTTGAGCGGCAGCACTGTCGGGATGGGCGGCGCACAGCTTCTGTAAGGAGTCCACGGCGCCCTGATACGACACCTTCGCCTCGGCAAAATGCTCGCGGTCTTCCTGACAGACGCCGATGTTCCCCAACGTTGTCGCAATGGTGTCGATGATTGAAGGATCGTCGGGGTGCTTTTGCGCGAGACGCTCCCGGAGGACGAGAGCCTTCTTGTACTCCGCCTCCGCTGCGTCGATGCGCCCCAATTCTCTGCTGAGAAGTGCGCAGTTATAGTGAGCACCTGCTAAATCCTTGAGCGCTCCCAAATCGTCAGGTTCGGCCCGGTTGACCTCCTCCAGAAAGGTCGTGCTGGACTCCGCGGCCGCCAACGCCTCCGCCACGCGTCCCATCGAATGAAGCGGAAAAACCCTGCGGCTGTCCAAGGTGATGAGCGCTCGTTTAAAGGTCAGATTCGTCGGATTTTCGCGAACGAGCGCCGCCGCGAGGTCGCGCCCTCGTTGCAGATTGGCCAGTCCCTCTTCATTCCGCCCGAGGTGGTACTGGGCAGATGCCAGACCGCCCAGCGCAAGAGCATGATCGAGCTTCAGATGGTTGCGCGTCGGCTGCAGGCGGACCATCTCTTCGAACGTGCTGGCCTGTTTGCTGAAAAGCTCGAGCGCCCGATCCTGGGCGCCTTGGCGCTGGTTGATGATTCCCAGGCGCGAATAGGCCCGCGCCAACTCCTGTTTGCATTCCACCGAATCGGGATGCGAGCGGACGAGTCCCTCGATGAATTGCAGCGCCGTTTGCGCAGCATCCTGGGCGTCCGCCAGTCGGCCTCGCTGCTCGGAAAGAAGCTCGCTTCTCCTTAAATGCACTCCGGCGAGCAAGGTCTGTAACCCCACATCGTCCGGCGCTTGTCGGCAACCTTCTTCCAGTGACGCTTGGCTCGCTTTCAGTGTGTTGAGCGCCGAGTCGAGATTTCCTTTGCGGCCTTCGAGCCCGGCCAGACTGTAGAGCACCCGGGCCAGTGTTCTGCGCGCACTCACGTCTGCTGGGTTGTCGCGGAGGCAGGCTTCCTGCAGCTCCCGGCTGCGATGGAGCGATTCGAATGCCTGCGCGTTCATATTCGAGCTGGAGGATTGGAGTTCCCCTCGCTCGGCGAGCGTCCGGGCGAGCCGGGCACGGTATTTGGGCTTTTGTTCGGCCGGGACCTCCCGAAATAATCGCTCATAAAGGCTCGCCGCCTCGTCGAGCTCCTTGAGCGCGTCGGCCTGCGAGCCGATGTCGTAGTTGAGCGAGCCCACCTTGAGATACGCGTCGCCAAGTTGCGTCCGCGTCTCAGGGCTGGCGTCCCCGCTGGCATTCAAATCGTCCCGCAACTTCTGGTAGTAGCCGAGAGGGGCCTGCAACAGCGCCTTGCGCAACGCCTCGTTTTCCGGTCGGTTTTTGACGTCGAGATTCCGGTCGACGACGGAGCGGAAATTCTCGATCGCTTCGACAGCGAGCTCGAATCGCCGCTCAGCCCGATCGCGCGACATTTGTGCCCGTTCGTTGGCTGCGATCGCTTTCGATTTCTGTTCGTCTGCGTCAAGCTTGGCGAGTCGTTCCCCCTCCGCGCGGATAGCTTCAGCCTTTTGAGCCTGTACCGCGCTCAACATTCCCCACGTCGTGCCGATGATGCCGGCGACGAGGGTCAGCGCAATCAGCCCCACGGCAGCCACCACTCGTCGGTTGCGACGAACGAACTTGAGGAGCCGGTAGCCGGCCGAAGGGGGCCGGGCCTCGACCACTTCGTCGGCCAAATATCGCTCGAGGTCTCGCGCCAAGCCGTTGGCCGTCTCGTATCGGCGGGAGCGATCTTTGTCGAGCGCTTTCATGACGATCCAGTCGAGATCGCCGCGCACCAAGCGGGTCAATTGTGCCGGCTCCAAACTGCGCTGGGCGGCAACGGCAGGCAATGAGCCCGACCCGCTGAGCTTGGTGCTCGGCTTGCTCGGTTCCTCCTCCTTGATCAACCTGACGATTTCCTGCCAGGCCGCATCCTTGAACCGCTTCCGGTCGAGGGGTGTCGTTCCGGTCAAGAGTTCGTAGAGAATGACGCCCAACGAATAAATGTCGGAGCGAGTATCGACGTCGAGGTTATTGAACTCCGCCTGCTCGGGACTCATGTACAAGGGCGTCCCAACCATGACGCCGTGCGCTGTATACAGCGTGTTTTCCGTGAGCGGCTGGTTGATCGCCTTGGCCAGGCCAAAGTCGATGACTTTGGGAACTGGCCGACCGTCATAGGGGCAGACCAGAATGTTGGAGGGCTTTAAATCGCGGTGAATAATTCCCTTTTGGTGCGCGTGCTGCACGGCCTGACAGACCTGCACAAAAAGTCGAAGCCGGGCCTCGACGCTGACTCTGGCCTGATCGCAATACTCGGTGATGGGCACGCCTTTGACGTACTCCATCGCGAAGAACGGACACCCCTGGTCGGTCACTCCGCCGTCAAGCACTTTGGCGATGTTCGGATGATCCATGACGGCCAGCGCTTGGCGCTCGAGCTCGAAGCGCGAGAGGACCTGACGGGTGTCCATTCCCAACTTGATGAGCTTGATCGCCACGCGGCGCCGAACCGGTTGAATCTGTTCGGCGACCCAAACGGTTCCCATTCCTCCTTCGCCGATTTCTTCCAGCAACCGGTAGCGGCCCGCGATGATTTTGCCGGCACTCGCGGCTGATGGCTCCATTGCCGGCGCCTCCCGTTCCCGCGCGATGTTGAGAGTCCCGACTTCGGGCAGTTCGCGGGATTGATCATGCAGCCGCAGGAGCGCCTCGACACGGGCGCGCAGTTGCGCGTCGTCAGCGCATTGGGCATTTAGGACTTCGGAGCGCTGCGCCAGATCCTCAGCTTCGACGGCAGCTAGAAAGATAGCCTGGACACGATCGGGGTCGAGCGGCATGAAGGATCCTTAGGCGCTTCCTTTATTCATGCGAAATCCGCTGACCGATCTGTCGAAAAAAAAACACCGATGATGCTGAGTTCAGCGTTCGATGGCGTCCCGCAGCCAAACCTGGGCGTAGGTCCATTTCTGGCGAACCCGGTAGACCGTCAGCCCCAGCGAATCGGCAATCACCTCGTGGCTCAAGCCGCCGAAATGATGCATTTCGACGATTTTCGCAGCCACACGATCCTCAGCCGCAAGCCGGGTCAACGCGGCGTCCAACGCCAATAACGGGCCCTCATCGTTCTCGTCGGCGATGTCCGTTACCGGGACTCTCTGCCGCTGCCCGCCATGTTTCACGGAACTCTTGCGGCGCGCATTGTCGACCAGGATCCGCCGCATCGCCTCGGCCGCGGCCGCAAAGAAGTGCCCGCGTCCGTGCCACTGGCCGGCCTCGGGAACTTCGACAAGCCGCAAATAGGCTTCGTGCACCAGAGCCGTCGCGTCGAGTGTCTGTCCGGGCCGCTCCTGCGCCATCCGATGAGCGGCGAGCCTGCGGAGAGCGTCATAAACGAGCGGCAAGAGCTGCTCCGACGCCTCAGAATCGCCCTGTTCGATCGCGTTAAGAATTCGCGTCACTTCGCTCATTCAATCGAGTATACAGGCGTCGGCACATCGGGCTCGAAAGAATTACCGACGACCCATCGATGTTCGTCGCATCGCGCCTAATCTCCCATCGCGGTTTGAAGAATTGTCATTTTTTTTCGGCAGATCGATAAGCGATTTCGCACTAGTGGAAGAGGGCTCAATCGAGGCCGGGATTTCGGAACCCATTTTCAAACAGGACAACGTCCCAGAAAGCGAGCGGATCCCCATGACACGCATTCCTTTCGGTCGGCTTACGACGGTCGGGTTGGCGGTTGCGCTAACACTCGCCACAACGCACGTTCGCGCCGATAGTAAACAAGCCATCGCGGCTATCGAGGCCGCAATTAAGAAGAACGGCCGGATTCCGTTCGGGGGGACGCCCGCGCATCAGACCAGTGGGGCGGCGAAGAACGCTGCCGGCTCTACCGGCGGCGTCAACAGTTCCTACCTCAAGCTCGCAAGATCGCTGCACAAGGCAACGCCTCAACGTCTGCGGGCCGTAAGCCGCGCTACGAATCAATCGAGCACTTCGACCGTCGTCACCGTGGGCACCGCACCGTCGGGATTCGGCAAAGAATTCGATTGGGACCGCTCGCAGCCGTCGTGTCTCGTCGCGGTCTTTATCAACGTGGCCGATCCCCTTGGCGTGTCGATTACAGGACTCCAGGCAGGAGACACCATCCAGATCATGAGCGCCTCAGGGATCTGCTCCTTTTCCAAGAGCTCGGGCGATCCGACTCTCTCGAGCATCATCGGCCTCGTCGCCGACGGCACCGAGGCTGTCGTCGATGCAGAGACTGGCAGCACGAGTGCCAATTCGGCGATTACGGACGCGGCGCAATTTGCTCAGGGCTTCCTTAAGGGAGGCGCTGCAGAAATGTTCCGCGATCCCTTCGGAGTGGAACCTTCGTCCGGGGGAATTTCGTGCGAACAGGGGGGTGTGGTTGTTTGTCTGCCTCAAGGTGAAGGCACCTATTACAGTGGCGATGGGAGCCACCGCACTCTATGGGCGACCATGCCGCGTGCCATTGGGCAGGCGCGAACTCTGCCGTCGGTCTACCAATCGATGAGTAACAACCCTCCATTTTTCTTCCTGGGCCACAACGTTCCCAACGTGGGCACTTGCACAACCGGCGGCGTCGCCTACATCTTGGCCTGGGATTCGGTCTTCACAGACAATGCCGGCAGCTACCAGCTGTTCGTCAAACTGACGCGAGGCGGAGCCAGCACCTCGCCCTCAGCGCCCGCGTCTCCGGCCGTCGCCAGAAAAGCCCGGACTGGCCGCTGACCGACGCCGGATCCATTGCTGTGGTCCAATGGTCGTCACGCCTCGGGGATCGCTGTCTGGTCCCCGGGGCGCATTGGCTTTGCGGCCGAAATCAAGTCGCTGTGTCGCAGACGTAAACCTTTCGAATCTGCCCGTAATGCCTCCAAACGATAACGGTCGCGCCCTTCCACCAAGGGACTTGACGCGACGCAAATATAAGGAATCCCCATGAACACCATCCGCTCCTGTGCCGTGATTGCTCTCGTTAGCTGCCTCGCCCTGTCGGCAACTGAAGTTTCGTTCGGCCAAGCGCCGGCCAGCGCCGATCCACCTGTCCAGGTTCCAGAACCAACCCCAGCGGTCCCAGTCCCGGCAGCCCCGGCCCAGCCGCTTCCGGCAGCAGGCGCCCAACCGGTTCCCGTGGCCCCAGTCCAACCGCTTCCCGCCGTACCGGGCCCATCCGCGGCGGCCCAACCGCTCCCAGCAGCCCCGGTCCAACCGGTCCCGGCGGCCGGAGAGCAAGCGGTTCCTGTTGCCGGGGTCCCGAGTCTGAGTCTGATTCGCGGCAGCCATATCATCGGCTCGAGGGCAATCCTGGCCGGTGGCGTTGCGATTGGCACCGTGCAGGACCTCCTCTTCGTCGCCGGTTCAGGCGAGTACGTGCTCGTCGCCAACCCCAGTGGATTCGTGACGATTCCTCGAAGCCTGACGATCTTTGAGCCGGTTCCGCGAATCCTGCAGGTAAACATGACCTTCGCGCAGGTCGTCGAGCTACCGCGGTTGCTTCAGCTGGCGCAGCTTAATCGCCCGTTCCTCGAGCGAGTCCACACGTTCTTCCGAAGTCCGCGGGGAGAAGCAATTCTGAGGAACAATCTTGTCCGCAATGCCATTCCGGCTCACGCGCCCAGCGTCGTCGAAAGGCGAGCCGAGACGCACACAGCGAACAAGCGCGCGATCCACCCGCAAACTAGAACTGAACATCCTGAGAACAGCACCAATGCTCGTCGCTAGCGATGCACCTGTTTCATCGTCCGCGAAGCTCGATCGAGTGCGTTTTCCCGATCAAAAGTCACAGTCCTCCGGTGCCCGAGAGCCAAAGTGATCGAATCGCAATCCTTCGTTTGCGCGGCCCGCGGGGACCTGACAAGAATCGGCGCTCTGCAGATTCAAACGGGGCTCAGGAAGGAACAGCTCATGAACGCATCTGATCTCACTCGGCGCGAGTGGCTGAAGCTCGCTCTAGCCGGCTTAGCCAGCGTGGAGCTGACGAACCGTCGGGCGATTGTGGCAGGCGGTCGGCGGCCCGCAGCGCCCGTCGCCAACTCGGCCTACAGCCAGCATGTGATTTCCCTCAGGCCAGCCGGATATTGGCGCTTGGGCGAGAGAAACACACCCACGGCCCTTGACTCGTCCGGCTTTCAGAATAGCGGCGTCTACCATGGAGCGCCCGCGCTCGGCGAGCCCGGGGCGATTCGGCGTGACGCCAACACGGCCGTCGGCCTTGACGGCCGATCCTACGTCGAGATTCCCACCCAGAGCGATTTCAGCGTCGGCACCATGGGCTTAACCGTGCAGGCCTGGTTGCGTCCAGACGCGCTGACTTTCCCTTGCCAGCGCAACTCGGAATATATCCACTGGCTCGGCAAGGGGGAGGCGGGCGCATTCGAATGGGGCTTTCGGTTTTACAGGAAAGACTCGAGCCGCCCCAATCGCATCTCAGCGTACATCTGGAATCCCCACGGAGCGGAAGGGGCCGGAGCGCATTTCGAGGATCCGATCGTTGCTGGCAAGTGGATCAATGTCGTGGCCGTGTATCAACCGCCGGGCAACAACGCGGGCGTCTTCATCTATCGCGACGGAGTGCTCAGGAACGGCCCTCCCAGTTCCCCCACGCTGTATCGCTCGTATCGCGTAACTCCCCGAGCCGGAACGGCGCCACTGCGACTCGGCAGTCGCGACCTCACGAGTTTTTTGAGAGGCGGGCTGGATGAGGTAGCAATCTATCCGCGCTGTCTCACAGCCGCAGAGATTCTGAAAAACTACCGTCTCGCGACCTCGACCGCCAACTCGCTGTAACCAAGCTCCATTGACAGTGCCACGCCGGAAAACGTGCGAATCCTGCCACTGATTTCCGGGCGTTTGATCCGCTCTCGCAGCGAGAGGCCGGATTCCGCCAAAGCGTATGGCAATCTGGTGCACGGAACAGCGTGCCGCAAAACGGATGAGTTTCGGGTGCCTGTCGCGTCCGCACTTATCGGTCGTTTGATGCAAGTCCGACGAAACGATTGAGTTAACGGGAAACTATCGGGCGCCAATGCCCAACTCAACACCGCCCAGGGCCGCGCACCGACTACGAGCCTAGCATTATCCCTTCAACAGTCCGGGGGGCGCGGCGGACGCTGCTGCGCACTTGTCAGTCAGTCGAATTCGACGGTTTGCTTTTCCGTGACGCGCGCTCGTCCAGATAGCGTGTAAAACTTTTCGCCAGCGTGACGAAATCTGACGGAATCATCAGCACAGTGGTGCTGTTATTTTCCGCACCGACCTCGGTGACCATCTGCATGCGCCGCAGCTCCACTGCTACCGGATTGTTCGCCATCTGCTCGGCGGCGTCTCCGAGTTTCTTGGAAGCTTCCAGCTCTGCCTCGGCTTTGATAATCCGCGCCCTCTTTTCTCTGATCGCCTCCGCCTGCATTGCCATGACCTGCTGCATCGCCTCAGGCAATTCCACGTCTTTCATTTCAAACCGTTCCACTTCCACGCCCCACGGCACGGTTGCGTCAGCGATATTGGTCCGCAGCAATGTGTTGATTTTATTGCGCTCCTGTAAAACCTCGTCCAGATCATGCTGGCCGATGATATTACGCAGACTGGTCAGAGCGAGCTGGTAAGCCGCCGACGCCGGATCCTTGACCACAATCACCGATTTCGCGGCATCCGCGATGTGATACCAAAGAACCGCGTTGACTTTCACTGTGACACTGTCGCGCGTGATTGTCTCCTGCTGTTCTGCGGACACGGTGCGCGTGCGCATGTCAATCGTCACTGCACGCTCGATTCCCAGTGGAATGAGCCAATATAGGCCGGGACCACGCAGGCCGATGTAGCGACCAAGGCGAAAGACAACGCCGCGTTCATACTCCCGCGCGATGCGGAGTCCACTGAGAACGACCAAGACAACAAAACCGATGATTCCGAGAATGATTGACGATGTCATGGGAACGATCCGCTGAAATCGGTAATGGTGGCAACGGAATCGCGGCGCAGCACCTGCCCGCTACGGAAGGTCCGCTGTCGCTTCTCGACTTATCTGGGCCTCTTGGAGTTTGTGGCGCCGCACCTTCCGGACGACGACTCGCAGGCCGTTCCGCACGAGTACGTCGCCCCGTCGCACTTCCCGGCCTAGGTGACCGATCAGCCAATCGCTTAGGTTCGCGGCGCCGTTCGGAGGCAAATCGCTCGCTAAACCGATGCCCGCGATCTCCTTGAAGCGCGCCAAAGGGGTACCGCCCCCGACAATCCAGGCGTTGCCTGATTTGACCAGGTGCGGCGGCAGCCGGTCGTACTCGTCCTGAATATCGCCCAAGAACTCCTCCAGGATGTCCTCCAAAGTAATCATCCCCGCGACCTGTTCAGCCGCGTCGCGAACGAGCGCAATGTGCGTGTGTTTCTCGCAGCAACCGGTCCAGGCAGTCGGCGATTGGCATGTCGTCGGGAAGGCTTAGGATCGGTCGCACGACTCCCGCAATGTCGATTCGGACGGGGCGAGCCGCATGTGGGCGACGATATCCTTAAACGTGACGTACCCAATAATGGCTTGGGGGTCGCCCGAACGCTCGGTGACGGGGAATCGCGTGTGCATGTCCAAGTGAGCGGCGACGAGGCTTTGGGCGGGCAGTGCGTTCACGTCGAGCATGCTGATGTGGTCGGCTGGCAGCACGATCGCGCGCACGTCTCGACTCGAGAGATTGGTAGCCCCGAGAATGATGCCCTCCTCCCGATGGCCGATGAAGCGCGAGGTCCGAGCTAGCATCGCCGTAGCACGCAGCTCCTGCAACTCGGCCGCTTCATTATCTGCCCCGCCCGCGAGCTTGGGTTGCCACCAAGCCTCGCCCCGGTGTCGAACAATCGTGACCGTTCTCTCCAACAACCAGACCGCCGGCCAAATGCCCCATGCGAACGAGCGCATGCCCGGTGATAACTTGAGGCAGACCCATTCCTTGTTGCGCAGACTAAAGACCTTAGGAGTAAGTTCACCGAAGACGAGCGTCACGGCCGTCAATGGGACCACCATGATCGTGATGGCGAGGACGTTGGCCGCCCATGACGAAAGCTCCAGTCGGTTTTGCAGCCAGGGCACAAGTGTCTCTTTAGCCTCTGCTCCACCTGTCGCTGCCGCGATGGTCCCTGCGAGTGTCATTCCCAATTGGACAACCGCGAAGCTCGCCTCCATGTTCTCTCTCATCGAGAGCGCTGCATCCGCGCCGCTGCGTTTCTCGCGCACCAGAACCTGAAGGCGGGCGCGAGAGACCGCCGCCAAAGCGATCTCATAGCCCGCGAACACTCCCGTGATGCCGATCATCGCCAGCATGACAGTCAGTTCGACGCCCCACACGGAAACCTCACTTGCTACACAACAGCAGTTTCTCGACGGACGATCGTGAAGCGGCGGAATGGAATGCTGGGAACGCAAACGGCTGCAAACGAGACACGGTGCAATTCATCGATGCGGAACTGCAGCTGATCAGGCACGCCAGGCCGCAGAATGTCAACAGGGCAACCTTCAGCGACCTACAGCACATGATAAGCAGGTGGACTGCCACAGGCATGTCCGTGGATTCAACGGATCCTGAGTTTGGAGGTCTGGTTCCGCACGACGGAGTCAAACGCCCTCAAATTCCTCGCCAAGCAATTGAACCCGGCGAAGCTGCATCCCACTCGTTCGGGCCAACGGTCGTCGTAAGCCAAGCAGCGGGCAAACGTGCGTATCGTGCGACTTGCAATCCCGACGTTTCCGTTTGCAACCCAACTGAAAGATGGCGAGCGGAAGTATCACCTCAAGTGCTTGTCACTATTGCAAACCGTTCGAATGCCGAAGTCGTACGCGACATGCATTGCTGCAAGCTCGGAAAAGGAATTTCCCTCCCGAATCAACAGAGAGCGCGCTCGATCTTTCGGAGGTGCGGACAGGTCTACCTTGAAGGCAACCCCGTCGAGCCATCACCGAAGGAGACGACGGATGAAGGTCAAGCATTGGGCAGCGCCCGCGTGGCACTCGCATGCGCGTTCGTGTCGTCGGGTGCCGCCGTCGCGCTCGAGGACAAAGCGATCGAAGCGGGCAAAGGGTTTGCGTTCAAAAACAGGGTGTTTGAGATCAAGGAGAAGGGCCAGGTTGCCGTCCTGCTCTCATTCGCGGCCGGCCGGTGACCACGACCAACGGGCAGAACCAGACGGACGTCCATCTGTTTATCCAGGATGTGGACAAAAACGAGGTTGGCAAGAACATCAGCCCTGGACCGAAGTGCGAGGTGAAGTTCACCTCGGCGAAAGAGGGGACGTTCAGGCTCCTGGTCAAGAACGAGGACCCGGGGCCGAACAAGGTAACGCTGAGAGTGAAGGCCGCCGAGTAAGCCTGGCCCTCGACCCATTCGTCAATTCCCGCCTGGACCACCACTCCGCTCCCCTCGTCGGGCATCATTGCCGGTGAGTTGCCCCCGCCAATTTCTTGGCGTTTAGTGCAAAAATTATTTTTTCTTGTAACAAATCGACGCGGATTTCGCTGAGGCAACTGTGTAATCCGTTTGACCGCGGGTCACAGGCACCATCATCGAAGCATGCTCCAAGACGCCCTCCCAAAAGTTCTGCTGGCAGCGGCGCACGAGCGTTCAGTCGCGGGAAACCGGCGATTGATCGTCGCAGTGCCGGCCCATCAGCCGAACTTGGCGCTCGCACGCGTCCGGCTGGTTCGGCGCGGCGATCTTCGTGGTTCCTGCCAGCGGCGGCTCAAGTGCCTGGAGCAGACGCCGATCTTTCGCGTCGCTCAAGTCTTTTCAGCATACGGCTAAGGTTCCCATGTCGACAATCTACGGCAAATACGGTCCGGCACACGCCTGGCTGGGAAAACTGGCTTTTGCAGTGGCGAAACCCGTGTCCAGGCTTCGATTCGCTCGAAGTCACGTGCATGAGCCAGACGGCCATTTTGCCCGCGAGCGCATGGAATCGCTGCGCGCCCGGCTGGCCCGCGGGGAAACCACCTATCTTGCCGGATTAGGGATCGCTGGTCACAACAGCGGCGGCGCGCTCGTCGAAGTCTCCGAGCGCGACGGCGTGCGACTCCTGTCGAATGACGAAGAAGAGCGATTCACGGGCGTCAAGCACTTTGGGGGCTACCCGGAACAAAGTATCGAGTTACTCAAGCAGCGGCT
>Ga0209169_10001967_pt1 | contig 12524 bp, 10 predicted proteins | sample HubBroMetageWRM4_FD_188346 | JGI IMG/M metagenome (GOLD analysis project Ga0209169, IMG submission 188346) | Warmed soil microbial communities from the Hubbard Brook experimental Forest, New Hampshire - Hubbard Brook CCASE Soil Metagenome WRM 4... | ecosystem: Environmental > Terrestrial > Soil...
GCTGGCCGGTTCGGTGCGCAGTGCGTGGTCGTGTCGGTGGACGCGCGCCGTGTGCAGCCTGGACAGGCCGCGGGCTCCGGGGAGAGCGCGGGGGGTGGAGCCCCCCGCGGGGGTGGGTTCGAGGTGACCACGCACGGCGGGCGGCGTGGCACCGGTCTTGACGCGGTCGACTGGGCGCGCCGGGCAGCCGAACTCGGCGCCGGCGAGATCCTGCTGAACTCGATGGACGCAGACGGGACCCAGGGCGGGTTCGACCTGGAGCTGATCGAGGCGGTGCGGCAAGTCGTGGACGTCCCAGTGATCGCGAGCGGCGGGGCCGGCCGGGCCGGGGATTTCGCCCCGGCGGTCACTGCGGGCGCGGACGCGGTGCTCGCGGCTAGCGTGTTCCACTTCGGCGAGATCAAGATCGGCGAGGTGAAGGAGTCGCTGCGCGCTGCTGGCCACGCCGTCCGCTGACCAGCGGTCAGCCGGCTTCGGCGGCATGTCAGGCTAGGCACATGAGCACGAGCGACAAGACCACCAGGATCGGGGCCGGCGAGTCCGGGCTCGACCCGGAGATCGCCGCGCGGCTGAAGCGCAGTCCCGACGGGCTGATAGCGGCTGTCGCCCAGCAGCACGACACCGGCGAGGTGCTGATGCTGGGCTGGATGGACGATGAGGCGCTGCATCGCACGCTGACCACGGGCCGGTGCACCTACTGGTCGCGCAGCCGGCAGGAGTACTGGGTCAAGGGTGAGACCTCGGGCCACGCCCAGTGGGTGAAGTCGGTCGCGCTCGACTGCGACGGCGACGTGGTGCTGGTCAAGGTGGACCAGACCGGGGCCGCCTGCCACACCGGCGACCGGACCTGTTTCGACGCCGATGTGCTCACGGCGACCGCGGCGGACCGGGCCGAAGCGGGCTAAACCGCCGCCTGCGGGGAGCGCTGGAACTGGGGTGCGAGCAGCGCGCGCAGCCCGTCGGTGAACATCTGCTCGTCCACGTCCCCGAGGAGCGCGCGCTGCATGGCGAACCCGGGCCCGATAGCGGTTAGCACCTTGGCGACCGACATCGGCGACACGTCCGGGGGTATGAGCCCGCGTTCGGCGTAGACCGCCGCGAGTTCGGCGAGCACGTCGCGCAAGCTGTTCACGGTCTGGGCCACACGCTCCGCCAGCGCGGGGGAGCGCAACGCCTCGGCCCAGATCTGGATGGCCAGGTTGGCCAGTTCCTGGCCGGAATCCATCCGGCCCACCGTCTCGAGGATCTGGCCCACCACGTCCTCGAGCGATGGCAGCGGATCGGTGTCGAGCATGTCCGTTACCGAGGCCGTGAGCTCGGCGAGCGCCTCGTCGGCGATGGCCGCGATGATGTCCTCCTTGCCGCGGAAGTATCGGTACACGGCGCCGGCGGACAGGTCGGCCTCGGTGAGCACGTCCTGCATGGACGTGACGTGGAAGCCGTTCTTGATGAAGCGGCGCCGGGCGGCGTCAAGGATCTGACGGCGCCGGGCATCCAGGTGTTCCTGTGTGACGCGTGGCATGCTCATCATTATAGAACGAACATTCGTTTTGACAAATTCGCAGGAAAGAGATAGACCTATAGAGAACGAACATTCGTTTTGGAGGTGTGGACCGATGCGCGGCTCTCACGCGAACTCGGGTACCCGGGCAGGCACTGCCACAGGCGGCGGAGTTGCGGCCGGGGTGGGCGTTACGACCGGTGGTGGTGCTATGAGCGGCGGTGGCGCTGCCATCGGCGCGGGCGCCGCGGCTACTGAGATGGATGCGGCCACCGACGCAGGTGGGGTTGCGCACCTAGGCGGAGCGGGGCACGCGGGCGGGGGCATCCACCCAGCGGGCGGGGGCATCCACCCCGGGATGCTGCTGCGGGCGGCCGTGATCATACCGGCTCTGGTCGCGGCGGTGGCGCTGTCGGCCTTCGCCTGGTCCGCCGCGCGGCTCGCCCCTCGCGGCGTGCCGGTGGGCGTGGCCGGAACGGCCAAGGTCGCCGCCGCCATCGGGTACCGGCTCGACGGGCTCGGCGGGAAGTTCGACGCGCGCACCTACGGTTCCGAGGCTGCGGCCGTAGCGGCGATCCGGCACCGGGAGATCTACGGCGCGTTCGTGGCAGGCCCCGGCGGCCTGACCGTGCTCACAGCGCCGGCCGCGAGTCCCGCCGTGGCCACGCTGCTGACCAAGGTCGGCGACGAAGCGGGCCAGCACGCGGCCGCCGGGCGCGCCGTCCCGGTGCGCGTCGTGGACGTGGTGCCCGCTGATCCCAATGATCCGCAGGGCATCGTGCTCGATTCCGCGTTCCTTCCCCTCGTGATCATCGGGTCTCTTGGCGGCGTGATGACCTGGGTGGCCGGCCGGGACGGCCGGCGAGCAGGCTATCCGCAGGCTGGCGTGTTGCTCGTCAAGTCGGCGCTGATCGGCCTCGTCGTGGTCGGGATCGTGCAGGGCTGGCTCGGCGTCATCCCGGGGGACTGGCTGACCAACGCCGCAGTTATCAGCCTGACCGTGATCGCGATCTCATCCACCGTCTGCGGGCTCGGGGCGCTGCTCGGCGCGCCCGGCGTGGCGCTCGGCGGGCTGGTGATGGTGTTCGTCGGAAACCCGTTCTCCGGTGTGTCCTCCGCGCCCCAGCTGCTGCCGAGCCCGGCAGGGACGCTCGGCCAGTTCCTTCCCCCGGGTGCCGGCGCCAGCCTGCTGCGCAGCTCGGCGTTCTTCCACGGCTACGGATCAGGTGCCCACCTGGTCGTGCTCGCGATATGGGCGGGCTGCGGGCTGACCGCGGTGATGGCTAGCCAGGCCGTGCGGCGGCGGCGCGCCTCGGCGGCGGGCAGGCACGCCGAGATCTCGGCGGAGCCCAGCGTCCTGACCGGCTGATGGCGCTACCCGGCGTGGTGCTCGATGTCCACCGGCGGCAGGTCCTGGACCTGCCGCTTGGTGATGCTCAGGCGGATGCCGTCGTCAGGGTCGACCTTGGCGACGGCGCCGATCGGGATGGCCACCTCTTTCTTGCCCCACAGGTGACCCTCCTGCAACAGCACGTGGGTCACGTGGCGTGACTTCTGGTCGACGACCAGCCCCTGGACCCGGCCGATAGCGCCGTCGGTGGCGTGCACGTGCTCGCCGCGGCGCACCTCGACCTCGCCAGCCGGGGTCGTGTCGTAGACGACCTCCATCGGGCCGATTTCCGAGCCGAATCCCCCCACGCCGGGGCCGAGGCCGTAGTAGGGCCAGCTGAGCGCCTGGTCGGGGCCATACGCGGGAACGCCGCCGGCGCCCGGGATGAACTGGCTCTCCTCGGCGTCATCGAGCTGCTCGAACTCGGCCGTGGTGCAGGACAGCCTGACCTGGCCTCCGGAGGTGTCGACGAGGTCGACCGGAACCAGCTTGGCCAGGTCCAGCCGGTGCTTCGGCTCGACGACCAGATGGGTGACGGCGCGGGCGACGGGGTCCACGACCACGCGGCGCACCACGCCGCAGGCCCCGTCGCTGCAGCTCACCTCGGCGCCGATCGTGAACGGTGTTGTCTCTGCCACGGCAATCCTCCTCGACGTGGTCACCGATACCCGCGTCCGGCTCGCGCAACCGCCGGCATAGCCTGGCAAAGCTCGCCAACCCTGCTAACGACGCAATCCTTCGGCTTGCCGGACATTACGACTCACTATTCTCAATCCGTGACCACTGGACGCATCCGGCCAGGGCACTCCCCGGCGTCGCTGCCGCCACGGCGGGCGATCCTTTACGCCGGAGCCATCGCCTCGCTGGCCGCGGCCTGCAGCGCCGGGCTGGCCCCTGCGGGTGCGCCGGAGGTCAGCGCCCAGGGCGAGTACGACTTCAACCGGGGCTGGCTGTTCGGCGGCCGCTACGTCGCGGGGTCCGCAGACCACGACTACGACGACGGCGGCTTCGCCAAGATCACCCTGCCGCACACGGTGACGCCGCTGTCCTGGGGCAACTGGGACCCTGCCTCCTGGGAGGGCGTCTGGGTCTACCGCAAGCACTTCACCCCGCCCCGCCTTCCCGGCGGCGGCCGCGGGCGGGTCTTCGTCGACTTCGACGGCGTGATGGTGAACGCCACCATGCTGGTCAACGGCAGCGCGGTCAGCAGCCACCAGGGCGGTTATCTGCCGTGGCCGACCGAGCTGACCGGCCATCTGGCGGGCGGCGATAACGTTCTGGCCCTGATCGTGGATTCCCGGTGGCTGCAGGTTCCTCCGGACGGTGCGCCGGGCGGCGCATCAGCCGTGGATTATCTGCAGCCGGGCGGCATCTACCGCGACGCCACGCTGCGTGTGGTGCCCGAGGTATTCCTTTCCGACGTGTTCGTCAAGCCGGTCAACGTGCTCCGCCGCGACCGGAGCGTGCAGATCGAGGCCACGATCGACGCCTCGGTCGTGCCTAAGGGCCCGGTCCGGATCAGCGCCGAGCTGCGGGACGGGTCCAGCGTGATCGCCACCGCCTCGTCGCGGGTGACGATCACCGGGACCGGAGCCACGCTGGTCACCTTCGGCATCACCGGGATCGGCGACGTGACGCTGTGGTCGCCGGACACGCCGAAGCTGTACACGGTCGCCGTGACGATCGCCCCGGCTGGCCGGCCGGCGCACACGGTGACGGTCAGGACCGGGTTCCGGGAGGCGGTGTTCAGGCTCGACGGCTTCTACCTCAACGGCAAGCGACTGAAGATTTTCGGCCTGAACCGGCACCAGCTCTTCCCCTACATCGGCATGGCCGCTCCGGCGCGGCTGCAGCGCAGGGACGCGGAGATCCTCGCCTCCGAGCTGAACTGCAACATGGTGCGTTGCTCGCACTACCCGCAGTCCCCGCACTTCCTCGACGCCTGTGACGAGCTCGGCATCATGGTCTGGCAGGAGACGCCCGGCTGGTTTTATGTGGGCGACGCCGGCTGGCAGGCCATCATGCTGCAGAACGTCCACGACATGGTGATCCGCGATCGCAGCAGGCCGTCGGTGATCGTCTGGGGTACCCGGCCGAACGAGGCGCCGAACCACCCAGCCCTGTACGCGCGGGCCCGCGAGCTTGCCCATCAGCTCGACGGCAGCAGGCAGACCACGGGCGCGATGATCCACTACTCCATGGACGGCTGGGCCGAGGACGTGTTCGCGTACGACGACTACCAGCACCGCGACGGCGACGCGGCGCTCGAGCCGCCGATGCCGGGCGTTCCCTACCTGGTCAGCGAAGCCGTCGGCGCGCTGGACGGGCCGCCGACCTACCGCTGGGTCGATTCGGCTGCGGTGCTGGCCGTGCAAGCACTGCTGCACGCCCAGGTGCACAACATCGCCCGGTCCGACGTGCGTTACGCCGGGCTGCTCGGCTGGGCCGGCATCGACTATCCCTCATACGAGGGCGGCATCCGGATCTGGGACGGACTGAAGACGCCGGGTGTCGTTGACACGTTCCGGGCGGCCAAGCCCGGTGCCGCGTTCTACCGCTCGCAGCGGGACCCGTCGGCGCACCCGGTGATCCTGCCCGCCTTCTTCTGGGACTTCGGCCCGGAGTCGCCGTCCGGCCCCGGCCCGGACGCCATGATCGCGACCAACTGCGACCGGCTGGAGATCTACGTCGCCGGTGACCACATCGCCACCGGCACCCCGGACAGCGCCCGCTTCGGCAGCCTCGCCTACCCCCCGGTGTTCGCCGATCTCCGCGTCGACGGCACGGGCATGCCGGAGTTGCGCATCGACGGCTACCTGCGCGGCAAGCTCGCTGGCACCGTCCGCATGTCGGCCGACACTGGACGGGACCGCCTCGTGCTGGCCGCCGAGGACAGCTCGATCCAGGCGGACGGCTCGGATGCCACCCGGCTGACCTTCCGTGCTGTGGACGCGCACGGCAACCAGCGGCGCTTCGTAACCGGCCTGGTGCATCTGTCCGTCGCCGGCCCGGCCGCGCTCATCGGCGACAACCCGTTCGACTTCGGCGCCTACGGGGGTGTCGGCGGCGCGTTTGTCCGGTCCAAGCCGGGCCGAGCGGGTCCGATCAGCGTTACGGCCCATCATCCAAGGCTCGGATCGTCCAAGGTCCAGATCACCGCCGCCCCGGTGATCTGAGCGGGGCATCGTCCGGCTGAACCTCGAATTGCTAGACGGACTTCGTCCGTATTAAGCTGGCTGACGCGACACTATGCTGGTCATCGAGACGTCGCGATCTGGAGGAGTTGCGCATGACGGGGAGCCAAGGCGCCCCGGCACGCACTGCTCCCGTCGGCGGGCCGGTGACAGTGACGGGGGTGGCCCAGCGCCAGGCATGGCGCGCGCGTGAACTGCCGCCGGTCGAGCAGGTCCGCTCCGGCGTATGGTCCATACCGGTCACGATCCCGGATAACCCGCTTCGCTACACGCTCGCTTACCTGCTGCTGTCCGACACCGGCGCCGTGGTCGTGGACCCTGGCTGGGACTCCGAGCGCGGCTGGCAGGACCTGCAGGCCGGGTTCGAGACCGCCGGCGTGCCCGCCGAACGGGTCACCGGGATCGTCGTCACCCACGTTCACCTCGATCACCACGGGCTCAGCCGCCGCCTCAGCGAGGCGTCGGGAGCGCCGATCGCGATGCATACCGCCGAGGTGCAGGCCCTCCCGTCCCGGATCAGGGAGGCCGTCGGCTCGCAGAGCGCGCACACCTGGCTGACCCGCTGCGGGGCCCCCGCCGACGTGATGGCGGAGTTCAACTCCGACCTCGCCGAGATTCTCGGCGTGTTCCGCCTGGCCGAACCCGACGTGCTGCTGGAGGACGGCGACGCCCTCGACCTGCCGGGCCGGCAGCTGCGGGTGGTGTGGACTCCCGGCCACACGCCCGGGCACATCTGCCTGTACGACGCCGACCACGACTTGCTGCTCACCGGCGACCACCTGCTGCCGCGGATCTCCCCGAACATCGGCCTCACGCCGGGCTCGATGGACTCGCCGCTGGCCAGCTACCTGAGCTCGCTGGGCCTGATGGGCGACTATGACAGCGCCGAGGCGCTGCCAGCGCACGAGTACCGGTTCCGCGGGATCGCCGGGCGAGCGGGCGCCCTGATCGAGCATCACGGCATCCGGGCCGGCGAGGTTCTCGACGTCATCGCCGTTGCGGGTCAGACGACGATCTGGGACGTCACCACGAAGCTGACCTGGTCCCGCGGCTGGGACCAGATCAACGGTTTCATGCGCCGGGCCGCGCTGTTCGAGACCGCCGCCCACATCCAGTACCTGGAACAGGAAGGCAAGCTGACTGTGCGGTCCGGCTCGCCCGGCGAGCCGGACCTGCTCGAGGTCGTGCCCGAGGCCGCTAGCTGAGCCAGCGGTTTTGCGGCCGCGGGATTTCTACGCCTGGCGGGGCCTGCGGGTGCGGGGCAGCAGAGCCCTGGTGTCGTCGTCCGCCGGGCTGTATACGGCGATGCGCAGGTCTGCCATGCCCGAGACGTCAAGCTCAGCGCGAGTGAACGTCATCGGCCCGGCGTCGGGGTGGCTGAATCGCAGGGTGCGCGGCGCGGGCCCGGCGACCTCGTGGCGCGCCCACAGCTCGGCGAACTCCCGGCTCAGGCCCGCCAGGCGGCGGATGTCCTCATCCCACTCCAGGTCGCCGACATGCTGCGCATACGCGGCACGCAGCCGGGCGACCATGTACGGGATCTCCTCGTCGTAGTTGAGGAACTGCTCGCGTGCGCGTGGCTCGGTGATCGCGCACCAGAGCAGGTTCTTGTGCACGCACGGCAGCGTGTGCCAGTCCCAGAACATCTCCTCGTGCGCGGTGTTCGTCTCGACGATGTCGAACTTGGAGTTGACTAGCACGGCCGGAAGCGGGTCAAGCGAGCGGAGCGCGTCGCGGACGGCCTCGGGCACGGCGGCGGGCTTGGCGGTCGACCGCAGCGGCATCGCCTCTGCGAGCCGGTACAGGTGCCAGCGGCCGGCGCCGTCGAGCTGCAGCGTCCGGGCGACCGCGTCGAGTACCTGCCAGCTCGCGTTGATCGGTCGGCCCTGCTCTAGCCACGTGTACCAGCTGACCCCCACCCCGGCCAGCAGGGCGACCTCCTCGCGCCGCAGTCCCGGGGTCCGGCGCCGCGGTCCCGGCGCCAGCCCAAGGTCCTCGGGCCGCAGCCGGGCCCGGCATGCCTTGAGGAAGCCGCCGAGCTCCGCGCGGCGCGCCCGGTCAGCGCGTGCGCCGCCGGTCCGTGCGCCGCCGGTCCGTGCGCCGTCTGTCCGTGCGCCGGCGGTCCGCGCGCCGTCTGTCCGTGCGCCGCCGGTCCGTGCACCACCCTGGCCAAAGACGGGCGTGGCCATCCGGTGGTCGGCTATCTCAGCAGTGGTCACATCCGAAGTCTCCCAGCAGGGTCTGACACTCCTGGCGCCCTCTGTTCGCCGTGGCGGAGCCTGAGGTCGTGATCCAGCCGTAGCACGACTGCGCGCTTCAGGCGATGAAGAGGTGCAGGTAACGGCTGATCGCCTGACATCAGGAATCGAGCGGGAGCATGCCGTCGACGCGGCGGATGATGTCCCGGCACAGCCGGGCGACGTCGCCGGGGTCGTCGGTGAACTGGGACGGCTTGATGCAGAACGTGGTGAACCCGGCCTCAACCTGCGGCGGGATCGTCGCCAGGGCCTGGCCAAGGTCGGCCACGCTGTCGTTGGTGGGGAACACGGCCCGGGTTCCGCCGACGAATTCCAGACTGCTCGGATCGCGCCCGGCCGCCCGCAGCGCATCGTCCAGCCTGCGCATCTCCTCGGCGGACGGTCGGCCGAGCGGGTTGAAGCCGTCGCCGTACCTGACGATGCGGTCCAGCATGCGCCGGTGCAGGCTGGCGCCGCCGAGCCATAGCGCCGGGCCCTCCGGCCGGAACGCCTTCGGCTCGAAGTACACGTCGCGGAACGAGTAGTGCGCGCCCGAGTACGACGCTGGCGTGTCCCGCCACAGCACCGCCCACGCCTCGAGGTGCTCGTCCAGCAGGTCGCCCCGGGAGCGGAACGGCACGCCGAGCGCGGCGTACTCCTCCTCCAGCCAGGACACGGTCGGCTGCACCACGAGCCTGCCGTTGCTGACCAGGTCCAGCGAGCCGAGCTCTCGAGCGATTAGAAGGGGGTGGCGCAACGGCGCGATCACCGCGCTGGCCACCAGCCGGATCCGCTCGGTGACCGCCGCGATCGCGGACAGCAGCACCAGCGAGCTTGGCCACGGCGTCGCCGGGTCCTGGTTGCCCGGCAGCGCGTACTCGCGCGGGTTCGGCATACCTGCGTTCGCGCCCGCCGCCGGGCCCAGCACGATGTGCTCGCTGATCATGACGGAGTCGAACCCGGCGTCCTCGGCCTCGCGGGCCCACCGCACCAGCGTCGGCAGGTCGCGGCCAGACGTCATGGTCCAGTTCTCGCTCAAGATCAGGCACATCTTCGGCGCCCCCACACTCACCCCTCCCGTCCCTCCAGCCTCAAGAGCCAAGCCCTCGAGGCCCATTCAACGATCGATGAATTTATCGGATGTGCTTTCGTCCGGTTCCAGCCGGACAAAAGCACACCGCCGTTTCGGCCTCCATTGAATTTGGTGCTTGTGTGGCGGGCGCGGCATCTGGCGGTGGTGGCTCTGGGGCAGGTGGGTTAGTGGGTGGGTGTGCGGCGGGCGGGGCTGACGGTGGTGACTGTGCGGTGGGTCGGGGTTTGCGGTGGTGGCCTGTGTGGCCGGCGGAGGGCTTAAAGGTGGCGCAGTGAGGGTCGTGGCGGCGGCGGGTTTAGGGGCGTTTGGGCGGGCGGATGCCGCGGAATTCCCAGTCGCCGCCGAGGGCCGTCGACACGACCTCCTCGCTTTCGGTCGGCTGCGCGCCGAACTCGGCCGGGACCGGTCCGGGGCCGGCCACGACGTGGCTGGTCAGCCGGCCGAGGCCGTCGACCTCGACGTCGACCACGTCCCCCGGTTCGACCGGCCGGGAGCCGGCGGGCGTGCCGGACAGCAGCACGTCGCCCGGGTTGAGCGTGATCGTCCGCGCGATGTCGGCGACCAAATAGTGCATGTCCCACTTCATCTCGTCGGTCGACCCGTCCTGGACCAGCCGGCCGTTGACGTAGGTGCGCAGCCGCTTGCCGCGGAAGTCCCATCCGATCACCAGACCCGGGCCGAGCGGCGCCATCGTGTCCGAGCCCTTGACCCGCAGCATTGACCCGGCATCGGTGTCGCGGAAGTCGTGCAGCCCGAAGTCGTTGGCGATCGTGTACCCGGCGATGTACTCGCCGGCCTGCGACGGCGGCACGCCCCGGCAGGTGCGGCCGATGACGATGGCCACCTCGCCCTCGTAGTTCAGGTACTTGCAGCCCTCCGGCCGGACCACGGCGCCGCCGTGCCCGACGAGCGCGGAGACAGGCTTCTGGAAGTAGGTGGGCGCCGGGGGCAGCTTGGCCCCGAACTCGGTGACCCGGCTGAGGTGGTTGAGGTGCACCGCGATGATCTTGGACGGCGTCACCGGCGGCAGGTGCACCGCGTCCGCTGCGGCGACCCGTCGCCCGTCGCCGGTGACCAGGTCCTCGCCGTCGCGGCGGACCTCGACGGTCGCGCCGTCCAGCAGGATCCTGCGGTACTCAGGCATCTTTATCCCGCCCGCCCTCTCCGCGTCCGCCCTCCTGGCGCTCGCCCGCCCAGCCGTTCGCCCGCCCAGCCGACCAGCCATCTGCGGGCCGATCGAACCATACGTGCATCTGGCCGGTGCCGACGGAGTTCTCGTAGTCGCTGAACGGGCGGCCCGGCGCGGTGACCCCGCGGCCTCCCAGCGCCGCGATCATCATCAGGTAGTGCGCGAACTTGGCCTCCGGTCGCACCCTGGCGAACTCGGGCATGGTGTCGATCACCTGGGCGTGGTCGCCGGCCTGGAGCCAGGCGATCCGCTCGGCGTCCGCTGCCCGCGCCTCCGCGGTCCTGACGTGCGCCGGGTCGCTGGCCTCGTGCGCGCGCAGCTCGCGCAGCGGCCAGAACGTGTGCGACATCGCGCCGGACGCCAGCAGCAGCACCCGCCGGCCGGTCTGCTCGATCGCCTCGCCCAGCGCCCGGCCTGCGCGCAGGAAGTCCTCGGTGTCGCCGGTCTCCGCCGTGTTGCTGACCGAGACCCAGCGCTTGCCGAGCCCCCGGCCGAGATACGTCCACAGGTTCACGGTGCCGTAGTGCAGTGGCAGGAACGGGTCGTCGATCGCGGTTATCCAGGTGTCGTGCTTATCGCCGAGTGCTGCCGCCGCATGCGCCAGCTCGGGGTCGCCGGGCCAGTCGTAGGGGACCCGGCACATGCCGCGCGGGAGCTCATCGGAGGTGAACAGGCCAGCCCGCACATCGTGGGCTGAGACTACGAACTCCACCGTCGTGAACCAGTGCGAGTCGAACACCACCACCGTGTCATAGTCGAGCGCCTCGAAGACCTCGGCGCGCAGCCGTTCCAGCCCGGGGACCAGGCTGATCTCCTTGCCCTCGTTGAGGTCCAGGCGGTCCTGCCGCGGAAGCATGATCGTCGGGACGTGAGCGAGCAGGCCCGCTCCGACAACTTCACCCATCGCTGCGCCATCCCTCCGGGGCGTACACGGTGTTCTTGACGTCGCCGTAGAAGTCGAAGCTCCAGGTGCCGCCCTCCCGGCCGATGCCGGACAGCCCGGCGCCCCCGAACGGGGCACGCAGGTCGCGGACGAAGAAGCAGTTGACCCAGACGGTTCCCGCGACCAGACGCGCCGACACCCGCTCGGCGCGGTCGTGGTCCCCGGTGAACATCGTGGCGGCCAGCCCGTAGCGGGTGCTGTTGGCCAGCGCGACCGCCTCGTCCTCGCCGGAGAACGTCTGCAGCGTGAGGACCGGGCCGAAGACCTCCTCGGTGAGGATCTCCGAGCCGGGCTTCGCGTCGGCCAGCAGGGTCGGCCGGTAGTACAGCCCGCCGAGGTCGGTGTTGACGGTGCCGCCGAGCAGCGGGCGCGCCCCGGCCGCCACCGCCCGGCGTACGAAGCCGTCGACCCGTTCCAGGTGCGCCCGGGTGATGTTCGGCCCCATGTCGGTGGCCTCATCTCTCGGATCGCCCTGCCGCAGGGCCGCGGCGGCGTCGAGGAAGCGCGCCGTGAACTCGTCGGCGATCCGCTCGTCAACGAGCAGCCTGGTCCCGGCCAGGCATACCTGCCCGGCGTTGTCGTACTGGCCAACGGCGTGCCGGACGGCCAGGTCCAGGTCGGCGTCGGCGAACACGAGCAGCGGCGACTTGCCGCCGAGTTCGAGCGAGACGGGGGTGAGCTGCGCGCCGGCCGCGGCGGCGACGAGGCGTCCGGTGGCGACCGAACCGGTGAAGCAGACCCTGGCCAGGTCCGGGCGCGCTGCGAGCGGTGCGCCCGCTTCCGCGCCGGTGCCCTGCACGACGTTGAACACGCCGTCGGGCAGGCCCGCCTCGGCGGTGATGTCGGCGAGCAGGCTGGCGGTCAGCGGCGCCCATTCCGGCGGCTTGGCGACCACGGTGTTGCCCGCCGCGAGCGCGGGAGCGATCCGCAAGGTCGCCAGCATCAGCGGGGCGTTCCACGGCGTGATCACCACCGTG
>Ga0209169_10001969_pt1 | contig 12520 bp, 15 predicted proteins | sample HubBroMetageWRM4_FD_188346 | JGI IMG/M metagenome (GOLD analysis project Ga0209169, IMG submission 188346) | Warmed soil microbial communities from the Hubbard Brook experimental Forest, New Hampshire - Hubbard Brook CCASE Soil Metagenome WRM 4... | ecosystem: Environmental > Terrestrial > Soil...
CGGCCGGCCTCGCCCGAGCCCTAGCGTCAGCTGGTGACGTCGGCGGCTTGCTTAATGAGCTGGGCGACGATGGCCGGCTGAGAGACGTAGACGGCGTGACTGGCGGGAGTCTCGGTGACGGCCGCCTTGGCCCGCTCGGACATGGCGCGCTGCTGGTGCGGCGGGATCATGTGATCGTTGGTGGTGACCAGGTACCAGGACGGCCTGGTCCGCCAGGCCGGCTCCGAGACCGCCTCGTTCAGCGCGTCGGCGCCGTTCGGCATAAATCTTTTTTTGGAGCCGAACGAACGGTGGTTTATCGCCCCGCGGACCTGGCTACGGCCCCGGCGCGGCGATCTAGCCGGAGCCCGGCGCGAGCCGGCGGCAGTCGCACGGATCCGGTACTGACCGCGGACCCGGGCTGGCGTGTACCGCTTACCGGACGGCTGTGATGCCGGCCAGGATGAGGTCGATGCCGGCCAGGAATTGCTCGCGGTCGTCGTGCCCGGGCAGTTGCGCCGCCACCTGATGCACGAACGGGTACTCGGTGGGGTCGAGCTGCGCCCACCGTGCGGCGACGGTCGCGAGGAAGGCCGATCGATCCGTGTCGCGCGCGAGGAGCCGGGTGGCCGCGGCATACTGTCCCGCGAGGCCCAGAACGTAGTTCAAGAGCGCGGACGCGCAGTCGAACTGCGCTCGTTCGGGGACGCCGAGCGCCTGGAGCTGTCCGCCGAAGCTCTCGAAGATCTGCAGTACCGCGGACTGCCACGGCTCACGGGAGAGCCGGGCGCCCACCCAGGGATGGGCGTCGATCGCGTCGAATGCCCCAAGGGCAATGGCGCGGATCGCCTCCCGCGGTTCCGTGCCGCTGACCACATCGGTCATCACCCGCGCGATGATGTCGTCGGTGGTCGCCGCGAGCAGGTCGTTCTTGTTAGCGACGTGCCAGTAGATCGCCCCGGCCCCGGTGGCTAGGCGAGCCGTGAGCGCGCGGAAGGTAAGAGCGCTCTCACCGTGGGCGTCGAGGATCTCGATCGCGGCCTCGACGATCCGCTCCTTCGAGAGCGCGTCCGCGCGCCGTTCGGTCCGCTGAGTCTTGGCCGCCATGAGCACCATCTTGACACGACTGGAACATTGTTCCAAGATCTATCTATGGAACAGCGTTCCAACCGGTTTCTTAGGAGCACCATGACGACACCAGTCACGATCGTCGGCGCGGGCCTCGGCGGACTCACCCTCGCACGCGTCCTTCATGTCCACGGCATCCCCGCGACGATCTACGAGGCGGAGCCCTCGGCGCAGACCCGCACGCAGGGCGGCCAGCTCGACATCCATGAGCACAACGGACAGCTCGCGCTCGAAGCGGCCGGCCTCACCGAGGCGTTCCGCGCGATCATCCACGAGGGTGCCCAGGCAACGCGGATGCTCGACCCGCACGGCACGGTGCTGCTCGAAGAAGCCGACGACGGCACAGGCGGGCGTCCCGAGGTGCTCCGCGGAGACCTTCGCCGGATCCTGATCGAATCCCTGCCGGCGGAGACGATCCAGTGGGGACGCAAGCTCGCCGGCGTCTCGGTACTCGGCGACGGCCGGTACGAGCTGGCCTTCGCCGACCGCTCGACCGTGGCCACCAGCCTCCTCGTCGGGGCCGACGGCGCCTGGTCCAAGGTCCGGCCGCTGCTGTCGGACGCCACGCCCGAGTACGTCGGCACGACGTTCATCGAGACCTACCTGCACGACGCCGACCAGCGGCACCCGGCGACGGCCGAAGCGGTCGGCGATGGCGCGATGTACGCGCTCACCCCTGGGAAGGGGATCGTCGCGCATCGCGAGGCGGGGAACATCCTGCACACGTACGTCGAGCTGAACCGCGCCGCCGAGTGGATCGCAGGCATCGACTTCACCGACGCCGCCGCCGCGACCGCCCGAGTCGCGGCGGAGTTCGACGGGTGGGCGCCGGCGCTCACCGCGCTGATCACCGGTGGCGAGACCGCGCCGGTCCCGCGCACGATCTACGCACTCCCGGACGGGCACCGATGGGACCGAGTGCCCGGGGTGACGCTCCTCGGTGATGCCGCGCACCTGATGCCGCCGGCCGGCGAGGGCGCGAACCTGGCGATGTTCGACGGCGCCGAACTCGGGAAGGCGATCGCCGCGCACCCCGGCGACATCGAAGCGGCACTCACCGCCTACGAAGAGGCGCTGTTCCCGCGCAGCGAGTCCGAGTACGCGGACGCGCATGAGATCCTGGAGCTCTGCCTCGGCGACCGCGCGCCGTTCGGGCTCATCGAGTTCTTCACCGGCGCCCCCGCGGGGGAACACGAACGAGCCGCGCAGTCCTAGCGCGCGTTACGCCGTGACCGGGTACTGCTCGGCGAGGCGGGCGAACTCGGCGAGGAGCGGGGAGCGGCGGGAGGAGGACCAGGCCAGGCACGTTTCCGCTGGCGGGATGTCGCTGATCCGGATGTAGCAGATACCGGGGCGGGTGTACATGCTGGCCGCGGATTCGGGCAGGACGACGATGCCGCGGCCGATGGCGACCTGCTCGAGTTTCTCCTCGACGGTGTGGGTGAACCGGGGCGGCGGGAGCCGGCGGCGGCCGCGCATCTCGGCGGCAACGTCACGCCACTCGGGCACGATGTCCGGGTGCTGCAGCAGGTGCTCGTCGGTGAGATCGCCGATGCTGACGCATTCCTTCCCGGCCAGGCGGTGCCCTGCGGGCAGCACCGCCAGCCGCGGCTCGCGGGCGAGGGGACGCAACTGGAGCCCGTGCTGGTCGACTGGCAGCCGGACGTAGCTGACATCGGCCCGCCCGTCGTGCAGCACCTCCGCCTGGTCGGCCCGGCTGGTGCGCAGCACCTCGACGGTGAGCTCGGGGTGCGCGGCGGCGAATGCCCGCACGGCGTCGGTGACGATCAGCCCCGGCATGAAGGCGACGGTGAACTGGCCGGACTTGCGGGCGGCCTGGGCGACGCGCCTGCCCAGGGCTTCGGCGTCGGCGAGCAGCGGCTCGGCGTCAGCCGCGAGCTGTGTTCCCGCCTGCGTGAGTGCCGCGCCGCTCCGGCCCCTGATGAACAGCACGGCGCCGAGCTCGGACTCCAGGGCGCGGATCTGGCGTGACAGGACGGGCTGGGCGATGTGCAGGTCCTCGGCCGCGCGGCTGAAGTTGCCGCGGCGGGCAACGGCCATGAAGTAGCGGACCTTGCGCAGGTCGATGTCCATCTCGGCCCTGTCCTCCAGCGTCTGGGGCCTCCTGATTCCGGTTTCGATCATACCTTCCGGGTATGGCACGGGTTCGCCGAGCTCGGCGCCTATAGCAGGTCTGAGGCTGTCAGACGAGCCCGCGGGCCTGGCTCTCTGGGCTGCTTACCAGCGCCGGGCGATCAGGTCCGCTACCTCTGCAGCGGTTCGGCCGTCGGTGTCGATGCGCAGGTCACCGAGGCCTGAGCGCTCCAGCGCTCCGGCTTCGGCAGCGGACTCCGCAGCGACCAGCCGCAGGTGAGCCTCCGGCTGACCGATCAGCGGGTCGCCGGGCTGCGGCCAGCTTGCGGTGGTGATCGGGCGGCCGGCCCGGCGGGTGGACGAAAGCGAGGCACTCGGCCACGTGGCCGGTTACTGCGTGTTCAACGACGCGACGCTCCGGGACTACCAGTTCCGCACATCTCAGTGGACCATGGGCAAGAACTTCGACGGCACCGGGGCTTTCGGACCCGCCTTGGTCACCGCGGACGAGCTTCCTGCCGGCGCCGCCGGGCTTCAGCTGACCACCCGGCTGAACGGGGAGGTCGTGCAGCACGCTTCGCTGGCGGACATGATCTTCGGCGTCGCCCCGCTCATCTCCTTCCTCAGCCACGTCACGACGCTCGAGCCAGGCGACGTCATAGCGTGCGGCACCCCGTCGGGCGTCGGCTTCGCCCGGACGCCGCCGCTGTGGATGGCGCCCGGAGACGTGTGTGAGGTTGAGATCGAGCGGATCGGCCGCTTGCGCAATCCCGTCGTCCAGGACTGACCCGGGCGTGACGTGGCAGCCGGCCGGCCGGCCGAGGCTGAGGCGATCCTGGCGGATCTCGCCCGCCGGGGGGCTCAGCTCGGGACAACCACTCCACTGTTTGACCTGGCCACAATGCAGCTACGGGTCTACAACAACCAACTAGCTGCCGCTTCGCCTCCGAGGGGGTAGTAACGTCGGCTGCGGGCCCCGTCGTAAAGCGGGGTGTGAGACCTGACCAGTGGAGGTACCCGGATGGCCGAGCTCCCACCGCCCCCAGAGGGAATTGTGCTGACTCACTTCATCGTCTCGGACGATGTCGAGCGCTCGCGGCGCTTCTACACCGAAGTACTCGGCGGCAGGGTGGCCTTTCCCGGAAATCCGGTCAATGTTGCGCTAGCCAACAGCTGGATCGTCATCAACGCCGGCGGAGGCCCGACCGACGACAAGCCCACGGTCATCCTGGAGACGCCGCGCGATCCCGACCGCGTCAGCAGCTTCCTCAATATCCGGGTTAAAGACATCGAGGCCGTGTACGCCGAATGGAGCGCCCGGGGTGCTGAATTTCTCACGCCGCCGAAACAGCACCCGTATGAGAAGCGCTGCTACATGCGCGATCCCGACGGTCATCTGATCGAAGTGGGGCAGACTACGGACCCAGAGGGTGACTGGTCGCCCGCTCACTGGCCGTCGAGTACGCCCGCCCAGGAATCCGAGTGAATGCCCAGATCACTCGCGTCCGGGTACAAGATCCACTACTTCGTGGGGCAGAACCAGGCCAGCGACATTCCGGGTTATCGCTGGTTCTCCTCATGCCCGCATTACATGCGCCGGACGTTGCCGCCATCCGCTGCTGCGGCCGGCCTGGTCATATGCACGATCCGCCGGCTTCGAGGCAGCCGTCGGCCTGGCCGGCCGCGAGCCTGGTCAGCAGGGCGCGCAGCAGGCGCTGCTCGTCTTTGCTGAAGGCGCTGAGCAGCTCGGCTTCGGCGCGGTCGCGCGCGCGGGTTACCGCCGCCTGGATCTGCCGTCCGGCCTCGGTCAGTTCTGGGATGCGCGCCCGCCGGTCGTGCGGATCGAGGCGGCGGATAATGAGCCCGCCGGCTTCTAGCCGGTCCAGGAGCGAGGTCAGGGTGGTCTTGTCCAGCCCGAGGTCGTAGGCAAGCGCTAGCTGGGTCCGGCCTGGTTCCGCGGTCAAGGCGGCGAGCACGATCCAGTCGCGCACGCCGGCCAGCCCGCAGGTCCGGGCCACCTGGTCCAGCGCGGCCCGCATCCGCTGGGCGGCGCGGTGCAGCAGCCAGGTCAGGTCGGCCGGAGGGGCGTCGGTGCCTGAGCCGGTGGCCGTCTGCGCGCTCATGCCCTCAGGGTACCCCGGACCACGATACGTTCTCGCCTCGGATATTCTTGTTTCAGATTATCTTGGATAAGAATAAATCCAGCCCGAATCGGGCCTACTCCATCCGCTAAGGACCCCACGTGACCCTCTTCCGGCTCGACGCCAGCATCAACCCCGATCGATCAGCCAGCCGCGCGATGGCTGACATCGTGGAGGCGGAGTGGCAACAGGCCCATCCCGGCGACCCGGTGATCCGCCGGCACGTGGGTACAGATCCCCTGCCGGCCGATGCCTGGGCGAACGCCGTGACGGGCGCGAGGACTCCCGAACCGGACCGCAGCGAACGCCAGCGCGCCGGGGTAGCGCTGGCCGCCCGGCTAGCAGGCGAGCTGGCGGAGGCAAACGCCGTGCTCCTCGCGGTGCCGCTGTACAACTTCGGTGTCTCCCAGCACATCAAGACCTGGATCGACCTGGTCATCGCCGCCCCACGCGACAGCAGCGGGGCTAACGGGACCGGGCCGCTGCTTGCGGGCAAGCCGACCGTCCTGGTCACCGTGCGCGGCGGAGCTTACGGGGCCGGGACGCCACGGGACGGCTGGGACCACTCCACCGGCTACCTGCGGCGCATCCTCGCCGACGTGTGGGGGGCCGACCTGACCGTCGTCGAGCGCGAGTTCACGCTGGTCGGCGTCAACCCGGCCCTGGATCAGTTCACCGAACTGGCGGCGCAGCTGAAAGACGCGGCGCACACGGCCGCCCGCGAGGCCGGCCGTGCCCTGACCGCGGCCGTGGCCGCGTAACCCACGCCCGGCGGTCCGCGCTGGCTATCACGAGGCGCTCATCTGGGGTGCAGCGGAGGGCAACATCATCCAGCCTGGACACGAATGATCCCGGCAGTGATCGAGCCCGCGCGACACGCGACGACAGCCTTACCGTACGTCCGGCTCCGGAGCGCCTAGCCGAAATCATTATCGTGGATCGTTACTGCCCCCAGGAGGGGGGTAATGATCCACGATCACTGAAGCTCCACGCCGCGCCACCCCATTGGCCTCGCAGGCGCGGGGCGTGGTTCTTATCTCGGGGTGTTCCGGCTCGTTATTTCCCCGAGTCGATGGTGGCGGCATCGATGAGCGTCTCGGCGGCCGATCGCGCGTGTAGCAGGGGGGAGGTGTCGTTGAGTGATGTCGCCAGCGCTCTGGCGCCCTCGAAGAGCACGGCGAGCTGGTTGCCCAGCTGGTATGGATCTCGGGCGCCGGCTTCGGTTGCGGTTTGGATGAGACGGGCAGTGAAGTCCAGTTTGTGCTCGTGCACGATGTCTTCGACACCGGGCATCGCGTCCGCCGCCTCGACTGCGGCGTTGTGGAACGGGCAGCCGCGGAAACGGTCGCCAGGCGCGCTATCGAAGACGGCCAGTATGCGGGCACGGGGCGAGGCGTCGGCGGAGTTGATGGCCTGCTCGCTGGGTACCCCGCCGGCTTGGTGGAGGCGGCGCAGGTACTCCTCCACGAGGTCATTCTTGCTGGAAAAGTGCTGGTAGAACGTGCGTTTCGAGACGTGGGCGTATTCGGTCAGCCGCTCCACCCCGGTGGCGTGGATCCCCTCGCGGTGAAAGAGGGTCGTCGCGGCGGTCAGGATCCGCTCGCGCGCTCCGCGACCACCGCGGCTAGCCGGCCGGGCCGTGACCGTCCTTGTTCCACTCATGGCAGCAAGCATACCGAGTGGTTTACCTTCCGGCTCGCCTGGTTAATGCACACCGATCGGTGTATAACTAACTGGAGAGCTTGTCAGATTGCATCATCTTTACAGACCGATCGGTGTACGTGGTCCATCGGAGGCAGCACATCGCTGCCGGCCCCTACACATTGCCCGCCACACGACCGCAGGAGGTCCAGCCGTGACCGACATCGACCTGTCCGACCTAGCCGCCGACCGCGGGGGTTCCCGACCGCTTCGCGGCTACCTGGCCAGCCCGGCGGGCACCGGTCCGTGGCCCGGCGTGGTGATGATCCACGAGATCTTCGGCCTCGACGATGTCATGCGCGGTCACGCCGACCGGCTTGCCGGCTTTGGCTACCTCACCCTGGCCGTCGACCTGTTCAGCGCGGGTAGCAACCCGCGCTGCCTGGTCACCACGATGACCACCCTGATCCGCGGGCACGGCCGCGCATTCGCCGACATCCGCGCTGCCCGGGATTACCTGGCTGGTTCTGGCGACTGCACCGACAAGACCGGCGTCATCGGGTTCTGCATGGGCGGTGGCTTCGCCCTGCTCAGCGCCGGCGATGGCTACGAGGCTGCCGCCGTCAACTACGGTCAGCTTCCCCGCCACCTCGACGAAGCGCTGGCCGGTGCCTGCCCGATCGTGGCCAGCTACGGTGGCCGCGACCGGTCGCTCCGGGGTGCCGCCGGCCGGCTCGACGCAGCACTCGAAAAGGCCGGAGTGACCCACGACGTCAAGGAATACCCCGCGGCCAGCCACGCCTTCCTCAACGACGCCGAAACCGGCCCCCGGGCGCTACGCCCCTTGCTGCGGGTCGCCGGCATCGGCCCGGAGCCCGAGTCGGCCAAAGACGCCTGGGGCCGGATCGAACGATTCTTCGCCACCTACCTCAGCTGACAATCCTCGCCTTAATCCGCTAAGGAGCCCATCAGATGGCAACTGCCAGCCGTGCCACGAAGCTTTACGACGATTTCACGGTCAGTGCAATAGGGTTCGGCGCGGGGGCGCTGGCATCGGTCTACGGTGACGTCGACGACGCCGAATCGCTTGCCACGCTCAATCGCTGCCTGGACCTCGGCGTGACTTTTATCGACACCGCCGACGTCTACGGCGACGGCGACAACGAGCGACTCATTGCCAAGCTGCTCGCCGACCGCCGGGACGAGGTCACGCTGGCGACGAAATTCGGCATCGACCGCACACCGGCAGACCGCGCCGCGGGGCGGCCGCCTGTCCGCGGCGACGCTGCCTACGTGCGTCAGTGCATCGACGAAAGCCTTGCCCGGTTGCAGACCGACGTCGTTGACCTGTACTACATGCACCGGCGTGACCTGACCGTGCCGATCGAGGAAACCGTCGGCGCGATGGCCGAACTGGTGCGCGCAGGCAAGGTTCGCCACCTCGGGCTCTCCGAGGTGACCGCCGGCGAGCTGCGCGCCGCCGTGGCGGTGCACCCGATCGCGGCCGTGCAAAGCGAGTGGTCGATCTGGAGCCGCGACGTCGAGCGCCAGGTGGTGCCGACCGTCGCCGAGCTCGGGGTGGGCTTTGTGCCGTACTCCCCGCTGGGCCGCGGCTTCTTGACCGGAACCATCCGTTCGGCCGCGGACCTGTCGTCGCCGAGCGACTCCAGGCACACCATGCCCCGGTTCGCCGACGGTGCGCTGGAGGCCAACCTCGCGGTGGTCGACGTGGTCAGGTCGGTTGCCGAGGAACAGCTTGCGACGCCGGCGCAGGTCGCGCTGGCATGGCTGCGGTACCGCGCCGAGGCCCTCGGTGTGGCCTCGGTACCGATACCCGGCACCCGGCGGGCGTCACGCGTCGAGGAGAACCTCGGCTCGTTGTCGGTCACCCTGACCGCCGCCCAGCTCACTGCCCTGGACGCGGCGGGTGCGGCGGTCGCCGGGAACCGCGCCCGTGACCTGACCTTGGTCTCGGCGGGGCGCGAATAGCAATGCGCCCACCGGAAGGTCAACAAGGTTTGCAGCATCGGTGTCGGGTCTGCTCGGTCGCCTGCGCAACCCGGGCCTTCCCGGACACGGGCCAGCTGAAGGAAGAAACGTTACGGGATCGGGAACCACGGCCCGTTCGGCCGAAAAAGATTTTTTTTTAAATACGCGCGGCACGTGACGGTGTAGCTGACTGGTCACGGCGATGGCTCACTACGCCCTCAACCTGGGGAGATCGTCATGCCTTCCACACCACCAGACATCGGGCAGCCGACCCGGGGAGCCGGGACTGGGCGGGAGGATCGCGGTCAGCGCGGGAACAAGTGGTGGACGCTGGTCGCGGTGTGCCTGGGGACGTTCATGCTGCTGCTTGATGTCACGATCGTGACCGTGGCCCTGCCGGATATCCAGCAGGCGCTGAACTCCAGCTTCTCCGATCTGCAGTGGATCGTGGACGCGTACGCGCTGACCCTGGCCGCGTTCTTGCTGACCGCGGGCAGCCTGGCGGACTCCTGCGGCCGGAGGCTGATGTACCTGATCGGCCTGGTCGTGTTCACGTGTGCCTCGGCGCTGTGCGGATTTGCCGCCAGCACGCTGATGCTCCAGCTCTCCCGGGCCCTGCAGGGGGCCGGCGGGGCGATCATGTTCGCGGTGGCGCTGGCGCTGCTGGCCGACGCCTTCCGCGGCAAGGACCGAGGCGTCGCGTTCGGGGTGTGGGGCGCGGTGACCGGGCTGGCGGTGGCCATCGGCCCGCTGCTCGGCGGGCTGCTGACCGACGGCCTGTCCTGGCGGTGGATCTTCTTCGTCAACGCGCCGATCGGCATCGCCGCCGTGATCATCAGCGTGTACAAGGTGGCGGAATCACGCGCGCCGCACGCGAGCCGTCCTGACTGGGCCGGCTTCTCGCTGTTCACGGTGGCGCTGGCGAGCCTGGTCTACGGGCTGATCGAGTCGAACCAGCGCTCCTTTACCGACGGCCTGGTGCTCGGCTGCTTCGCGGCGGCGGCCGTGTTGCTCGTGGCCTTCGTCGTCGTCGAGCTGCGGACCACAGCGCCGATGTTCGACCTGAACCTGTTCCGGCTGCCCACCTTCAGCGGCGGATCGGTGGCCGCGTTCGGGCTCAGCGCCTCGATCTTCTCGATGCTGCTCTACCTGGTGCTGTACATCCAGGACATCCTGGGTTACTCGCCGCTGGCCACCGGCCTCCGGCTGATGGTCATCTCCGGCGGCATCCTGGTCACCTCAACCGTGGCCGGGCGGCTGACCTCGCACGTGCCGATCCGGCTGCTCATCGGCCCCGGCCTGATCATCGTCGGGATCGGGCTGCTGCTGATGCGCGGCCTGGACGCGGGCTCGGCCTGGACCCATCTCATCCCCGGCATGATCGTGGGCGGCGTCGGCGTCGGCGTGGTCAACCCGCCGCTGGCCTCCACCGCCGTGGGCGTGGTGGCGCCGCAGCGGGCCGGCATGGCCTCGGGCATCAACTCCACCTTCCGCCAGGTCGGGACCGCCACCGGCATCGCCCTGCTCGGGACGCTGTTCTCCAACGACGTGAAAAACGAGGTGCTGGCCCGCACGGCCGCGGTCCCCGGGCTGTCCGCCCGGGGACCAGAGATCGCCGGCGCGGTGCAGTCCGGGCAGATCGGTAACGTGATCGCACGGCTGCCCGCGCCCGCCAGGCAGGTCGCGGGAAGGATCACCCGGGCCGCCTTCACCACCGGCCTGGACCGCATCCTGCTGGTCGCGGCGATCATCGCGTTCGTGGCAGGCCTCGTATCGCTGGCCGCTATCCGCAGCCGGGACTTCGCGCACGCCGCGCCCGGCGGTCAGGAAGGTCCCCGGAAATGAGCACTGATCAGCGAAGTGAGCAGATCGCCGATGCGATTCGGTGTGCCATGACTTCCTGTCCTTTCCTTTGTATCGGTTGTGTCAGTGCCTATGGCTGCACGAGGATGCCGGGAGCAGACCGGTGGCGCAGGCGCGCTGCACGGCCTCGTGCCGGTTGCGCGCGCCGAGCTTCCGGTACACGTGCCGCACGTGCGTCTTGACGGTGTTCGCCGATACGCACAGCTCGGCCGCGATCTCCTGCGCGGACATGTAGGTGGGCAGGAACCGCAGCACGCGGGTCTCGCTCTGGGTGAGCTGCTCCGCTGACCACGCCGGTCCGCCCGGCGGCAGCAATGGCCTGCTCTCCTTGCCGGGCAGCTCCGCCACCGCGCCGAGCAGGGCCGCCGCGGCAGCCGGATCGCTGAGCTCGCCGCCGGCGATCGCCTCCAGGAGCAACGCCGCGACCGCCGAAACCAGATGGGCTACCGGGTCGGCGCCATCCAGGGCGAGCGCGTGCGCTGCCGCCGCCTCCTGCGAGTCGTGCGGGACCAGTCGCAGCCCAGTGAGCGCCCTGGCTGTCGGCGCGCCCGTGCCGCTGGACGCGCTGGTGATGAAGATGTTCTCGGGCATCGGGTGTCCTTGGGCTGCCATGGTCAGAGGCCGGCGGCGGTCTTGAGGTAGCTCAGCGGCGCCGCGTGGGTCAGTGTCGTTCCGTCGGTGCCGCGGTGGCCGCCGACGACGGTCTCGACGTCCAGGCCGAGGTCGGTGCTCGTGATGTCCTGCGATGTCATCGTGTTCCCAATCTTCTTGATCTTCTTGATCGGGCGATTGCGTCCGTATCATCGTCATGCCGGCGGGGCTGCGCTCGCCTCCGCCAGTGCACAGGGCAACTGGCCAGGATTGGCCGACTAGGGCACTGGATGGGGAGTACCGGGCTGACGGGCGACGATTCCGGGCGGCGGGTGCCCGCGAGCGGGCTGATTCGCACCCGCTCATCAGATGCTGGAGGAGATGGGGATGGCCCAGTACCACCTCAGCAACGTCTTCGCCAGGCTCGGCATCACCTCCCGAAGCCAACTCGACCGGGTCCTGCCCGTCGTCCCGGGTACCTCCTGGCCGCGCTAGCTATTGCGACGCCCTGGTCCGGCCGGGTCCTGGCCGGTCAATCCTGGCCAGTTGCCCTGTGCACTGGCGGAGGCGAGCGCAGCCCTCCTGCCATGACGATGGTTCCGGAGATGGAATCCCTTCGAAAAGGCGGCGACAGTGAAGGCAGTGCGGTTCGATGAGTACGGCGGGATCGACGTTCTGAAGGTCGTGGACGTGCCGCGCCCGGTGCCAACGGCGGGACAGGTCCTGGTCCAGGTCAAGGCGGCGGGGATCAACCCGGGCGAGGCGAAGATCCGGGTGGGCCTGGAGGACTCCGTGTGGCCCGCGACGTTCCCCTCCGGACAGGGCAGCGACCTGGCCGGGATCGTGACTCAGACCGGCCCTGGCGTGACGAGCTTCTCGGCCGGCGACGAGGTCATCGGCTGGACCGACAACCGGGCGAGCCAGGCCGAGTACGTGGTGGTCGGGGAACAACACCTGACCGCCAAGCCGGCCGGCGTGCCGTGGGAGGCGGCCGGGGCGCTGTTCGTGGCCGGGACCACCGCGTACGCCGCGGTCCGCGCGGTCGGCCTGACCGGGGGTGACACGGTAGTGGTCTCCGGAGCGGCGGGCGGGGT
>Ga0209169_10001970_pt1 | contig 12519 bp, 22 predicted proteins | sample HubBroMetageWRM4_FD_188346 | JGI IMG/M metagenome (GOLD analysis project Ga0209169, IMG submission 188346) | Warmed soil microbial communities from the Hubbard Brook experimental Forest, New Hampshire - Hubbard Brook CCASE Soil Metagenome WRM 4... | ecosystem: Environmental > Terrestrial > Soil...
GCTGCGTTCTACATAGACGATGAACGCCACCACCAGAACCATCAGCGCGACCAGCATAGCCATGGCAACCGGAGTAAACGGCCCCCAGGCGGCATTTTTCGTTTTGTCGATGAGGTCGGCGACACCGCGCGGCAGACCTACCACGATGCCGGCAAAGATCAGCAGTGACATGCCGTTACCGACGCCACGCTCAGTGATCTGCTCGCCCAGCCACATGATGAAGGCGCTGCCCGTAGTAAGCGTCAGCATGGTCATGAGGATGAAGCTGTAGCCGGGATTAACCACGAAATCGCCAGACTTCATGAGGCTGAGCGCGATGCCCAGCGACTGCACTGCACTGAGAAGCACGGTCAAATACCGGGTCCACTGCGTGATCTTCTTGCGCCCCAGTTCGCCTTCTTTCTGCAATTTGGCGAGGGGCTCATACACCACGGTCAACAATTGCAGAATGATGGATGCCGTGATGTACGGCATGATTCCAAGGGCAAAGATGGTGAGGCGGCGGAGTTGGCCTCCGGAGAACAGATCCACGAACCCGAGAAACGTGCCACGATTCTGCTCGAAGAACTGTTGCAGCTTGTCCGCGTTAACGCCGGGAGTGGGAATGTGGCCGCCCAGGCGGTACACCGCCAGCAAGCCCAGCGTGAACAGGATGCGCCTGCGCAAGTCCGGAATGCGAAAGATGTTAGTCAGCTTCTCCAGCATTACTGCAAGACCTCGAACTTGCCGCCGGCCTTGGTGATTTTTTCCTGGGCCGACTTGGAAAATTTGTGGGCGTGGATGGTGAGCGCCTTGGAGAGTTCGCCGTCCCCGAGAATTTTAACTGGGTGCTTGGTGCTGATAATGCCCGCCTTGCGCAAAACTTCGGGCGTGATCGTGGTTTCGCCGAGACCCGCGAGCCGATCCAGGTTCACGACATTGAACTCTTTGCGGAAGATGTTGGTGAAGCCGCGCTTGGGCATGCGGCGATGCAATGGCATCTGGCCGCCTTCAAAGCCGCGCATCATGCGCGAACCGCTACGCGAGCGCTGGCCCTTGTGGCCACGCGCGGAAGTTTTCCCCATGCCGGAGCCCATGCCGCGGCCGACACGCTTCTTGTTTTCCGAGGCCTTCTTCGGTGCTCGAATGTTCGAAAGATTCATAAATAAGCTCTTGGCTGCCGCTCTTAGCTCTTAGCTTTTAGCTACCAAAATTTCTACCAGGTGCGGGATCTTGGCCACCATGCCGCGAATGGCGGCGTTGTCCGGCCGCTCGATCACCTGGTTAAGCCGGGTAAAACCCAGCCCTTTGACTACTCTCTTATGTTTGACCGGGGTGCAAATCGCGGAGCGCACCCACTTCAGGTGGAGCTTACCGCTCGCCGGACTCGATTTCTTTGCTGTCATCGCGATTCCTCTTCTAGTTCTTGCCGGCGAGACGCCAGCGTTACAACTCCTCGGCTGATTTACCGCGCATGGCAGCCACATCAGCCCGGTTCTTCAAATGCTTGAGCGCGTCAAACGTTGCCTTAATCACGTTGTGCGGGTTGGTGGTGCCGATGGACTTGGTCAGCACGTTCTGTATTCCGACCGAAGTCATCACCGCGCGCACCGCACCGCCAGCGATCACCCCGGTGCCCTCGGGAGCCGGCTTGAGCAACACTCTGCCGGAACCGAATTTTCCCAGCACCATATGCGGAATGCTGGTTTGGGTAAGATTGACTCTGATCAGGTTCTTTTTCGCCGACTCAATTCCCTTGCGAATGGCCTGCGGAACTTCTTTGGCCTTCCCGGAACCGTATCCGACGATCGCAGCACTCGGGTCGCCGACCACCACCAGCGCGGCAAAGGAGAGATTCTTGCCTCCCTTAACCACCTTCGTGACTCGGTTGATATTCACCACCTGGTCTTTCAGTTGGTAGGCGCCCGCATCGAGTTTTTTGATAACTGTTGGCATTCGCTCTCTTCTCTTTAATCCTAGAACTGCAGTCCAGCTTCCCGCGCGGCGTCGGCCAGGGCTTTGATCCGTCCGTGATAGATGTAGCCACCGCGATCAAACACAACTTTGGTGATGCCCTTGGCCTTGGCGCGCTCAGCAATCGCCTTGCCCACCGACTTCGCCGCAGCCACGTTGCCGCCAGTGCGCTGCTCACCCTTTTTGCCTTCGGCAGAGTGCGCGGACACCAGAGTCGTACCGTGAAGATCGTCGATCACCTGGACATAAATATGATTCAACGAGCGATACACGTTCAGGCGCGGCCGCTCAGCGCTGCCGAGAATCTTCTTGCGGATGCGCTCATGCACATGCCGCCGGTTAGTGTTCTTTGAGGTTCGAGTCAGCATTTCTTTAGTCCTTGCTCGTTTGTCCCGGGGTTCTGTACCGGGTTGGCGCTACGCGCCGAAATTCTGAAATCCTTCGCCTCGCTCAGGATGGCGGCAGCGGGCTCCCGCTCCGCTGCGCCCGCTAAGCGCACCTACTTCGCTCCCGTCTTGCCCACTTTCTTCTTCAAGCGTTCCCCGGCGTAGCGGACGCCTTTGTTCTTGTAAGGGTCGGGCGGACGCAAGCTTCGCATCTCAGCCGCAACCTGACCCACCTTCTGGCGATCGATGCCGGTGACCGTCAGCTTGGTCTGCTTCGGATCCACGGCAACTTCAATGCCGGAGGGCAAAGGATACTCAATGGGATGAGAGAAGCCGAGGCTGAATACCACTGTGCCTTTGCCCTTCATCTCGGCGCGATAACCGATGCCCACGATCTCAAGGTCGCGCGTCCATCCCTTAGTCACGCCCTCGACTGCGTTGTTGACCAGCGCCCGCGCCAGGCCGTGCACTGCGGCCTGGGAATCGTTCTCGCGGATGGCAATCAGGCTGCCGTCCTGTTGTTGCACCTGAATGCCCGCGGGAAGCGATGTGTCCAGCTTGCCCTTGGGACCCTGGACCGCGACCGTGTTGCCTTCGATTTTGACCGTCACTCCCTTGGGGAGCGGGATCGGCTTTCTTCCAATTCGTGACATAGGATCAGCTCTTTAGCTGCTAGCTTCCAGCCGCTAGCTCTTCATTAGGCTTTAGCTAATAGCTAGCAGCTAGTAGCTAGAAGCTCCCTACCAAACTTCGCAGAGTAATTCGCCGCCCAGACCCTGCTTGCGGGCCTGGCGTCCGGTCATCACGCCACGCGGCGTAGTCAGAATGTTGATGCCGAGCCCGCCCAGCACCCGGGGAATCTCGGTACGGCGCACATACACGCGGCAACCCGGACGCGAAACCCTGGCCACATTCGAAATGGCCGCTTCGTTGCCGTTGCCATACTTCAGGTAAATGCGCAGGACCTTGTGTCCTTCCTCTTCCGTGGCCTTGAAGTTGGCGATATAGCCCTCCTCTTTGAGGATACGGGCAATTTCCGCCTTCAGCTTGGAAGCGGGAACATCCACTTTCTGGTGCCGCGCGCTTATCGCATTGCGAATGCGCGCCAGCATGTCTGCGACCGGATCGGTCAACCTCATGTTTTGCTTCTCCTCAGCCGCCCGTTAGCTTCCGCCATGTTCCGCGAAGAACCTGCGGCGACTCGTTTTCTTACCAGGACGACTTCGAAACCCCGGGGATTTCTCCCCGCAAGGCCAGACCGCGGAAACACAGGCGGCAAAGCCCGAACTTGCGAATGAACGCGCGCGGACGCCCGCAAATCTTGCAGCGGTTGTGCTTGCGCGTGGAAAACTTCGGTCTCGGTTCTTTGTTGCTGTGCGCTAGATCAAATTTCTTTTCGATCTTTGCGTCCTTGACTCGTTTTGCAGTTGTCATGAAACCTTCTCGCCTTTCAACTGTCGCTCAATGATTCAATGAATCACTGAGTCAATCTCTCAATCCCTACGGCCGGAACGGCATTCCCAGATGCCGCAACAGCGTTCGCGCCTGGTCGTCGCTGGCAGCAGTGGTCACAATGGTGACGTTCATGCCCTTTTGCTTATCCACCTTGGCGTAGTCGATCTCCGGAAATATCAACTGATCATGCAGACCCAGAGTGTAATTGCCGCGCCCATCGAACGACTTGGTGGAAACTCCGCGGAAGTCACGTACCCGCGGCAGCACCACGTTGACCAATCGGTCGAAAAACTCATACATGCGATCCCCACGCAGCGTGACCATGGCGCCGATGGACTGGCCAGCTCGGACTTTAAAGGCTGCGATCGACTTTTTGGCCCGCGTCACTACCGGCTTCTGGCCAGTAATCTGGCCCAACTCGTTGACCGCCGGATCCAGGATCTTGGCGTTCTGCGTGGCTTCACCGACGCCCATGTTCACCACGATCTTGTGCAGATGCGGCACCGCCATGGGGTTCTTGAAAGAGAATTCCTTCATCAGCGTGGGCGCAATTTCACTCTTGAATCGCGCTTTCAGCCGCGGAGTCTCCTTGGCGCTGTGGCGCGCCACTGCGGGAGCTTTTTGCTCCTCTGGCGCTGCGCCCTTTTTTTCTTTCTTGTCCTTTGCCATTGTCGAATGCCCTCGCTCTTGGCTTTCAGCTCTCAGCTCTTAGCTAAAAGCCAACGGCCAAAAGCTAATTGCCTATTTATCTAACGTGGTCCCGCACTTCTTACACACCCTCACCTTACGGTCACCACGAACTTCATGGCCGATGCGAACCGGCCCGCACGTCCCGCAGACCAGTTGCACATTGGAAATTGCGATGCGGCTCTCCTGCTCCGCAATCCCGCCCTTGATATTGCGCTGCGGGTTGGGACGCACATGTTTTTTCACCATCATGACGTGCTCGACCAACACTTTGGCGTCGCCGGGGAACACGCGCAGAACGCGGCCTTCTTTTCCCTTGTCGCGGCCGGTGATCACCTTCACCTGATCGTTGCGGCGAATGTCCACTCGTTTATGTGCTGTTGCTGCAATTGCCATTTTTCCTATCCTTCTTATGCACTCATCAGAAACGCTGCAAGCGGCGCCTCTACAGAACTTCGGGTGCTAACGACACAATCTTCAAAAACTTCTTTTCGCGCAACTCGCGGGCCACCGGGCCGAATACGCGCGTTCCCACCGGTTCGCCGGCATCGTTGATCAGGACAGCGGCGTTGGTGTCAAAACGAATATAGGTGCCATCACGGCGGCCATATTCCTTGCGAGTACGCACAATGACCGCCTTCACCACCGTCCCTTTTTTAACCTGACCATCGGGCGCAGCTTCCTTCACGCTGGCCGTGATCACGTCACCCAAGCCGGCATTCAATCCCGTAGCCCCGCCCAGCGGCAGGATCATCTGCAGCTTGCGGGCGCCGGAGTTGTCGGCGACTTCGAGCATACTTCTCATCATCACGGCCATAATTCCATCTCCCGGTACAAAAGCTTAGGAAGCGACCTCGGTAACCACTTCGGGGGCCAGCGTGGCGCGACGGACCACCTGCTTCAACCGCCAGCGCTTCAACTTCGAAAGCGGACGGGTCTCTTCCAGCCGCACCACGTCGCCAATGTGGGCTTCGTTCTTTTCGTCGTGGGCATAGAACTTCTTGGACTTCGAAACCACGCGTCCATAGAAGGCGTGCGATTTCTTGCGAACCACTTGCACCACGATGGTCTTCTGCATGCGGTTCGAGACCACCTCGCCCACCACTTCCTTGCGGCGGCCGGCGGCCGGATCGTGCTCAATCTTAGTTTCGGGCATTAACTCTTCTCCGTCTTCGCGGCAGCCAGTTCCCGCTCGCGGGCAATGGTCTTCACCCGGGCGATGTCCCGGCGCAAGCCACGGATCTTTTTCAGGCTTTCCGTCTGGCCCATGTTGAGCTGGAACTTCAGCTTGAAGAGCTGATCGTTGAGATCGCGCTCCTGGTGCTGGAGTTCGTCTTCAGTCAAGTTGCGAACTTTGTCGGGTTTCATAGTCTTTACCAGTTTCTTAGTGGACCGCTGACTCGCGCTTTATGAACACCGTGCGCAACGGCAGCTTGTGCGATGCCAAACGCATCGCCTCGGAGGCATCCTGCAAACTGACTCCCTCCATTTCAAACAAAATCTTGCCGGGACGGACTACCGCGACCCAATGATCGGGCGCTCCTTTGCCCTTACCCATACGGGTTTCGGCGGGCTTCTTGGTCACCGGCTTATCCGGAAACAAACGCAGCTGGATCTTGCCGCCCCGCTTGACGAAACGAGTCATGGCCACACGGGCGGCTTCGATCTGCCGGTCGGTGATCCAGCCGGGTTCGAGCACCTTCAATCCGTAGTCGCCAAACGTCAACTCGCTCCCGCGCCAGGCTTTGCCGGTCATGCGGCCGCGCTGTTGCTTGCGGTACTTTACTTTTTTCGGCATCAACATAGAATCTGCTCTTGGCCCCTAGCTTCTAGCTCAAAACGCGCCTGTAGCCTGCTGCTGCGGTTCCCGCTTCTTGGCGGGTAGAATTTCGCCCTTATAAACCCAGACTTTCACGCCAATCACCCCGTAGGTAGTGCGGGCCTCGGTAAAACCGTAATCAATATCCGCGCGCAGCGTGTGCAGCGGCAACCGGCCCTGCAGATACCACTCGGAGCGGGCGATTTCGTTTCCGTTCAAGCGTCCACTGACCCGGACCTTGATTCCCTTGCAGCCGAAGCGCAGAGCTGAATCCACCGCCTTACGCATCGCCCGGCGGAAACCGACCCGCTTTTCCAGTTGCAACGCGATTGACTCCGACACCAGTTGGGCATCGAGCTCCGGCTTGTGCACTTCCTGGATGTCGACGTACACCTCGCGCGAGGTACGCTTCTGCACGTCCTGCTTAAGCTTGTCGATCTCGACGCCCTTGCGTCCGATAATGATTCCCGGCCGCGCGGTCTTGATGATGACCCGCAACTTATTGCCCGGGCGCTCGATTTCAATGGAACTGACACCCGCCGACTTGAGCTTTTCCTTGAGCTCGTTCTTCAGCTTGACGTCTTCGAGCAAGAGCTTGTCGTAGTCGCGCTCCACAAACCAGCGGGACTTCCAGGGCTTGGTGTAGCCCAGCCGGAAACCGTATGGATGAACTTTTTGTCCCATCTTTTCTCCAAAAAACGTCGTTGGCCGTTCGTCGTTGGTCTTTGGTCGTTGGCCAGCGACATTGACTGCTACTTCTTTGCTCCCACTGCTTTCTTCTTGCCTACCGATTTCTTCTTCGCCGCAGCTTTTCTGACTGGGGCCTTGGCGGCTGCCGCAGTTTCGCCACCCACCACCTGGGCTACCGCTTCCCGGTTCTTGCCGCGTTCCGCCAGTTCGATCTCGATATGGGCAATACGCCGCACGTAGCGGAAAGCACGACCCATGGGGGCAGGGCGGATTCGCTTCATGCGCGGACCGTCCCCCGCGATCGCGCGCTTTACGTAAAGGCTGTCAACGTCGACGTCCAGGCCCTTTTCTGTGCTCAGATAGTTGGCATTCTCCAGCGCCGAGCGCAGCAATTTCTCGATCGTCGGCGCCACCCGCTTCTTGGTAAAGGCGAGCGTGTTGAGCGCATCCTCAACGCGGCGCCCTTTGATCAGATCCAGCACCAGACGGGCCTTCTGCGGCGAAACTCGCATGAACCGGGCTTGAGCTCGAAATTCCATAGTCTTGTTCTCTTCCATTCTGCTTTACGACTTTGGAGCCGGAGCTGCCGGCGCTGCCGCCGGAGCCGCTCCGCCTGAGCTGATCGCTCCAGGACCGCCCGGCGGACCTGCGGGCCTGGCTGCGGTTTCCGTGGCCGCTCGCATGGAGTGGGCCTTGAACTGGCGGGTGAAACTGAACTCGCCCAGCTTGTGGCCGACCATGTTCTCGGTGACGTACACCGGAATGAACTTCTTGCCGTTGTGCACCGCGATGGTGTGTCCCACAAATTCGGGAATCACCGTTGACCGCCGCGACCAGGTGCGCAGCACCTTCTTCTCGTTGCGCGAATTCATGGCTTCCACCCGCGATTGCAGGTAGCCATCAACAAACGGACCCTTTTTGGTTGAACGTGCCATAAAGTCAGCTTCTAGCTGTTAGCTCCTAGCCTCTTGGGCTCTTGGCTCAATTCGCCCTAATAACTCACGATCAATAACGACTTTACTTGCTTCTCCGGCTCACGATGAACTTGTCCGTGCGCTTATTGTTGCGTGTCTTGTAACCGCGCGTCGGCTGTCCCCACGGAGTTACCGGATGACGTCCGCCGGATGTTTTGCCTTCACCGCCGCCGTGCGGATGGTCTACCGGATTCATCGAAACTCCGCGGTTGTGCGGGCGCTTTCCCAGCCAGCGCGACCGTCCGGCTTTGCCGATGGTGATATTTTCGTGATCCAAATTGCCGACCTGTCCGATGGTGGCCAGACAATCCTGGGAAACTTTGCGGGTCTCGCCCGAAGGCAGCTTAACCAGTGCGTACTCGGCTTCTTTCGCAACCAATTGCGCGGCGCCGCCGGCGGAGCGCACCATCTGCGCACCCTTACCCGGCTTCAATTCAACATTGTGAATCGTCGTGCCTGGCGGAATGTTGCGCAGCGGCAACGCATTCCCCACCAGAATGTCAGCCTCCGGGCCGCTGACGATTTTCTGTCCCACCTTCAGCCCGTCAGGCTGAAGAATGTAGCGCTTTTCGCCGTCGGCATAGTTCAGCAACGCAATGCGAGCCGAGCGGTTGGGATCGTACTCGATGGAAGCCACGATCGCCGGAATACCGGTCTTGTCGCGTTTGAAATCAATAATGCGCAGCTTCTTCTTGTGTCCACCACCCATGAACCAACTGGTGATGTCACCCGAGTTGCGGCGGCCACCGGTGCGCGGCTTGGGTTCAGTCAACGGCTTGTACGGCCGCGTGCGGGTGATGTCGTCGTTGACGATCGTCGTCCGGTAGCGCAACGTCTGGGTCGTCGGTCTGTATGTCTTAATTGGCATAAAAACTCTCAGCCTTCAGCTATCGGCTTTCAGCCCCTCACCACCATCGCTTTTGCTGAAAGCTGATGGCCGAGAGCTGAAAGCTTGCTACAAATTCTGTGCGTACTCCGGCATCTTTTCGCCGGACTTCAGCCGCACGTACGCTTTTTTCCAGTCGGGACGGTAACCGGCAAACTTGCCTCTCCGCCGTTCTTTTCCCGGGTAGGTCGCAGTGCGAACCGAAAGCACTTTGACCTTAAAAATGCTCTGCACCGCTTCCTTAATTTCAGTCTTGGTCGCCTGCGGCGCCACCTGGAAGACCAGAGTGTTCTGATTTTCCTTAATGGCCAGGCCCTTCTCAGTAATGACCGGCCGGCGAAGAATCTGGTATGCCGATTTCATCACGCCACCTCCGCCGCTTTTTCATGTTTGGCGCGACGCCGCGGCGCCCTTGCGGCTTTCTTCGCCTCGCCTTCACCCTCGGCCGCCTGTTTGTGCCGCTTCGGAAGCGAACTCTTAAGCGTAATCTGCAGCTTCTCAATGGCCGGTTGCGAGAAAATCGCCCGATCATAGCGCAACAGATGATACGGATGAACTTCGTTGCCGCTGACTAGCTCCACTCCGTCGAGATTGCGTGAACTAAGTACCAAGTTACGGTTTCCGTGATTGGGCACTTCGACCAACAGCGCGGTGCTCTCAACTTTCAGCTTGTCGAGCGCCTCGCGGAAGGCCTTGGTCTTTACTTCCTTGAGGCTGAATGCGTTGACCACGATCAGCTTGCCGTCAGCCAACTTTGCCGCAAGCGCCGAGCGCAATGCGCCCAGCAACTTCTTGCGCGGAAACGCGTAGTCGTAGGAACGCGGCTGCGGACCGTGTACCGTGCCTCCGTGCCGCCACAGCGGCGAACGAATGGACCCGACACGGGCGCGGCCTGTGCCCTTCTGCTTCCACAGTTTCTTGCCGGCGCCAGAAACCAGCTTTTTGTTCTTGGTGGCGTGAGTGCCGGCATGCCGGGCAGCGCGATAGTGCTTCACCGCCTCCCACAGCAGGTCCTCGTTAACTGCGCCGAAAACCTCATCGGCCAGCTCGAGCGTGCCGACCTTGCCGCCGCTCAGGTTTTGAATGTCAATCGTTGCCATATGCTTTTCGTCTGTCTTATGCCTTCTTGGCTGCCCGTTTCGCTGCCTTCAACGGATCGACCGTCGCCGAACCGGCAAATCCACGACGCTCTCTGGGCGGCTTCTTGGCTTTAGTGATCACCAGATATCCGCCGTTGGGGCCGGGCACGCTGCCTTCGACCACCAAAAGGTTGTCGTCTTTGTCCAAACCCAGCACTCGCAAGTTGCGTACCGTGACCCGGGCGTTGCCCATGTGACCCGACATGCGCATACCTTTGAACACACGCGAAGGAAACGCCGAAGAGCCGATGGAGCCGGTGATCTGAAACATCGATCCATGTGATTTCGGACCGCCGCCAAAATGATGGCGTTTGACTACGCCCTGAAAGCCGCGGCCCTTGCTGATGCCCACAACATCCACAAATCTTTCGCCGTCAAAAATGTCGATCAGCACCCGGTCTCCGGCTTTCACCGCGCCGTCGCCATCGGCGGCTTTTTCGTCAACTTCGACGGGCACTTCGCGGATGATTCTCACCGGCGGCAGATTATTCTTGCCGAGATGACCCTTCATTGGCTTGGTCAGGCGCGATTCCTTCACAAACTCAACCAGGCCGATCTGGGCGGCCACATAGCCGTCTTTGGTTGCAGTCTTGTGCTGCGTGACCACACACGGTCCGGCCTGCAACACGGTAGCGGGATGCACGTCGCCCTTGTCATCGAAGAGCTGCGTCATGCCGACTTTTTTCCCCAGGATTCCAGCTACCTTTGCCATTTCCTTCTCCATTCCCAGCTTGGCCAGTGGCTATTGGCTGGGTGCCTTCAGGCTAACGCCCTCGGCTTTTCAGTCGTCCCTGCGGGACTTGATCTGCTTTTCCTACCTGCCCAGGGCTTCGTCCAGGGCTAAGCCGTGCCGCCCCTCGGGGCTTTCTCACATCGAGCGCGTTGGCCAAAGACCGACGACGACCGACCAACGACTACTTGTGCTCTTTTCCAAACGCCTTGATCTCCACATCCACACCGGCGGGGAGATCCAACTTCATTAGTGCATCCACGGTCTGCTGCGTCGGCTCAAGAATGTCGAGCAGGCGCTTGTGGGTGCGAATTTCGAATTGCTCGCGCGACTTCTTGTCCACGTGCGGCGACCGCAGTACGCAATATTTGTTCTTCATCGTGGGCAACGGAATCGGGCCCGCGATCTGCGCCCCAGTACGGCGGGCGGTATCGACGATCTCACCCGTGGATTGGTCCAGGATGCGGTAGTCGTACGCCTTCAATCGGATTCGAATTCTCTCTTTACCAACCATGTTTCACTCTCTATCCCCTCCCGGCGATGCCGGGAGGAAAGAACCTGCGGCGAGTTGCGAGCCGCGCGTTTGTTTCTTCACTACTGCACGATTTCCGCAATCGTTCCGGCGCCTACCGTATGCCCGCCTTCGCGAATCGCAAATCGTAATCCCTTTTCCATGGCGACCGGCGTGATCAGCTCAATCACCAGGCTCACGTTGTCTCCCGGCATCACCATCTCAGTCGCTTCCGGTAACTCCGCCACGCCCGTCACGTCCGTCGTCCGCAGATAAAACTGCGGCCGGTAGCCTTTGAAGAACGGCGTATGCCGCCCGCCTTCTTCTTTCGTCAGAATGTAAACTTCCGCCTTGAACTTGGTGTGCGGCGTAATCGATCCGCCTTTCGCCAGCACCATGCCGCGCTCCACATCGTCTTTGCCGATGCCGCGCAACAGCAGTCCGGCGTTGTCGCCCGCCAGTCCTTCGTCCAACTGCTTTTTGAACATTTCGACGCCGGTGACCACGGTCTTGCGGGTGTCGCGGAAGCCCACAATCTCCACTTCCTCGCCCACTTTCACCTTGCCGCGTTCGATTCTGCCCGTCACCACCGTCCCACGGCCCGAGATCGAGAAAATATCTTCAATCGGCATCAGGAACGGCTTGTCCAACTCGCGCGCCGGCTGCGGTATGCTCTTGTCCACCGCCTCCATCAACTCGTCAATCTGCTTCTCCCACTTCGCTTCCCCGTTCAACGCTCCCAGTGCCGACAACCGCACCACCGGAACTTTGTCCCCAGGGAATTGATAGGTCTTCAACAACTCTCGCACTTCGAGTTCCACCAGATCCAGCAACTCGGGATCGTCCACCGCATCGCACTTGTTCAACGCCACCACGATGTAGGGCACACCCACTTGACGAGCCAGAAGCACGTGCTCTCGCGTCTGCGGCATCGGACCGTCAGTCGCGGCTACCACTAAGATTGCGCCATCCATCTGCGCCGCGCCCGTGATCATGTTCTTGATGTAATCGGCGTGGCCCGGGCAATCGACGTGCGCGTAGTGCCGGTTCGCCGTCTCGTACTCCACGTGCGCCGTGGCGATCGTGATTCCGCGAGCCTTTTCTTCCGGCGCGTTGTCAATCGAATCAAACGACCGGAACAGAATCTTCGGGTTGTGCTTGGACAACACCTTGGTGATGGCCGCCGTCAACGTGGTCTTGCCATGGTCAATGTGACCAATCGTGCCTACGTTGCAGTGCGGCTTATTCCGTTCAAATTTTTCTTTCGCCATGTTCGCTCTTAGCTCCTA
>Ga0209169_10001971_pt1 | contig 12518 bp, 12 predicted proteins | sample HubBroMetageWRM4_FD_188346 | JGI IMG/M metagenome (GOLD analysis project Ga0209169, IMG submission 188346) | Warmed soil microbial communities from the Hubbard Brook experimental Forest, New Hampshire - Hubbard Brook CCASE Soil Metagenome WRM 4... | ecosystem: Environmental > Terrestrial > Soil...
AAGCCGCGGTAGTCGAAAAATTTGGCGAGCCGTTAGTCCTGCAGGAAGTTCCCATCCCAACGCCGGGCCCGGGCCAGGTGCTGATAGAAGTGTTTGCGTCCGGAGTGTGTCACACGGATTTGCACGCCGCAGACGGCGATTGGCCCATCAAGCCCACGCCACCCTTTATCCCCGGCCACGAAGGAGCAGGCATCGTCGTGGCCCTCGGCCCCGGCGTCACGCACTTGAAGGAAGGCGACCGAGTCGGAACCGCATGGCTGTTCAGTGCCTGCGGCCATTGTGATTACTGCCTGGCCGGATGGGAGACCCTCTGCCCCGAGCAGCAGAACTCCGGATACTCGGTGAACGGAAGTTTTGCGGAGTACGCATTGGGCCAAGCAGATTATTTGGGACGGCTTCCCAAGAATGTTTCGTTCGTGGATGCCGCGCCCATCCTTTGCGCGGGCGTCACCACCTACAAAGGTTTGAAAATGACTGAGGCGCGGCCCGGTGAGTGGGTGGTGATCACGGGAATAGGAGGCTTGGGCCACGTAGCCATCCAGTACGCCAAGGCCATGGGATTGCACGTCGCGGCGGTGGACCTCGGTCCGGAAAAAATGGCTCTCGCGCGTAAGCTTGGAGCCGAAATCATGATTGATGCGAAAACACAGGACCCTCCGAAGGAAATCCAGAAACAAATCGGCGGGGCGCATGGAGTGCTGGTAACCGCCGTTTCACCGATCGCGTTCAAGCAAGCTGTTGGCATGCTTCGTCGTGGTGGCACTTGCGTGCTAAATGGTCTGCCGCCAGGTGAATTTCCAGTTTCGATTTTCGACGTAGTCCTGAATGGTTATACGATTCGGGGTTCCATTGTTGGCACCCGCCTGGACCTCGAAGAGTCGCTCGCGTTTGCCGGAGACGGCAAAGTGACAGCTACCATCGAGACCTTGCCGCTTGAATCCATAAATGATGTGTTCAGCCGCCTCAAGAAGGGACAAGTGAATGGGCGGGTCGTACTCAGCCTTAAGGAGGAAGCGCGCGGCAATGTAGTAATCGCACGGCTCGCGAGCTAATCCGGACTACACCGCGCGTCAAAGTGAACGATCAGATGGAACTCCGGGAATACTGGTTAACGTTCACAGCCGAAGTCTCTGATTCGAGCTCGAAGCGCCGCATTCGGAAGCGACACGTCCCCGCTGGCGAAGTAGATTGCTCAAATTTTCCCATGGAGGCATCTGATGTTCCGTCGGCCTATTCGCAACACTCTCTTCTTTTGTGCGCTGCTATTTTCACTAGCAAGCTTTCCGGCCACTGCGCGGGCCCAGGACAAGAAAGCTGCGCACCTACCGGGATCCAATCCGGTTTCCGGCCTGCAACTCTACAAGCGCTATTGCGCGGTTTGTCATGGCAATGACTTAAAGGGCAACGGCCCAATTTCGCCTGAGTTCAAGAATCCGCCGTCCGATCTCACCACACTCGCGCAACGTCACGACGGGAAATTCCCTGACGAGTACGTTCAGGAAGTGCTTCGAAACGGCGTGAAAAAACCAGCGCACGGCGATACAGAGATGCCGATATGGGGACCTCTCTTCGCCTCAATCACCGGAACGGATTCTGAGCTGGTCAGCATCCGCATTATAAATCTGACGAACTACATCAAGTCCATGCAGGCAAAATAGCACTCGGGATGCTCGGTAGTGTGATACGACCAGCGAGCGCACCGTGTCCTCCGTAACAATGCCTCCGGCATCGCGGATGATGTGCGCGTCTCCCGTGCTCAGCCCCAGAGTGCGGATTGAAAGCCGGGTATCCATACAGTGGCGCGAGTACGATGAGGAGCGAGGGCACTAAAGTATTGAAAAGATTGGTCGGGGCGTCCGGATTTGAACCGGAGACCTCCCGCGCCCAAGGCAGTCGCAAAAAATCTATCTTGTTGGTCCGTCTAGCTTTGTTCTACGTCATAGTACACGGTTTTGGACCTAATTTGGCAGTCGTTGGACCCAAGTTGGACCCAAGTTTTTCTTTGCGATCAGGCAGACGGTAGGCAGGCGCAGCCTATATTCGGCGTCCTCAAGACGGACAATCGCCAACTGTGCCGTCCCGGCGCTCCTAGCGAGCTCGGGCGCGAGTACCTGAGAATCATCTACGGCCCCGAATATTTGCTGCCCGAAAACTTGGAGCGTCTCCGCAGTTGCGGCGTGTCGCGTTCACGAATGCGTCTTTGGCGTGCTCGCCCTTGAAAGCGACCCGGTGGACCCCGTTTGTAGCAGACAGAGCTGGTCGGGCTCAGATACCTTGTGAGGCTCAGATACGTTTTCAAATCGGACATTCCTCGAATAAAATCGAGCCTTGATTTCGATGCCGATCAATGGTCACACGCCGGGTCAAGAAAACCTGCAAGATCGATTAAGGTCTGCTGAAGAAGAGTGCGGACGGCTTCGAGAAGAAAACGCACGTCTCCGCGCGACGCTTGGCATCCCTGAGGTAGTCGGGGACAGAACCGATTTGCACTCTCGCCCGAGTGCCGAGAATTCGGCCAAAGCTAGCAATCTTTCAACTCCGGAAGAGAAGATCACATTGTTTCGGAGCCTCTTTCGTGGGCGCGAAGACATTTATGCCGTCCGATGGGAAGGGAGGGGAGGAAAGTCGGGCTATTCGCCAGCCGGGGTCATGGACTGGCGTGCCATTCACTCAGTAAGACCAGAAGAGCGCAAACGGATTGCACGCAAGACGCGTATGCTCCTGCCCCTAACGAATGACACAATTCGAAAGCATCTCACCGGAAAACAGACGATAGGAATTTATCCACTTCTGCCAGACGAGATGTGCTGGCTTCTCGCAGTCGATTTCGATAAGAAATCATGGATAGCCGATGCGGCTGGGTTTCTTGAGACATGCCGACGTTTCCATGTGCCAGCAGTTGTCGAGAGATCTCGATCAGGAAACGGGGCGCACATCTGGGTGTTTTTTGATCGCCCTGTACTCGCTGCCGATGCCAGAAGGCTCGGATGTTCCCTGCTGACACGGACCATGGAAAAGAGACATGAAATTGGCCTCGATTCATACGACCGCCTGTTTCCAAGTCAGGACACGATGCCCAAGGGCGGCTTCGGGAATTTAATTGCCTTGCCATTGCAGAAAGGTCCCAGAGAACAAGGCAACAGCGTGTTCTTGAATGAGCTCTTCGAACCGCATGCCAATCAGTGGAAATTCTTGGAGTCAGTTCAGAAAGTTAACACTGACGAGCTCGCAGGGTTGATCCATGAAGTCACACCTGAGGGCAACACGCTCGGGGTACACCTTAGCTTGCCTGAAGGAGATGGCGGCGAGTCGCCGTGGCTGTGGAGCCCCTCGCGGAGCAGGAAAGAAAAAAGAATCACGGACCCGTTGCCGCCGACCGTTCGTTTGATCACAAGCAATCTAGTTTATGTCGAAAAGAAGGGTCTCCCGTCCTCGATGCAAGATCGTCTGATTCGTATCGCTGCTTTTCAGAATCCTGAATTCTACAAGGCTCAGAGGATGCGGCTGTCGACTTATGGCAAACCACGTGTCATATCCTGTAGCGAGAGCTTCCCTGAACACATCGGTCTTCCGAGAGGATGCCTAGAAGAGGTGGTCAGCTTGTTCAAGGGGCACGGAGTCAGGGTCGAGATTCAAGATGAACGAACCACAGGACAAAACATTAATGTTTCTTTTCGTGCTGAACTGCGAGCTGAACAACACGAAGCGGTCAGACAATTGCTTGCTTACGACGAAGGCATACTTTGCGCTCCAACCGCCTTCGGAAAAACGGTAGTTGGAGCATGCCTTATTGCACGTAGAGGCGTCAGCACGTTGATCCTTGTCCACCGGCGTCAATTGATGGATCAATGGCGCGAGCGACTGGCGGCCTTTTTAGCATTGCCAATCGGCGACATCGGGCAGTTTGGGGGAGGGAAAAGCAAGAGGACGGGCATGATCGATGTCGCTGTAATCCAAAGCTTACAGCGCCATGGTGTAGTTCATGATTTTGTGGCCGAGTATGGACATGTCGTTGTCGACGAGTGCCACCATCTCTCGGCTTTCACTTTCGAGCGTGTGCTTCGCCAAGTCAAAGCTAAGTACGTCTTGGGCTTGACGGCTACACCGAACCGGAAGGACGGGCACCATCCCATCATTTACATGCAGTGCGGTTCCATACGCTTTTATCTCAGCCCCAAGAAAGCTGCCCAGTCTTCGCCGCTCCGACACACGGTAATACCGCGGTTTACCGACTTTGCTTGGGAACGTTCAGAGCATGAGACCATGATCCACGATATTTACAGCGCGCTTGTCATCGACCAGCAGAGAAACGATCTGATCGTCAAGGACATGCAGCAAGTTTTGTCTGATGGGCGATCGCCGCTTGTTTTGACGAGCCGGAAAGAGCATCTGGATTACCTTGCTGGACGCCTCCACGGGATATGCCAGCACATCTTTGTCCTGAAGGGCGGTATGGGGGCAAGGCAAATGAAGCAAGTCGCCGAGTCTCTCGCACTCGTCTCCCCAGATGAACCACGAATAATTCTGGCGACAGGGAGCTATCTCGGCGAAGGTTTCGACGATGCCCGTCTTGACACGTTGTTTCTTGCGATGCCGATCTCATGGAAAGGAACACTCCAGCAGTACGTAGGCCGACTGCATCGTCTTCACGAGAATAAGAAGGAAGTGCTCGTATACGACTACTCTGATTTGCTGGTGTCGATGCTCGCTCGGATGTACAAGAAGAGGTTAGCTGGCTACACAGCACTTGGGTACACTGTCGCGGAAGGTCCGAGGACTTGATTCCGACCGGGATATCAGGACCCGTAATGCGCTCATTTGTCTAATAAATACCTTCCACTAGCTAACAAAACGAAAAGGCTATATAGTTTCGTTAGAGGATTTCTAACGAAATGATGGTTTTGTGATGGCGACGCCAACCAAACCCAACAGCCGCCTCGGGACCTACATCCTCAAGACCTTCAAGGACGAGTCCTTCCGGGCCTATGTGCCGCCTCCGTTGCCGCCGGTCCCGCCGCTGGCCCTCCAGCGGCTTTTGCCCCTGCTTGAGCAGGCAAATCAGGCGCTCGGACGCTTGGACGGGCTTGCGTCCATCCTGCCCGACCCCTCGCTCTTCATTTACCTTTACGTTCGGAAGGAAGCCGTACTCTCTTCACAGATCGAGGGCACTCAGTCGTCGTTTTCTGACCTGATGCTATTCGAAAGTGCCGAAGCTCCCAGCGTCCCGCTGGAGGATGTTCAGGAAGTCTCAAATTACGTGGCAGCGATGAATCATGGTCTTCGCCGACTGCGAGAAGATTTCCCGCTGTCTCTCCGTCTGATAAGGGAAATTCATAAGATTCTGTTGTCCAAAGGGCGCGGCAGCCAGAAACGTCCTGGCGAATTCCGTGAGACCCAAAACTGGATCGGTGGCACGCGGCCCGGCAACGCCGCATTTGTCCCGCCCTCACCTGAGAAGGTCACAGAGTGCATGGGTGCGCTAGAAAAGTTCCTTCATCGCGAGCACGAAGATCTGCCGATTCTGGTAAAGACGGCCTTGGTGCACGTTCAATTCGAGACCGTTCACCCATTTTTGGATGGGAATGGAAGACTGGGCCGATTGCTGATTACCTTCTTGCTGTGCGTAGCTGGAGCTATCCATGAGCCCATTCTTTACCTCAGTCTTTATTTTAAAATGAACCGGCAGAAATATTATGAATTGCTTGACCGCGTTCGCACACACGGAGATTGGGAGACTTGGCTTGAATTCTTTTTAACTGGGGTGAAGGAGACCGCTCAACAAGCAGCCGATACATCTAGGGAGATCCTGACGCTCATCGAAAAAGACCGCCGGGCAATTGAGGAGCTTGGCCGCCCTGCTGGGTCGGTTCTGCGTGTTCACCTACACCTTCAACGCAAGCCGATCATCACAATTCCCGCAACAGCCGAACAACTCTCCCTCTCTGCGCCTACTGTGGCGAAGGCTTTGCAGCACATGGTGAAGCTCGGCATTGTTCGCGAGACGACCGGCAAACAGCGCCATCGCCTCTTCACGTATCACCGCTACCTGGAAATTCTAAACCGGGGCACCGAACTGCCAAAGCGGGCTAATTGGCGGTAGCTAACCACGACAGAATTGAAGCTTGGGGTCGCATGAACTGTCGTGGGGAAGGGCAAGAGTCATGACTGATTCTAGCGGTCCGGACGAGAAGAAACCTTGGATGAGTGGTGGTCCGTCGATGTATCGGGAACCAGCCGAGAGATTGCCGATGGACGTATTTTCCTACACAAGAGAGGCTGGGCATTGCCTCCAAGAGAGGCGGTTTCTCGCCTGCGTCGCGATGGCTTCCACCGCAGTCGAACTCATTCTAAATCGCGACCGACGCCTTAGAGTACTGCCTAATTTCGGGGCATCAGATGGCTGGGCGTACCTGAACAACAGAACTCTCCGGATTGCGCGAGAAAACGGTCTGCCAACAAATGCGCTGCTCTCCCCAGGTGACGACCTCGATTGCAACAAATCGATTGCGTTCGTACAGTTCCGAAACAAAGTGGCCCACGGAGAGATATCGAACCTAGTGAGCGATCTCAGTGATTACGACCGGAGTGCTGAACAGATGGCGGTTGACCAGGAGAGCAAAATGCGGAGTTTCGTCAGTGAATGGTTCAATACTGCTCCAGACGTTCAGGAGGGACATATACGCCGGAATCGCTGGCCTGATACGGTTTAACTCGTTTCAAGATAACTTAGCCTCGCAATTAGAGACTTTGTTATGTTTCTTGGGCCACGGTGGGCTTAGAGGTTGCCAATTGGGGCTATCGCATGCCAGGAGACGGAAAGGACACGCAACCGAGCTGCCCGGCATCTCGTGTACCATCGCCGCGGCACGGATCAGCAGGGGCGTGCCGACGAAGACAAGCTGGGCGTTATGACACTCGAGATCACTCTTGCCGATATTACAGAACGATTGCGCCAGGGGCGATTTGCCAATGAGCAGTCGATCTCCCAAGGCATCGTTCTGCGCCTGCTTCAAGAGTTGGGATGGGATACGTGGGATACCTCCATTGTCTGGCCGGAATACCAAACCGGCGAAGGTCGCGTCGATTTCGCGTTGTGCCATCCGCCCTCCAAACCCGCAGTTTTCATCGAGGTAAAGCAACCCGGTAAAGCCGAGGACGCTGTTCGTCAGGCCCTAGAATACGCTTTCCACACGGGTGTTCCATTTGTTGTATTGACGGATGGCAAGACCTGGAGCTTTTATCTACCGGCCGAGCAAGGCAGCTATGAAGACCGGCGCGTCTACAAGCTCGACCTTTTCGAGCGCCCGCTTGCCGAGGCGACTGAAACGCTGAGCCGTTATTTAGCTCGCGTGCGAATAGAATCAGGGGAAGCATTGGAGACGGCTCGCAAGGAATACCGCAGCCGACATCGCCTTTCTCAAGCTCGGGCGACGATCCCTGAAGCGTGGCGTGAATTAGTCGAGAAGGGGAATGAGGATCTTGTCGAGCTTCTCGCCAGTACTGTTGAACTCAAGGCTGGCGTCCGCCCGGACAACAACGATGTAGCGGAATTCCTTGCCGCATTGGGCAAACCGGTGATCATTCAGGATGCGCGTAGCGGCATGTCTGAAAAGACAAGCCTAGGGGCTCAGGGTTACGCTCGACAAGGCACAGCTGACGAAACAACCCGAAGCGGTAAGCTCCTGCTGCGAGGTAAGGCGTACCCGTATACCAGTGCCAAGGACGCAATGGTGATCGTCTTACGCGAACTCGCCAGGGACGACCCCTCATTCTTAGAACGCTGTTCTCGCCATCCTGACGCGCAAGGCCGCAAACGTCGTTACATCGCCCGAACGCCGGAAGAACTCTATCCGGACCGCGAGGACCTCCGCGATTTGCGCGAATCATTGCCGGGTGGATGGTTGGTGGCGACAAATCTCAACAATGTGCTGAAGAAAGCCATCATCAAACTCGCTACTGAAGTCGCAGGACTGACATTCGGCAAGGACGTGGTTGTGGAGTTTTAACCGACGATCGTCGGCCAAAAATCCGTGTGCTCGTCACGCATTTCAGACAGTCGAGAGGGAGACACTGGGTTATACGCAGTATCCACCTCGACAAACCTGCCTCGCGTCCACTCAATCCTGAGCGCTAAGGTTCGAATCCGCAAGGACATGTGAAAGGCCGCACACGAGATTTGAGCGGCAATGATGCCTCTGCGCTTCGCCTGCAAAAGGGTTTGCAAATCAAAGAAAAGTAAATTTTCTCGCTGACATTTCCCGTTTTTTTTGCCTCTCTATAGATAGGGGACACTTTCGCCGGTTTCTTTGAATTTTCCCGGTGAGGTTTGGCGGATTTCCCCCCTCTATACAGTAGGGAGCATTGTCGATGTGTGGTTTGGCAGATACGGCTGGGACACTTGATGTCGGGACTTGCCGGGTTTTCTTTCGCTTTGAAATTATGTGCCAAGAGCAGCCGCTGGAAATGAAGCTTGAACTTATTCCCAATTTATCCCATTCAGAAATACATGTATTTCGCGGCTCATTTTGCGGCATGACGTTCGGGCACATTTTCTCTCTGCCATTTCTGTGCACTTCTTCTGTGGCCCCGTTTCGTGGCCCCAATTTCGGCAGAAGAAGTGGAGCGTGTTTTGCGACCTCGCGGCAGGCAAGCGAAATCATCGCACCAGAAGCTTCCCACTCTCACGCGGTTTTTCTACGCATCCGCCCGAATACTTCTTCCGAGGGTGAACGGTGCATGAAAGACACAGTTCACCCCATCGTTCACTTTTCGGTTCACCTGAGGATTTCTAGAAGTGTCCGACGCAGAAGGGATTGCGCATGGCGAGAACGATCAATTGCGCGCGGACAAAACACCGGATTGGGCTGGAGCGACCCCACTTTTGTGCACGTTTCCGTGCCCAAAGTAATTCGTGGGGTCGCTCCAGCCCAACTGCGCGGTGACCGCGCAGAGTGTTTTGTCCGCGCAGCATTCCGTAGCAGGGGGCCACCGTGATGAACAACGGAGATGAAAACCACACTGAGCTTTTGACCGTGCATGAGATCGCCAGGCTTCTGAAGGTGCCGGTTTCTTGGGTCTACGGGCACACCAGAAAGCGCTCGATAGATAGTCTGCCGGGATATCGCCTTGGGAAGTATTGGCGTTTTCGTGCAGACGAAGTAATGGCTTGGGTGCAGCGTCATGCTAGAGATCGCGAAGCAGCTTGACATGCAAACTACACTCAGAAGTGACGCGGAACAAGCTGGGCGGGCCATCGAGATCCCAAGGAAGGGAGAAATGATGGCTCGAAGAGGTTTCCAGCAAGGATCGCTTTTCCAGCGCGGCACTCGGAGGAAGCTTTGGGTGGCACGCTGGTGGGAGGACGTAATTCAAGCAGACGGCACGCTCGGCAGACTGAGGCGATCCAAAGTGATCGGGACCGTCGCCGAATTTCCGACGCGCCGCCTGGCAATGCAGGTTCTGTCTCAAAGGTTAGGGTCCATCAATAGCGGAAAGGCACGACCGCAATCCGTCCGTACCTTCGGCGATTTCGTCAAGGATGATTGGACGCCTGTGGTTTTGCCAACACTCAAATACGCAACCCAGAAGCACTATCGGTATATGCTCGACGTGCATCTCAATCCAGCTTTCGGCCAGAGACAGCTTCGGGAGCTTACGCGAGAGGAGCTGCAAGGCTTCCTCAGCCGAAAACTCAGCAATGGGTTGTCGTGGGAAACCGTTCACCACTTCAAGTGTGGTCTGAGCAAGATTCTCGGAGCAGCAGAGGAATGGGGCTATATTACCGAGAACGTAGCTCAGAAAACGAAACTCCCACGGCGGCAGCATGGAGCGGAGCGCGTTGTCCTCACTCCGGTCCAGGTGCGAGACATAGCCGCGGCACTGCATGAACCCGCACGCTCGGTCACGTTGTTGCTGGTGCTGACGGGATTGCGTGTAGGGGAGTTGCTTGCGCTTCGCTGGGGGAGTATTGATTTGAAAGCTCGTTTGCTCCGCGTAGTCGAGACGGTGTATGACGGGCACTTCGATCAACCCAAAACGAAACGTAGTGCGCGAACCATCCCGATTGGGACAGAGACGGCAGAACTTCTCGCCGGTATTTGTCCCGCTGCCGTTGATGCAAAGGCCCTAGTATTTGCCACACGCGAGGGATTGCCGCTAGATCGATGGAATCTTTTGCGCAAGCACCTGAAGCCTGCCGCGAAGAAGCTAGGGTTTCCCGGTGTCACGTGGCATCTTCTGAGACATAGCCACGCAACGATGCTCGATTCCGTGGGCACGCCGATAGGGACAATGCAGTCCCTGTTGGGGCATTCAACACCGGACATCACGCGCGAGATTTATTTGCACGCGATCCCGGAAGAGCAGCGTCGTGCAGTGGAAAGCGTCGAGCGGCTTGTATTTGGACCCAAATGGACCCAAGTTCAGGCTCCGACGCAGACCACCTCAGGCAGAGTAAATTGAAAACAAAGAAGTAATTGGTCGGGGCGTCCGGATTTGAACCGGAGGCCTCCTGCGCCCAAGGCAGGCGCGCTACCAGGCTGCGCTACGCCCCGACACTATGCACGTTGAAGATTCTACTGTACTTTTCGGCTTTCTTCCCAGCGATCTACAGAGCGTGGAGTGAACCCCTAAATTGAGACAGACTGTGCACGAACTGTGCACGAACTGTGCACGAATCCAACGTTCTCATTCCATGCGGGTTACTTTTGAGCGAAAAGCAGATTCCCCGATTTGTTGGAAACGTTAGTAGTTAGGAGTAACGGATCGAGTGGTTGGAGTCGACTTGCGTGCGCCCAAGGCAGGCGCGCTACCAGGCTGCGCTACGCCCCGACAGAATGCACATTGATAATTCTACTGTAGTTTTCGGATTTCTCCCCAGCGAGCTAGACAGCGGCGCGTGCGGGTTGAGGGCGGGCCGGCCGCCCTTGCTGGAAAATCGAAAACAATCACGCAAAGTCTGCGTGGGATTGATGCAATGCACTCAAAGTTCAGGAGCGAATCGTTCCTCGAAACGAGGTGCGCTGGGCGGCGGCTGGATGCATTTCCGTAAACCAGTTGCGAGCTTTTGGCGTGCGCGAGAGATTCTGGATTTGAATGTGCTCTTTTGAACGCCCAGCACTTCCATTGATTCTGTCTGCGACAGGCCGTCGAAGCCACACAGCTGAATTGACGCGCGCAGCCCGGGCGAAAGTTGCCGAACTTGTGCCTCGAGCAGTCCAAAGAATTCCGCGCTTTTATAGGTTTCCTCGGGGTTGGGCCTCTTGTCAATCATGCGGTGCGCCAATCGTTCCGGCTGATTCGTCAAAATATCGTCCAACGAAGCTTCTGGCCGACTACCCTTTCGGCGGCGAAGCATCAGAGCCGAATTGATGACAATGCGCGTAAGCCAGGTGGAAAGCGAAGACCTTCCTTGAAACGATCGCAGGTTCGCATAGGCCCTACAAAGGCCGTCTTGTACCGCATCCTCTGCGTCCTCTTTGTTGTGCAGGATAGCGAATGCGGACCTTTGGAGCTTTGCGGTGTAGCGGGAAAAAATGAGCTGCTGGGCAGAAGAATTTCCTGCGATCGCTCGCTGGATGAGTGTCCATTCCTCAGACACTGGCTGGGGCGCGACTGCCTTTTCAAGGCGCGGCGAAGCTGAGATGCGCGCAGAGTTCCTGCGCGTTTTTCGCTTGCGCACGTTTACGCGGAGAGGCTGCGGCCCCGGCTTAGCCCGATGATTGGATAAATAAGTTTGAAGCGCACTCATAAAAACCCCCTTGAGATGACTTACACGGCTACCCGTTGCAGCACGCGTTGCATATCCATTCCGGTCGCTACAAATCGCGCACCTTGATTTGCCATGATGCGAAGCATTCGCTCGCCGATCTTGTCCACAAACGTCACTTCGTTGAGGTCGACAATGCACCTTCGGCCCTGATGCGTCTGCCGCGCCATTCTCCAGTCTTCTCTCAGCTGGTTGATCCACGGCCACTTTAAAGGACCTTGCAGCACCCATTTTTCTTCCGTGGGATTTTCCGTAATCGTGAACTTGAAGATTTTGGCCTTCTTAGTGCCCAGCATTTTCCTGACGACCTCTCTGCCTGCAGAATGCAATCCGCGGGCCCTTTGCACGGAGGGCTGAAACCTCACAAGTGATTGAAAGAAAAGTGCTATCCGGCGGTTCGCAGGCTGTGCGAATCCGCCGGAAGGCTTTGGTGACGGTGGCAGGCTGACGGTTGTTAGCCGACCAACACGCACAGCGGCATCCGCATCATGACCAGGGGCGCACGATGCCAAGCTTCTTCATGCGAAAGTAGAGCGTGGAGCGGTTCAGCCCCAAGCGCCTTGCGGCACCCCGTGGTCCGGAGAGAACCCAGCGGGTTTCTTTCAGTATTGTTCGGATATGTTCGCGTTCTACGTCTGCCATGGTTTCCAGTTTTTCGCTGGCGTGCCCGGGCGCGATACGGGACTGAAGATCTCTGTAAGGCACGCGCAAGACTGAACCGCGGCACAGAATCACGGCGCGCTCGATTACA
>Ga0209169_10001973_pt1 | contig 12507 bp, 9 predicted proteins | sample HubBroMetageWRM4_FD_188346 | JGI IMG/M metagenome (GOLD analysis project Ga0209169, IMG submission 188346) | Warmed soil microbial communities from the Hubbard Brook experimental Forest, New Hampshire - Hubbard Brook CCASE Soil Metagenome WRM 4... | ecosystem: Environmental > Terrestrial > Soil...
TCGCCGCATTCTCCGCAGGCAGTCCGAACGAATCCCAGCCCATGGGGTGCAGCACGTTGTAGCCGTTCATCCACATGTAGCGGGCCAGCGCATCGCCAATCGAATAGTTACGCACGTGGCCCATGTGCAACACGCCCGAAGGGTATGGAAGCATTTCGAGCGCATAGTATTTGGGCTTGGTGGAATCGTGCTCGGCGGCGTAGATAGAACCATCCTGCGGCCAGCGCGCGTACCACTTGCTTTCGATGCGCTGGGCATCGTAGCGATCGTCGGACGGAACGGGCTCGCGAGCCACGGTCGTGTTTTCTTCCTGCGGCATAGGAAAGAAAGCGGTGTTGGCTAAACCATAGATTTTACAACGAAGGCAGGCTTGGCGCGGATACTCTCATCCCCGGGTCGGTCCGCGATGCTCGGCGATAAACATCCTTCCGGTGAGTGACTGTAGCACTAACACCGTGATCTTTTCGTCCTGGATCTCGCAGATCAAGCGGTAATCACCGACGCGATATCGCCACAGCCCACGTCTCTCGCCCTGGAGAGGTTTTCCCCATTTACGCGGATTGTCCGCTCCTGCGAGTCGCCCCCGCAGAAAGCGAATCACGGCCTGTTGAGCCTGGCGGTCGAGTTTTGTGATCTGCTTTTCGGCGGTACGGGAGATTTCAATCGTCCAAGCCAAGACGCCGCTCCAACTCGTCAAGCGTGATGGTAGGTTCGCGGCGCTCCAGCGCAGCGATGCCTTTCAAGTAGTCTTCGCGATCTTCTAAGAACTGGCGGATTGCCTCGCGAGCGTAGTAACTCTTGCTGCGGCCAGTCTCCTTGGCAAGAGACTCCAGCTTTTCCTCCAGTTCGGGTTCAAGTCGAATACCGAGCATTTGTTTAACATGTTTAACATACCAGAATTAGCTTCTTAGTGCAAACCCAGAACGTCTTATCCTCCAACCAGCCTCTTCAACGCTGCCACATTTCTACGGTCATCGCCCGGTTGATCGATCGGTGTCTCAGCGATAAACGCCGCATGGGCCAGGCGTGGATGATTCAGCAATCGCCGAAATGGCTCCAGCCCAATGCTTCCTTTTCCAATTTGTTGATGGCGGTCCAACTTTGATCCCCGTTCTGCCTTGGCGTCGTTGCAATGCCACACTCGAACATTTTCCAAGCCGATGGTTTCATGCAGCTGTCCCAGAGTATCCGACATGCCAGCTTCGCTGACGATGTCGTATCCGGCGACGTGGGTGTGACAGGTATCAATGCAGGCGGCGACCGGCACCAACTCCCGAAGATGGTCGAGAATCTCGGCAACCTGTTCAAAGCTCCCGCCCAGTGAATATTCTGCCCCCGCGGTATTTTCGATCAGGATTGTGAGCTTGCCCTCCAGGTTAAGCCCTCGCGTCGCAGCGGCAATGGCAGCCGCAGTCTGCATCAATCCCGCCTCACGATCGGCTCCTCGAAATGACCCTGGGTGCAGCACCAAATATTCAGCGCAAAGTTCAAGCGCCCGTTCGACTTCGCCACGGAAGGCCTCGATCGACCTCTTCAAAAAAGCCGGCGTACTGCTCGCCAGGTTAACCAGATAGTTGGTGTGAATGACTAAGGGCTTCAGGTCGTATTTCTCACGCAAACGGGACATCTCTGCACATTGCGGGCGGCTCAGCGGATACGGCGCCCATTGCCGAGGACTGGAAGAGAAAATCTGAAAGGCGTTGCATCCCAGGCGATATGCACGTTCGGCTGCGTTCTGTACACCGCCGGCGCTTGAAGTATGAATGCCGATGCGGCGAGAAGTCAGGCGGGGAGGCTTTCGCGGAGGAGGTCCAGGAATATCCTGCTCGCGGGCCATCGAACGCGGCATTAGAAGAGTATAAAGGGCGAGATGGTTTCAATTCCGTCTCGCCCTCCGGTTGCGGCCAACGACAATACCTAGCGGGAAGCCATTTGCGCAAGCTCTGGCATCGGTTCCCAGGGCTCGATATGGCTCCGGCGATTCTGGCTCCAGCAACTTTCATCTGCCTGCTCGCAAACTGGATAGAGCTTTCCCCAGCCAGTGGCAAACACAATTCGCTCTTCCGGCACACCCAACTTGACCAGCGCATCCCTGGTCACCAAGGCTCGACGATCGGACAAATCGACGTTGTATACGATGTCGCCGCGTTCGTCGGCATCGCCCTCGATTGTGATCATCACGTCCGGATGGGCTTTCAGCCATTCCGCATCGGCCGCCAATGTCCTCCGCTCATCCATGCGGAGATCGGACCGATCGAAGTCGAAATAAACGTCTTTCACATCCTGCTGAAATTGTTGTTGCTCGGCACTGGGCAGGTCAGTCGGAGTGGGGACCTGGGCGTCCACGGGACGGCCTGCGTAGTCTTTGCCCTGTACCTCTCCTGGAACCGCATTCGCCGGAGTGTCCATTTGGGCAAAAGAGACTCCGCTCAAAACGACGATTGCGAGGGCCAACAGTGTGGGGCGCATTTAAAATCCTCCAATGTCTACTCCTCCATTATCAGTCGGTGGTTTGCAACGAGAATCGGGGCGATACTGTATTTCTCCCTCTTGAACCTTCTACTACTCCATTCAATTGATGATGCGCACTGGCATGTTCTACCGGCCGAACCGCGTCTATTTGCGGCAATCTGCCAATAAACGATAAACTTAGAGTTTTCGAGGCCGAACCCATGTTAGTGGTCATGCAGGCGCACGCAACTGAAGCGCAGGTGCGCGCAGTTTGCCAGAAAATCGAGTCTCTGGGCTATCGCGCCCACTCCATCCCAGGAGCGGAGCGCACCGCCATCGGCATCACCGGCAACCAGGGTGAGGTGCAAGCGGGCACGCTGGAAGAGCTTGCCGGCGTGCAGGAAGTTATTCGCGTCACCAAACCGTACAAGCTGGTCAGCCGTGATATTAAAGAAGACAACACCGTCATCCGCTTTGCCGGCAGTGACGCCACGATCGGAGGTACGGCGCTGGCGGTGATTGCAGGGCCCTGCGCAATTGAGAGTCGAGAACAAGCATTCGCGATCGCGGAGCGAGTTCATCGCGCGGGCGCGCAGTTCTTTCGCGGAGGCGCATACAAGCCCCGCACTTCTCCTTATTCATTCCAGGGACTGGGCGAAGACGGTCTGCGGATCATGGCCGAAATCCGCGACCAGTTCGACATGAGGATCGTGACCGAGGCCATCGACAACGAATCGCTGGAATTAGTGGAAGAGTACGCCGACGTCATCCAGATTGGCGCGCGCAACATGCAGAATTTTTCGCTGTTGAAACGAGCTGGACGCAGCCGCAAGCCGGTTCTGCTCAAGCGCGGTCTGGCAGCCACGCTTGAAGAATTCCTGATGGCAGCCGAGTACGTCATGAGCGAAGGTAATTACAACGTGATCTTGTGCGAGCGGGGCGTACGGACCTTTGCCGATCACACCCGCAACACACTTGACTTGAGCATTATTCCCGCAGTGCAGCGCTTGAGCCACCTGCCCATCGTGGTCGATCCCAGCCACGGCACTGGTAAACGCAATAAAGTGACGCCGCTTTCGCGGGCCTCAGTTGCGGTTGGCGCGGATGGCCTGATCGTCGAAGTCCACAATCAACCGGATAAAGCTCTTTCCGACGGCATGCAATCGCTCTATCCCGACCAGTTTGACGAGTTGATGGCGCAGGTGCGGCAGATCGCGCCCGTGGTGGGGAGGACGGTGGCGGGGATCAAGTCGGCAACGCCGGTTGAGGCGGTGATCAAGCGTTAGTTCGTAAGCCGGTCGGATTCCTTCAAAGTTCTACCCTCTGACGTGCGAAAGTTCCTGCTCATCGTCGTCCTGTTGCCGATCCTCGGCGGCCTCGGCTGGTGGTACTTTCACGAGCGCCAGCTTCCGTCTTTCGCGCAGGGTTACCGAGAGTACGCTTACGTCAGTAACGGCAAGAGCAACACGGTCAGCGTCATTGATCTTGGTACATTCGCGCTGGCCAAGACCCTCCGCGTAGGCAGCGACCCGACTGGCATCGCTGCCAACCCCAGGAAGAATGAAATCTACGTTGTAAACACGCAATCGGACAACATCAGCATCATCGATGCTGAAAAGAATGCAGTGGTCGCGGTCTTCGGCGTCCACGACCATCCCTACTTCATCGACGTTTCTGACGACGGCAAACGCGGCTACGTCGCCAACTCCGGCTCGGCGAATGTTTCGGTGATCGACCTGGAAAAGCGTGTGGTCATCAGCAACATTCGTGTCGGTGCATCGCCCGGCCTGGCGCGAGTGTCGCCCGACGGCGCAACCCTCGTGGTCAGCAACCGCACCGATAACACCGTTTCCGTGATCGACACCAAGCGACTGACCGTCCGCAGCACCATCCCTGCCTGCCAGCAACCAGAAGACATTGCCGTTCTTCCTGACAACAGTAAGGCGTTCGTGGCATGTACGGGATCGGGGCAAGTCGCTTCGCTTGATCTGAAAACCGACAAACTTCTCGCCCTGATTGACGTGGGCAAGACTCCGGTTCACATTGCGCTCAAGCCAGACGGCGGCGAACTCATGGTGAGCAACTTCGATTCAGACAGCATCTCGATCATCGAGGCCACCATGAATGAGGTCGGCGGCAGTTACTTGATTGGAACCCACCCCGCCCACGGTCTGGTCAGCGCCGACAATTCCAGGCTTTATGTCAGCAACTTCGGATCGAATACGGTGGCAATCTACGACATTGACTCAGGAAAGATCGTGGCTAATCTACCCGTGGGCAGCCATCCCGACGCTCTGGCGCTTACCCAAAGTCAGGATTATCTATTGGTAGTGAACTCCGGCTCCGGGGATGTGACGGTCATCCAGAAGCGCACCCCGAAAAAGAAGTTCGAGCCGGGAGAGTATTCGCTGCTGACCATGATTCCGGTGGGCATTCAGCCGAATAACATCGTGGTGAAGTCGTTTGTGCTGGCGAACCCTAAACCCTAAGACCCGCCGCAGATTTTCGCGGATTCACGCGGGTAAAACGGCTACTTCCCCACTCCGCAGCACTTCTTATACTTCTTCCCGGATCCGCAAGGACACAGATCATTGCGTCCGACTTTGGCCGTGCCGCGCACCACTTGCTGCACCGGTTGGCGATCTCCGGCGCCCGCCATGCGGGCCTGCTCCAACTCGCGGCGCTTGCGGCGCTGGAAAGCTTCTTCCAGTTCATCGACTGAGGTGGAAACGTTGCGCGGCGGCTGGTGGCCGTTACCATCGCCTCCAGGCGCTCCCGCAGGCTGGCCCGCAATTACCGGACGCGCAGGTGGAGCCCCTTCCGGCCGCTCCAGGATCTGCATCAGATACAGGTAGCGCACGGTATCTTCCTGCGAACGGCGCATCATGGCTTCGAACATGTCGAAGGACTCGCGCTTGTATTCGACCAGCGGATCGTGCTGGCCATAGCCGCGCAGACCGATGCCTTCCTTCAGATGGTCCATGTCGCGCAGGTGGTCTTTCCATTGCGCGTCCAGAACGCTCAGCATGATCATGCGCTCGTGGTAGCGCATGGCCTCGGGGCCAATCAGTATTTCTTTGGCGTCATAGCGGGCTTTGAGCCGGTCAAAAATGGCATCGCCCAGTTCCTGCCGGTTCAAGGTCTCCGGTTTGATTCCCTCCGCCAGAATATCCACGCCGAAGCGGGTGAAAATTGCATCCTTAAGCGCTTTGACATCCCAATCCGCCGGATGCGCTTTGACCGCGCAGAACTGGTCCATCAAGTCGCTCAGAATTCCGGCGACATAGTCCTCGAGAATGATCTCCTTCTGATCGACGCCTTCGAGCAACTGGTGACGTAAGCCGTACACCGCCTCGCGCTGCTTGTTCATCACGTCGTCATACTCAAGCAGGTGTTTGCGGGCCTCGAAATTCTGCGCTTCCACCGCTTCCTGCGTCTTTTCGATGCGTCGCGAGATCATGCGCGATTCAATCGGGACGCCCTCATCCATACCCAGGCGCTGCAGCAGGTTCGAGATCCACTCTTTGGCGAAGATGCGCATCAGGTCATCTTCGAGAGAGAGATAAAATCGCGAAGAGCCGGGATCACCCTGGCGTCCGGCACGCCCGCGAAGCTGGTTATCGATGCGTCTTGCTTCGTGCCGCTCGGTGCCGAAGATGTGCAATCCACCGGCCGCGATTACTTCGTCGTGTTCTTTGTCGGTCTGTTCCTTGTAGCGATTGAAAATCTCCGTCCACTGGTCGGTCGGGACAACGTACTCGTTGCCGGCGTAGTACCAAACCGTGCTCTTACTGTCGTCCACAACGGCTTGAACCTTGCCCTGGGCGGCGCGCAGCGGCTGCGCGATCCCCTTCTTCACGCACTCCTGCTTGGCCATGAATTCAGGATTGCCACCCAGCAGAATGTCGGTGCCGCGGCCCGCCATGTTGGTGGCGATCGTGACCATGCCTTTGCGTCCAGCCTGGGCCACAATCTCGGCCTCTTTTTCGTGTTGCTTGGCGTTCAGGACCCAGTGCTTGACGCCTTTTTTCTTCAACAAATCAGACAGCCGCTCCGACTTCTCAATCGAAGTCGTACCCACCAGCACCGGCTGGCTGGATTCGTTCAATTTCTGAATCTCATCGGCCGCGGCAAAATATTTTTCCTTCTCGGTGCGGTAAACCACATCTGGATGTTCCAACCGCAGCAGCACTCGGTTGGTGGGAATCACCATCACTTCCAGCCGGTACACCTTGTCGAATTCCGTGGCTTCCGTTTCCGCCGTACCAGTCATGCCCGCGAGTTTCTTGTACATGCGGAAATAATTCTGGAAGGTGATGGTCGCCAGTGTCTGGTTCTCGCGCTCAATCTTGACGCTTTCTTTGGCTTCCACCGCCTGATGCAATCCGTCGGACCAGCGCCGCCCCGGCATCAGACGCCCGGTAAACTCATCGACGATGATGACTTCGCCCTCTTTCACCACGTATTCCACGTCGCGGTGATAAAGCGAGTGGGCCTTCACCGCAGTCTCGACGTGGTGCTTCAGGTCCCAGTTCTCGGGATCGGCGATGTTACCGATGCCCAACAGTTCCTCAACTTTCTCCCAGCCTTCGTCGGTCACTGTGACATTGCGATGCTTTTCATCCACCACGTAGTCGCCGGTAAGCTCCTTGGGTTCGCCCGGCGCAGTGTCGATCTCCTCGCCTTTTTCCAGTTTGGAGATGATGCGATTGACCCGCGCGTACTTGTCGGTCGATTCCTCGCTGGCGCCGGAAATAATCAGTGGTGTACGGGCCTCATCAATCAGGATGGAATCCACTTCGTCCACGATGCCAAAGTTGTGCCCGCGCTGCACGCAGTCGCGCAGATCAAACTTCATATTGTCGCGTAAGTAGTCGAAGCCGAACTCGTTGTTGGTGCCGTAGGTCACGTCGGCGGCATAGGCTTCCCGGCGTTGCTGGTCGTCAAGATCATGCACGATCACTCCGACCGTCAGCCCGAGAAAGCTGTAGAGCTTGCCCATCCATTCCGAGTCGCGCTTGGCCAGGTAGTCGTTGACCGTGACCACGTGCACGCCGCGCCCGCTCAGAGCGTTCAGATAGACAGGCAGAGTTGCGACCAGGGTTTTGCCCTCGCCGGTTTTCATCTCCGAAATCTTGCCCTGATGCAACACCATGCCACCGATCAACTGCACGTCGAAGTGCCGCATGTTGAGCACTCGGCGACCAGCTTCGCGGACCACGGCGAAAGCCTCCACCAGGATTTCGTCCAGCACTTCATTGGTGGCCTTCCGGCGCTCGTCGTCCAGTTCCTTCAGGCGTTCGATATCGGCATCAGGCTCGTCAGGAATACTCACCAGGCGCTCCTGGATGCGTTGACGAAATTCCACGGTCTTGGCGCGCAGTTCATCATCACTGAGCTTCTGCATGGCCGGCTCAAGCGCGCTGATGGCCGCCACATTGGGCATCAGGCGCTTGATTTCGCGCTCATTCTTGGTGCCGAAGACCTTACCTAACAAAGCATTAATCAATCAGTTTTCCTCGCTGGGCACACTCTTCCCAGCATCTTTCAAGCCTAGCATATTAGATGCAGGCGGGGCAGGTCGGTCGCGGGAGGCTTAAGTCATAGCATTATTCCGTTTTGCTCTCGGCGAACTCGGCGTTCTCGGCGGTTAAGCAAGTTTTCCGGTATATTTCCCGCTGACCCATGTCCACCTTCTACGACCGCTTTCGCGAGTGCGCCCAGCTGTGGCCAAATAACGTCGCCCTCGAAATCCAGCGCGGGGACGGGATCGAGAGCTACACGTATGCCGAGCTTCGGCAGATGGCGGAGTCGATCGGCCGCTGGCTAACCGAACAAAAGCTTCCTCCGGGTTCACGCATTGCCATTCTTGCCGATAATCATCCCCGCTGGGTAGCGGCCTACCTGGGGGCCATCGCTAGCGGAAATACGGCGGTTCCTCTCGACACTGCTTTCCACGCCGATCAGGTTGCCAAGTTGCTAAGGGACAGCGGCAGTTCGCTGCTCTTCTGTGACAGGAAGCATCTTGCGATCGCGCGCGAGGCGGTGGACAAGACGACGATCGGGATCATCTTGCTGGACGCGAAAGTCGCGGGCGAGGGCGCCCGCGCCACGCAAACCCGCCTCGATACCATCCTCGCCGCTGGCGCAGGCAACTTTGTCCCGGTATCTTCCGCGAGAGATGCGGTCTCTTCCCTGCTCTACACTTCCGGCACCACCGCCGATCCAAAGGGAGTCATGCTCACCCACGGCAATCTCATCGGCGAGGTGGACGCGGTCTTTGGCTGGGCAGACATTGGCCCCGACGACGCTGTGCTCGGCGTGCTCCCGTTATTCCATGTACTCTCGCAAATGGCCAACCTGCTTCTGCCCCTGGTAAAGGGAGCACGAGTGGTCTATCTCGAAACCCTGAACACCACGGAACTTCTGCGCGCGCTATCGGAGCGCAAAATCACTGTGTTCGCCGTCGTGCCGCAGTTTTTCTATCTGATCCACGAGCGCATCTTCAAGCAGGTTTCCGAGCGCGGCAAGCTGGGGCAATCAGCCTTGCGTGCCCTGATGGCGGTCACCCGTTTCGGCCGCAAGTTCGGCATCAACCCCGGCAAAGTGTTCTTCAAGAGAATTCATCAGACCTTCGGCGACAAGATGCGCTACTTGGTTACCGGTGGTTCGCGCTTTGACCCTCAGATTGCACTCGATTTCTACGCGCTCGGCATCGACGTTCTCCAAGCTTACGGTCTCACCGAGACCACCGGCGCCGCGTTCGCCAATCCTCCTCACCAGATCGTCATCGGCTCGGTCGGGCCGCCACTCACCGGCGTAGAGGTGAAGATTGTCGATCCCCAACCGCAGGACGGTGTTCCTTTGCCAGTCGGCGAAATCGGGCTTCGCGGTGCGATTGTCATGAAAGGCTACTGGAACCGTCCCGACGCCACCGCCGAGGTTCTGAAGGACGGCTGGCTCTATACGGGGGACCTGGGCTACCTCGACGCCGGCAACAACCTCTTCATCACCGGACGAAAGAAAGACGTCATCATTCTTAGCAATGGCAAGAATATTTATCCCGAGGAAGTCGAGACCCACTATCTGAAGTCGCCATACATTAAAGAACTTTGCGTGATGGGACTCGAGGGGTGGCCGGGCGATCCGACGGCAGACCGATTGCACGCGGTGCTAGTTCCGAATTTCGAGGTTCTCAAGCAACGCAAGATCGCCAACGCAAAAGAAGTTATCCGCTTCGACATTGAAAACCTGTCCACACAACTACCCTCCACTAAACGCATTGGCAGCTATGAAATCTGGCAGGAAGATTTGCCCCGCACCACCACTCGCAAGCTGAAGCGTTTCGAAATCGCCAAGAAAGTGAAGGCGAATCAGGATAAAGCCGAAGCTCAAATCGACCCCGAGAAGCCACTTACCGAAGAAGACCTAGCGTGGCTGGACGAGCCCGAGGTGCAACGCGCGCTCAAGATTATCACGGAGTCGGCGCGCAACTCGCCGAGGCTGCGCCCAGACAGCAATCTGGAACTCGATCTTGGACTCGATTCCATGCAGCGAGTCGAGTTACTGGTCGCGCTGGAGCAGGAACTGGGCGGCAACGTTGAAGAATCCCGCCTGGCCGAGGTTTACACCGTGCGTGACTTGGTGGAACTGGTACGTCAGAGTGCTGCCAGCGGCGCAACCTTAACCAAGCCACGAGCCGGATGGGACACGCTGTTGCGCGAAGAAACATTCGATCGCGAAATCCTGGCCCTGGTCCGCCCTCGCCCCATCTCGGAAGCATTCTGGTTTCTGGTGGGCCGCGTGCTCCGCATCGCCGCCGACGACCGCTTTCATTTGCGCGTGACCGGACTGGAAAAGATTCCTCCGCATGGCCCGTTTATCCTGTGCTCGAATCACCAGAGCTTTATCGACCCGATCATTCTCGGCGGCCTTTTGCCCTGGTCGGTGTTTCGCGACACGTTTGCAGTAGGCACCAGCGAGATCTTCGGCAGCGGATTCATGCGCACACTGGCGCGATGGCTGCGGGTGGTGGTCGTCGACCCTGATGCCAATCTAATTCCCGCCATGCGCGCCGGCGCGTATGGCCTGAAACACGGGCGCGTGCTCATACTCTATCCCGAAGGCGAGCGCTCAATTGACGGTGCGCCGAGGAGGTTCAAGAAAGGCGCGGCCATACTCTCGATCCACATGCAGGTACCGATTGTTCCCATCGCGATTGATGGTTTCTACGATGCGTGGCCCCGCGGAAAGCCCTTCCAGAAATTCGCTCCGCTTAAGATGAAGATTGGCGACCCTATTTTTCCTCCACCGGAGGCAGAGGCCTCGGAAGCGGCTTATGAGAAGCTGATCACGCAAGTGAAAGCAAAAGTGGTCAAGATGTGGGAAGAGTTGCGCGCAACTACATGAATACTCTGCGTTAATGAAGGCTTTGGCTGATGGCTGACAGCTACTTCGCCCGCGGATGCGTCTGGTCGTATACGGCAAGCACGTGCTTCATAGAAAGCTGCGTGTAACGCTGCGTGGTCGAAAGCCGCTCGTGGCCGAGCATTTCCTGAATCGCCCGTAGGTCCGCGCCTTCTTCCAGCATGTGGGTGCCAAAAGCATGACGCAACGTATGCGGATGCACATCCGGCGGCAGCCCCTTGGCAACGGCTATCTTTTTGATGATGCGGCCGGCACTGCGCGTGGTCAATCGACCGCCCCGCTGATTGATCAGCAGCGCATCCGTATTTTTCCTTCGCTCCGTCAGCACTTGCAGACGTAAGGGCAAGTACGCTGCCAGTGCCGATTTCACTGAATCGCCAAACGGCACATAACGTTCTTTCTTGCCTTTACCACGAATCAGAATGGCTTCCGCACTCAGCCGGATATCTTCTAGATTGATGCCGATCAATTCTGAGTTGCGAATGCCGCACCCATAGAGCAATTCAAACATCAGGCGGTCGCGCTCGGGAAACGCCGCGACTTCCGGCATCGGCCCATCCAGCACCGTATTCATTTCTTCAATGGTCGGAACCCGAGGCAGTTTCTTGGGCAGCTTGGGCGTGGAAACCAGTGCCGCGGGATTCTGCTCCACGACTCCCTCCTGCGCCAGCCAGCGATACAACGACCGCACCGCGGCAAGTGACCGCGCCACCGAAGTCTTGCCCAGGCCTTTCTCGTAAAGATGAGAAAGAAATCCGCGGATGGTCACATGATCGATCTGCCGCCAGTCGCGTGCTCCAATATAGGCAGCGAAATTGTCCAGGTCGCCGGTGTACGCCTTGATCGTATGCGGCGAAGCGTTGAGCTCGCGCAGCGAACGCAAGAACTGGTCAGCGGCCTTCTCGACTATCGTGCGCTTGGTATTTGAAGTTGTCATTGTTGTTTTTCACCACAGAGGCACAGAGAAACGCAATGCTTGGTCTTCTCTGTGTCTCGGTGGTGAATAGGCTGTTCCTATCTCGCCTTCGCTCGCGGGTGATGCTTCTGATACACGCTCCTCAACCGATCCAGCGCCACATGCGTGTACACCTGCGTCGTAGAAATATCAGAGTGACCGAGGATGGTCTGGACAGTTCGCAAATCTGCCCCATTTTCCACCATGTGCGTGGCACAACTGTGGCGCAACATGTGTGGACTGGCGTGCCGCCCCATGCCAGCGGACGCCGCCTGCACCATTTGCCACACTCGCTGCCGGGTCAACTTGCGGCCGCCGCGTCCCAGGAAGAGCAACGGAGAACTCCGGCCCTTCGTTAGCACTGCCCTTGGACCTCTCATATAAGAAGCAAGCGCTTCCTGCGCTGACTTCCCAATCGGCACGATCCGTTCCTTGTCACCCTTACCGCGCACCAGCACATATCCCAAGTCCAGTTTCAGATCCTCCAGCTTCACGCCGACAATTTCCGAGACTCGCAGCGCGCCGGCATAAAAAACCTCCAGCATGGCGCGATCGCGTGCGGAAATCGCTTCGGCCAGCGGCCCCGAAACCCGCTGTGGCCCACGCAGCACGCTTGCCACTTCATCATGCGCCAGCGATTTGGGCAGAACTTTCCACTGTTTCGGTGAATCAAT
>Ga0209169_10001975_pt1 | contig 12498 bp, 13 predicted proteins | sample HubBroMetageWRM4_FD_188346 | JGI IMG/M metagenome (GOLD analysis project Ga0209169, IMG submission 188346) | Warmed soil microbial communities from the Hubbard Brook experimental Forest, New Hampshire - Hubbard Brook CCASE Soil Metagenome WRM 4... | ecosystem: Environmental > Terrestrial > Soil...
CGGCCGCGTGGATCGCGCGCAACTCCGGAACCGCTGAGCTGTGCGTGAGCGCCCGCTCCAGCAGACCTGGTTCTTCAAACCGGTAACCCAGTCGCTCTTCGAGCTGCTCTCTGGTCCCTGTCATCGCGGGAACGATTCCGGCCGGCGAACGCCCCAGCGGGCTTGCGCTTACGCCCGATGGCAAACGGCTCTATATCGTTAACAGCGCATCGAACAACGTAACCGCCGTCGATCTCTCCGGTGGAGGAAGCCTTTCAAAGCAAATCCCGGTCGGAGTCGACCCGATGGAGATCGCGATTGCGCCGAACGGCCGGATCGCCTATGTAACAAACTATGCAAACTCGACCGTTACGCCGATCGACCTCAGCACGGACGCCGCGCGCGCACCAATCGAAGTGGGCGGGGCGCCGTACGGCGTCGCGATAACCTCCGACGGTCGAACCGCGGTCGTCATCTCGCATCGCGACAACGACGCCACGCTGATCGACATCGCTAGCGGGCGCACGAGCCGCTCGATTCCATTGGGAAACGGCCCCTACACGGTCGCCGCGCCTTAAAGCGAGCGGTTTACGACGAGGGCTCTTCGAGTTGCGGTATTGCGTCGCCGTCCAGAAAAGCGCTCAGCTCGCTCGGTGAAAACTGCAGCCCAGCCCAAAACGGTCCAAACTCGCCGTAACGCGCGCTCGCCTCATCGAAGCGCATCTCGTAGATCAGTTTCTTGAAGACCAGCGGATCGTCGGCATACAGGTCGACGCCCCACTCGAAATCGTCGAAGCCGATCGATCCCGAGATGACCTGCGTGACCTGCTTGTGATAGGAGCGGCCCACGACGCCGTGCGCGCTCATCATCTTTGCGCGCGCCTCGAACCCGAGAATGTACCAGTTCTGGACCTCGCCTCGTCGCTTACTCATCGGATAGAAGCACTGGTAGCGCCGCGGCGGGATCTTCGCCCAGAGCCGCGGCGCGACGTACGGGCTCTCAGCTTGCTTGCGCATCAGCTCGTCAAAAGCGGCGATCCATTCCGGCGATTGCGGCGCAAGGCCGCGTTGGTTGAGCTCGGCGTGAATCTTTCCGGTCGCGTCGTACAACCCGAGCTCCAAAAGTGAAACGTACGACCCTTGCGGACTGAGAAATTCCCGGAGCTCGAGCTTGTCGACCAGCGTCTGCGCATATGCCAAGCCATCGAAGCTGCTCGCGTAGTGCGTCAGCATGAGATCGCCTTTGTGGCCGACGATCTGCGTCAGGCCGACGTCGCCGTCGTCATTCCCTTTAAGATGATCCACCAGGTCGGCGGCGTGCCCCGCGTATTTATCTCGCCGCTTCTCCGGCAAACCATCCCATGCGCGCCGGTCAAAACCAAAGATACGATGGAGAATCCACCAACCTTCTAGCGATTCGGGAACGTTCGGATCGCGCATCTCGTTTAACGGTTCGCTTTCGACAATGCCTTCGCGCGTTTCACCTCGGCTTCGACTTCGGCCTCCAGGCGATCCGGATGCTCGCGATATTTCGCCCAAAGCGGCGGCGTGTGCGCGATGTCGTTAAGCACGCGTGCGTACACGGCATTGACCGGGGTCGGGATGCGGAGCTCGAGCCCGGCCGCGGCGACGGCACCATTGAGCACGTCGACTTCGGTATACGGTCGGGCGCGCCGAAGATCGAGCAGCAATGATGGCGGTTTCGTTCCGCGCGCTCCCGCGATGCTCTGCGTCAAGAGCGTGCGGGAGAGCGCACTCGGTAAGCCGGCAACCCGGAAGAGCGCACGGACCGGGTAGCGCGGCAAATCGATCGGCTCGACACCGAGCGCCTGCATCACCGCGCGAACCTCGCGGATCATGCGAATCTCGAGCGTGAAAATCTTCTCGAAGTGTACGAAGCGATTCGGCAAGACGTTGAGGATCGCACAGCTCGCGTTGGCGACCACGTTGAGCGCAAGCTTGCTCCACTTGAGCGCGCGCCAGTCTTCAACGACCTTTACGGTGAGCCCGGTACCTGCAAAAGTCGCGGCTAACCAGTTGTATGCGTTGGAGCCGATTGGTGCCAGCGCCAACCCGCCTTCTTTCGCCGGCCGCGCGTTCCCGTCGCGGTCGCGGTCGATGGGCGTCGTCAACGCGGCGGCGACGACGTTCTCGGCGCCGAAGCTCGCCGCCAATCGTTCTTCATTCCCGACGCCGTTTTGGGGCGAGACGAAGACGCATTTTTCGGGATAAGCAATCGCTCTGCGCAGTGTCTCGATCGCGCTCTCCGTGTCGTACGCTTTGGTCGCGACGATCGCGACGTCGGCATCGTACGGACGCACCTCTTCATGGTTGCGCGGCGCATACGCAACCTCGACCCCGACGCCGCGAAGCAAATCGCCCACGTAGGTGCCCATCGCGCCTTTGCCGACGATGTAGACGTTCACGTGGAAACGCCCGTCGAGCCGAAGCCTCCATCGCCGCGCATCGACGGCGGGAGCTCGTCCACGACATCGAACGTTGCGCGCGTGACCGGCGCGACGATCATCTGCGCGATGCGGTCGCCGCGGCGGATGACGACCGGCTCCGTGCCCAGATTCGCAAGCACGACTTGCACCTCGCCGCGATAATCGGCATCAATCGTCCCCGGAGCGTTGAGACAAGTCACGCCGAGACGAATCGCCAGCCCGCTGCGAGGCCGGACCTGCGCCTCGTAACCGGGCGGCAAGGCGATCGAGAACCCGGTCGGCACGAGCGCGCGCGCGCCGGGCAGGAGCGTCAACTGCTCCCTGACCGCGGCGCAGAGATCCGCGCCGGCAGCATGCTCGCTCATATATCCGGGGAGCGGCAAACCCTCGCCTTGCGGCAGGCGCCGAAGAGCGACGCGCACGCTGTCCATTAACTGGCCATAGTTCACGCTATAGCTGGGCGAGTTCTTCTCGGAAGCTTTCGATATCGCGGAAAGACCGGTAGACGCTCGCAAAGCGAATGTACGCGACCGGATCGAGCGCGCGCAGCGCCTCCATCAGCTTCTCTCCCACGAGCGAGGATTGCACCTCGCTCTCGCCGCGAGCAAAAAGCTCGCGCTCGAGATCGGCGGCGACGGCTTCCATGCGAGCCTCGGAAATCGGGCGCTTCTCACAAGCCTTGCGCAATCCGGTTAGGATTTTGTCGCGGCTATACTGCTCGCGCCGTCCGTCCTTTTTGACGACGAAGAGGCGCGGTACTTCCATCCGCTCGTACGTCGTAAAACGGTGTTTGCAGCGCGGATCCAAACACTCGCGCCGCCGGCGAACCACAGTCTCATCGTCGCGAGAATCGACGACGCGCGTCTCACTCTTGCGACAGGTCGGGCAAGTCAGCGGTAAGTCACTCCCCCACGGCATATGTTGTGGGTGAGCGTATTATACGTCACTATGGGTAGGGAACGCAAAGAAGTCCCAGCGCGCCGTGCGCGCCGGGACCTCGCGCCGATCGAAATGCGAGCTTAAGAAATCCTAGGCTGAGCCAATCTTAAACATCTTGGTGCCGCAGGTGGGGCACTTGCCTTCCACTGCAGGACGACCGTTTTTCATTGTGATCTGGACTGCGTCTTTGATCTCGCGCTTAGCTTTGCATTTGACGCAATACGCTTCTGCTGCCAACTCGGGTACCTCCGCTGCGGCCAGGCTATTCCGTTGGGCGCTTGCGATTCCCCCTGCACGCGTGAAGGAAGGCAAGATGCTCGAGCCCACCTACGAGCCGCATGACCGGATCGAGCGCGCGCGGGACGGCCGCGGTTTCGAGGCCGCCGCGGCGGGGCTGTGGTGCTCCGGAGAGCTCGCCGGCCTCAGACTGCCCAGTGTCGCCGTCGTCGGAACCCGCGCGGCGACTCCCTATGGACGCCGCCTGGCCCACCGGTTTGCAGCCGAGCTGGCGCAGGCCGGCTGCTGCATCATCTCGGGGCTCGCGCTGGGGATCGATTCGGAGGCACACGAGGGAGCGTTGAGCGCCGGGGGAGCGACCGTCGCCGTTCTCGGGGGCGGTCACCGGCATCTCTTCCCGCCCCGTAATTCAAACCTCGCCGAGCGCATCGCCAGCGAAGGTGGGGCGGTCCTCTCACCCTATCCGCCCGAGGCGCAGCCCCGGCCATGGCAGTTCCTTGCCCGCAACGGGGTCGTTGCGGCGCTTGCCGACGCCGTGCTCGTGGTTGAGGCCCCGGCGCGCAGCGGAGCCCTGAACACCGCCAGCTGGGCCGCCGGCCGGATTCCCGTGCTCGCGGTTCCTGGCGACGTCGATCGGAAGCACAGCGCGGGGTGCCTGGCCCTCATTCGGGATGGAGCGACCCTGGCTCGAACTGCGCAGGACGTGCTCGAAGCGCTCGGGCTGCTGAGCCTGGCGCCGCCGCCGGCGCCATCTGTCTCCCGCGAGCCCGTGGCGGCCGCGCTGCTCGCGGCCATCGACGCGGGCGCGTGCGAATTCGACGAGATCGTGGCTGCCAGCGGGATTGCGCCCGCGGCGGTCCTCGCCGCGCTGACCCTGCTCGAACTCGACGGATCGGTCGAATCGCGCGGAGCTTCGCGGTATTCGCGAGTCTCGAGCGAAATGCAACGCCGATGAGCGTTCGCACGACTGAAGCCGCGTCGCCGGTCGACGATGCGCTGCGCGTCTTTTCCGAAAGCGCCGCGGCTGCCGCTGCCGCGATCTATTCGATTCCGCCGCCGATCGTTACGTTCGAAGCGCCGCGTCGCCTCGAGTTCGGCGACTTCGCGACCAATCTCGCGTTCTCACTCGCCAAGACGGCACGCCGTTCGCCGCAAGATATTGCGGTCGCACTCGTGACCGAGCTTACCCGCCGCGCCCCCGAGTTAGCCGATCGTTTCAGCAGCGTCGAGCCGGTCGCCGGATTCATCAATCTGCGGTTGGCGCCGGCGGTCTGGCATGCTGCGCTCGCGCGCATTCTTCGCGAGGGCGAAGGCTTTGGCGAGGCGCCCCGCAATGGGCTGCGAGTCTCGCTTGAGTTTGGCAGCGCAAATCCGACCGGGCCGCTCGTCGTCGTGCAGGGCCGCTCGATGTCGATCGGCGCAGCGCTTGCAAATGCAATGCGATTCTGCGGCTATGACGTCTTTGTCGAATGGATCATCAACGATGCGGGCGGTCAACTCGATGCGCTCGGACGATCGCTCTACGCGCGCTATCGCGAGCACTACGACAGCGGTTATCGGCTGCCCGAAGACGGCTATCCCGGCGAATATCTGATCCCCGTCGCACAACGGATCGTCGAACGCGACGGCGACCGCTGGATCGCCGCGCCGGAAGCCGAGTGGCTGCCGTATTTTTCCACTTTCGGCCGCGACGAGTTCGTCGCGCAACAGCAGCGCACCGCGCAACGCTTCGGCATCGAGTACGATCGCTGGCAGAGCGAACGCGAGCTGCACGAGACCGGCAAGGTACGCGAAGGAATCGAGCACCTGCGCGAGCTCGGTCTTACCTACGAACGGGAGGGTGCGCTCTTCTTTCGTGCGACGCAGTTCGACGACGACAAGGATCGCGTGCTTCTGCGCAGCGACGGCCGGCCGACGTATTTTTGCATGGACGTCGCCTATCATTACCAAAAGCTCAAGAGCAACGACCGGGTTGTCGATATTCTGGGTCCCGATCATCACGGGTATATCGAGCGCCTCAAAGGATTGTCGGCGGCGCTTGGTTATCCGGGTCGCCTCGAGGTCGCAATCGTTCAACAGGTCGCACTGATGCGCGGAAGCGAGCAGATCTCGATGAGCAAACGTGCCGGCGAGATCCTGCCGCTCGACGAGATTCTCGACGAAGTCGGCGTCGATGCGGCGCGCTTTTTCTTCGTTATGCTGGCGATGGAATCGCCGCTCTCCTTCGACGTAGCTCTAGCGGTCGAGCGCGAGAGCGAGAATCCCGTCTACTACGTCCAATACGGCCACGCGCGGATCGCGTCCGTCTTGCGCCGTGCGCTGGCAGAGGACGTTGCGCGCGCGCATCGGGCCACGCTCGCGCCGCTCGTTCATCCCGCAGAACTCGCACTCGCTCGCCGGTTGTCCGAGTTTCCCAACGTCGTGGCCGGCGTGGTCGAATATCTGGCGCCGCACCGGCTGGCGCGCTACGCGCGTGACGTTGCCGCGGATTTCCATCAGTTCTACACCGAGTGCAAGATTCTGACCGAGGAAACCGAGCTGCGCCTCGCACGACTCGCGCTCTCGATCGCCGCAAAAAACATACTGGCGCGCACGCTATCGCTTGTCGGGGTTAGCGCGCCCGACTCAATGTAGCCCTGGCGCTCGTGGCAGGGTTGCCGGCTGCACTCTGGCTGCTCGGGCTTTTTGCCGCAGCGCCGGCTCTTCGTACGCGCGGAACTTACGCGTTCGTCGACCGTCTGCGCGACGCGCTGATTCTGGGCGTTGGGATTCCCTTTGCGCTCGCGGTCGCCCACGCGCTTTATGCGCCGGTCTGCTGGGCGGCGCTCGTGCTCTGCATCGGCGTTGCATACCTGCGCGAGCCGCCGGTAACGAGCGCGCCGAAGAACTCCGGCGCCGTCCCGCCGTATCTCCTGATCGGCGCGCTCGTTGCCGTCGCGTGGCCGCCGCTGATGCGTCCGCTGCTCGACGGCGACTCGCTGTCCTACCACCTTCCGAATGCCGCTTCGTGGGTGCAAGCGCACTCGATCTGGACGACCGCAACGCGCTACTGGTGGTATCCGCCCGCGTCGGAGCTTTTTGCGGCCGCGCTCTATGCGACCAGCGGTCCGTTTTCGTTGCCCTGGAGCGGCTTTGCCGCGCTCGTTCTGCTCGGTTTCCGGATCGCGGCGTGGGCGCGTACGATGTGGGCGGCGCCGCCGTTGCTTGCCGACGCGCTCGCCGCCGCAACCGTAACCGCCTACCCACTCGCAATCCAAGCCGGAACGCTCCAAAACGACGTCTGGCTCGCGGCCTTCTTTCTCGAGAGCCTTTGGTCATTGCGCGCCGCGCACGGCGCCGCGACACGCACCCTAGCCGTTACCGCGCTCATCAAGCCCCAAGGCTGGATCTTCGCTGCGATTGCGCTCGCGACGAGCAAGTCACGACCCGCGCTATGGCTTTCAACCGGAGGCGTACTCGTGCTTTGGCTCGCGCGCAACGCGATCTTATGGAGCCACGCGATCGTCGCGCCCGCGAGCACGGAGTACGGCGGCTTCTTCGCATCGACGATTCTCGCTCACGGATGGCCGGCGCTCGCGATCCTCGCGCGCGTCGCCTTTATCGCATCGCCGTTTGCGTCGATCGCGCTGCTGGCAGCGCTCACCGCACCGTTCTTGGTGTGGCGGCAGCGAGGTGTCGCGTGGGCTGCCTGCGCCGCTGGATTGCTCTTCTTCGTTTTGCCCTTCGGATACGCAAGCTCCGTCGCGCAGCTCGCGACCGGCGCGTCGCTACGCTTCGCGGCCCCGGCAATCGCGGCGGGCACGGTGGTTCTGGCGTCGCTCGTCCGACGCATTGCTGCGATCGCAACCGCGCTGCTCGCCGCATCGACGCTCTTGGGCGTGGGCTACGTTCTCGCGATCTTCTGGAATGACGCGCCCACCCGCGTTGCGCCGGCAGTCGCGCTCGTTGCGGTTGCAACGGTCTGGTTGGCTCGAACGCTGCGCCAGGCGTGGCCGATCGCCGCCGCGACCATCGCGATCGCCATCGCGGCAAATTTTCTTGCGGGAAGTCATCCGGTAGACTTTTACGCCGACGCACTTCGCGTCAACGCTCGCGCGACCGGGTTCTTTTCCTGGATCGAGCGCAACCGCCCGTCAGCGCTCGGTGGAGTTGGTCTCTCGCTTGGCGCCGTCAACGTTCTTTCGCCCCAAACGCGAACCATCGAGCTTCCCGACACTGCGTCGTGTGCCGCCGCGCGAACGCACCACGTGATCCTTGCGGCAATCGCGGAGAGCGCCCGCACGGCGCAGTTCAACGCCGCGCGCCTACGTGCGGCACGCGCGTGCGGCACGAGGCGATATGACGACGGCATCGCCGTCGTCACGTCACCGGCGAGGGCGCGTTAAAGCCGGCTACTCCGTATCCGGTGGGACGCCGGATGGGGGCTGCCTGAGGAAGTATGCGGGTGGATACGGCGCGTGGATCGGTTTGAACGCCCGCGGTTGCTGCTTGAAATCGAAGCTATCGACGAGGCTGCGCGCCCGCGTATCGGTGTAACCGCGGGCAGCCGGCCCGAGCGAAGCGAGCTTAAACGTCTCCTCGATCAACCGCAGAACGCTGCCGAACTCGTATTGCGTGTGGGAAACGTATCCGGCTTTTGCGTACGGCGAAATGATGATGCAGGGTACGCGAATGCCCAGCCCGACGAAACCGAGTTGCGGGGGCGCCACGCTGTCGTACCAACCACCCCAATCGTCCCAGAGCACCACGATCGCCGTCGAGCTCCAATACTGGCTCTCGCCGATCGCGTTGACGACTCCCGCTACCCAGGATGGGCCTTTGTTACTGTTGGAGCCGGCGTGATCGGAATCGGCGGCATCCGGAATTACCCACGAGACTTGCGCGAGCTTTCCGTTTGCGGCGTCGGTTAATACGGTCGTCTGCGGTGAGATGATGTTGCGCTGCCAATCCGGGCCATAGCGGACCTTCCGGATCGCTGCGAACGGCGACCAGAGTCGTCCGCCGGCGTACTTGACCTCCGGAGCGTAGTATTTCCAGCTTATTTGGGCGTCGTCGAGCGTGTCGGCCATCGTGTTGTACTGCGTGAAGCACGGAAACGGTCCATCGCCGGTTTCGACTCGCTGCGGGTTCAACAGCAGCGTGCGCGTGCCGGCGGGCGCGTCGCAACCCCAGGGCTGACCGGTCGGCCCGTCGACCTCCGCCTCGTCGGCAGTAAGGTTCGTCGTGCTCGCGATCAGATCGATGTGCGCCGTAAACGTCGGTCCGAACATGGTCGGGAACATATGATCGGCGAGCGTATATTGCCTTGCCATCGTCCAATATGGAGCGACGACCTGATGCTGGATGTAAGCGTATGTATAGGTTCCTGCCGGCTTTCCGTTGGTGTAGAGGCTTCGGTCGAAACCATTCATGCGGCCGCCGTTCCAGTCGGCCATCGCGTTACCCCAGTTGTGCAAGACGTCGGGTCCCTTAAAGGTCATGGCTTTTAAGCGCACCTTGGTACCGTCGTGCGTATAACCGTACAAGGTCGAATCGGCGCCTTTAAAACCGGCAAAAATGTCGTTGAACGTGCGATTTTCTTGCACGATGACGACGATATGCTTGATGTACTTCCCCTCCGGGCCCGTCTGTGGCGGCCCTGGGTTCGGGGGCGTAACCGGAAGCGCGTTACCGCTCCCGCCCGAAGAGCAACCGGCTGCTGCGAGCGCCACCAGCGAAACGAGTGAAATGGCTGCGACCATACGGAGCATGGTTAGCTCTTCTCCAGTTGCGCGGCAATCCATGGCGCCGCGAAATATCGCCAAAGAATCTTGATCAGTGCGGCGGCGGGAATGCCCAAGATGAGTCCCGGGATACCGAAGAGCTCGCCGCCCGCGAAGACCGCGAACATCGCGCCGATCGGCGAAACGCCGACCGATTGCCCCACGATCTTCGGAACGAGCACGTTGTCGCTGATGCGCGCCATGCCGAACATGATGACTTGCACCCAGATGATTATCCAAAGCCCTTGCGGCGCGGACATTGGAATCGCGATGATCTGGGCGATGAGCATGCCGATGATCGGAATGGCGTACGCGACGCCGGAGATGATGCCGACGATCAGCGAAAACTTGAAGCCGATGATCGCGGTCCCGATCGCGATGACGGCGCCGGTGATCGCACTGACGATGACCTGACCTGAGATGTAATTGCTAAAGAGCTCCGTCACCTCGGCGGCCAGCTTGCGCGCCGTCGGCCTTCGTCGCGGTGGAAAGAGCGATGTGAAGCTTTCGGCGATTTGCGTGTCGTTCAGCAGGAAGAAAAACGAGAGGATGATCGCCGAAAACGCTATGAAGAAGCCGGTTGCGGTGTTGACCGCAATCGCACCCAGCGACGCGAGCGTCGCGCTGACCATCCCTGAAATCTGGACTGCGCCGATCTTCCCGAGGTTGAGGCCCGTGGTAGGGATCTTCAGCGTTGGGAAATGTCGATCGAGCGAGGCCTCTGCCGTTACCAGCCAGCTCTGCGCGGTCGTCGCGTAACTCGGTACGTTCGCCGCCAGCAGTTGCATCTGGCTGATCGTGAGCGGAACGACGATGACCAAAAAAACGGCCACGACGAGCAGCAACGCTACGAAAACGATCGAGATGGCCATGGGTTTCGGCATGCGTCGCTCCAAGCGCGCGGCAATCGGCTGAACGCCGAACGCGATAAACGCCGCGATCACGAAAATCGCGATCGTACGCGGAATGTGCCGGGCTAACCAAAACGTAAACACCACGATCGCCACCGCACCAGCAATCGCTCCGATTCGGCGCCAGAGATCGGGGGCTAAAGCGGTTTGCACAAAAGCCGCCGTTCGGTCCGGAACCCGGCTCGCCGGTAGAGCCGGCGCGCTGCCTCGTTCTCCTCGGTAACCATCAACGATATATACGGTAGCCCTCGGCGTCTTGCCTTATCCTCCGCGGCTGCCAGGAGCGCCGCGCCGACGCCGGTGCCGCGCGCGCCGGGTTCGACCGCCATGTAGGCGACGAACCCTTGCGGTGAGAGCGTCACTTCATCGGGAAGCTCGTCGAGCAGCAGCAGGAAGCCGACGCGCTCGCCGCCGCGCCGCGCGATCAAGGTTACATGGGACTGGCTATCCACGATTTCGCAGAGCCGGTCGAATGCCGTGCGAGCGTCGGTTTCGCTCGCGGGACGCAACGATGCGACGCTGGCCATCACGCAGCTACGCCCGAGCGATTTGACGAAGGCTCGATCGCCGGCCGCCTGCGCTCCACGCGACTCGGCGACCGCGACCTCGATGCTCACGCGCGGCGCGAGCCGGGGTCGGTCACGGGCACGCCGGCGCGGCACTGCGGACACTCCGCTGCATCGTACGAACGCAGCGGCAAATCGAGCAACACCTGCGTCGGCAACCCGAAATCGGTTTGGGCGCGAGCCACAATGATACCGATCCCGACGATCTCGGCACCGCGGTCAAGTACGACGCGGATCGTCTCGCGAAGCGAAAGACCGGTCGTTACGACGTCCTCGACCAAGAGCGCACGGTCCTTGGGCTCGAGCGTGAAGCCGCGACGAAGCGCCGGAATGCCGTTCTCTTTCTCGACGAAGATCGCTTTCGTGCCGAGTTGGCGGGCGACTTCGTAGGCGAGCAGGATGCCGCCGACGGCCGCGCCGACGACGACGGTCGGCTCAACTGCGCGGAATCGCTGGGCGATTTCGCGCGCAACCACTTCCAGGAGCACGGGATCTTCAAGAACCCGGAACTTCTGCACGAAGCGATCGCTGTGACGCCCCGAACTTAGACGGAAGTGCCCTTCGAGGAGAGCGCCGCGTTGCGCGAGCGCATGTCGCAGGTCAAGCTCGGTTGCACTCACGCTCGTACCGACATCTCGTCAAGGATTGCTTTGGCGGCAGCGACCGGATCGGAAGCTTCGACGATTGGACGTCCCACGACCAGATAGTCGGCGCCCGCCGCGACCGCCTGGGCCGGTGTCGTAACGCGTTTCTGATCTGCGTGCGCGCTACCGGTCGGCCGAATGCCCGGAGTGAGCGTCAGGAAATCGTCGCCGAAGAAGCGCTTGAGGTCGCGAACCTCATGCGCGCTGCAGACCACTCCCGCGCATCCAGCGTCGCGCGCGAGCGCGGCGAGCCGGATCGCGTTCTCGCCGGGACCGCCCTGTAAACCGAGCTCGTTGAGGTCCTCAGACGCGATGCTGGTCAGCAGCGTGACGGCGAACACGTGCGGGGGCTCGATGTGCAGCTCGGCCGCGCGCTCGCCGGCCGCTTCGACCGCCGCTCGCATCATTTCCAAGCCGCCCAGCGCGTGAACGTTGACCAGATGCACGCTCGGCCGCACGAGTTGTGCCATCGCCGCACCGACGGTTCGCGGAATATCGTGGAGCTTTGCATCCACGAACGTCCGCACATCGCGCGCCTCGCAATACGAGAGTATCCGCTGAGGATAGCCACAGAGCGCTTCCAAACCGATCTTGACGATGACGTCGAGCTCGTAGAGCTTATCGACGAGCGCTTCGGCGGCCTCGGCAGTCGGCACGTCGAGAGCGACGATCAGCTGAGTCACCCTTCGTCTCCTTCGTATTGGTGGGGCGTTGCAAATCCCACGTTTGCTTTTCCGACAATCGCGTCGATCCCGGCAAGGTTGCGGCTTGCGAGATACGCGTGCAGTTCGGCCACGATTCGTTCAGGAATACGTGGATCGGTGAAGTTGGCCGTTCCAATCGAAACCGCCCTAGCGCCGGCTAAGAAGAACTCGAGGGCATCGGTGAGCGTCTCGATGCCGCCCTGACCGACGATCGGAATCTTCACGGCTTGCGCAACCTCATAGACGGCGAGCACCGCGATCGGTCGTATCGCCGGTCCCGAGAGACCACCGCTGAGATTGCCCAAACGT
>Ga0209169_10001979_pt1 | contig 12489 bp, 8 predicted proteins | sample HubBroMetageWRM4_FD_188346 | JGI IMG/M metagenome (GOLD analysis project Ga0209169, IMG submission 188346) | Warmed soil microbial communities from the Hubbard Brook experimental Forest, New Hampshire - Hubbard Brook CCASE Soil Metagenome WRM 4... | ecosystem: Environmental > Terrestrial > Soil...
CCAGCAATTCTGGTCCCGATGATTGTGCACCCGGCTCGACTGCCCAATTTCCCAGCAAATCGCCATACATTCAAAGATGTCGTTCTTATAGATCAGGTTGCGCGTGTAATTACCCTTCGAAAAGAACAGATACTTGTCCAGCGTCTCCGGCTTCACGGCGTGCGCGACGATATACTCCTGCACATTTTTCAGCGTGAACTCGCGTTCCGACATCGCCGCAAGCCCCGCCACCCAATCCGAAATCCCAATCTGCGCAACGCTGATCTGCTTTTCCACACTCGCCTCCGCAGGGCACATCCGGAGTTTTGCCACCATTACCCGCCAATTATAGCGCCGTGAGCGGCATGCTACTATGGAACTCTGGCGCCGTTTCCCGCCAAGCCATTGCACGCATGGAACTCCTGGGCAAATCCAAGCAAGAACTCACCGATCTCGCCGTCTCACTCGGCGAGCCCGCCTACCGTGGCGCGCAACTCTACCAAGCCCTCTACGTCGAACGCCTCTTCGACCTCGCCAAAATGTCCACCCTCCCCGCCGCCTTCCGCGAACGCCTCGCGAACGAAGCAAAAATCACGCTCCCCCTCATCCGGCAGCGCTACAACTCCACCGACGGCTCCGTTCGCTACCTCTTCTCCTTAACACCCGGCGACGACCGCGCCACCTCTCGCCCCGCTAGCGTCGAAGCCGTCTTCATGCCCAGCGACGGCCGCCAGACCATCTGCATTTCCACGCAAGCCGGCTGCGCCGTCGACTGCCAGTTCTGCCTCACCGCGCAACTCGGACTCATCCGCAATCTCACGCCCGGCGAAATCGTCGCGCAAGTTCTGATCCCGCTCGAAGAACACAAACACGCGCTTCAGCCCAACACCAATATCGTTCTCATGGGCCAGGGCGAGCCTCTCCTCAATTTCGACAACGTCACCGCCGCTCTCCGCCTCCTCCTCGATCCCAAAGGCATCGCCATCTCGCCCAAACACACCACGCTCTCCACCAGCGGCATCGTCCCCGGCATCGAAAAACTCAGCAAAGAAGAAGTCCGCCCCGGCCTCGCCATCTCCCTCAACGCCTCCAACGACGAACAGCGCGACGCGCTCATGCCCATCAACAAAAAATATCCCCTCGCCGCGCTCATGAAGGCCTGCCGCGAATACCCGCTCCGCTCCTGGGAATATCTGATGTTCGAATACGTCATGCTCGGCGGCGTCAACGACTCCCTCGCCGACGCCAAGCGCGTCGTCAAACTCCTCGCCCCGCTCAAAGCCTGCAAGGTAAATCTCATCCCGTGGAATCCCGGCTCGCTCCCCTTCCACGAATCCTCGCCCGAAGTCATCGACATCTTCCAAAAACACCTCATCGAGCGCGACATCCCCACCTTCGTCCGCCACTCCCGCGGCCGCGACGTCATGGCCGCCTGCGGCCAACTCGCCCTCAACGAACTAACCTCCGCGCCAAACCCTAACTCCCCGCTCCCCGTCCTCCCCTAACGCGCGCCCAGCTTCCCACTCATCCGTCTCCGCAAAACTGCTCCTGGGTGCCGAACCCTCAGTTTTTAGAGGGTGCGGTTTTTGACTTTCTCCTCCTCCTCCCGCACACGGCTACCAACCAACACCTCTGATAGAATCCCCAGCACCCGCAAGCAATCGCGCCCAGTCGAAACACTCATTCTCTATGGAGCCTCTTTGATCGGCCGCACCCTAGCCCACTACCAAGTCCTCAGCGCCCTCGGCGCCGGCGGCATGGGTGAGGTCTACCGCGCCACCGACACCAAACTCCAGCGCGACGTCGCCCTCAAAGTTCTCTCCCCCGAAACCGCCAGCGATCCCGAACGCCTCTCCCGCTTCCAGCGCGAAGCCCGCGCCGTCGCCGCCCTCAATCACCCGCACATCGTCACAATTTTCTCCGTCGAAGAGTCCGACGGCATCCACTTCCTCACCATGGAGCTCATCGAAGGCCAATCCCTCGATCGCCTCATGCCTCCCGGCGGTCTCCCCGCCGCGCAAATCATCGAAATCGCCAAAGCCGTCGCCGACGCGCTCTCCGCCGCGCACGAAAAAGGCATCGTCCATCGCGACCTCAAGCCCGCCAACGTCATGGTCACCCACGAAGGCCGCGTCAAAATCCTCGACTTCGGCCTCGCCAAAGACGTCAGCGCCCAATCCTTCGGCGACGCCACGCTCACCTCCGCTCAAACGCAGGCCGGCGTCGTCATGGGCACACCCGCCTACATGTCGCCCGAACAAATCTCCGGCCGCGCGCTCGACCATCGCACCGACATCTTCTCCCTCGGTGTTCTCATCCACGAAATGTGTACCGGTCATCGCCCGTTCACGGGTCACTCCTCCGCCGAACTCACCTCCGCGATCCTGCGAGACGATCCACCTTCCATTTCCGACTTGCGCTCCGACCTTCCCAGCGATCTCGCTCGCATCGTCCGCCGCTGCCTCGAAAAAGATCCGCGCTACCGTGTGCAAACCGCCCGCGACATCAGCAACGAATTTCGCGATCTCGCGCGGCTCACCGGAACAGCAGCCAATGCGCGCCCCGCGCCAATTTCATCCGCAGCCTCGCGAACAGCAACAACTCCCGGCTCCGGCACCTCCCGCTCCACAATTCGCGAAGACGAAGGCTTCTGGGTCGCCGTCCTTCCCTTCAAATACAGCGGCAGCAATCCCGACCTCGCCGTGCTCGCCGACGGCCTCACCGACGAAATCGTCGCCAACATGTCGAAGTTTTCTCATCTCCGCGTGATTGCTCGTAGTTCTACGTCGCGCTTTACTCAGCAAGCCACCGATGTGCGCGCCGTCGCCAAAGAACTCAATGCGCGCTATGTAATGGAAGGCAGCCTCCGCCAAGCCGGACCAAAAGTCCGCATCGCAACTCAACTCGTCGACGCCGCTTCCGGCACGAGCCTATGGTCAGGCAGTTACGACCGCGCTTTCATTTCCGATTCCATCCTCGATCTTCTCGACGACGTCGTCCCGCGCATCGTCGCCACCGTCGGAGACACGCAGGGCATCCTCGCGCACAGCATGACCGAAGCACTGCGCAGTCGCGATCCCGAATCGCTCACTCCTTACGAAGCTCTGCTCCGCAGTTTCGGATTCCATCAGCACATATCTGCCGAAGAACAGTTGGCCGGAGTCGTCGCCCTTGAGCGAGCTGTAAAGCAGGAACCTGATCGCGCCGATTGCTGGGCCATGCTCTCGTGGCTATACCGCGCCGAATATTCCCACAACTACAACCCGCGGCCCGATTCCCTGGGTCGCGCCCTCGAGGCCGCCCGTCGTGCCGTAGCGTTGGCGCCATCCAATCAACTTGCGAATGCAGCGCTCGCTTCTGCCTTCTACTTCCGCCGCGAAATCGGATCCTTCCGCCCCGCCGCCGAGCGCGCTCTGGCTCTCCACAGCATGGAGGGCTACATCACCGCTTTTCTCGGAATGGCCTTTGCTTTCTCCGGCGATTGGGAACGCGGCTGCGCCCTGGCCGAGCGCTCCACGCAGCTCAATCCTAATCATCCGAGTTGGTATTGGTTCGCGATGATCGTCAACGCATATCGTCAGCGCGATTCCCAGCGTGCCTTGGAATTCATATTGCGCGTGAACATGCCCGGGTTCTGGATCACACAAATGATCCTCACCGTGATCTACAGCCAAACCGGAGACTTGGACCACGCGCGCGCCGCGCTGCGAGACCTTCGGAACATTCGCCCGGATTTTGACGCGATCGCCCACGCAGAACTATCGAAGTGGTGGCAGCCCGACTTGGTCGAGCAAATGATGGGCGATCTGCGCAAAGCCGGACTCGACACATCATCAGCGACGGACCGAAACATCAGCCGGCCCGTCTCATCAACAACCGCGACACCACTACGCACTCCGTCCGGAGAAAGTCGAGCCACCGAAGGCTTCTGGATCGCCGTCCTACCCTTTCGCACCGGCAGCGGCGACGCCAACCTCGATTCTCTCGCCGACGGCCTTACCGAAGACGTCACCGCAGGCCTCGCGCGCTTTCCCTATCTCCAAGTCATCGCGCATAACTCCGCGATGGCTTACAAAGACCGCCCCGCCGACATCCGCACCGTGGGTCATTCGTTGGGCGCGCGCTACGTAATGGAAGGCAGCATCCGCAAACGCGGCCCCGCCATCCGCGTCAACGTGCAACTCATCGACGCCCAGAGTGGCATTCAACTTTGGTCCGAATCCTACGACTGCGAAATCACCAGCGAGGACGCTTTCCAGATTCAGGACGACATCACCGACCAGATCGTCACTTCCGTCGCCGATGGCTATGGCGTTCTCGTTCGCTCCATGGCCGCACCCACGCGCGATCGCAATCCAAACGACCTCACCGCCTCTGAACTCGTCCTCCGCTATTACGCCTTCATGCAGCAGGTCAATCCCAAGGAGCACGCCGCGCTTCGCGACGCCCTCGAGATCGCGCTTCAACGCGAACCAAATCACGCCAACGCTTGGGCCTGCCTTTCCAGCATCTATCAACTGGAATATTTCGACCGGTTCAATCCGCGAGAAAATTCACTGGAACGCGCGCGTGACGCCGCATGGCGCGCCGTCAAAATCGATCCCGCCTGCCAGGCCGGCTGGAAGGAACTCGCGGCTGTCCAGTTCTTCAGCCGCGACTTCATTGCGTTTCGCGAGACCGCCGAACGCGCCATGTCTCTCAATTCCCGTGACGGCTCAACCTGGGCTTACATGGCCATCATGCTGGCCTTCTCCGGCGAGTGGGAGCGCGGCGTCGCGCTCGCGCAACGCGCCCTCGATCTCAATCGCCACCATCCCGGCTGGTATTACCTCATCTTCTTCCACGATCACTACCGCAAAGACGACTTCAAATCCGCTCTGCAAACCGCCAAAAAAATAAACATGCCGGAGTTCCATTGGGCGCAACTCATGACCGTGGCCGCCTGCGGCATGCTCGGTCGCCACGAAGAAGCCCGCGCCGCCATCGAGTCCCTCCGCAAACATAACCCCGCCTTTCTCGACCTCAACAACGTCCGCGACGACATCTGCATCTGGGACCCCGACCCCGCCGAAGTCGACAAGTTCCTCCTCGGCATGCAAAAAGCCGGCCTACAATTCGGCCCCGCCGACCCTACCACCCCGAATTCAACCGCCTCAGCTCAAACCTAACCGCCGTCCCCCTGTAGCCGCGAGCGTTTCCCAGATCGCGGGCCCTTGCCCATCCCAACCTCCGACTGAATTCCGCCTCCGCAACCCACACAACCTAAAGATCGCCTCTCGAACCCACAACCTAGAAATCGCCTCCCAAACCCACAACCTAGAAACCCGTTGTCATCCTGAGCCGTCCGAAGGACGGCGAAGGATCTCAGCGCTGGCCCTGTTACAAACCATGATTTTTTAAGGCAGGAGTCGTATGTCGGTTATATGCGGGGCTTTGTGGGTCGCGGCTTCAGCCGGGTGCCGCACCCTCAGACTTTAGAGAGTGCGGTTTTTGACTTTGCCTCTGCAGCCAAGGTCCACCATATAAAAAACAACGGTTGTCATCCTGAGCGAAGCGAAGGATCTCAGCAGTAAGCCCCGCCACAAACTATCTCTGCAGGCGGCAAACGTATGTGCCCTGAGACTCCCGGCTTCAGCCGCGATGATAGGCCGACCAAATCGGAAGGGGCTTCAGCCCTGAAGCACCGTCAAATCCTCTCCAACGTCCCCGAATCCATCCGCCCGCCAAAATACTTCTCAATCGCCCGACGAAACTCCGCCCCATCCCCCGCCTTCGCAAACAACGTCATCGACGAACAAAACTTCAAATCATCCGGAAACCCAAAAATCTCCGCCGCCGACTTCCCCTCCACCCCATTCACGATCGAAGTGCATTCCCTCAACCGCCCACCCAACACCGCATGCCTCAAATAAGTCCGAGCCTCCTCCAACGACCCAATCGCAAACCGCTCCGCCATCGGACTCCGGCCAAGCCCTCGAATCTGCGGAAAAATAAACCACATCCAATGACTCCGCTTCTCCCCCGCCCTCAACTCCTCACAAACCTGCTCATACACCCTATCCTGCGCCTCTTCGAAACGCCTCAAGTTGTAAGCATCATCCCGGCCACTCATTTCGAACGCCGCATCCGCGCAGCTTTCCAATTCGATGCTCGTTCGAAACCTATGGCCACCACTCCAACTCCTCTGCGTCACAGACCGGTCCCGCTCAAATTCCCAAAACGGTCCTTGACAAGTACGTTACCTTATGGTAACATCTCTCATGTACCTTCAAACTCCCCGCCTACGCTCTCCCCTTCGAACCAGCTCCACCCGCAACCCAAGCATTTCCAATCACTTCCCCACTCTTGAAAATCCCCCACCCGCAACGCGCTTAGAATCAATAACTTCCCCACTCTTTAAAAAACAACCCGGGGTATACCCCCAAAAGCGAACCTCTGGCGAAACCTCACGCCCGAATCCCGACCACCCCCAGCAACCGCCCGCTCATTGCCCCTTCCTTGCGGTAGCTGAACAGCCGATCCACGTCGCACGACGTGCAAAGCTCCGTCACAAAAATATTCTTCTCCAGCACTCCGGCCTCAAGCAGTTGCAGCTTGTTCGCCTTCTTCAAATCGAGCAGCACCTTCTTCGGGGGCGGCTGATGCCCCGGCGGCATCATGTTCAGCCACTGCAACGGGTTAGGCTCGTCGCCCGTCCGCAGCTCATCAAAAAATTCCGATGCATTGGAAAACTTCGCGGAGAAATCCGCCGCAACCTCTGTCCCGACTTCGTAGCAGCACCCGCCAATCGTCGGCCCGATCGCCGCGAGCAGATCCTTCGCCTCCGACCCAAACTCCATCTGCATCTGCCCGATCGTCTTCGCCACGATCCGTGCCAACGTCCCGCGCCACCCCGCGTGAATCGCCGCCACGACGCGCTTCTTTGGATCGACCACCAGCACCGGCGAACAATCCGCCGTCCGCACTCCGAGCAGCAATCCTTTGCGATTCGTCGCCAGCGCATCGCCCTTGCACTGCTTACTCGGCGTGGCATCGAAAATCCGAACCACATCCGAATGAATCTGGTGCAGCGACACAAAATCCAGATCGCTCGCGCCAGCCGCCGCCTGAAATCGCTTCTTGTTCTCTTCGACGTTCTCGCGCTTGTCCCATTCCACCGCGCCAAGATTCAAAACTTTTTCACCATCGATCTCGCTGACGCCACCCTGCCGCATGGAAAATCCATGCGCCAGCCACGGCAATTTGTTGAACGCGGTAGCCTGCAGCACAGTCACGCCGCGCTCCGTCCGCTCGATCCAATCCTTCGAGCTCAATCTCTTTGCACTAGTGTTGAGCTTCGATTTAGCGCTCGTTTTCTTGTTGGTTGTAGTCTGGAACGTCCCGGATTTCGACGACTTCGCTTTGCTCGGCGTGCCGCGCTTCCGCGGCGATGTTTTCTTGGTGATCACAATCCTGTCAGTATAATCGCAGTCGCGGCGGCCAGGTGGCACGGGCACTCTTGCCTGTGCAGGTTCAGACCTCAGCGAAGGCGAATCGCGCTAGCCACTAAGATCACACTGCGCCGCCCGGTAGCTTTGCCACAAACGCGCACAGGCAAGAGTGCCTGTGCCACCTCGGAGGAATTCTTGATCATCGGCCTCGGAGTCGACATCGCCGAAGTCGGCCGCATAAAATCCGCCATCGAGCGCCACGGCGAAACCATCCTCCGCCGCCTTTACACCACCGCCGAACGCGAATACTGCGAGCGCTTCAAAAATAAATACGAGCGCTACGCCGGCCGCTTCGCCGCCAAAGAAGCCGCGATGAAGGCCCTCGGCACCGGCTGGAGCCGCGGCGTCCGCTGGGTCGATGTCGAAGTCGTCCGCCAGCGCGGCGGCCGCCCCACCATGAAACTTCACGGCGAAGCCGGCAAAATCAGCGAACGCCTCGGCGTAAAAAACATCTCCCTCAGCATCACCCACACCGCCGACCAGGCCTTCGCCCAGGTCATCTTCGAAAATTGAATTGAGAATGGATTTTTACTTCACGACGAGGAAGGAGCCTAACGCTAACGCATCGATGCCGGAGCAGTAGAAGCTGCGGACGGCTTCGCGAGGATCGGAGACGAGCGGTTCGCCAAAAAGATTGAAGCTGGTGTTGACCAGGATTGGAGCGGGCGCCGATTCACCGAATTTTTGCAGCAAGCGCCAGAAACTTGGATTCGATTCTTTCTCCACCGTGTGAACGCGCACTTCGCGATTGTTAAATGCAAACTGCTCGAGCCCTTCGATATTCGATCGAAGTTTTGCGAGCGAAGCCATGAATCGGCAATTCCGCGAGGCGTCGAAAAACTCATGCGCGCGTTCCGCCGGCACCGACAGCGCGAACGGATGAAAATCCGCGCGGTGCTTGATGTACTGATTCACGTTGTCGATGACGTATTCCGAAAACGGCGACGCGAGAATGCTGCGATTGCCGAGCGCCCGATGCCCGAATTCGGTGCGGCCCTGGCACCAGGCCACAATCTTGTCGCGCTCAAGAACCTTGATGCACTCGGAAATCAGATGCTCTTCGCCCGACGTGTATTTGTAAATGATCTTGCAGTTGTCGAGCACTGCCTTGATCTCCTGCGAGCCGAGACCAGGACCGAGCGCCAACGTTTTCAGCGGTCCGCGCCCCGATTTACCGCTCAGCTTCTTGCGAGCGAGAAAACCTGCGCCCAGCGCCGTGCCTGCGTTTCCTGCGACGGGCTGCACGTAAACATTGTCGAACGTGCTGCGCGTCTCGAGAGCGCGCACAAGGAGAACATTCAGAAAAACGCCGCCGGCAAGACAGAGCGAATCCGTGCCGGTCTGCGCCTGGAAGCGATGCGCGATGTCGAGCACAGACTCTTCCAGAAAAAGCTGAGCGCTGCGCGCAATCGCAGCTTGCACAGTCGAATCTCCGCGAAGCTTTTCTTTGTTGATTTTCATCTCGCGGAAAAACTGAGGCGAAAACGTCCCGCGCTCATCGGATCCCGCCGCGAAGTAACGGCGGTCGAGAACAGGAAGACCATGCGCGTCGGTGCGGAATAACTTACGAAAGACCGGCAGATACTCGGGCTGGCCTTGGCGGCCGAGCCATTGCACTTTGTGCTCGTCCCAGTGCGGACGCAGCCCGAGCAGCGCGGTGATCCGCGAATAAAACCAGCCGAGCGAATCCGGAAACTGCATCGTGCGCAGCGGCCGAATCTCATCGCCTTCACCGAGCGAAACTTGCCCGCAACGCCCGGCGCAGCCGCCATCGAGGGTCAAAATCAGCGCGCGATCAAACTCCGACGTGTAGTAAGCGCTCGCTGCATGGCAAAGATGATGCTCGTACTCCTGCAACTTCACTTTGCTGTCGCTGTTGAGCAGTTCGCGGAGTTGCGGGATTGCAGTGGATTTGCGCAGATCGCGTGCAGAGCGGCGTTTGCGACTCGCGGAAAATTTCGAGCCGAGGCCCGATTCGCGCAAGCGCGCTTCTTGCGACGAATCGGCTAATGCGGCGCCATCGAGATCGGCGGCTGTGATGTTGTGTTGATCGAAAATGCGCTGTAGCGCTGCGGATGGAACGGTGCTTACGCCGGGAGCGCGATCGACTTTCTCTTCCTCGATGGCCGCGAGGATGTTTTTGTCGTCGAGTAGCGCGACGGCGGAATCCTGATCCAGGCTGGCGACACCGAGTACGAGCATGAACGGAGTTTACAGGCGAGCCGCGGCGTGGTGCACGCCAAAATTGTTTTCGGTTTCCGGTACGGCGTGCAAAACGCCGTTTTCGTGGCGCGTGATTTTCGCGCGAAGCATTTGATTCGGCGGAAAAACGCCGGCGAGGCGATGTTGGAGATAGTTTGTAGAGATCGCTGGCGTCCATGGGTCAGTGGATTCAGCAGCGTTCGTTTCGTTTGTGTGACGCAGCGTCAGAATTTCGATCGCAACGCCGATTTGCGATTCGCGAAACGCGGCGGACTTTTTCTCGGAGAGGGCGCGGAGTTCGCGCGCCCGCTCACGAATTATTGCGGCGGGAACATGATCGGTCATCGATTCGGCCGCGGTGCCGGGGCGAACCGAATACGAGAAGACGTGGAGATAGGTAAACGGGCGGCTCTCGATGAACTCGATCGTGGCGGCGTGGTCTTCGGCGGTTTCGCCGGGGAAGCCGGCGATGACGTCGGCGCCGATGGCGGCGTCAGGAAGCTGGTCGCGAATGAGGTCAACGCGGCGCGCGTAGTGCTCGGAGCGGTACCAGCGATGCATCGCGGCGAGGATCTTGTCGGAGCCGGATTGCAAAGGCATGTGGAAGTGCTGCGCGATGCGCGACGTCGATGCGAAGAGCGCGATGAGATCGGCGGTAACGTCCAGCGGCTCGATGGAGCTGATGCGAAGGCGAGCGACCTCGGTCTCGTCGAGGATGCGGCGGAGGAGATCTTCAAACTCGACACGCGGCGTCAGGTCGCGGCCCCAGGTGCCGAGGTTGATGCCGCTGAGGACGATTTCTTTGTAGCCGGATTCCGTGAGGCGGCGGATTTCAGCGACGACTTCGCCGGGCGGCATGCTGCGGCTTTTGCCGCGCACGAATGGAATCACGCAGTAGGAGCAGCGGAGATTGCAGCCGTCCTGGATCTTCAGCGTTGGGCGCGTGTGATTCGACTCGCCGCCGAGTACCGGGGCGGAGAGGAATTCGGAGCGCGTGAAGATGTTGGCGGCGAGGATTTTGGGAATGGGCGCCGAGGAAGAAGGAGAAGAGAAAAACGAATCTGCGCCAAGATCTTTCAGCCCGGGCAAGCTGGGGCGCAGCAGTGCTGCGCCGGTACATGAAGAGTCTGTCGCGGGCGAAGTGGTGGCGAGTGCATGGAGCGACACGAAATTCGATGCGGTTGTCGACGCCGATTGAGGCCCCGAGATTTTCGAGACCAGGGCGGGGATTTCAGGCTTGTGCGAGTTGCCGACGACGTGGAGGATGCCGGGGAGAGCGGCCAGTTCTTCGGGGGCCCGCTGAGCGTAGCAGCCGGTGGCGATGATTTTAGCTGCGGGATTTGCGGCGTGAAGTTTGCGAATGGCGTCGCGGGCCTGCGAATCCGCGGCCGCGGTGACAGTGCAAGTGTTGACGACGATGACGTCAGCACGGTCAGGAGCGAACGCGAGATCGTGGCCTTGAGCGCGGAGCTGGCGCTCGATCGCGGCGGCGTCGGCTTGTGTGGCGCGGCAGCCGAATTGTTCGATGTGAAACGTCGGCATGGTTGCGTGAATATGATAGCGGGGATGAAAAGACGAGCAAAGGGTCGCACACGTTTCGAGCGGATGCGCAGGTCGAATCGGCGCGCCCTGGGGCAACGTTCTTTCGTTCGTGGGCAACTTTGCCGAGCAAGCATAGGAACGCTAGAGTGTGCGAAGACCAAACTTCCAGACGAACCAAAAGCCGGAGTTCACTTGACGAGCATCCAAACTTCACTATGAGCACTCTGGAGACGAGCGAACTTTACTCAACAGCGGACAGGCCGATACAATCGGGCCACATTATGGCTCGGAGAAAATACAGTCCGTCGGCGCTGGTCGATCCGAAAGTGTCGATCGTGATTCCGGTTTACAACGAGAAGAACACGATCGACGAGATCCTGCGGCGCGTCCTCGAGACCGAAACGCGCAAGGAAGTCATCATCGTGGATGACTGCTCGAACGACGGCACACGCGAGCGCCTGAAATCGATGGCGGCGATGCAGGCAAAGGGAGACGCTACTGCTCCGGCAGCCGACGGCGGCGATGGGATTCCGTTGGGCGATCTGCGATTTTTCTTTCAGGCGCAGAATCAGGGGAAAGGCGCGGCGCTGCGGCGGGGATTTGCGCAGGTGACTGGAGACATCGTGCTCGTGCAGGACGCCGACCTGGAATACGACCCGCGCGATTATCCGACGCTGCTCGAACCGATCGTCGATGGCCGCGCAGACGTCGTGTACGGTTCGCGTTTTTTGGGTGGGCCGCAGCGCGTGCATTATTTTTGGCATTACGTAGCAAACATGGCTCTGACTCTGCTCTCAGACATTGCTACGAATTTGAAACTCACCGATATGGAGACTTGCTACAAGGTTTTTCGGCGCGAAGTTTTGCAAGGTATCAACCTGCGCTCAGACCGGTTCGGCTTTGAGCCGGAGATTACGGCGAAGATCGCGAAGAAAGATTGGCGCATATACGAGGTGCCGATTTCTTATGCCGGCCGGACTTACGAAGAGGGAAAGAAGATTACGTGGAAGGACGGAGTGCAGGCGCTGTGGTGCATCATCAAGTACAAATTTTCGGATTGAGGCGGCGCGGGGCGGAGAGTAGGTCGCAGTGGAGTTGGTCGGATGGGTTTAACGCTGAGATCCTTCGGCGTCCTTCGGACGCCTCAGGATGACAAGTCTCCTTACGCAAAAATTCAGACTCTTCGGCGGATCAGGCGAAAAGTTTTGGTGGGTCAAAAGCGGCGGTGAACCGCCGCACTCCAAATTAGGCGACGGGGGCCATGCGGCGCTGGAAC
>Ga0209169_10001981_pt1 | contig 12487 bp, 9 predicted proteins | sample HubBroMetageWRM4_FD_188346 | JGI IMG/M metagenome (GOLD analysis project Ga0209169, IMG submission 188346) | Warmed soil microbial communities from the Hubbard Brook experimental Forest, New Hampshire - Hubbard Brook CCASE Soil Metagenome WRM 4... | ecosystem: Environmental > Terrestrial > Soil...
GGGTAGCGGGTATGAGCGTGAGGTGTGCAGACAACGTGAGTGATTCCGTCGTCGGCGGCAATGCGCGCCATCTTGAGGGTGGTGGCGAGATCCGGTGACCCGTCATCTAGTCCCGGTAGGAGATGGTGGTGAAGATCAACCACGGTCTGAGAGTAGCATCGTCTAACTTCCAGTGCGGAAGGATCTTAAACCTTAGAATCTGAGCAGCGTTGCTGTGGAAGTTCGCATCAGAGTGGGCTAGGATAAGCTGCGTTACCAGGGCAGGCCTCCCGTATCATTACGAGAGTGGGTTGTGCTACGGCCACTGAGGTGGCACGAACAAGGCAGCTCACGGAAGGACTTTTCAGGGACCCACATGGCAGAAACCAACCCAAACAGCTCGAAGCCCCGCGTTCTCGTCGCCGACGATGAGCAGGTGATTGCAAACACACTTGCAATCATCCTGAACCAGGCTGGCTTTGAAGCCCGTGCAGTCTATAGCGGCGAGAAGGCGATCGAGGCATTGGACTCATTCAAGCCCGACATGCTGATCAGCGATGTCATCATGACCGGAATGACCGGTATCGAGGCCGCGATTCAGACGCGTGCCAAACTTCCCAATTGCAAGGTACTATTGTTCTCCGGACAGGCGGCGACGGCCGACCTTCTGGAGAGGGCACGAGCGCAGGGCCACGAGTTCGAGATCCTGGCCAAGCCCGTGCATCCGACAGATCTGCTCGCCAAATTGCGCGGGTAGAGAGACGAGAGCGAGATACGAACGGGTGGCCCTACGCTCCCGAGCGCTATGGCAATGACGCCTGGTATCTCGCTCTCGTCCTTCTCGTTTAAGCGCGAAGTTCAGATCGGCAGCCCTTTGCGGCGGCGAAGAATCTCGCGGTACTTCACTTCGATCAGGTACTCGTAGAAGCTTTGCAGTGTGGCGTACATCACGCCGGCAGGGCCGTCGAGCACTGCGCCGCGCACGAACATCATGTAGATCCACTTGAGCAGCGGCCGGGCGGGCATACGGTAGAAGAGTGCCTTCTGCGCCGCGCGGCGATCGTGAAAGTCCGATGCGAAGAGGGCGTCCTTGAGAGATGCATCGCGAACGGCGTCGCCTGTGGCGAGCAACTCGGCTTCAGCGGTGGAGTATTGGTTGTGCTTGGCGACCCAGTGTGTGAGCCCCTTTGAGAAGGCCATGTGGTCGAGCGGTGCCGAGAGCTGCCCTGTGTCGCCTTCGACTTCAACGAACTCGTTGATGTCGCGGGTGTAGTGAACGCGACCTACGCGCAGCAGGCGAACGTAGTACGGCGTAAGCTGCGCGTGTTTGAGCCAGGTTCCCCAGAGGAAATCGCGCCGGCGGATGCGGAAGGCACTGACATTCGTGGGCGCTTCAGCGGCGGCGCGTTGGACTTCGACGGAGAGCTCAGGTGTCGCCCGCTCGTCGGCGTCCAGGACAAGCACCCACGCGTGTCGAAAGGGAAGCTGCATCGCAGCGTTGCGCTGACGCGCGTAGGTATCAAAGGTGCGTGCCGTAACAGTAGCGCCGCGCGCGCGTGCGATCTCGGCGGTGCCGTCTGTGGAGTTGGAGTCGAAGACGTGGATGTCATCGGACCATGCGACCGAGTCGAGACAGCCCGGAAGGTCCTGCTCCTCATTGAGCGTGAGGATGAGGACAGAGGCGTTGGGCGGGGGATTCACTGCGCGGCTGTCTCCACGGTTGGAGTGGCCGCATCGCTGCGCTGGCGTTTACGGATTGGCTGTGCCGGATTGCCGGAGTAGACGGTCCATGGCTCGAGATCGCGCGTCGCGATGGAGCCGAGCCCCAGCACCGCGCCTTCGCCGACGCGAACGCCCGGAGCAACCGAGGCGCGCGCGCAGATCCAGGCGTAGGGCTCGATGGTCATGGCGTAGGCGAGCAGAGGAAATGCGGGATCGTTGTAGTCGTGTGTCGCGCCGCAGACATAGCAGTCCTGCGAGAGGATGACATGCGATCCGAGTTGCAAGGGCGACGGGTTATAGATTTCCACGCCGTCGCCCGCGGCGACATGGTCGTAGCAGTGAAGGTTCCACGGAGCCCAGACGCGCGAGGCTGGGTAGAAGTGGCAGTCAGGGCCGAGCGTTGCGCCGAAGAGGCGGAGCAGCATGGCACGCCACGCGTGCAGGGGCCGCGGCGAGGGACGATAGAGCAGCAGCCATGCGATGTTCCAGACCAGCCGTGCAGCGCGGTTGCCGAACGAAAACGCGGGACGGGTGTAGGGATCGTTGCCGGTAGTGATGTGCTCGTCGGCGCGATAGTCGGCCTGGCGTGGCATCAGCGTGCCTCCGTGAGCGGAGCGGTGTGGGATGCCTGTGCGGTGTTGGGCTTCTCGAAGACACGCAGGATGGCCTCAGCGTTGCGGCGCATGTCGTAACGGCGAAGGAAGCTGTCACGGGCGCGCGAGGCCATATCGGCTTGCTGAGATGGGGTAAGAGCTAGCCAGCGAGTGAGGAGGCGCGTGATGCCTTCCTCGGTGTCTGGTTCGACCAGCGCGGCACCGTCGGCTTGGAGATCCTGCGCGATGTTGACCGGGTGCGTGAGAAGGACGGGACGGCCGGAAGCCAACGCTTCGACGACCGCGACGCCGAAGTTCTCCTGATGCGAGGGAAGGACGAAGGCCTCGCAGGCCGCGAAGGCGCCCCACTTGGCGTCGCCGAGCAGCAGACCAGGCCAGTGGATGCGGTCGGTGCAACACGAGTTGGAGGCGAGCGCCTCGAGACGTGCGCGCCAGTTGGCAGGGTCTGGGCCGGCCATGACGAGGTGGAGGTCGGGGTGCGCCGCACACAGTTTGGCGAAGGCCCGGACGAGGAGATCGCAGCCCTTCTTCTCGTTGATGCGGCCCAGGAAGAGCAGGAACCGCCGGTTGGCGACCTGCGGGCACGCGGTGTGGAAGGCGTCGAGGAGGGCGGAAGTGTCTGGGGGCGGAGCCTCGGAACCGATGGGAACGACCATGGGCCTCCAGCGGTGCAGCCAGAAGCTTTGGGTGGCGAGGTCGCGCTCGGCATCTGTGGTGAACAGGACCCGGCGAGCCCCGCGGAGGACCCAATATTCGGCAGGAAGCCAGTACAGCCATTTCTTGGCGTGCTTCGCGGGGTAGGTCCGCTTGAAGTATGGGTCGAGCATTCCATGTGTAAATACAACATATCCCGGCTGCTTAGCTACACCGAGCAATGCTGAAAGCCCGGTAAATTCCCACAGGCCATGCACAATGACTCCATCGAATCGTCCGCGGTTTTTCCGCAGCCAATTCAGCAGTGCAGGATGGAACCAGCGTTTGCGGCTGGAGCCGAGAGCGTGGACGGGGAACGGGAGATCGCGAAGGAACGGGGCGGCGGGATCGTCGAGGGTGGCAAGCTCGCTGGAGTACCCCGGCGGGGCGTAGCGGACAAGCATCCGGATGACCTCGGTCGGGCCGCCCGCCGCGGGGCTGACGGTGCCGACGATGTGGAGGATTCTCATTCGTGGAAGGCGGCTCTTGGGGGTAAGGATACCAAGCGAGACTGCGAACGGAATGCCGCTGGGTGGTGAGACCTTGGGTTCAGGGACGTAGCTTGCCGGTGACAGCGGCGAGCGCCTGGCGTAATCCGCGGATGTCAGCTTCGAAGTCCCAGGAGGCGATACGAGCCCTGGCGGCCTCGCGCATGCGTTGGGTTTGTTCGGGGTTGGAGACGGCGCGAGTGAGGGCGCTGGTGAGGGCGCCGATGTCGCCGACAGGAAAGACAAAGCCTTCAACGCCATCGGTGACGAGGTCTGCGTGCGCCCCGACTTCGTCGGAGACGATGACTGCGCAGCTGGCGGCCATAGCCTCATTGACGATGAGGCCCCATGGTTCGTGGCGGGAGGGCAGGACGAAGACGTCGGCGAGCGCGAAGAAGGCGGGGAGTTCGGACTGATTGCGGAAGCCGGGGAAACGGACGCCCTCGAGCGCGAGCTCGCGGGTGCGGGCCTCGAGCCGACCTCGTTCTTCTCCGTCCCCGACGATGAGGAGATAGGGTAGCTGGCCCGCTGCCGGCTGGGTGGCGCAGAGACGGGCGTAGGCCTCAAGGAGGTGGTCCGCATGCTTGCGCGTTTGCAGCTTGGAGGCGAAGAGGATGACGGGGCGGTCCGGAGTGAGTTCTAACTCGGTGCGGAGCTTGGAGGGGTCGGTGGCGGCGGTGCGCTGCGCGAACCATGCGTTGTCGACGGCGTAGGGCATGAGGAATTGCGGCATGTCCGCGCCAAAATAGTGCGCCCAGTAGTCGCGATTGCGCGAGCCGATGGGGAGGGTCGCTGCGATGGCGGGGCGCAAGAGCCGGAGGAAGAGCTGCTTGGCGGCAAGCGTGGAAAGGCTGCGCGGTCGGTCGGCGAGCCAGGACTCGGCGCGAAGAAGCACGGGAATGCCGAGGGTGTTAGCGGCGAGGATAGCGTGGAGCGCGTTGGCGCTGGCGTAGCCGTGGACCCAGAGCGCGTCGAAGGCGGTCGAGCCGTCAGGATTGCGGAGGCGGCGGAGGATGCCGCGACTAATGGGGCTCAGAGCAGAGACGGTGCCTGTGTCGCGGAGGCGCGGGAGAAAGTGGCTGCGGTAGCCATCGAGCAGCGGCACATCCCAGGTGACCTCGACACCGAAACCCTGGTCCTTATAGCCGCGGACGGAGAAGTCCGAACCAAAGAGGACGGTCAAGTCGATGTCGGGCTCGCGTGCGATGCGGCGAAGCAGCGGCGCCTGGTACTGGATGGGGTGGGAGACGACGTAGGCAAGACGCACCATGTCGACCTACCGAGGGATGACGGCGATCAACAGCGAGACGATGCCGAGGAGTGTGCCCAGGCTGCCGTTGCTGATCGACGCTTTGAACGCGCTGTCCGGGAGGAAGACGATGTCATTGGCCTGCAGGATTGGATCCGGATCGCTACCGTGCAGAATGCGCTGGATATCGAGTTTGACGACTGTCCGGTGGTCGCCGACGGTGCGGATGAGCCGGACGTCGTTATATTTGCCCTGGAAGTTCAGTCCGCCGCTAATTGCGGTCGCCTCCATCAGCGTAAGGGGCGAGTATTGCGTCAGAGGAATGGTCCCTGGGATCTTGAAGGCACCGAGCATGTAGATCACGCCGATACGACTGATGATGACAGTGTCGCCGGCAAAGATAGGAATGTTAGCGAGACCGCTGTGGAGAGGGTCTGTGCCAAGGTCGACGACGAGAGGTTCGGCGACACCGGGACGGCTGATGGTGATGACGTGACTGGCGGTGGGCGGGAGGCCGCCGGCCACTGCGAGAACATCCAGCAGCCGCCGCGATCCGATGATGGGGATCACGGAATGGACTTCGCCGACGACAGTCGCGACCTGATTGGGGCCTTCGACGAGTTGGATCGTGACTTGCGGATTGCGGTAGATCTGCGCATCTATGAGACGCTGCTCCAGGAGTTCTTCGGCCTGCGAAACGGTCAAGCCATTCAACTGGACGATGCCGACAAGGGGCAACAGAACGCTGCCATCCGCGCTAAGGCGGACCTCAGGGTTGTAGTCGACCTGCTCGAAGACGTGAATCGAGATGAGGTCGCCAGCAGTGAGCCTGGGGTCTCGGTTTGAAGGGAACAGCAGAGCGCGATCGGTTGTGACGGTAGCTGTTGTGGATGACTGAATCGCAGGCCCTGGGCCGCTGAACTGCGCAAAGCATGCCGGGCCTGAGGCCAGCAGAACCAGCGCTGCAAGGGCGATCAAGAGAAGGTGCGAGCGTTTGCTACGCAACCGTGATGTTCGCGGTGTCACTTTGCACCTCCGTTCCGTGAGCGTGACTTCTCGTTCCCACGTGACTCCCAGCCCTTGCTGTCTACGCCGCCCGAAGCATACCCGGAGTATCCGGAGTATCCGTAGTAGGAGTAGTACTCAGGAGAGTTGAGATCGACTGCGTTGAGCACGGTACCGGTGATGCGAGTGCCTGCACGAAGCAGGAGGTCGCGCGCGCGGCGGACGGCGTGCTTGTTGGCCTTGCCTTGGCGCACGACAAGGACTACAGCGTCAGAGTCGTGGGCAAGGACAACGCTGTCGGTGATGGAAAGCAATGGAGGCGAGTCGAAGACGATATGCGTGTAAAGACTGCGGCACTCGGTGAGCAGACGGTTCATTGCGTCCGAGGCGAGCATCTCGGTGGGGAAGGGAGGCACCGGACCGCTGACCAGGATGTCGAGCTTGGGAACCTCGGGCACCTGCTGAACGGCCTGCTCGAGGGGGACGCTGCCGGTGAGCACGGAACTGAGGCCAATCTTTCCGTTGATGTTGAACCGGTGGTGAACGGTAGGACGGCGAAGGTCGGCATCGATGAGCAGAACCCGGACGTCGCGCTGGGCAAGAACGCAGGCGAGGTTCATGGCAACCGTTGTCTTGCCTTCGCTGGGCGTTGCGCTGGTTAGCAGGATTACCTGGGGCTCGCGGCCGGCGACCGACAATAGCAGCGAGGTCCGAAGTGCGCGGAAGGACTCCGCGAACTGCGACATTGGAGCCCCGACGACGCCGAGGTTTCGTTGTACAGGCGTTTGCGCGGCGAACTCGGCGGCACTGCTGCGCACGCGAGGGATAAGGGCAAGCGATGGCAGACCCGAGATGGCCTCGATCTGTGCCACGGTGCGGATGCCGGTATCGAGGCTTTCGAGGATGAAAGCGATGACGATGCCGAGCGCCAACATCAGGATTCCGTCGACCAGCGTCATGCTGGAGCGCGATTGCAGCGTTGGAGCGACGGGCGGAACCGCTGTATCGATGATGTCAATCTCAGTGGACTCGAGGCCAGCCTCGATGCCAGCGGTGCGGAGACGCTGTGAGAGGCCTTCGTAGAGCGTGCGATTCGATTCAAAGTCGCGCTGTCGGAGGGTGTACTCCACGAGGTCGTCGCGCAGCTTGTAGGCCTCAGCCTTCTCAGCCTCGAGAGCTCCCCGAGTCTGCTGCTCGTTATCGTCAGCGGCAACGTAAGCCTCACGCGCCTGATCGATTAACCGCTTTTGTTCGTCGGAGATCTGCTTGTCGAGCGCTGTGATCTGTGCGTTCAGGGCCTTGACCTGTGGGTGATTCGGGCCGAGAGACGTGCTGAGCTCCGCATAGTGGGATAAGAGCTGTTCGCGCGTGCTGCGAAGGCCGGTGAGGTTCGTAGGGAGACCGCCCGCCGCTTGCGCACCGATCGTGCCATCGAGCGCGTCAGGGTTCATGGCACTGAGTGTCTTGTAGCGGGCCTGCTGCTGGATTCGAGCGATCTGTGCGCTGCTGACGGCGCGCGTGAGGTCATCGAGCGTCGACTGGATCTGATTGTGCTGCGGATCGAATCCCAGGACGCCGATGCGCTTCTGGAGATCGATCAGTTGTTCCTGTTGGGTCTCTACCTGCTGCTTGAGGTTGAGAAGCTGCGTGGCGAGAAAGTCCGAAACGCGTTGCGTGGCTTGATAGGAGGACTCCAGGTCACGTTGAATAAATTCGTTGATCAGCCGGTTGACGATGTCGGCCGAAAGCTTGGGGTCCAGGGTCTGGCAACTGATCTGAACGAGATCTGTCTTGGGCTCAACACCAACGCTGATGTCGCCATTCATAGCGTTCAGGGTGCCCTGTCGAACATTGAGATCGTCGAGGCTGAGGTGGAGGTTCGGACCGTGGTAGCCCGTGAACGAGGCATTGTTCGGGAGGTCGAGGTCGCGAGCGACGGTCAGCAGAACGGTGTCGCTCTTAATGATGGAGACCTGCGTCTGAAGGGAGGAGCTAGTGCCACCATAACCGGCGTTTCCGTTGACGCGAAACTGGTTCGAGGAACCGGTGCGAATCTCGATCGTGCCAGTTGCCTGATAGAGGCGAGGCTGCGTGGTCCCCTTATAGAACCCGTATCCGAGACCCAACGCCGCGATTGCAGCGATGAGGTATTTGCGTTTCCTGACAGTGAGGAGCGCCTCCGATAGCGTTGCATCGGCGGGAGTATGGCCACCCCCAGCAGTTGGGTTTGTATCTGCTGGCAGTGGGGAAACTTCAGGCCTTCCGGAGGTCATTGGTCCTTAGTCTACTTGAAAACCCGCCGGGACCGGCGTCCTGTTGAACATGGCGAAACAACCGAACGGCGGGGACGAGGTTCTACAATTCGAAAGCATACGGATTTGCCGGTGAGGATACTTCAAGGGAGCAGTGGGATGGAAGATGTTTGCCAGATAGCAGTTGTCGGCTCTGGGTACGTGGGGCTGGTGGCGGCCATCTGTTTTGCGGAGATCGGTCACCGGGTGATCTGCGTCGACAACGACGAGAACAAAGTGGCAGCGCTGCGGAGTGGCGACAGTCTCATCCATGAGGAGCACCTTCCCGAGTTGCTGGAACGGTACCGAAACACGCGCGTAAGCTTTACGACCGATCTGGCTGAGGCGACGCGCGAATGTGACGCGATCTTTATTGCCGTGGGTACTCCGCAGGCGGAGAACGGTGACGCCGATCTCTCCTACGTGGAGGCGGTCGCGAGCGAAATCGCACGGCACATCAGCGGCTATAAGGTCATCGTCGAGAAGAGTACTGTTCCGGTCTATACCAACGAGTGGATCCGGCGCGTGATCGAGCGCAATGGGGTCAGCCGCGAGATGTTCGATGTGGTTTCGAATCCGGAATTTCTGCGCGAGGGAACGGCCGTCGAAGACTTTCTCCACCCCGACCGCATCGTGGTGGGTGCTGACAGCCAGCGCGCCGCAGCTCTGCTTGCGAAGATATATGCGCCGCTGGTGGCGGGGGCTTACTACGAAAAGGCGGGAGCGATTGAAGGGGATTGCTCCATGCAGTCGCCACCGCCGCTGCTGATGACTTCGACAAAGAGCGCGGAGATCATCAAGCATGCGTCGAATGCGTTTCTGGCGATGAAGATCTCGTTTATTAATGCTGTTTCGAACCTGTGCGAGGCCGCGGATGCCAACGTAGAACAGGTGGCGCGAGGAATCGGCCTCGATTCGCGCATCGGGTCACGTTTTTTGCGGCCGGGCATCGGTTACGGCGGATCGTGCTTCCCGAAGGATGTTGCGGCATTTCGCTCGGTGGCCCAGCAAATGGGTGTCGACTTCAACCTGCTAAGTGAGGTGGAGAAGATTAACGCGCAACAGAAACGACGCTTCCTGAACAAGGTGCAGTCGGCACTCTGGACGCTGCGCGGAAAACGGTTGGCGGTGCTTGGACTCTCATTCAAAGGAGAGACCGATGACGTACGCGAATCGCCGGCGATCGACCTGGTGGAGATGCTGCTGGGTGAGGGCTGCTGCGTCGTTGCACATGACCCGGCGGCGATGGATCGTGCGCGGTTGGAGCTTCCTCCCTCATCGTCGATGAGCTACGCCGCAGATGCCTATGAGGCGGCCAGGGACGCGGACGCGCTGTTGATTCTTACGGACTGGAAGGAGTTCGCAGAGCTCGATCTGCGGCGGTTGCATGCGGCGCTGCGTTATCCGATTGTCGTGGACGGGCGCAATCTGTTCGATCCCACGGTGATGCAGGAGCACGGCTTCACGTATCTGAGCGTTGGGCGGCCGACAGCGGTGCCCGTGCGTGAGGCAGTTTCTGCTGAAATTGGCTGAGCAAGCGATAAGGATGAACGCGCGCTGCGGGCGCGCGCCAGGTATTTCACAGCCGCGGGCCTGAGGGAGTACGAATGGGTTTGAAAAGATTTCTGGTGACAGGCGCGGCGGGGTTTCTGGGTTCGCATCTGTGCGACGCGCTGTTGGCGGAAGGCAACAGCGTTGTGGGCGCCGACAATCTCTCGACTGGAAACCTGGCGAACTTGCGTCATCTCGAGAGCGAGTCCAGGTTTCGTTTCGAGCATCTCGATATTTGCGAGCCATTTGATGTGGGACAGGTGGATTATGTCTTCAACTTTGCCTCGCCAGCGAGCCCGGTCGACTATATGCGGCTCGGTATCGAGACGCTGCGTGTTGGTTCGGCTGGAACGCTGAACACGCTGGAGCTTGCGAAGCGTCATGGCGCGGGCTATCTGCACGCGTCGACCTCAGAGTGCTACGGCGATCCCGAGGTGCATCCGCAGGTAGAGAGCTACTGGGGCAACGTAAATCCGATTGGCCCGCGCTCGGTTTATGACGAGTCGAAGCGCTTCTCCGAAGCAGCGGTAGCGGCGTATAGGCGCTATCACAGCGTGAATACGCACATGGTGCGGATATTCAACACGTATGGACCTCGGCTGCAGGCCAACGATGGCCGTGTGATCTCCAACCTGATGATGCAGGCGCTGCGTGGCGAGCCTCTAACGGTCTATGGTGACGGATCGCAGACGAGGAGCTTCTGCTATGTCTCGGATCTGATCGACGGCATTATGCTGTTGTCGAAGTCGGAGGAACACGATCCGGTGAACATCGGTAATCCGAACGAGTGGACGATCCTCGACTGCGCCCGCGAGGTGCAGGCCCTGGTCGGCTCACAGTGCGAGATCGTCTTCAAGCCGCTGCCGCGAGACGATCCGAAGCAGCGGCAGCCGGACATCACGTGCGCGAAGACGCTGCTCGGATGGGAACCGAAGATTCAACTGCGCGAGGGGTTGGCTCGTTCGCTGGATTACTTCCGCACTGCCGTGGAGGCTGAGAAGGCGCAACCGCGGGCGCAAGCAGCAGCCCGGCAGGACGCGGAGTACTTCCGGTTAGCTTCGGGCCGCTGAGCGGTTGAGTTATTTTGCCGGCCGCGGGTCCGTGTGCAGCTTGGGGAAGAACTTGATCTGACCCGCAACGACTACATTGTTCTGCGGGCCGGTCTTGTAGATCGGGGCGACCCAATGCTCGTATTGAACCCAGGCGTCCAACTGAATATCTCTGCGCAGATTCTTGACGACGTCGACCTTGAACTGATGTTGTGTAGTGCCCCCCGGGATGAAGTCCTTGGGAGTTTTCTTGTAGAGGTACGAAGCCTGGACCCACTCGTCAGCGGAGAGGTGATAGGTGAGCCATGCGTTGCCGGCCTTGGCCTCGCGCCCCACCCAATCGCCCATGATGTAGCCCTTGTTGGTGTAGCCCTGCTTCTGCACGATCTCGTAGTAGTTGAACTGGCCGTTGAGGCTGCGCAGTGTCGAGGTGTCGGTGTTCGAAGCTTCGATGCGGAAATCGAGCTTCGGCAGGTGCGGGAACTGTGAAATGTAAAAGCCGGGCCGGTAAGCGGCACGACGCGGTGCGCTGGGAGGCGTCACGTCATCATGGCAGATCGAATCCGTGTAGAGCGTAACGTACTTGCGCAGGAACGGCAGCTTATATGAGAACGTGAAGGTGCTGTAGCGCGCGCCGGGGTCATCGCGCGAGTACTTCTCATACTCCGATGTATCGCTGAATGAGAAGAAGCCTTTCAAGAACGTGTGAAGGGTGATGGGTTGATCACAAGGCGTGAAGACATTCGTTACTGGGTCGATGCATCCGTGCCCCTTGCCTCCCCAAATGACCGTGCGCTGGAAGCTCAAGTCGAAGTTCTTCGTTGGTTTGAACGCGAAGCCAAAGGAGTTGGCCCACGGAGCGTTCGGCACCGAGTGGCCCTGCAACGAGCCGATCATGAAGTCGTAGCGCATTGGCCCCATGATCTTGCTCAGGAGTGGGATGTACATCGGCTCGACGCGATTCACGCGGAACGAGTACATGTTTTCCGCATTGTCGCTCCAGGCCATACCGCCACCCATGCCGGGACCCCACCATGAATCGGACTTGCCAAAGGAGATCTCGTGACCCAGCAAGTGGTATGAGAGGTAGGCCTCCTGTAGCCGGAAGGTATTCACCGCGTTGGTCGTACTTCCATAGGGAATAGTGTCCTGCGGGTTGTTGTACCCACTGAACGGAATCTCGTCGATGGTGGAGAGCTGATTCGCGAGGTCGAAGGAGTAACCCTGATATGTGGGCGCGTGTTGGTATTCGCCGCGGACGTATAGCGAGAACCGGCCGTACTCATTCAAGCTAGAGAATCCGGTGATGTTATTGAAACCCGTCGCGTAGGGACGTCCATAGTCGTTGTAAAGGGTTTGGCCGAGGTGATAGCTGTCGCGCAGCACGGGGCCGCCGACGCCCATCAGGCGCGTGTAGACTGTCGCGACACCATAAACCGGGCCGCGGGTCATATTGCCGGGGGGATCCTCGTCAGCCAGGTAGTCCTGAAGTTTGGCGAGGATCGCGACCGCCTCATCGTTGCCGTCGTAAGTGATATCGTCGGCGCTCTTTTCAAGCATGTGCAGCAGGCTGCGGCGCGTCCACGGGCGCATCATGATGAACGCTGTGTCGAGATAGCCGAGCGAGTACAGGCGCAGCGTCATTGGATAGACGATGCTATCGACCGGGATGTAGGTAGAACCAAGCGCGTCGGTATGTTCCTCTTCGGGCATCGGACCGTATGCCGGCATGCTGGGCACGGAGGCCACAGGAACAGCGGGCGGTATCTCCGCCGGCTTCGGCGGATTCTGCACTTGGATGGGTTGCTCAAGCTTGTCGGGTGTAGTCTGCGCCGGCTGCTGTTGC
>Ga0209169_10001983_pt1 | contig 12483 bp, 6 predicted proteins | sample HubBroMetageWRM4_FD_188346 | JGI IMG/M metagenome (GOLD analysis project Ga0209169, IMG submission 188346) | Warmed soil microbial communities from the Hubbard Brook experimental Forest, New Hampshire - Hubbard Brook CCASE Soil Metagenome WRM 4... | ecosystem: Environmental > Terrestrial > Soil...
GCTCGCGCTTCCAGTCGGCACGAACACCAGATCGCGCTCCGGATCGGCCACAATTCCCGACCACGCGTTGCCCGCTCCGGTGAGCCACACTTTTTTCGCTTCGGCGGGATCGGTGATCGCGGCTGCTTTGGCGCGCGTCGTGTTATTGGGTGGCAGCGGCGCCCATTTCCACACGAGAGCGCCGGTTCTCACGTCGTAGCCGCGCACCACGCCATCGGCCATATCGACGCGGGCGTTGTCGTCGATCGCCGAGCCGACTACTATCACCTCCCCAATCACCGTCGGCGCAGACGTCATGTGATACCAGCCCGTGTTGTAGCGCGGCACATCGCGCAGGCTCACTTGTCCGTAGTTGCCGAAGCCGGAGCACGGCTCACCCGTCGCACCGTCGAGAGCAATCAGCCGCGCGTCGAGCGTGAGTTCGAAGATGCGCCTGCGGCACGACTTCCCTTTTGCCGCCGCGGTTGTGTCAAGCCATGTCGCGATGCCGCGATTGATCAAGCCGTCGCCGTACTCAACCGTGGTGTCGATCATCGGGTCGTACACCCACTTCTTTTTTCCAGTTTCGGGGTCGATGGCGAAGACGCGGTTGTAGCCTGAGGTGAGATACAGCGTGTCATCGACGAGGATTGGAGTCGTCTCCAGGCCGGTGCGCTTGCGGCCGTCGCTGCCATCGGAGAGGTCTTCGACGTGAAATGTCCACGCGACTTGGAGCTTCGATACGTTGTCGCGATTGATTTGCGTGAGCGGTGAGTAGCGCGTGCCGCCGGCGTCGTGGCCATAGGCGGGCCAGTTGTCTTGCGCCGCGGTGGAGTGAGGAACGAAGAACGCACACGTGAAAATTGCTGCTGCAAGGGCGAGGGCGGCACGCGGTGCGAGCTTGAAGATCATGATTTCTCCTGCCAGACAGTACGTCGCGATGCGTCAATTTGTTTCTGCGGATGCCGACCGTCTGGCTCAACAACTAAGTCGCCCGGTTCGCAAAGGCGGCGAACCGGCCCCTACAGGTAATGCAGCTTTACGGCGCGGCGACGCTAGGCTTTTGCGGCGTGCGGAGCGAGCGCCGCAAACACATTCTTCGTGGCGGCCACTGCAGCGTCAATGTCTGCGCGATTGACGTCGCAGTGTGTGACGAAACGCACCGTGTACTTCCCCGTAGTGCCCGCCAGCACGCCGCTCTTTTCGAGGAGCGCGCAGATGTCTCCGGCGGTTTTGCCCGTGGACACCACATCGAAGATGACGATATTCGTCTCGACGGCTTTCGCGTCGATCGCGATCCCGCCAATAGACGCGAGCGCTTGGGCGAGATGCTTGGCGTTGCCGTGGTCGATGTGCAGCCGCTTCGGCGATTCTTCCAAAGCGATCAGCCCTGCCGCAGCAACAACACCTACTTGCCTCATGCCGCCGCCGAGCATCTTGCGCCCGATGCGAGCGCCGTCGATAAATTCGCGCGAGCCGAGCAGCATCGAGCCGACCGGCGCGCCTAGCCCTTTCGAGAGGCAGAACATGATCGAGTCGAATTTTTTGGCGAGTTGCGCGACCGACTTCCCCGACGCGACGCTCGCGTTGAAGATGCGTGCACCGTCGAGATGAACGCGCAGGCCCGCAGCGTGCGCCTTGTCGCAGACGTCTTCCATTATCGCGAGCGGGTACACCGTGCCGCCGTGCATGTTGTGCGTGTTTTCGAGCGTGACGAGCGCGGTCTGCGAGTCGTAATAAATCTTTTCGCGGATCTGCGCCTCGATCAGGGCCCAAGTGAGAAATCCCTTCGGCGCGGGAATCGGCCGCGGCGTTACACCGGCGATCGCGCACATCGAGGCGAGTTCGTAGAGGTTCACGTGCGCGCGCTCTTCGCAGATCGCTTCATTCGTCGGACGCGTCCAGCCGCGAATCGCGAGTAGGTTGCCCATGCAGCCGGTCGGCACGAAAAGCGCGGCTTCTCGGCCGAAGATTTCGGCGGCGCGTTCCTGCAACTTGTTCACCGTAGGATCTTCGCCGTAGACGTCGTCGCCCACTTCGGCGCGCGCCATCGCCTCGCGCATCGCGGGCGTGGGCTTCGTCACTGTGTCGCTGCGAAGGTCGATCGGGCTGCACTTGCCGTTGTCTGTGTCGTGGGTCATTCGTTGCATCCCTCAGGCGAGAAGCTCGGAGAAAATTTCGTTCGATACTGCCAGGCGATCCGGCGCTAGACGCACGTTTGCGCCATCGCGCTGCAACAGCCCCTGCGAAGCAAGCGCGTCGATACGTTTGCGAAGGTCCGCCGCGCGGTAGTCGCGCTCGATGCGCGCAAAGTCGATACCGTCGAGCTGCCGCAGACCGAGGAAAATTTCTTCCTCGAGCGCTTGCTCCTGCGTGACCGGCTCAAACTGCTCGCGCGTCGTCTCGCCGCGTTCGATGCGCGCAACGTAGTCCGCCGAGTCATGCACGTTGGCCCAGCGTTCGGCGCCGTCAAACGAATGCGCGCCCGCGCCAAAGCCGAAGTACGGCACGCGTTGCCAATACTTCAAATTGTGGCGCGAACGGAAACCCGGCTTCGCCCAGTTTGAAATCTCGTAATGATCGTATCCGGCAGCTGCGAGGCGGGCGCACGCAGATTCGTAGAAGTCGGACGATTCATCCGGTGTGGGCACCGCTTCAGCGCTGTAACGCGAGCCGAGCGCCAGGATTTCTTTGCCAAGGCGGCTGCCCTCATCCACTTCGAGCATATAGATCGAAACGTGCTCGGGCGCAATCGCGATCAATTCGTCGAGCGACTGCGACCACGACGCAGCGGTTTGGTGCGCAAGGCCGGCGATCAGGTCCATGCTCACATTCGTGAGACCGGCAGCGTGGAGCACTCCATTCGCCGCGGCGATGTGTTCGCGACGGTGCATGCGACCGGCAGCCTGCAACTCACGATCGATGAACGATTGAACGCCGAGACTGACGCGATTGAAGCCGGCGGCGCGCCAGGCTTCGGCTTTTCCTGGCGTGATGGTTTCGGGATCGGCTTCCAAAGTCACTTCGAGGTCGGCGTCACTCGAGGCAAACGTCGCGCATTCACGAAGCGCGTCAATGATTCGCTTCAGATCGTCCGGGTCGAGCAGGCTGGGCGTACCGCCACCGAAATAGACGGAATCGATCGCCGCGCGTGGCTTCGATGCGAATGTCTCGCGAATCTCACGCACGACGGCGTCCGCGTAGGGCTTGTAGCGGTCGCGCGCGACGACGCCGGTGTGGAAATTGCAGTAGGTGCAGCGCGTCTGGCAGAACGGCACCTGGATGTAGATACCCAGCGGTTTCATGGGAGGAGTAATTCTACCGCAGAAGAGCGCGGGCGCCGCGCGAGACGGCGTGGAGGTACCGTGAAGGTGGGTGGCAAAGCGGTGCGCCGCTTCGCGACTGACCGCACTTCGATGGGCTTGCGTGCTTTCGCTCGGTGGAAGAGTAGTTTGCTGCGAGGTGGAGTTGACGTTGTGGTTCTGACAGGCGAACCCGCAGCGGCGCTATTGAGCGTCGGGGGCGATCTTGAGCCACAACTCGCGGTGGCGGGGGCCGTCAAAGTCGGCGAAGTAGATGACCTGCCACCGCCCGAGCAAAAGTTTCCCGTCTTCGATAAAGATCGTCTCGGACGAACCCGCGAGCGCCGTCTTCACGTGCGAATCGGAATTGCCTTCATCGTGTGCGGAATTTTTCAGGATGGGGACCAGGCGGTTGAACTCGGATTCGATCTCTTGCGCGACTGCCGGATCGTAGCCTTCATTAATAAGGATGCCAGCGGTGGTGTGCGGCACGTAAAGATGGCAGACGCCGCTCTGGCAGCCGGACTCGCGAACGGCGGCCACGACTTCGGCCGTCACGTTGACAAGTTGCGTGCGGCGCGACGTGCGGACGCTTAAGATGCGGCGCTTCGTTGGCGATTCAGCGGTTTTCACGGTTCGATGCGCTCACCTAAACCCGACGCAGATTGAAGTCTGCGCTACGACGTTATTTTACCGATACATCGCATCGGAAACGCGACTTTCCGCGCTCCGCCGCTCGATGATACGATTCTCACCATCGCGGCAGCTGTTCTACGCCGCAGCATTCCGGCGCGGTCGCCAAGTGGTAAGGCAAAGGTCTGCAAAACCTTTATCGGCGGTTCGATTCCGCCCCGCGCCTCCAATTCCCTCCCGCACCACTGCTCGTTTGATCGCCTGCGCCGATTGCCTGCGTTAGGCGCCTACAGTAAACTCAAAGTTTCGCATTCGTTCCGGAGAGACGCCGATGCTGGTTGTGATGCAGTCGCAAGCCACCGAGGAACAGGTCCGCGCCGTTTGCGGCGTGATCGAATCGCTCGGCTACAAAGCGCACCCGATGCCCGGCGCGGGACGCACCGCCATCGGCATCACGGGCAACTCCGGCACGTCGGACCTCGTGGCGCTCGAATCGATGCCCGGCGTGGGCGAGTGCATTGCCGTCACGAAGCCTTACAAACTTGTAAGCCGCGACGTGAAAGCCGAAACGAGCGTGGTGAAGGTTCCCACGCCGCTGGGCGACGTATTTTTTGGCGGCGAATACGTCGGAATGGTGGCCGGGCCGTGCGCGGTGGAATCACGCGAGCAGGCGTTCACCGTGGCGAAGCTCACAAAGGCCGCGGGAGCGCACCTATTTCGCGGAGGCGCGTACAAGCCGCGGACTTCGCCGTATAGCTTTCAAGGGCTCGGCGAAAAGGGCCTGCAAATCCTGGCGGACGTGCGCCAAGAATTCGGCCTCGGCGTAATCACCGAAGCGATCGACAATGAATCGCTCGACCTCGTCGAGAAGTACGCGGACGTAATTCAGATCGGCGCGCGCAACATGCAGAATTTTTCGCTGCTCAAGCATGCGGGCCAGGCGCGCAAGCCGGTGCTGCTGAAGCGCGGGATGAGCGCGACGCTCGAAGATCTGCTGCTCGCGGCGGAATACATCATGTCCGAGGGAAATTACGCCGTGATTTTGTGCGAACGCGGCGTGCGAACATTTTCCGACCACACGCGGAATACGCTGGACCTGAGCATCGTGCCCGCGGTGCAGCGCCTGAGCCATCTGCCGATCGTGGTCGATCCTTCGCACGGCACGGGACGGCGCAACAAAGTGCTGCCGCTTTCGCGCGCATCGGTAGCGGTGGGCGCGGACGGCTTGCTCGTTGAAGTCCATCACGATCCGGACCGCGCGCTTTCCGACGGTCCGCAATCGATTCGCCCCGACGACTACACGCGCCTCTACGCGGAAGTGAAGCAGATCGCCGCTGTGGTGGGCCGCACGCTTAATTAATCTTGGCGCGTCCATTCCCAGTGCATTTGAAAACCGTGCCATTCTTCCCCGCCGAACTTATACTTCACAGCCAACGATTCGAGCGATGACGCGCCGACTCAACTACCGTCTCGTTTTTCTCCTGCTGCTGCTCGCCGGCCTCGCCATTCGCGAGGTCGCGCTCGAGCTGCGACCATCGTTCCTGCGTCCAGGGCTGCACATGTTCGCGTATGTAGCCAATTCGGGAGAGGGTTCAGTATCGGCGATCGATCTCGTATCGCTTTCGCGGCCAACGACGATCGCGACGGGACCTTCGCCGAGCGGACTTCGCGCGCATCCAAAGCGCGCCGAAGTGTGGGGCGTGAGCACGGACGGCGGATACGCGTGGGTGATCGACTCGGCGAGCGGCCACCTCGCGGCGAAAATTCCTGTGGGCGCGCTTCCCTACGCGATCGACTTTTCGCCGGATGGTTCGCGTGCCTACGTGGCGGCGTCTGGCGCAAACAACGTGGTGGCGATCGACACGGCGACGCGGCAAGTGGTGGCGCACGGCAGCGCGGGGCGGCGGCCGTGGATCGCGCGCGCCACCCCCGACGGAAAGCTCGTGGTCGTATCGAATCGCGACGACGCGACAGTGTCGCTACTGAACGCGCTGACGCTTACGCGCGTGGCAACGATTGCCACCGCGCCATCGCCGGAGCAAATCGAAATTCTTCCGGATAGCTCGCGAGCGTTTGTAACGTCAGGTGACGTGGACCAAATTTCGGCGATCGACCTGACGCAGCACGTGCTGCTGGCGAATCTCGCGCTGGGCGGCACACCGAATGACTTGGTGCTGAAGCCCGACGGCGGCGAACTTTACATTCCGTCTGCTAATGCGCACGGCGTGATCATTGTGAATACGAGCACGATCGAGGCGGGTGATTTTCTGTTGGTCGGGATGTCGCCGTCGTCAGGCGCGTTCGACGCCGCGGAAAATATGTTGTACGTCACGGACTCGGCGGCCGGGCACGTGGTGCCCATCAATGTGGAGACGCGCCACGTGGGCACGCCGATCCAGGTGGGCCAGAATCCGCGCGACTGCATCACAACGCCCGGCGGCGACTTGCTGCTCGTCGTGAATTCGGGCTCGAACGACCTTGCCGTGATACGGCCGAAGACGAGTGCGTTGATCACGCTCGAGCCCGTGGGCGCGCAGCCGCGGGAAGTGGCGGTGAAAGTTTTTTAGGCTGCGCGCCGGAGCGCGAGTGCGCTAGTCGGTGGTGACCATCAGTGTGAGCGGCAGCGAGCGCGTAACCGTGGTGGATGTGGCCGTCTGATAGGTCGCCGTCACTGTGAGCGAGTAACTCTGCGAAGACGGCGGATCGGGCGGAGGATCGCTCGCCGCGCTTCCGCCTCCGCACGACGAAATTCCAAACACAAGCACGCACATCAATATGGCGAATGCTGTGGCGGCGCGGAGTGCGCTCACTGTCGGACGCTTGCGCGTCGACGCGAATGCGCACACGCACCCTAGGATTGTGACGGCTAGCAGCGGCCACGCTCCGATCGCATTGAAGCGCGTGACGTCGCGATGGCCGCTTGAGCGGGTGCCGAACCAGCGCGCGAGTAGGCCTGCACGGTGCGCCTCGGCGGTTGTGGTGGGGATCGACACGGCAAACGCTTCCTGCGCGTTCGCGGCGGCGGTGATCGAGCTGGGAGCGACGGTGCACGTCCCTGGCAGCGACGTGCCGCTGCACGCGAGCGTCACCGCCCCGGTAAATCCGCCGATCGACGTGAGGTCGAGGCTGAAGCTCGCCGTGGTTCCCGCCGTCACCGAAATGCTCGCCCCGCCGCTCGACGCGGGGCCCAGCTCAAAATCGTCCGCGCTTCCGGTGAGCGCGACGCTGGCCGATCCCGTTTGCGCATTGGACTGAATCACAAGCGTGCCGGAGCGCGACGACGATGTAGTTAAAGTTCCCGGGTCGAACTTCACCATGATCGCGCAGGTCGCGCCCGCCGCGATTTGCGACGTGCACCCATTTTTCTCGATGGTGAAGTCCGTGGATCCGGTAACGGATGCCGACGCGACCTGCAACATCGCGGGGCTCGCCGCTGAATTCGTCACCGTGATCGTCTGAGCCGCGCTCGCCGTGCTCGTGAGCTGGCTGCCGAAATTTGCCGTGGTGGGCGAGACGCTCATCTGCGCCATCACCGCGTTCCCGCTCACCGCAATGGACTGCGGACTTTGCGGCGCGCTATCGCTGATTTGCACCGTGGCGGAACGGTTGCCGGCGGCAGTGGGATTGAACGTGACGCTTAACGCGCAAGTCATCTTTACGCCAAGACTCGCCGGGCAATTGTTTGGCGCGGTGAAGTCGCCTGGATCCGCGCCGCTAACGCCAATCGATGAAATCGCGAGCGGTGACGCGCCGGAGTTTGTGAGCGTCACGCTGACCGGCGAAGTCGAAAGTCCGACGGTGCTCGTTCCAAATCCGACGCTGGCCGTCGAGAGTGTGGCGCCAAGCGTCACTGCCGTGGCTTGGAGTGGCACGCTTTGCGGGCTGCCGGGCGCGTTATCTGCAACGTTGAGCGTCGCCGAGAAGTTTCCAGCGCTCGACGCGGTGAAGGTCACCGCAATCGTGCATGCAGACGACGGCGCGAGCGTCCCGCCCGAGAGTGGACAGCCTCCGGCGGCGCCGGGAGAAACCGTAAAGTTGCTGGCGTTGCCGCCCGTCAAAGACACAACCGACAAAGTAGCGGCGGCGGTGCCAGCATTTTCCACTTGCACGGTTTCGCTGACGCTCGTGGTGCCAACGCCAGTGGGCGGAAAGGATATGCTCGCCGGCACAAGCTCCACGCTCGGCGCCTTCATGGCGCTCGATCCACTGAGCGCGACCGACGCCTGGCCCGGCGACGTGCCCTGCGACGAATAGCTCACGATGAGCTGGGCCGTGAAATTTCCCGTCGTCGTGGGCGAAAACGTGACCGCCGCGACGCACGTTGAGGTTGGCGCCATCGTCTGGCAACTTCCCGGCACCACGTTGAACGCGTTCGAATTCTGCACCGCGTAAGTGAGCGAAAGAGTGGCGTCCGATGTGTTCACAAGTTGAATGGTTTGCTCCGTCTCGGTGGTGTTCGGCGGAACGCTCGCGAAGACCAGCGCCGCCGGAGTCGCCGTGAGCAGGCTCTGCCCGACGCCCACTGCCGGAATCACTTGTGCGCCTCCGGGCGCGTTGTCACTGATGGTTATGAAAGCCGTTTCGGTGCCCGCGACTGACGGCGTGAACCCGATTGCAAACGAGCACTTCGACTCGACTCCCGTAGCCCCGACGGGCGGTATCGACGCCGACAAACAGCCTGACGCGCCAAGCAACGTGAAATTGTTCGCGTTTGGACCGCTGATCGCAATGCCGTCGGAGGGGATCACCAGCGCCTGATCGCCCGAGTTATAAACCGCAATTGGCTCGTCGTTCTCCACTCCGATCGGCAGCGTGCCGAAAGTGAGTGACGCGCGATTGAGCACCACGGTCGGCGACGACATCGATTGCGAGAGCGCGAGCCCTGCGACAAACGCGTCTGGCAGCGCGGGCGATTGGCTACAACTCACGCAAACCTGCTGAAACCCATTGGCCGGATTTCCCGGCGGCGCGAAGTCGGACGAAGTTGTGTCGCCCACCACATAAACGTTGCCGCTGGCGTCGGCGGCCACTGCATTTCCGTGAGCCACGCTCGCGCCGGAACTGATCTGTCCGCCGAGTGGCGTCGCAAAAAGCAGTCCCGCGCCGTTCGCCGTCGGATCGATCTCCGCCACGAACGCATCGGACGTGCCTTCGAACGGCTTCAGATTGTAGAGCCAAGGAAACATCGGCGAAGTCGTGGTACCCGCGATGTAGATATTTTTGTCCGCGCCGTAAAAGATCGCGTTTCCGGAATCGTTTCCGCCGCCGCCAAGATACGTGGCGTACGCGAGAGTCGTCGCGAAATCGACGTTCTGCGAAATCACCGCGAGAAACGCATTGGCCGTGGCGCCGGATCCGAGCGTCGGCTGAAACGCAGGCACCGCCGCATTCTGTGGAAAATTCACCGACGACGTGTAACCGGTGACGTACACCGTCTGAGGCGGCGCGGAACTGATGGCGATCCCGGTCACCTTATCGGTTCCCGAACCTCCCAGCATCGTTCCGTAGGATTCGTCGGTCGCGCCCGTGCCAGACGGCCGAATCTTGATCACGAAGCCGTCGAAATCCCCTCCTGCGTACGCGGGTTGTTGCGGTGGCTGAATCGTATTGAGGAATGGAAAGCCCTGCGAGTTCTGCGGATTCGACGAGCTGCCCGCAAGATACACATTGCTCTCGGCATCCACCGCGATTCCACTCACGGTCGCCGTGCCGTAAATTCCGAGGTACGTGCAATAGAGGATCGAACTCTTCCCCTGCGCCGGTGCGGCAAACTCGACGAAAAATCCGTCTGTGAAGCTGCCGCCGCTTTCGCCGGCCGTCTGCCCACCTGCATAAACAGGCTGGAACGCCGTGCCCGTCGTCGTGCAGTTCGCATTCGCAGTGGTCGATGGACAGACAGGAAGATTCGTCGAGGTGGTATCCATCCCCACAAATATCTGTCCCGCCGGTCCGAACGCCACGCCTCCATTCGAAAGCTTCGCTTCGTTGCCGTTGCCGCCGAAAAGAGTGGAAAACGTGAGCGAGCCATCGGTCTGGCTCAGTTCCGAAACGGCCACGTCGTTCACAGTGTTCGTGCCGCCGCCATTCACTGGATACGTGCTGCCGTCGGTCACCGGGTAATCCCCCGAAGTTGTGGTCCCCGCAATCGCCAAACTTCCCGCCGCATTGACGGCGATATTTCCGCCCGACTGAGTTCCGCTGCCGCCGAGGAATGTAAGAAACGCGAGCGACGCCGCGCCCGATTTCCCGGGAATAATTTTGGCCACGAAAAAGTCCGACTGTCGCGAGCCGTTCGCATAGCTGAGATTGAACGCGTCCGGAAACGATTGCGCCGAAGTCGTAGTCCCGCCGACGTAAACATTGCCCGCGCTGTCCACAGCGACGCTCGCGGCGGAATCAGTGCCCGCGCCACCAAGAAAACTGAAGTACGTGACCTCGATTGCCGGGTCGATCACCAATTCGTCGTCGGCATCGCGGCCTTCGACGCGGAATCCCACCATGCCGTCCGCCTCGATCACATACTCGCTCGCGAGATATTTGCGACGCGCCTCAGTTCCATCGCGCTCGATTTCGTAAGACACCGGCCTTCGCATCCGGAATTCGCCGCGAGCGTCGCGCGCCACCAAATCGCCGCCGGCATCGACGCGCCACTGCAAATCACTCGGCGCAATCTGCACCGCGACGCGTGCGGCATCCATGCCAGCCGCCACGTCCAAGTCGTACTCCGCCTCCCCACCGACGCTCCGCAGCACCACGTCGATTCCGGGCACCACATCCTTAGCGCGCACAGACGCGAAGTTTGCGACGTGCGTCCGCCAGTTCGAAGGATCGCTGCCCACAAAATAATTCGTCTCCGCCGCTAACTTCTCCTCGCCCTGCCAACGCAGCGGCGCGAGTTCCTGCGCTGCGGCCTGATTCCGCTCACTCCGCGACGGACGAGTCCCGTCCGACGACCGCCCACCCGAAGCCCCTGGCGCGCGCGAAGATTTGCCGCGCCCACCGCTTTTTCCGCGTTTACGCGACTTCCCCGTCCGCCCCTTCGAACTTCCGCGATGCTTTCGCGGCTTCGTGCCATCGCCAACCGCGCCAGTATCAACAAACCTAATCTCAACGCGTCGCGCAGCGCCGGCGTCGCTCGATTCAATCGCGATTCCCTGCGCAGTCAGCTGGTACAGCGCGCCGCGCCCCCGCGCCGTGAATTGCGCGGCATCACCAGGCTGCGCCGCGCTCTGCTCAAACATCATCGGCAGCGAGAAATTGGATTGCGCGAGAAATGACCGTGGCGCGGCGTTGAAGTCCGCCCGCGCGAGCGAATCGGTCCCGCGCTTCATCGCAGTCGAAGGAGACGACGAGAACGGCGCGGGGAGAAAAGACGTTGCAGCGGTGCCACTGCGCGCAAAACTCCGCGCGTCATCCACCGCACGCAAGTCCCGCTGCCTAACCGCCGCACGATCCGGCATAAGAGTTGAAGCGAGGAAAAAGACAGAAATCACCACGGCCGCGGCAGTCACGCGGACACACATCCCCGACGAGCGCATCGCGCCCTCCACCAGACATCTTTTTGGGATCCGCCCCGGAGACTTTTCAAGACACGGCTACGCGCCGGCTTGCTCTCGCTCCGGGAGGTTGCTGCTAGGGGGTAGGCGGACTATGTCGCGAAAGAGTGTAAATGTCAATACGTGTCAATCGCTGGAACTAGAAGCGACGGCAGGCGCATCGACCGGCTCAGCGCCGGCTTTGACCGAATCCCACGCAAAATTATCTTCACCGAGCGCGACGTCGAGCATGCCATCGACGGGCAGCACCTCGATCGGCAGCCCGTTCTCCCACAGCGACACGCTCACCATCAGTACGTCCCGGCCCGTCAGGTCAAACAGCTCGCGCGGCAGACTCAACTCAATAATTTTTCCGTACGCGATTTTCAGAACTTCTTCCACGTGCAGCAGGCACGCTCCGCCCCGCTCCATACCGAACCTGACGATCTTCCCATCCACAACGCGAATCGTGATTCGCGTCTCGCGAGAATCCCAGACCATCACGCGCAGTTGAAAATCCTTAATCTCCGCGATCGATTCCTGCACCGGATCAACGCGCAAATAAAAATAATCCGCGCCGAATCCGTAGCGCACATCGCCGAGAACGCGCGGACGCCCATGCATCGTGCCACCGCGCGGATCGGTGGAATAAAGCCCAGCGCCGATCCACTCAAAATAATTCGTCTCGCGGCCGTCCACCACCACATCGAGAAAAGACTCAGGCGCTTCGCGGTGCGCGCGCTCCGGCGCTTTTTTGATTGGATGGGCGAGTACTTGCGGCGAAGGTTCACCGAGCGCGGTGTAAATTTCCGTGAGCTGCTTGCGGTAGAGTTGGTCAAACTCCGCGTCGTTCGCCGAGCCGTGCTCCGGCCCGTACCACCAATTCCAATCGCTCCCCTCGGCCGCCAGAATCGATTCGTATGCGCGCGCCAACTGTTCCTTCGTCGGAGCGCCAGTAGCCGCCGCTCGCTCCGCCACTCGCGCGTAGGTGTGGCGCGCCTCACGCAGCAAATCCCACGAGCGAACGTCTTCGG
>Ga0209169_10001984_pt1 | contig 12482 bp, 10 predicted proteins | sample HubBroMetageWRM4_FD_188346 | JGI IMG/M metagenome (GOLD analysis project Ga0209169, IMG submission 188346) | Warmed soil microbial communities from the Hubbard Brook experimental Forest, New Hampshire - Hubbard Brook CCASE Soil Metagenome WRM 4... | ecosystem: Environmental > Terrestrial > Soil...
AAGGGTGATCAAGGGGGAGGGTGCACCCTGGCGCCGAACGCCTGCCAGGCCATGAAGCCCAGGAAGGCCAGCCCTGCGATCAGGTAGCAGTTGGCGACGAGCGTCACCAGCCAGTGAAATCCGTACTCGTCCGGGCGGCCGGAATGCGGCGTGAACCAGAACGGCGCCAGCGCGAACACCAGGTAGCCGATCGCCGCCGCGATCCGCTTTCCGGCGCGGACCAGCAGGACGAGGGCGGGCAGGATCCACACCCAGTGATGCGCCCAGGAGATCGGCGAGACGAGCAGGCCGGCGGTCCCGGTAACGGTCGCCGCGCCGAGCCAGTCACCGCGCCGGGCCAGCACCACGGCCACCGCCAGCCCGGCGGCACCGAACACGAGCGGGACGACAAGCCACCAGTGCCCGATGTGGGACGCTCCCTCGGCGAGCCTGATCGCGGCCCCGTAGGGGGACTGGTTGCTGATGTAGGGCGCGCCGACCCGCTTGGTGTCGTAGAACAGGTGGACCCAGTACCTGGCAGAGGCACTCGGCGCGACAAGGAACCCGATAAGGCCGCAGCCGGCGAAGGTGCCCGCCGCGACCAGCGCCGCCCTCGTCCGCCCGGCCAGCAGGAAGAACACGATGAAGATGGCGGGCGTCAGCTTGATCGCGGCCGCTATGCCCACGCCGATACCCACCCAGCGGCCGGTGTCGCGGCCACGCGAGACGTGCCAGACGTCGGTGAGGATGAGGGCCAGCAGGATCAGGTTGATCTGGCCGAGGAACAACGTCTGGTACACCGGGTCGAGCGCGATGGCGGCCGCCGCGACGCCGGCGACCATGATCCTCGACGGCTGGTAGCCGGCCAGCTTCAGCGTGATCACGAGGGAATAGCCGAGCGCCGCGAGCGAGACCAGGTCCCACAGCACCCGGGCCAGCGTGAGCGGCAGCGCCGCGATGGGCACGAACACGATGGCCGCGAACGGCGAATAGGTGAACCAGTGCCCGTAGGCCTGCGCGGCGTACAGGCGCGCGTCGGACAAGACGGCGTGCCCGCCCCACATGTAAATGCGGAAATCCAGCGCGTTATACAGGGCGGCGAAAACGATCACGCCGACGAGTTCGAGGCCGAGCAGGCCGTAGACGGCGGGCGCAACCCAGCGCCTCCCGCCCGGGCCCGCCTGGCCAGCAAGGCCGACGACAGGCCCAGAAGCCCGCTGATCGGTCGACACCCCCCGCATCCTATCCGCCCAGACAGCCGGCCTTCAGCCAGCCAGGCAAGCGCCGCGCACGCGAGCCTGCACGTTCCGCTATCCGCCGCTGTCGTAGGCTATCTGGCCGCCGTCGCGCTAGCCTGGACCAGGGTCCCGCCGCACCGGGCGGACGTCACATCAAGTAACAATTGACAATCAATCACGACCTGGCAATGTTGCATGCGGCGGTTCAGGCGTCAACCATTGACGGAGGGGAGGACACGTTGGCCCGTACGCCGCTGGTGCACAGCGACCCCGCGCAGGTCGGACGCTACCGGCTGACCGCGCGGCTTGGCGCGGGCGGCATGGGCGTCGTGTACCTCGGCGTGGCCGAGGACGGCACGCCCGTGGCCGTCAAGCTCCTGCGGCCCGAACTCGCCGATGATCCAGAATTCCGCACCCGCTTCACCCGCGAGGTGTCCAACCTGGACCGCGTCATGGGCGTGTGCACGGTGCGGGTCATCGAGGCCGACACCGAGTCCAGGCAGCCGTTCCTCGTCACCGAGTACGCCGACGGGCCGACCCTGTCCGAGTACGTCGCCACCTTCGGCCCGCTGCCGGAGGACATGCTGTTCGGCCTGGCCACCGGCCTGGCCGAGGCGCTGACCGCGATCCACGGGATCGGCATCGTGCACCGCGACCTCAAGCCGTCCAACGTGCTGCTCACCAGGAGCGGCCCGAAGGTCATCGACTTCGGCATCGCGCACACCTTCGATGCGACCTCGCTCACGGCGGCGGGCATCACCGTGGGCTCCGCCGGGTTCATGGCGCCCGAGCAGGTCATGGGGCACGCGGGCACGGCGGCGGACGTCTTCTGCTGGGCGCTGACGGTCGCCTACGCGGCCAGCGGCCGCTCGCCGTTCGGCGCCGGGGCGCCCGACGCGATCATGTTCCGGATCCTGCACGCGGACCCCGACATCTCCGCGGTCCCGGAGCGGATCCGCCCGCAGGTGACCGCGGCCCTGGCCAAGGACCCGCACAACCGGCCCTCCGCCCGCGACCTGCTGGCCAAGCTGACCGACACGACCTCGCCAAGCCGCAGTGCCAACGCCACCCAGACGATCCTCGCCGAGACCTGGCGGCCGCCGAGCCAGGGCAAGGGCACCCCCGGCGTCCCCTGGTGGCAGGCCCAGCCGGCCACGCCACCACACCTGCAGCAGCAGCAACCGCAGGCCCCGGCCTGGCTGCGCCCCTCGGCCGCCCAGCAGCAAGCCCAACCCCAGCAAGCACAGCCCCAGTCACAGCAACCCCAGCCACAGCAGCAGCATCCCGCCTACCACCAGGTCACGCTCGGTCCGGAGGAGGCCGCCCAGGCCTTGCGCCAGGCCCAGCAACAGGCCGCCCAACAGGCTGCAGAGCAGCAGGCACAGCAGCAGGCCGTCGCCCAGCGGATGGCCGCCGCCAGGCAGGCCGCGGATGAGTGGTCGCGATCGCAAGCGCAAGCGCAGCTCCCCCAGCGCCCGCCTGCCCGCCGCCGCGCCGGCACCATCACGGCAGCGGTGATCCTCGCGATCGTGCTCGCCGCGGCAGGCACGGTGATCGGCCTGGCGCTGACCGGCAAGTTCGACCACAAGACCACCCCCGGCTCCAGCGGAACCCCGACCACCTCGGCAACAACCACCGCGGGCCAGGCGGCGGCGATCCCCGTCCTCGTCGTGGGCAGCTACTCGGGGACGAAGCCGACCCAGATCATCTACAGCGGCGACGCCACGAACGTGGTGACCGGCATCTCCTGGGGCACCTGGGCGGCTTCCGGGGCGACCGGCGAGGGCACCTCGGACATGGACAGCTGCGTGCCGAGCTGCGCCGCCGCCTCCCCGGACGCCGTGATCACCAAGATCACCCTCTCCGACCCGGTGAACGGCAAGTTCACGATGATGACGGAGACCCGGAGCGGTAAAACCCAGAGCTACACCTATCCGAGCACCTGGGCCCAGAGCGCCTCATAGAAGCCAGCCTTACGGGCCGCACACCACGGTCCGTTCGGTAAAGATCAAAGACTTTTTTATCCCGAACGAGCCGTGGTATCCCTCCCGCCGCGGGAGCCGCTCACCGGCCCTGGCGACCTCACTCGGGCGGGCCCGGTCGGCTCAGCCCGCCGGAGCCGGCGAATCGAGAGCCTCGCGGATCAGCTTCATCTCGGTCTGGACCGCGGCGCGGGCAACCCGAACCCGCTGGTTGAACGACCTCAGCTTGCTGAGCGAGGACGACCGCGCCTGCTCGCCGATCAGCCTGGCGAGGGCCTGGTCAGCCTGGATCAGCGCGCTGGCGATGGGGGCGATGGCGGGCGGGAACGCGATGCCGGCCAGGCTCGCGTCAAACCCGTTAACAGAGGTCACCTCCGCCGCCAGCACCGCTTCGGCCGCGGCGAGGTTGCTCCGCTCGTTGGCGGTATAGGCGGCCACGTCGGCGTTCAGCTGCTGGCTGACCGGAGTCATGATCGCCATGTACTGGCCGGCCAGCATCTGCGCGGTCGTGCACTGCAGGCCGGAGGGCGACAGGTTGGGCTCGCACCCGGCGGCGGCAAGCGCGGCTTGATGACGCTCGCCGGTGCCCATGGCGTAGACGAGGCCCGCGATCACCAGGACAGCAGCCAGGAACGAAATGGCCCCGAGTATGACACCGCCAACCGACGTCTGCTCCTGGCCGCCTACGCCGTACGTCTCGCTCATCTAATCCCTCTCCTAATCCGTTAATCCCTCTCCTAATCCGTTAATCCCTCTCCTAATCCGTCCCGTCGGCTCCCAGCGCGCCCCAAGCGACGTTTTTCCCCTCCCGGCTTTGCACCTCATACCCCGGGCGTCCCGCATCTCCCAGACGTCCCACGTCTGTCCCTTCCCTGGCCCGAACGTTGTGGCATCGACCCGGTTATAACCGGGTCGTTGTCACAACGACACCATTTACTCGGCGCTTGGGCGCTCCATGAAGGAGTCGATTCCCTTGAAGATCTCCTCGTTGACGATGAAGATGAAGCCGAACGCGAAGAGCGCGAAGATCGGCAAGATGGTCACCCACACGAGCCAGTTCCGGCCCTCCCTTTGACGGGCGACGATCCAGCGCTTTACCGGCGGCAGCCTGAGGGTAAGCAGGAAGAGGCTGCACGCCGAGTACTGGTAGAAGCGCTGATGGAAGATCGGGTCACCGTCACCGGCGAAGCCGGAGCCATTTGACCCGCTCTCGAACCCGAATCCCTCGAGCAGCATCAGGTGGGCGGCGAGCAGCCCCCAGATGACATAGATGAGCCGGTGCAACCGCTTCCAGTACTTGCCGAGCTTGCGCTGCGCCCACGGGTTGCCCGTGATCAGGAGCGGGATGACCAGCATCACCATGAAGAATCCCATGAGCTCGAAGACGTGCCCGGCCAGCCGGCCGAACACGCCTCCGGCGAAGGTATCGGTGATACCGGCAGCGGTCGCGTCGCCGATGGCGCTGGCCGCCATCATGATCCCGAACCAGCGCCGCAGCGGGACGAACCAGTGCTGCCCGGTGAGCGTGACCAGGGGAGTGACGAGCAGGCACAGGAACAGGTTGATCTCGGCCCCGGTCCCCAGCGTGTCGTCGACCGACACGGAGAAGGTGTTGCTGTTCAGCGTGATGAGCGCGGGCAGCATGAAGAACAGGGGGATCAACCCGGGCGCGCCTAGCACGATAAGCGCGACCGCCTTCCGCTTGATGCGGGAGCCGCCGAACTTGAAATCCACCTCCATCCACTCGTCCACGCGGCTCTTGGCCGCACGCCGCGGCTGGCGGTCATCCGTCGGCTGGCGTGTATCCAGGCCGCCAGGCTGGCCCGGCTGATGGTTATCCGCGGCCAATCCCTCGTCTGTCCATTGACCGCCGGTTCTCGTGGCCATCGTGACCCCTCCTTGAGAATCGGCTGCCTTATCTCCGGACAGGCAGCGCGGCCACGACCGGGTGATCGAAGCCGGTCCTGCCGACTCTTGACGCGCTGCCCGGTGAGCCGAGATCGGTGAAGAACTCGACGTTGACCCGGTAGAAGTCCTTCCACTGGGGAGGCACGTCGGCCTCGAATGAGATCGCCTCGACCGGGCAGACCGGCTCGCACGCGCCGCAGTCCACGCATTCGTCCGGGTGGATGTAGAGCATGCGATCGCCCTCGTAGATGCAGTCGACGGGGCACTCGTCGATGCAGGTCTTGTCGAGCAGGTCCACGCAGGGCAGCGCGATGACGTAGGTCATGTCGGAACTCCCTATGAGAGCTTTCTTATGGTCTTGGTGAGGGTGAAGTCCTGGTCCATCCGGGTGTCCGCCGCCGTTTTGGGCATGAGGACCCTCTCCTTCCGCTGCAGGCCGCCCGGCGGCCGGTGCGGTCCTGGGCGCGCCCGGCCCGCTGCGGGTTCGGATGCTCGCGGCTCCTTACGGCTGATGCAGGTGTGTATGCGCATGCGCCCCAGGCGCATCAGGCTGGCCCGGACCCTGATCCTCCTGAAGGCCGCTAGGTCCTGTCTCGCCCGTCCCCGTCGACCGGAAGACGAAGAACCGGTATCCGTGCAGGGCCACTTCGGTGGCGCCGGAAGCAAGAGCGACCAGGACCAGGGCCGCGGTCGCGATGACGGTCACGCGCATGGCCGCGTACTGGCGAGGTCGCCCCTTGGCATTGGCCGCGGGTCTGGCCGCGGGCCCGATTGTCGGCTCGGCCCCGGGTCTGGCTGTCGGTCTGGCCGCGGGTCTGGCTGTCGGCTCAGCCGCGTGCCTGGTCCTGACCGGCCTCGTCTCCGGCGTGGTCCTGGCCGGCCTGGTCTCGGGCGTGGTCCCGGCCGACCTGGTCCCCGGCTCGGCTGTCGGCTGGATAGCGTGCCTGGTGCTGGCCGGCGTGGTCCTGGCAGGCATGGTCTCCGGCTCGGTTGTCGGCTGGGCAGCGTGCCTGGTCCTGGCCGGCCTGGCTTCGGGTCGTGTCCCCGGGTGGATCGCGGGTTCGGCGACTCGCCTGGTGCCCGGCTGGATGGTTGGCTCCGCCATTGGCGGTGCCGGGACAAGAAGGTTTTCCGAGATGTACGCGGCCACCTCGCCCAGGTTGGCCGAGAGTTGCGTGACGGCCGCCCGTATCTCGGCGGCCTGAAGTTCGGCGGCCGCGATCGTGGCCGCCGCCTGGTCGGAGGCCCGCCGCATCATCTCGGCCGACTCCTGCTGCGCATCGGCCAGCGATGTGGCCGCTTGGTCGCGCGCCTCGTGCCGTATCTCTGCGGCAGCCTGGTTTGCCTCCGACAGGATCCAGCCGGCCAGCTGGACCGAGCCCGCGTCCCAGATCTGCCCGGGCGCGGGCTGTGCCCGGTCCGTAACCCCGGTCGGCCCGTCCCGAAGCACCTGCCCGGAGAGGGGAGCCGGGTCCGTCCGGCGGGCGACGTCCGTCCGCATCCGCGCCGGCAACCCCGGTCCGACGTCTAGTGGCGGCCGCGGCCGTCGCTGGCCGCCATCGGTGGCGGGCGGCAGCGGCTCCCGTCGTCCGGTGGACCTGCCGCCGCCGTGCCGACCGGGATCGTCGTCTTCGAGCCCCGGCGGCGCCGCATCGGACCAGGGCGGGGACGTAGTTTCTGGCCAGCCGGGATAGTCGTCCGCCCGCAGCGCGGCTTCTGCATCGTCCCAGCGTGGATCCGCACGTCCGGGCCAGCTGGGATGGTCGGGGTGCAGGGCAAAAGGACCGGGAGGGCCGGGCCAGCTTGGATAGTCGTCCGCATGCAGGAGCGGTCTGGCGTCCTGGGTGGGCCAGGCGTTCTGGGTGGGCCAGGCGTTCTGTAGGGGTCTGCCGTTCTGGACGGTTCTGGTGTCCTGTGGGCGTCTCGGGTCTTGGGGGAGCCTGGCGTTCTGGGGAGGTCTTGCGTCCCGGGGGAGTCCGGCTTCCCGGGGTGAGCGGGCGTTCTGCGGCGGGCTCGCGTTCTGGGAAGGTCCGCCGCCGGGCCAGGGCAGATCCGGGAGGGCCATCCAGGGGTCGTTGTCGGTCCAGGGATCGTCGGGGCCGGCGGGTCTCTTCGGCCCGAAGATGCTGATCCTGCCTACGCCCCGGTGTCCCGGTGTCCCGGCGTGCGTAGGGTGCGTGGCGCCCCGCCTGCCGCCGGCGCGGTGACGGCCGTTGCTAACCGTCAGCGCGGTGCCGGCGACGGCGATCAGCGCCGCCGCGAGGATAAGCTCCTGGCCGACAAGCGAGCCTGATACCCGGGCACTGAGCGCGTTCGGCCCGAAAAGCGGCCAAATCCCGGGCGTGTCCTGCGTCGCGGTCGGCGACTCAGACAACCCGGTTCCAGGCTGAGCGCCGGAGTCGACGGCGGCCATGGCCGGCCCTGCCCGCATCGCGGTCACGAGAAGCCCGGCCGCGGCCCCGCTCGCGGTCACGGTGGCCCGCAGAAGGTTCCCCGGCGCCTTGCGGAAACCCTTGCCAGCGTTCATTGTCCGTCTCCAGCGTTCAAAAACGGTGCGCGCACGTGCCGCGAGTTATTGCCGATAGCGTCATACCTGGCCGAACCATCAGGTCTGCCTCCAAACCTGATGGTGACAGCTAAGGCCTAATCGCGTAAGGGGTTCGGGAAAAATAACGCTGGCTGATATGGCAGCGCGGAGCGCCGCGTGCCCGGGACGCGATAGCGGGAAATCAAGATCATCCGGAATTGACGCGCGGTGCGCCTAACCCAGATCCCCGGCGCAGGGAAACATGGGCATCGGACTGTAACCTTGCTCGGCAACACCGTAGCGTACCCCACCTGAGCAGCACCTGGACGGGAATCGATGTCACAAGCGGGACGCCAGCGACCGCCGGATCCCCGCCCTGTACAGGAACCTGTCTCGCTGCCGATTGATTACCTTGCGTATTTCCGATTGACTACCCTACGTATCTCGGAAGGGCCACAATTGAAATCAGCATGGCCGCCGGGTGCGTCGGCTCCTGTCGGACCGGACCACGCTTTATAACATAAGCGTCCATCGCTGTCCGTTCCGTAATAAATATTTAAGATATTTCTTGCGGCGAGCCGCGGTCGGGGGAGCGGCGCTGCCTCTCTGCCACGTCCCCGAGCCGGTTTCACCCAGGCCTGCGCCCGCCCGGGCCGGCCCTCACGGCAGGAAAGCGATCCGCCCGACGACGTCGCCCTCGCCAAGCCGGGCCAGCCCATCGGGCACGTCGTCGAGCCGGAGCCGCTCGCTGACAAGCGGCCGGATCAGGCCGTCCGCGACGAGCCCGCTGAGCGCCACGTGCGCGTCCTTGATGGACTGCGGGTCCCGGGTCGCGTACAGGCCCCAGTGCAGGCCGACGATCGAGTAGTTCTTGATCAGCGCGTGGTTCAGCGTGACGGTGGGGATCTGCCCGCTGGCGAAGCCGACGACCAGGATCCGGCCCTCGAACGCGATGCACTTGGTCGACCTGGCGTAGGCCTCGCCGCCGACCGGGTCGTAGACGACGTCGGCGCCGCGTCCGCCGGTGACCTCCTTGACGACCTCGACGAAGTCCTGCTCGTACCGGTCGATCACCACGTCGGCGCCAAGCAAGTGGGCCGCCTCGGCCTTGCGCTCGCCGCCGACCACGCCGATGACGCGCGCCCCGGCCGCCTTGCCGAGCTGGACGGCCCCGCTGCCGACCCCGCCCGCGGCGGCGTGCACAAGCAGCGTCTCACCCGCCGCCAGCCGCGCCCGCCGGTGCAGCCCGAACCACCCCGTCTGATAGGTGATGAAGAACGCCGCCGCCTCGGCGTCGTCCAGGCCGTCGGGCGCGGGCAGGATCGCGTCCGCCCGCATGACCGCGAGCTCGCCGAAGCCCCCGGTGGGCTGCACAGGACCGCCGATCACCCGGTCCCCGACGCTGAACCCGGTTACCCCGGCCCCCACCGCGACGATCTCCCCGCATAGCTCGACCCCCGGCGTGAACGGCAGTTCCGGCCGCACCTGGTACTGCCCACGGCACATCAGCAGGTCCGGAAAGTTAGCCGCCGCCGCCCGCACCCTGACCAGCACCTGCCCCGGCCCAGGCACCGGATCCGGCACCTCCCGCAGCGCCAGCACATCCCGCGGCTCACCCAGCTCAAGCACCTGCCACGCCTTCACGAGCCGGCCTCTACCTCTTCGATCTTCTGCTGCATGCGGTTCATGCCGCGCAGCCACCTGTCGGGGTCGCCGGCGCGGAACCGGTAGTAGTCGCCGACCTCCGGGTGCGGCAGGATGAGGAACCGGCCGGCCACGATGCCGTCGTACAGCGCGTCGCCGACCTGCTCGGGCTCGATCGCCTCGTCCGCGAGCACGACCTGCCCGGCGCGGCCGGACGCGGCGAGCATGGCGGTGCGCACCCCCTGCGGGCAGATGCAGTGCACGACCAGCCCGCGGTGCGCGTAGGTCGCGGCGAGCCACTCCGCGTAGGCCTCGGCCGCGTGCTTGGTCACCGAGTACGGAGCGGCACCCAGCATGGTGAGCAGCCCGGCCGCCGACGCGGTCACCACGAACCTGCCGCTGCCGCGCTCCAGCCAGGCGGGCAGCAGCTCCCGCGACGCCCGCACGTGCGCGAGCACGTTGACCTCCCAGGACCGCTGCCATGCCTCCTCCGGGGCGTCCGGCCCGATCCCCACGGCGACTCCGGCGTTGGAGCAGTAGATGTCGATCTCGCCGAGGTGCCCGCGGGCGGCCGCGATGAGGTCGTGCACGCCCTGCTCGGTCGCGGCGTCCCCCGGCACGGCGTAGCCGCCGGTCTGTTCGGCCACCGCGTTCGCGGCGCGAGCGTCCAGGTCGTTGATCACCACCCGCGCCCCCGCCGCCGCGAACCTGCGCGCCAGCGCGCGGCCTATCCCAGCGCCGGCCCCGGTAACCACGACTCCCGACCCCGCGATCCCATCGGCGACCGTCACGTTCCTACCTCCGTGTCTGGACTCTCGAAGGTTATCGTGCCCGGGCGGCCCGCCCCTTGCCGATCAGCATGCTCGCGACCTCGAGCAGCCGGTCGGCCCCGACCGGCTTGGTCAAGAACTCGTCCGCTCGCCGCTGCAGCGCCATGATCGTCTCGTCCGCGTAGATGTGCGCCGTCACCACCGCGACCGGCAGCCAGGGATCCACAAGCCGCAGCGCGTCAACAAGCTCGAGCCCGGTCATCCCCGGCATGTCCACGTCGGTCACGACCAGATCCCACTGTTCCGCCGCGGCCATCCGCAGCGCGGCCGCGGGGTCGGCCGTATGCGTGACGTCGAACCGCCCTCGCTTGCCAAGAACATGCACCGCATACAGTGCCGCCTCGGGATCGTCCTCGACTACAAGGATCCGCCCCGTCAATTCGTCATTGCTTATATCCCTCATGTCCCGAGTCTGCGTCTGCTCCCCATATATCCCGGTTACCAGGGCGGTTGCACTCCGGTTGCAGCCCCGGCCCTCGGGACCGCTACGCCTTCGGGCCCACGTACCGGTAGCCGAAGCCGCGGACCGCCTCGATCGAGGTGCCCGGGTCGCGGCCTGGCGAAGCGTTCTGGCTGAGCTTGCGGCGCAGCCTCATGACGCCGAACTTGACCCGGTCCGGCCCCACGCCGAACGGGTCGTTCCAGGCCAGCTTCAGCAGCTGCTCCGGGCTGAGGACCTGGCCGGGGTGCTTGACCAGGGCGGCAAGCAGCCGGTATTCGGTCGGGGTCAGCGACACCTGCTGGCCGTTCACGCTCACTTCGTGCGCTTCGAGCTGGACCTGCAGGTTGCCGTCGTCGAAGACCTCGGCCGGCGGCTGGACGCTGCGCGGGCGCCGCAGCAGCGCCTCGACCCGGGCGGCGAGTTCGGAGTTGCCGAACGGCTTGGTCAGGTAGTCATCGGCGCCGCCGTGCAGCCCGCGCACCTTCTCGCTCTCCCGCCCGTGCGCGGTCAGGATGAGGACCGGCGCGTCGCTCAGGTCGCGGATCCGCTCGAGCACCGACCACCCGTCGAGCGTCGGCAGCCCGATGTCGAGGATGACCAGGTCGGGCCGGGCGGTGTGAAAGGCGCGCAGCCCCTCCTTCCCGTCGGCCTCGCTGGTCACCTCGAAGCCGTTCCTTGACAGCACCGTCCTGATGGACAGCGAGATGTCCTGGTCGTCCTCGATGACAAGGACCCGGCCCTTCACGGGGCCACCGGCAGGTAGACGCTGAACGTGCTGCCCTGGTCCAGGGTGCTGGTCACCTCGACGCGCCCCTCGTGCAGCTCGACGATGACCCTGACGATGGACAGGCCGAGCCCGGTCCCTGGCACCTCCGCGGAGCGCGCGTTCGAGCCGCGGACGAAGCGGCTGAACAGGTAGCTGGCCTCGCCCGGCGGGATGCCGATGCCGGAGTCCGCCACGTCGATCCGCCAGCTGCCGTCCTGGCAGGTCGCGGTCACCAGGACCCGCCCGCCGCGGTGGGAGAACTTGATGGCGTTGGACAGCAGGTTGTCGAGCACCTGAAGCAGCCGGTTCGCGTCGCCGTTCACCGGCGGCCCCGACCCGGGAACCCCGGTGGCGATCTCGATGGTGACGTCTTGCCTGGCGGCATCGCTCGCGGCGTTCCGCACCGCTTCGGCGACGAGCCGCGGGATGTCGACATCGGCCAGGTCAAGCGGCGGGGCACCGATCTCGAGCCTGTTCAGCATGAACAGATCGCCGATCAGCCGGAGCAGCCTGTTGGCGTTCCGCTCGATGATGTCGAGGAAGTTCAGCCCGTCGGGCGTAAGTCCCTCGCCTTCACCGCGCAGCAGCTCGCCGAAGGAGACGATCGAGGTCAGCGGCGTGCGCAGCTCGTGCGACACGACGGAAAGGAACTGATTCCTCGCCTCGTCCTGTGCCTGCAGCCGCTCGTTCTGCTCGGCCAGCTGCCGCTGGGCCTGCTCGGCCAGCCGCCGGGCGGCCTGCTCGGCGTCGAGCGTGGCCTGGCGCTGGTCCTCCAGCGTGGCCCGGTCCGACATGTCCCAGGCGAGCCACAGGTCGCCGCGGTACCGGCCGTCGACGAGCACCGGCCAGTAGTCGCACTCGAGGGTCCGGCCGTCGGCGGCCTTCATCTGCTCCCCGGTGATCGGCTCCCTGGACTGGACCGTCGCGATGATCCGCCGGGTGAACGCGTCGGGGTCGGCGAACAGCGGCCGCAGCAGCCGCACGACCGAGGCGCTCGGGGTGCCGACAAGGCGCTCGGCCCCCTCGATGCCGAACAGGACGCCGAAACTCCGGCTGACGTGCGTGACCAGGCCCTGCTCGTCGGCGATGATGATGCCCGGGATCGCCGCGTCGATCAGGCAGTTGAGCCGTTCGGTCTGGGCGGCGAGCGCGGCGTGGGAGCGCTC
>Ga0209169_10001985_pt1 | contig 12482 bp, 13 predicted proteins | sample HubBroMetageWRM4_FD_188346 | JGI IMG/M metagenome (GOLD analysis project Ga0209169, IMG submission 188346) | Warmed soil microbial communities from the Hubbard Brook experimental Forest, New Hampshire - Hubbard Brook CCASE Soil Metagenome WRM 4... | ecosystem: Environmental > Terrestrial > Soil...
ACCGTCACACGAAAATGCAAAGCCGCCCGAAGAGGAAGCTAAACCACCTGCTTCTGCGAAGCAACCGGCGGCCGTCAAGCCACCGCCGCCAGTCGCGCCGAAGCCACCTGCTCCTGCAGCGAAGCCAGCCGAAGCTCCCAAGAAGCCGGCTCCTGCGGCACAGGCACCGCCGAAGAACCAAAACAAAGAACCAAAAAAGGACGACAAGAAGCCAGCAAAGGATCCCAAGGAAGAGGAAAAACGCCCAGAAAAGCAGTGAACGGCTTCCCGTTCTGGAGTGGACCATGGTCCGGCTCATTCGAACCCGCAACCAGGCGAATGGCCCCGAGCAATCGGGGCCGTTGCCGCTTCGCTCTGCCTGAGTCTGAATCCAAACGGGCAGCTGCCCAGCTCAACAATGGCTACTTCGTCTGGTCTGCATGATTTGCTTTTCCGCCATACCGGAAGGCCATCACCACGATGCCTGCTGAATCCGAATCGATTCCCGCACGCCTTCCCGGGATGAAACGCCACTGCCGCAACGCGGCGAGGGTTTCAGTCGCCAGCGGTTCCGATTGACTCAAGACTCTTACAGAACTGATCTGGCCGTCGGCCGCGACCACGTCGTAGAGAATCACTCCGCCATCCCGGTCCATCGACGATGGAAACAACGGCTCAACGGTGACAATCGGCAGTGCCGCGCGTTCGGGCCAAACTGCCGACGGTTGATCAAAGTTGTGGACCGGTGCCGCCCGTCCGCGCTCATCCGATTGCAAGAATTGGAAGGTTATGCCGACTCGTGCTGGGACGGGATGACCGTCAAGGCGAGCGGGATAAAAACTCCACGTCTGCACGGCGGCCAGGGCCTTTTCCAGCAAAGGAGAGGTTCCGCGCACCACACGGATTTGCATCAGCCTTCCGTGACTGTCGATTAGAGAATCCAGAACCACCTCGCCCCCAAAAATCGCTTGAGACGGGAAGGAGCAGGCCACAAGGGAAAGCGGAGTCGGTGGCGAAAAACCTTCGACTGGCTGCGCCGGGCCGCTCGAGGAATTCGAATCTCCCGAAGTCGTGTGCCACGATATTTCTTTTTGCTTCAGAAGCGCGATTGCATAATGCATCGGCACAGCCGCTCCGACGCCCGGCGTACCCGATTCCGCGGCTGTTGGAATCGAGACGGAGGTCGGTCGCAGCCATTGTCCTTCGATGAGGCCGACGACTTCGCCCGATCCGGCAGCGACAACCGGCGCGCCGCTTTGGCCCAGCCGGACTTGATGGTTGAACAGAAACAATTCCGTGTCGCCCCGCCCCTTCTCCAATTGCGAGAATGTGAAATCGAACACCAGTCCCGATGAGCGATCAGCGACGCTCCCGTCCAACGTGTAGGCATCGAGCGGCTTGGCTGGACGTGTGGATGGGACCACGACGTCCTGGTTTTCCGCAACCCAGTCGGATGAAAGCGGCAGATATCGAACTGTGTGTGGACCGTCGAACGGATTCGGCGTGGCGCGCAGGATTGCCACATCGTGAGATCGATCCACGATCACCAGGTCGGCTCGAACGAATCGGGACCGCGCCGACGGATCGTGCAGCAAAATATACGCTTGGCCACCGTGCAGCTGACTTAGGACGTGCGCCGCGGTGATGAGATATCCCTGTTCGTTGATAAAGAAACCATTTCCGTAGAAAAGGTAGTGATATCCCCTGTCTGAAGAAGATTGATCCACAGGATAGACGATCGGGCACACGGCATCCGACAGCACAGTGTCCGCTGTCAGGTCTTCGCTCGCTGCGTGAATCGTCGAAAGCGAGAAAGCGCACGTCAGCGCGAACAGTGCTGTGACAATCGCTCCGCTTATGAGTCTCAGTCGCACCAGTGCGATGGCAGGACATCTACTCCATCACAAATAGCTTAGCGCAGCGCCTGAACCGTACAATTGACCTTTGGGACAGTTCTGCCACAGTAGGCAACTCGGTCATCCGATCCACCGCACCTTCCGTCTCGCAGGGCTGTTCTGGACACTCGTCGCCGCCGACAGCGCCCTAACCCCGCTCTCTCCGCCATCATCCGCTTCGTAAACGGGGCTCGTGTCAGGGACATTGCGCTGTAGTTAGCTCCGTACAAGGGACTTAGGGATTGCTGAGGAACGAATGGCGAAGTGAATCCTGGTGGCGGACGACAACCGAACGATGAGAAAGACGCGCTGCCGCAACTTTCCCGCGACTTGAATTGACGGCAGGAGAGGGGATCCGAAGTCGCCGGAAGCCCTCGCGTCTGGGGACGCGAATGCCCCCGGCCTTCGGCAAAGAAGATGCTCTCACCAGGACGCCTCTTGGGTGGCTCTCGTCGCGGCCTGGGTGAGGGTAGTCTCTGACGCTTAAATTTATATCCCGCGCCCGGTTTCAGGTCCATTCGTATTGACCGCACAGCTGGGGGAATTCATACGCATCGTTATCAGATCGTCTCGGATTACGTGGTGGGAGGCGGTTGCGATCGTCGGGAATGAAAATGATACACTTCTCCTCGTGCATCCCCTGAAAAAGTTACCTGTCGTTGCTAAAGTGCGGCGCGCCCAGTCGGTTATCGTTCATGGAAAGCATTTGTTTCTGAAAGAATGCAAGAAATGTGGCGGCGACTTCTACGGCGGCGAGAAACAGACTCGTTGCGGCGAATGTGCGGGAAGGAAGGGAAAACGCGCCTCTTGAACGCCAACGTTTCGTTGCGTTCGGGACATGGAGCGCGGCGAAAGCGGCTCAGTTCGGCGCGTGTACGTGTTGTTTGCTCTGCGGCAGCTTGACCCTTTCCAGCCAGAACTCGTTCAGGCTCTTTACCAGCGCCTCGAACTCGCCCAGGTCACTGGGTTTCCTGAGATAGGAGTTCACCATCCTTTGATAGCTGCTCACCACATCGAGTTCTTCCTGAGAGGATGTAAGGACAATCACTGGAATCGTTCGCAGGTGTGGATTTGCCTTAACCAGCGCCAGAACGTCTCGGCCGTGCATCTTCGGCAGATTCAGGTCGAGTAAAATAAGGTTAGGGCGATACGCATTGAGATGGCGTCCTTGATAAAGCAGAAAGTCCATTGCTTCAACGCCGTCAGTCACTACATGAAGACGCGCAGTTGGGTTGATTTCCCGAAAAATCTCGCGCATCAGTCTGATGTCGCCTTCATTGTCTTCGACGAGCAGAATATCTACCGGCATGACTTCGCTCCTGTTTGAATTGATTTGGCGTTTCTTCATCTACGATAGCGAGTTTGGACCCGCGCAGAGCTTTCCCCCGTGTGGCGGACATCACCTTCGCTGCCCGCGATCAAATGAACTTGCGTCGGCATGTAATCTGCTCCCGCTGACTCAATCGGGCAGGTGTCTGCCATGGGAAAAAATTCGGAAGGGAATTCTAGTCTGACGCGATCGACTGCAAAGTCAAGAACGGCGAACGAGAATGCGGAAATCTGGTTAGCCCCAGAACAGCAAACACCCCATCTCCTGACACCCGCTATCAGGCGAAAGCTTCGCTGGCGCGGCCTGAATATCGGCTGTTCCACTCTAATCAGAGAGATAACGCAGGTCGCGACGCGTGTAAAGGCCCTTGGTCTTGCACGATGGACATTCCATTTCTTGTCCGCCGAGTGGAATCTCAGGGGCCGCGGGAAACAGGTAGTCGATGAGCTTGCGTTCCTTGCCGACCTCCGAATGAGTAACGCTCGCAAGACAATTTCGGCAGTCTACCACCCACCGTGAATTCGGCTGTCTGCCCATCAGGCCATGCAGGATAGCCTACACACGGTATGACTCGGGAATACCGAGAATCTTGTAGTTGTTCGTTGAACACCGCGAGCCGTCATTTCTGGGGCGCGCGTCCTAAATCCTCCCTTGGGCCTCCATCGCCCGCTGCTCCGCAGAGCCCGGGCGAATCCAGTGCGACCTGGACCCGTCAAGTCACCTGCGCCCGCGAATACTTGGCGCGAAGCCTGAAGACTGTGCCAGGAAAGCTGTCGGCACGACGCGAAGACTTTTCGCGAGCTGCTACTGCGACGAGCTGGCTTTTTGATCTTTCACCTGCAGGTCGTTTACGACCTGAGCTACGTTGGGGACGCCGCTGGCGACGGATTCGGCGCGGGCACGCTTGTTTTGTGAATTGACTTCACCGGTGAGAGTGACAACGGCGCTCTTCACGGCGTACTTCACGAATTCGTGCAGGTGATTTTGAATGAGCGCGGCGTCGAGATTTTTTTCAATGCCTTCATCGAGATCGGAATTCATGGCCTTGGCTTCTTTTTCGGCGCCGACGGGAATCACCGCAATTTGATCGGCTACAACCTGCGCGCCTGCGAGCGACTTTGCGATGGTCTCGGCTTGGGCCTTGTCCGCGTCGTTGCTAAGGTGACCGCCGAGCGTGACGACACCCTTATCCAGGTCGTCACTCAGGGAGACGTCTTTCAGGCCGGCTTGATCGAGAGAAGTGCGGATCCTATCGGTGACGTCCGGAGATTTCCCGGCGGTTTGCGAACAGCCGCACATCAGGCCAGAGGAGAACAGCATGAGCATGGTCACGGAAATTCGGAGCTTTTTCATATTTCCCCCTTTATGAATTCAGATTCAGTTGCGCGCGGCGAGCGGGCGATGGTTACGACGTCTTGCCTTTACAGCCTTGGTGGCCGCAGGTGCATTCGATGTCCGGCGTCTTTTCCATGGCCTCACACTGGGTGCTGCAGTACTTGCCTGACGTCGTCAGGCAGGAGCAAACGGGATGCGCGCACTTCTCGGCTATTTCGGGGGCCATTTTGTTCTCCTCGTGCGGATGGACGGCGAGTCGTCTGAGCCACCATGGTGCCGGCGCGAGCGGAGGAAACGATGCTCGTGCTCTATGCGGTCGTCGAGAAAAGATTGCGGCGCCGACCGAAGATACAGATGGCCGCTAGTCCGAATAGTAGAAGCGAAAACGCAGCGGGTTCGGGGACGAGAACCGTGGGCGCGCCGTTCTGATTTTCCGTGTTGCCGTCGCCGCCCCTGCCGTGATCGCGTCCCGTTTTGTGGCGTGCGCCTTCGCTGGCGAAGACTGACGATGCGGGGTCGCCCGAGCCGGGTTCGATCGCGGTGCCCGAGTGAACGCTCCTTTCCCCTGATGGCGGAAAGAAAGTGCCTACGATGGAGGAAGATTCCGGGTTCCAGGCGGCAGAGTCGCCGCGCTGCTGGGACCAACCGGTGGACGCTATCGCCGGGGTGGGGTCAGATAGACGTCCATCGATGGGAGGCGCAGTGGGCCGCAGGAAAGACGGGAGCAGCGCGCTAGAAAACGCAGAGCTGCGGGACTCGTTCGGGAGCGCCAGGTGAGCGATTTCAAGGCCCGAGAGGGGAGCTTCCGCTGAGAGCGATCTCAGCGAGACACTCGCCGTCGGGCGGATCGTCGGTTTGGTAATGGAGTCGCGGATCATTGTCGCGGAGATTTCAGTCTTGGGGGAATCGTTTGCGGCGCCTGTGTAAAGGAGGCTGTCGGCACGAATCGGAAACGCGGTAATCAACAATACTGCGCAAAGCACAAACACGGGCCCGGACTTCATATGTTTTCTCCCAAGGATGAATGGCGGGGATTGCATTCATGCGAAATTGTAAGCGGTGGGAGAAAAGCATTCTGTGCAAAGGAGCACATATTCGGGAATTCTTTTTACTTGCGAGGGAATTTTAAAGGCGAGAACGGAGCTGCGTCGGCGGAGATTTTCGAACAATAGCGGCCGGAGTGTGCAAAAGGGAACAGTTTCACCTTGGTACGATAAGTAAAATGGTTCGTAAAGAGCGACCAGGGGAGAAAGGGCCCGGCAACCAGGGCTCCCATCGCAAAATGGGGGCGAGAATCGTGCGGCGGGCCGGCAAGTGGGAGATGCGGTAGTGCGCGGTCACGCCGTTTTTTGACGAACGCGATTGCCGGAAGAGGATACGGATGGGTTTCAGAGGAGAGCTACAATGCCGGTCTCATGCCCGCATTGTCAAAGCAAGGCGACACGAAGATCGAAGCGCCGAGGGACGTTTGAAGTAACCGTGCTGAGCGTGATCCCGATGCGTCCGTTCCGGTGCCAGGAATGCGGCCGGCGGTTCTATGCGTTTGTCTGGCCGACGGACGCAATGCAATCCCACAGTGAGACGTCGCGCTAGATCGTCGTTCGGGCCGCAGGTCCACTTCCGATCCATCATCGTAGGTCATGCACATCTGAGGCCCCTCAAATCCGTGCTGCTGTGGCTGAACCTGCGGTCATTGTGCGGCGTTTGTACCTGGCTATAGGCCGCAACCTACCGAGACTATTGAGTTCCCGGCGTTGCATTTTTTTGTGACTGCAGCGGAACGGTTCTCCGAAGAAATGGGAATCGAGCAGGCGCCCTTGGCTGGGATCGCAGAGTTGGCCTAGCCACCGAGGCGGTGGTCTTCCGTTGTTGCCAAGCAACGGAGCTTACGGCGGCGACAAAGCTCTCGCCACGAGCAATAAATCCCATGTAGCAAGTTTTGGCCAGCCGGAGCCAGCGCCCAGGAAGCTGGAACAAGATCACTGGCGGCGGAGCCCAGGCGGTGGTGGTGGCGGTGGTCAAGAAACTATGGCTCCAGCGAAGGGTCCAATGCACCAGAGTAAGACGCAGGGTGATTACTTTCGCTCTGCTGACGCCGCGAAGAGCGGGTTTTGTCGCGTCAACTTCGAATGATGGTTGCGAGAGGCTTTGAGAGATGGGCAGCGCGCGACGGCTGGAGGACGATGAGAGGGCGGAAGCTGGTTTCGCTTCGACCAGATGCAGGCGGGGAGGACGCGCGGGGTCGGACGCCGGCTGCGCCACCGGTTCCGTCATCGCGACCAGCGGGAGCGAGTTGCCGACCTCGACAAAAAACGCGGTCCAGTCCGAGAGTAATCTTGCCTGTAATTGGGATCGCCAGGGGGCGGCTGGCGGGGCGGCCGGAACAGTTGACGGCGCGAAAGGGGCGGGGTCTGCCGCATCGTCCGGGAATTGATCGCAATCCAGAACCGGCGCTACGGGCGCGTGGTCCGGGCAGAACACACTGTCTTTGGAAGAGGGCCAGGCGGAGGTGCGGAGGATGGAAGGGTCGGGGCATTCCTCATGCACGACTGGCTCGGCCGCGGCGGTCAGAGCGACCAGCGCGTTCATGAATCTGGATTGGACGGAAATCTTAGCGGAGCGCGGGCCCTCGCTCGCATCGGAATGCGAGGCGACAGGCTTGCTATCGTCAAGCTGAAATTCGCTGGCGACCTCTGCGACAAAGCGCGCCGGAACCGGCTGCATCTGTTCCACGCTGGCGTTGATCAGAGCATGTTCGCAGAGCAGGTTCATGACGCGCGGGATGCCACGCGAATAAAAATGCACGGCATCCATCGCATCGCAGGCAAAAATTGGCGGGCCGTCGGCGCCGGCGATGTGCAAGCGCGCCTGCACATATTGGTGAGCTTCTTCCAGTGAAAGAGCGGCGGTACTGCAGCGCAGCGCGATGCGCTGTTTCACCTGGCGAAGTTCTGGCTGCTGGAGCCGCTCCTCCAGCTCGGGTTGGCCGGCGAGCACAATCTGCAACAGCTTATCGCTGGAAGTCTCCAGATTCAGAAGCATGCGGATTTCTTCCAGGACGCGACTGGAGAGGCCTTGCGCTTCGTCCACGATGACGACCGGAGTATCGCCCGCGCGATGGCGCTCAATCAGCCACTGGTGGAGACGCATTAGGGCGTTGTCCTTCCATGCGGGATCGAACCTCACGCCAAAACCGGTCAGCACGAAGTCGAAGAGCTGGCTGATTTCCAAATGAGAATTGAAGATGAAGGCCACGGGCGTGCGCCGTTGATGCAGCCAATCGAGCAGGTGGTTGAGCAGCGTGGTTTTCCCGGTTCCCACTTCGCCCGTAAGCAGGAGAAGGCCCTTCCGGGCCTGGACCCCGTGCGTGAGGCCCTCCCACGATTTCCTGGTTTGGCGAGTTAGAAATAGATAGCGAGGATCGGGGTTGACGTTAAAGGGGTTTTCGCGCAAGCCAAAGAATTGGTTATACATTTCGCGGTCGCCAGCCCGTTCGCCGTGATGTGGCTGCATGATTTTCAGGGATTTTGCGCACGTCGCATCAATTGATGAATGGCGGTTTTTCCAAAGGGCTGAGCCAACCCTTCGGCTTCATGGCCGGTCTGGCGAGGCGGCGCATCGGATCCTGACTCTGCAGCGCCAGCGCCGCCAGGTAACGAACGCGGTCGATCAGGTTATTTTCAACTTTGCTGGGCCGGCGCAGATCGCAGCCGAAAATTTCCAACATGCCCAGGAAAACCCGGTCGGGTGAGAGAATCGCGCTCGAAGAAAACATTTCCAGGCCTACTTGCAGAGCGCTGTCCGCCACGGAAGAGAAATGATTTTCGGCGGAGTCGGGTAACGACACGATCGAGACCACGTCCCCGATACCAATATCGATCATCATGCAGAGCTTGTTCAAGATATCGGGCAGTGGCGCAGCCAGAGAAATCAGTTCGAGAATTTGGCTCTCGCCGACCAACGGGCAGCGGCGGCGGTCGGTGGATGGCCGACGTAGCCGGAATTCAGTAGCAGACCGCTTGGAGCGTGACTGTTCGCTCATATGAGCCACCTCGCTTCGCCCATGTCCCGCGTTACTGCTGGCGCCCGGTCGCTGACCCGGCTCGCGAGTCTATTTCTTCCCTGCAAATCTTCATTTCCTCTTCGATAACGGCCTGGACGATTCCATTGCTGATATCGAGGTATTTCTGTTTGAGCTTTGCGATATGGCGATTCCAGTAACTGGAGAGCTGATCGAAGCGCGTCATTGTTTTTTCCACTCCTCACGGGATAGTGAACTGCCGGGATCGCCATCCGTCTCCCGGGACGGTTGCTGCATCAAGAGTGCCCTACGTTTGATCGTGGCCGTGTCCCACGGCCGCGCTTCGCAATCAGGAGGCTCCAATGTTAGAGGGAGCGAAGCTGCAAGGATGTTCGATTTTATACATTCTTGTATTTGGGCTTGCTCACCGTCTGACAATCGCAGCTTCGTGATCCGGGAGGATCGCAAGTCACTGGCGCGCGCTCACGCAAATATCGTCCGGGCAACTGCCGTGCGCGAGCTGTGCTCCTATCGTTTGCCGAGCGCCGTTGAGCCTGGCTAAGCGACTGAGAACTTCGGCAATCTTGCAGCGTCGCTTATCACTCAAACATCAGCCTTTAGCCGGTGGCCCTGCGGAAAGGTTGAATGCGGGGACCAGCTGCACCGCGGGGACCGTGCAGGCGCCCTTACTTCTCCTCCTGCGAGATCTCGAGGGGACTCGAGTTAAGAGATTGTCTGTTTAGTTAACAAATGGATGCGGAGTGTTCCGTTTTGAACATCCAGGTCTGAATTGTTCCGATACGGTACTGGCGTTGGCTCTGACTTGGTTTTAGGGGCGGTTCGCAAAGCGCTGACTGCCCGCCAAACTAGGTACTCTCGATGAATTCGACTGCAAAAGATCGCCTCAAGCAGACCGAGCTGCCAGTGGTCCCGAACGGGACGGCAAGCAGGCGGCTGCCCTTGCGTATCCTGTTTGTTCACCGGGATGCAGCCGAAGTAGAACTCTGCATGCAAGAGCTGAAGAGCGCCCATTTTCGGGTCACCGCGGATGTCGTTCTAACACCGGAGCAGTTTGCCGGGCGCGTGAAGGCAAAATATTACGACGTCGTGCTGGTCGAGTACCCCTCCCCGGACTGGCAGGGACGCGATGAACTGGAAATGCTGCGTATGCCAGAAAGGCAGATCCCCTGCATTTTCTTGAACGACACCGTGCAACCGGAGACCGTGGCCGAACTGATCAGCGGAGGCGCCGCCGATTGCGTGAGCATGGATCACCTCGGGCACCTGCCCGTTGCGATTCGTCGAGCTCTCAGTGACAACCATCTTCGCGAAGAACGCGATCGCACCGAAAAAAGGCTGCGGCATTCAGAAGCGCGCTACCGGGCTCTGGTGGGAAATCTCATTTACGGAATCTGTCGCTGCAACACCAAAGGTAAGTTCCTCGACGTGAATCCGGCGTTGGCGGCTATGCTGGGTTACTCGTCCCGCGAAGAACTGCTTGCGGTGAACCTGGCCGAGGACGTCCTCCGTGATCTCTGCAAACGAGCCCAATTGCTGGGTCAGTCGACCGAACATCTCGGCGCCGATCCCCTGGAGACCGAATGGAAACGGAAGAACGGCGCGACCGTGAAAGTCCGGCTCAGCGGACGCGAGGTTAAAAACCGGGGCGAGACGCACAGTTACGAGATCATCGTCGAGGACGTCACGCAACAGCGCAAACTCGAGGATCATCTGCGCCAACAAGCAGCCAAGGATGCCCTCACCGGTCTTGCCAACTACCGGCATCTTGTCGAGACCGTGGATAGCGAAATTAAGCGCTCCGAACGCACGGCGCGTGAGTTCGCTCTGCTATTTCTCGACCTCGACGGCTTGAAACAAATCAACGATCGCTACGGACACTTGGTGGGCAGTCAAGCTCTCTGCCGGCTGGCTGATGTGTTGTGCATCTGCAGCCGCAAGGTAGATACCCCGGCGCGTTTCGGCGGAGATGAATTCGCGCTGGTGCTGCCTGAAACCGGACAAGCGCCGGCCAACTTGGTGGCCCAGCGCATTCGCGACCGTCTTGCGAACGACGGCCGGGAGCCAAAGTTATCGGTCAGCATCGGCATCGCGATTTATCCTAACGACGGCGAAAACGTGGATTGCCTGTTGGGCGCGGCAGACGCATCGCTGTACTCGATGAAAGCGACCACGCGCGGTCCGGGCACAAGCATCCAGAAGAAGTACAACCTTTCCCAGCGAGCAGCGTCGGCGGCAAGACAAGATAGGTGCAGCAATCGATTACAGACCGAAAGCAAGTAGCATCCTGGCGCGCCTCCGGCTAGCGACCAACCGCCCGAGGCCTGAGGCATCCTCTTGAACCGTTCGCTGCACCGCGTGGTTCCCGCAGAAGCGGCGCCGGGAGCGGCGCTTCTGTGATTTGCCCTCCATCTTGCAAGGCAACTGCTCTTCTCGCCGGACTGAAGCGAACGTTGACACTGCCTTTCCGGCGTTCATGTCTTCGGTATCCCTATTGGTTTTGTAATCCTCGAAGCTAGATTCTCCATTTCCAATCTAAAATTCGGATCGCAAGTCGAGTTCGGCAACTGTGGTATAAGTCTCGACTCAAAGTGTCTTGCGACGACGCGGCGTCCGGTATCGAGCGGTGCTTTGTAGCCAGAAACTTTCGCGATGACCACTTCCGCCAATGACGGTTCAGCGACGCGCCGCATTCTAGGACTGCCATGGCCAGCGCAAGTTACCCTCGCAGAGAAAAATACTCTCATTGCCGGCGGGCTCGGATGGATGCTCGATTCGCTGGACGTAACGCTCTATGCGCTGGTCATTGCGCATCTGATGCGCGATTTCGGAATGACCAAAGCCGTTGCCGGAGGATTGAGTTCGCTGACTTTGATTGCCGCTGCGATCGGCGGCGTAATGTTCGGCGTGATCGCCGACCGCCTGGGGCGTACGCGAGCGCTGATGGGCAGCATACTGGTTTATTCCCTGGCGAGCGGGGCTTCCGGATTATCGCGCTCGATTTTTGAGCTGGCTAGCTTTCGATTCATCTTGGGGCTGGGCATGGGTGGAGAGTGGACGACGGGCGCTGCGCTGGTCGCCGAAACGTGGCGCGCCGAGCACCGGGGCAAAGCGCTAGGCCTGGTGCAGTCAAGCTGGGCAATCGGTGAGATTCTAGCCGTAGCGGTGACGGCCCTGATTCTTCCGCGATACGGATGGCGGGCCGTTTTCTTTGCGGGCGTGGTGCCGGGTATCGCTGTTTTTTGGATCCTGCGGCATGTGCCGGAATCTCCCCTTTGGCAGCGCGCTCCGCACACGGGTTCGGGATCATTCCGGCTGCTCTGGCGCAAAGACATCCGCAGAAATGGCCTGATCGCGACGACCATGAACGCTCTAACCTTGTTCGGGTATTGGGGGCTTTTTACCTGGATCCCCGCCTATCTGTCCTTGCCGGCTTCCCAGGGCGGGCGCGGACTGGGCGAGACGCAAACGGCAGGCTGGCTGATCACAATGAGTATCGGCAGATTTTTTGGCTTCGTGCTGTTCGGATTTCTTGGCGATTGGTGGGGACGACGCAAAAGTTACATTGGATTTCTGCTGATGGCCGCTTTCTTGGTTCCCATTTACGGATTTACAAAGAACGCGACGTGGTTGCTTATTCTGGGGCCGTTTGTGGCATTTTTCGGAAGCGGTTATTTCTCTGGTTACGCAGCCATCGCCTCGGAATTATTCCCCACGGAGATTCGCGCGACGGCCATGGGGATCAGCTATAACGTCGGGCGAGTCTTATCTGCTATGGCGCCCTTCGCGATAGGAATGCTGGCTGCTCGATACGGCCTCGGACCGGCCTTCTTGCTCCAGAGCACTGCCTTCTTGCTCGCCGCCCTGCTTGCTTTCGCACTTCCTGAAACCAAGGGTAAGCAAC
>Ga0209169_10001986_pt1 | contig 12478 bp, 9 predicted proteins | sample HubBroMetageWRM4_FD_188346 | JGI IMG/M metagenome (GOLD analysis project Ga0209169, IMG submission 188346) | Warmed soil microbial communities from the Hubbard Brook experimental Forest, New Hampshire - Hubbard Brook CCASE Soil Metagenome WRM 4... | ecosystem: Environmental > Terrestrial > Soil...
TGCGGCAGATATCCGATGAGGCCAGCAGGATCGCGGATATCTGCAGCTACTTCCTCGACCAGCCGGCCGACGCGGGCGCATCTCCCTCGGACGAGGGCCCAGCCGACCTGCACCTCCTGGCCGCCGAAGCGGCCGACAGCATGCGCTGGCGGTACTCGGGCGTGGTGACAGTAAGTGCTGAGCCGATCACCGTAGCCGCACATCCGGTCGTGGTCATCCGGATTCTGAACAACCTGCTCGACAACGCGTGTCGGGCCGCGGGACCAGGGGGACGGGTTCAGGTGACCGTCCGGCGAGACGGCGTGCAGGCGAGGCTGGTGATCGCGGACTCCGGCCCGGGCTTCGGCCAGGCCGAATCCGGCAAGGCGTCGCTCGGCCTGAGCATCGTGGCGGCCATGGTGCGCCGCGGCGGCGGCAGCCTGCGGATGGGCGCCAGCGACCTCGGCGGGATCGCCGTAACAGTCACCCTCCCGGCCGCGGAAGCGGACAACCAGGCGCCCAGCCTTGCCTCGGCGAAGGGAGCGGCGGGATGAAGATTGTCATCTGTGATGGTCACCGGGTATTCGCCGATGCCCTGGCCTCTCTGTTGCATGGTGCGGGCCATGAGGTGCTTGGCAGCGTGGTCAGCCTTGAGGAGGCTGCCGAGACCTGCGAGCGCGTCCAGGTCGACGTCTGCATCGTCGACCTGCGGCCAACGCGCACGGGCAGGCGGCCCGACATCGAGCAGGCCGTGCGTTCAGCCCCCGACACCGCGTTCGTCGCGCTGAGCGCGTCGGCAGATGCGGCCACGCTGCAGCAGGCGGCCGCGGCTGGGGCAGGTGGCCTGGCCCTGAAGGGCGACGACTTCGGCGAGTTCCTGCACGTGGTCACGGACACCGTGTCCAGCCACGAACGCAGCACCGGGCCAGCGCCGGCCAAGCAGGTCGTCTTGTCGAGGTCGGCCAGGGCTGCCCTGCGGGCCGGGCAGGGCGTGACGGCCGGGCCTTCCCAGTTCCTGACCGAGCGCGAGTGGGAGGCGCTCGGCCGGCTGGTGCGCGGGGAAAGCACCGCGGGCATGGCCAGGGCGATGGGTGTGCGTGTCTCGACCGCGCGCACGCACATCGATGCGGTGCTGAGCAAGCTGGGCGCCCACTCACGCCTCGAGGCCGTGGCGTACGCGGTCAGGGAGGGACTCGTCGACACCAGCGGCTGGCAGCGTGAGCATCGCCCGGTGGCTGTACATGAGCAGCGGGCGGTGGGTATATGAGCCCGGCCACGCTGCTCGTTGTCGATGATCATCGTGTCTTTGCCGAAGGGCTCGAGGTGCTGTTCCGGGCGGAGCCGGATTTCGAGCCCGTCGGGACCGTCTCCGATCCCGGCCAGGTCGTCGGAACCGTGCGGTTCCGCCAGCCAGACGTCGTGATCATGGATGTCCACCTCGGCGACGGCAACGGCATCGAGCTCACGGCTCAGCTGGCGGCACTGCCGATGCCGCCGGTGGTGGTGGTGCTGACCGCGTACTCCGACGCCGGGACGGCTGCCGACGCCATCCGGGCGGGCGCGATGGGCTTCGTGTCCAAGGACGGCCCCGCCGGGCACATCGTGACCGCGGTCCGGGCCGCCGTGCTCGGCGGGACCTGGTTCCCCGCCGGCCTGCTCGGCGTCATGCTCGCCTCGGCGCGGGACCCACTCGCTGAGCCGTTCGGGCAGCCGCTCAGCCAGCTGACCGAACGCGAGCGGGAGGTGCTCCGGCTGATGGTCAGCGGGCTGGACCGGAAGAGCATCGCGACGCGCATCTACCGCTCTCCCGACACCGTCAAGACCCACATCCGCAACATCGCCGCAAAGCTCGGCACGCAGAGCGCGACCGAAGCTGTGGCGGTGGCGCTCAGCGCGGGCCTGCGGCCCGAGTTAATGCGCTACCGGTGCCCATGGCGCCGCCGGCCTAGGACGCGTTCCAGTTGTCCGGGTCTGCGGTGCCGGTGGGAGTGGTCGCGGTCGAGGCGGGTACCGCGGAGGGGCTGACGAACGTGCTGCCGCTCGGCCCGGCCTCGACGGCGTCACCCAGCGCGCTGCCCTGCACGTACTTGGTCCACGGCAGGAACCACATGGTCCACCCGTTGTCCCAGGTGCCGGCCTTCGGGCTGCCGGCGACCGTCACCGGATCACCGGGGATCTCCATCTTGTAGTACATCTCGGCATCGGCTGGCGCCATGTTGACGCAGCCGTGGCTGACGTTCGTGAAGCCTTGCTCGCCCACGGACCAGAAGGCGTCGTGCAGGTAGTCACCCGACCAGGTAAACCGCACCGACCACGGCACCTCGAGGTTGTAGCCGGGCCCCTTCATGTCGACCGGGTTGCCCTTGTCGATGGTCAGGTACGTGCCGTTCGGCGTGTTGTCGCCGGGGCGGCCGGTGCTGATCGGCCAGGTGTCTATCAGCTTGCCGTTCTGGAAGAGCTGCATGTGGTGCGTGGTCGTGCTGGCGACAACGATCAGCGACGAGCCGATGGTGAACGTCTGCGTGAGCGTGTGGTAGCCGTATACACCGGGAGCGGCCTCGACGCCGTTCAGGTGCGCCGTGAGGCTCACGGTCGTGTCGGCCGGCCAGTAGTTGCGCGGCCGGAAGTACAGGCAGACGGTCGCCATGTTGCACGGGTCGTCCCAGTACCAGGATCCGACGACCGGCTTCGACGTGGTGAGCTGCAGGGCCCGCTCAACCGCCGCCTTGTCGGTGATCTGGTGATTGAAATACAGGATGATCGGCATGCCCACGCCATAGGTCTGGTCGGCGCCCTCGTAGAGCTGTGTCGTGAACGTCTGCGATGGGTTAAGCGTCTTGAAGGACGACGTCCGGGTGATCGTCTTTCCGGAGGTTCCGGAGGCGCTGGTTCCTTCGGCCTTGGCCGTGACCGTGTAGCTCTGGGCCACATCGAGGGCCCAGGTGCTGTGCCAGACGGTTCGGGCGGCGTTCATCGAGCCGGTGACCTGGTCGCCGCCGGTGGTCACGGTCACGGTGGTGAGCTTGCCCTTGGCGGCCGTGACCGTGATGCCCTTGCTCGGGGTGGCGGCGCCGCTCCCGTTGGCGGGCGTGATCGATACCTGCAGGCCGGCCGGGGCGGCCGACTTGCCGCCGCCCGCCGATGTGCCGTTGCTTCCCGAGCACGCGGAGACGGCCAGGCCTGCTGAGCAGCAGATCGCGGCCACGATCAGCCACAGGTGTCGGCGCGCGGATGACGAGGACCCCACGACTGAATCTCCCACTGCGGATCGTTGACGGCTCATGTGTTTCCGGTGTTGCCCAGGCTCACCCGGGCAACGTTCACTACTCGGAGCGGGGCGCGGCCGCCGGGCTGCCATCGCTGAGCCCAGTGCCGTTCGTGGCACCGTCCTGCTGGGGGGTGCCCGTCACGGCTCCGGACCGGTCGCGCCGGGGGATGCCGTCCCAGACTATGTCGGCCGCGCGGCGCGGACGACCCGTTAGCAAACGTATTCGGCCGGTTCGCAGCAGCGCGACGGCCGCGGCCAGCGCTGCGATCGCCAGTGCGGTCCACGGGACGTAGTCACCAAGCTGGTCGTAGAGCGTGCGCACGGACGCGGGCGGGAGGCCGAGCCGCACCAGCGCAACCCCGCGGAATGAAGAGCCCTTCCAGGCCAGCAGCCGCCCCCTGGCGTCGAAGGCGACCGAGTCGCCGGTCAGCGCCGCCTGCACGACCGGGCGGCCGGTCTCGGCGGCGCGCAGCGCGCTGAGCGCCGCGTGCTGCGCCTCGGCCCACTCCCAGCTGGCCTGCCAGGTCGAGTCCGAGGTCTGGTAGACGATCAGCTGGGCGCCGTGATCGGTGTCCACCCGCGACATGTCGGGGAACGCCGACTCGAAGCAGATCAGCACCCCGATCGTGAGCGGCGGCTGGCCGCTGGGCATCGTGACGTGCAGGACCTGCGCCCCGGTGCCGGGGACCATGTTCTGCGCCGCCGCCTTGCTGATCTTGGTCAGCCAGCCGAGCTCCTGCCGGAACGGTATGTACTCGCCGAGCGGCACCAGCCGGGTCTTGATGTACCGGCCGTCAACCCCGTTGCTGCCGATCAGCAGTGCGACCTTGGACTTGTCGCCGTCGGGCGCGACCGAATCCTGGTTCACGAGGAGCTGCGCGCCGTCGGCCGCCGACAGCCGTTCGAGCTGGTGCAGCAGCGAGGCGTACTTGGCCAGGCTCAGGTCGTAGGCGACGCTGCTCTCCCCCCAGACGATCAGGTCCGCGTGGTCGCCGCGCAGGTCGGCCGACAGCCGCTGGCTAGCATCGACGCTGATCTTGGGGTTGTGCACCACTCCCGGCTGGACGAGCGCGATCGTCACGTTCCTGCTCACCGGCGAGGCCGGCGTGAGCGCGAACGCGACCGGGCCGGCCGCGAGCGCGATGAGGGCGCATGCCGCGCCGATGAGCCGCACCGGAATGGGCCGCGCGACCAGCGCGATCAGGATCCCGGTGTTCGCCGCCACGAGCACGAAGCTGACCAGCCAGACGCCGCCGAGCGCGGCGAGGGCCAGGATCGCTGGGTGCTGCCACTGGCTGGCCCCGTAAACCGCCCACGGGCCGCCGAACCCCTGCCAGGAGCGGACCCAGTCGGCGACCAGCCAGCAGCTCGGTACCACGGCGAGCGCGGCGAGCGCGCGCAGCGGCGTGATCGGCGGGCGCAGCAGCCCCCACGTCGCGCCGCCGAAGAAGGTCCAGAGCGCGCCGATGAACGCCGCGATGAGCAGCAGCCCAGGCCCCAGGTTGGGCGCCAGCCAGTCCAGCGAGGCGAGCAGGAACCCGGTGCCGAACCACCAGCCGCGCACCGCCGCCTCCCTGGCCGACGGTGCTGAGCGGAACAGCAGCATGCCGGGCACCAGCCCGAACCACGCGACGAACTCCAGGTTCGGCGCCGGGAAGGCCAGCGCGGGCAGCGCTCCGGCGACGAGCGCCGCATAGCGGAGCGGCCTGCCGAACGCACGCCAGAATCCCACAGTCCTATTGTGCGGTGTTATCGCCAGCGGCCAGCGCCGATCGGCCGCCCCGCGACCGCCGCCGTTCGGCGACCGCGCTGGCCACCCCGGCGGCCAGCGCCGCGACGGCCAGCGCGCTGAACACGATTTCCGGCCATTGGCCGAGCCGTTCGGCCAGCGTGGCGTTGCCCAGCAGCGGCACCCGCTCCTCGAGCAGGGCGCGCTGCCAGGTCCGGCTTTGGCTGATCAGCGCCCCGTCGGGCGCGATGATCGCGCTGACACCGGTCGTGCCCGCGACCACCATGGAACGGTCGAACTCGATCGCGCGGATCCGGGCCATCGCAAGCTGCTGCAGGGTCTCGCCGAGCTGGCCATCCAGCTCGAAGTCGGCGTCGTTCGTCTGCTCGGTGAGCAGGTTCGCGCCGGCGGTGACCTCGGAGGAGACCAGGTTGTCGAAGCCGACCTCGTAGCAGATCACGTCGCCGAGCCTGACCTTGCCAAGGTGGAACACGACCGCCCGGTGCCCGGCGGTGAAGTTCACCGGCTGCAGCGACGGCAGCGACGAGAACGAGCTGATCAGACTGCGGAACGGGATGTACTCACCGAACGGCACGAGCTGGCGCTTCACGTAGATCGCCACCGGCCCGCGGCCGGGCAGCCATAGCTGGCCGGCGTTGCGCAGTGGATTCTGCAGCAGCGTGCCGATGAGCACCGGCCGGTCGATCGCGGCGACCGCATCGGAGATGGTGGCGTAGATGTACGGGTCCGTGCTGGGATCGATGTCGGCCGAGTCCTCCGGCCAGATCACCACGTCGGGCGCTGGCCGCGAGCCGGCCTTGACCTGCTCCGCGAGCTGCTCCGTGGCCGCGGCGTGATTGCCGGTGACGTCCGTGTCGGAGAGCTGCTTCGCCAGCGTCCTTGAGTGCGGGACGTTGCCCTGCACCGCGGCGACCTCGGCGGTAGGCACGCCGGCACCCGGCGCGCCCGACGGCAGCAGGCCGCCCGCGAGCACCAGCCCGGCTGCGGCGGCGAAGCAGAGCGCGGGCACGATCCGGCGCCGGACCGGATAGGGGGCCAGCACCAGCCAGGCCAGCGCGGCCCCTGCGAGCGCCAAGAGGAACGTCAGCAGCGTCGGGCCGCCGATGGACACCCAGCGGACGGTGGGCGCCTGTGCCTGGCTCATCGCCAGCCTGCCCCAGGGGAACGCGTACGGCCAGCGGTCACGGAAGGCCTCAACACCGACCCACCAGCAGCCGACCGCCACCGGCCACCCGGGCAGGCGCAGCATCAGCCGCTGCCCGATCGCGAACAAGCCGAAGATCACGGCCTCCGCGATCGCGAGCGCGGCCCACGCATACCAGGCCACGTTGATCAGCCAGGACAGCAGCGGAATGAAGAACGCCAGGCCGAAGCCCAGCCCGACCAGGAAGGAGCCGCGCAGGCTCCGGCGCCAGAGCGCGATCACGAGCAGCGCGGGGGCGACCACAGCGAACGGCCAGATCCCGGTCGGCGGGAACGCGGCCTCGAGCGCCAGCCCCGCAACGATCGCGATCACGAGCGCCAGCAGTGTGGGCACACCCTGTCGGCGCGCTTCGGCGGGAAGTACCGGACTGGCCCCGGCCTGTGCCGGGGTGGCCCCGGCGTGCGCCGGGGTGGCCCCGGCCTGTGCCGGGGTGGCCCCCGCGTGCGCCGGGGTGGGCCCGGCCTGTGCCGGGGTGGCCCCCGCGTGCGCCGGAGTGGCCCCTGCATGCGGCGAGATGACCGGTTGCTGGGCTGGGCTGTCCGCGGCCCGCCCGCCCGACGCGGTCCCGGGCACGCCGCCGCCGACGACCGCATCAGCGGCGCCGTGGCCTGCCTCGCCGGTCTGCGGCACCGTACCTCCCACCAGGCATCCTGGTCCGACAAAGCGAGAGTAGCCGGACCTGCAGGGCGCTGCGCCCTCCGCACTCCCCCCAAAACCGCACCCCACCCCCACCGCAAGCGCGCCCCGCACTCTGCCCCTGCCTCCACACGGCCCTGCCTCACACGCCGCGAACTAGATCATTTGTCCTTTCACGGGTTCGGCAACCCCAAACCAGGCCAAAACGGGTTAGCAAATGACTGAATCGCGTGAGAAGACGCGGCGACCGGTGCGCGCGGCGACCGGTGCGCGCCGGGGACGGGGAGTGAAATCGCTCGGCGCGAGGGGTTGTTGAGGGCGCGGGAGCACCGTTCGCTGCATGGCGCGGTGGGCGGGTTGCGAAATGCAATTTCCCGATTCGATGGGATTGCAGCTATCCTTCGTGATAATCTCGTCACCGTCTGTTGATCATGAATAGGGTAATAGCGGTTTCCGGCATAATTTGCGAGGTCCACGGCACGTGATCAAGATCCGTTACGCAGACCTGCCTGCCGGGTTACATATCCGGGCGGTGGCCCGCGGCAAGGACACGGTCATCTTCCTGTTGCCCGGGCTGACGGCGGCGCAACGGCAGGCTGCCCTGCGCCGGGCGCGGAGCAGTGCCCGCATGGGACAGGGCCCGCGGCTGCCGGTCGCAGCCGTCCTGGGCGCCGTGATGGTGGACCGGATGCGCACGACGGTCCGGAATGGCGCCGCGGCGATGCGCGGCCACCCGGCGATCCTCGTCCCGCCACTTGTGATCGTCATGTCCGCTGCCGTCGCCTACATCCTGCTGGTGTCGGTCAACATCAGGATTCACGATCCGCAGGCCAGTGGGCCGGCCGGGCCAGGCACCCCGATCCCCGCGGCGGTTGGCCCGCCGGGAAGCGGAGCGGATAACCCCGGCGCGCGGCCGGGCTCGACATCGCCCGGCACCTCGGGGCAGTCGCAGCCGACGCACAAAGGGTCTGGGGGTGGCCAGGGCGGGACAGGCGGCTCGCCATCGCCTTCACCCACGCCGTCTCCTGTCAAGTCAACGTCGGCTCCGAGTCCGTCACCGTCACCGTCGCCGTCGGCCGCAGATCCGGGCCCTACGGCGGGCGGCGTCAACTCGACGGGTTCCGGCTCGGGCTCGCCCGGCGCCGGCGGGCTGTGCCTGGATCCCGGCCCGCCAGGCGTGTGCCAGTCCCCGTAGCCCCGGCCGGCCGGCCGGCCCCGCAAGAGCGTTCAAGACGGCTCGGCATACCTTCGGTCAATATGGCAGCAAGCCTGATGGGTCCCGGCCCTGACGGGCGACGCCATCGAGCCGACCGGAGGGAGACCAGCGGTGAGCCGCCGGGGCTGGACGCTGTTCGCAGCGATGAGCATCATCTGGGGCATTCCCTACCTGCTGATCAAGGTCGCGGTGGGCGGGGTGCCGGTGCCCGTGCTCGTGCTTGCCCGGGTGGGGGTCGGCTCGGCGCTGTTGCTGCCCGTTGCCATCAGCCGAAAGCAGATCGGCGCGCTGCTGCCGCACTGGCGGTGGCTGCTGGCGTTCGCTTGCGTCGAGATCGTCGCGCCGTGGCTGCTGCTGTCCGAGGCTGAGCGCAAGCTGTCCAGCTCGATGAGCGGTCTGCTCGTGGCGTCGGTACCGATCGTCGTGGTCGTGCTCGCGAGGCTGACCGGTGGCACCGACCGCCTGAACGCGACCCGGTGGGCGGGTCTGCTGGCCGGCCTCGGCGGCGTAGCGCTGCTGGCGGCTCCGACGGCGGCGGGCGGCGACGCGTTGTCGATCGTCGAGGTGCTGCTGGTCGCGGTGTGCTACGCGATCGGTCCGCTGATCGCCAGCAGAAGGCTCGGCGACCTGCCGCCGCTGGGGATGACCGCGGTGTGCCTTGGCTTCGCCGCGATCGTCTACGCGCCGCTGGCGGCGCTGGCCTGGCCGTCTGCGATGCCGTCCTGGCGGGTGCTCGGTGCACTGGCGGGCCTCGCGGTCGTCTGCACGGCTGCGGCGTTCCCTATTTTCTTCCGGCTCATCGCCGAGGTAGGCCCCGCCCGGGCCAGCGTGATCACCTACGTCAACCCCGCGGTCGCCGTTGCGCTGGGTGTGTCCGTGCTCGGCGAGCGGTTTACGCCGGCGATGGCCGTTGCGTTCGCGCTGATTCTCGGCGGCTCGGTGCTGGCGACCCGCACCGGAGGACCCCGTCCTCCGGAGCCGGAACGTGCCGCGGGGCAGGACTCGGTATGCCTGCCGGAACCGGGTGCCGCCTCGGCGCCCGGCCAGCCGTAAACCGCTCGGCCGCGCCCGGACTGCCCCGCTAAACTCGCCAAGGTGATCGATCTGAAAGCGGCCCGGCAGGAGCCCGACCGGTACCGCACCGCGCTGGCCCGGCGAGGCGCAGCAAAAGACTTTGACGCGCTGCTCGCCATCGACGCCAAATGGCGTGAGCACACGGAGCGGGCGGAGACGCTCCGCGCCGCGCAGAAGAGGTCGTCGAAGGGCAAGCCAGGACCCGAGGAGCTGGCCGAGCTGCGGCAGCTAGCCGCGGAGTTCGCCGCGGCGACCGAGGAGCAGGCGCACGCCGCCCGGCAACGCGACGAGCTGCTCGCCAAGATCCCGAACCTGCCCGATCCCACCGCCGCCGACGGCATGGACGAGGACGACGCCGAGCTGGTCCGGACCTGGGGCGAGCAGCCGAAGTTCGGCTTCGAGCCCAAGGATGCCCTTGACCTGGGCTCGTCCCGCGGATGGATCGACATGGCCAGGGGGGCGCGGCTGTCGGGTTCCAGGTTCGCCTACCGGATCGGGGACGTGGCGCTGGCCGAAATGGCGCTGTACCGGTTCGTCATCGACACCCTGACCGACAAGGGTTTCCTGCTTGTGCTGCCTCCGGTCCTGGCCACCGAACGGTCCATGTACGGAACCGGCTTCCTGCCGACCGAGGAGTCCAACCTCTACCACCTGGAAAAGGACGACCTCTACCTGACCGGCACCTCAGAGGTAGCGCTCGCCGGGATTCACGCGGAGGAGCGGCTCGAGGAGGAGGATCTGCCCGCCCTGTACGCCGGGTTCACCACCAACTTCCGGCGCGAGGCCGGGGCGGGCGGCAAGGACACCAAGGGCATGTTCCGGGTGCACCAGTTCGACAAGGTCGAGATGTACGTCTACTGCGCCCCGGAGCAGTCCGGCGAGTTCCACGAGCGGCTGCTCGCGTACGAGGAAGAAATCGTCCAGGCCCTCGGCCTGCCTTACCGGGTGATGAACATTTCCGTGGGCGACCTCGGTGCTCCGGCCGCGAAGAAATACGACATCGAGGCCTGGTTCCCGACCCAGGGCCGGTACCGGGAGATCACCTCCTGCTCGAACACCACCGACTACCAGGCGCGGCGGCTGAATATCAGGTTCCGCCGTGACGGCAACCTCGAGTTCGTGCACACGCTCAACGGCACCGGCGCGACAGCGCGCGCGCTGCTCTCGATCATGGAGAACTTCCAGGACGAAGGCGGCACGGTCGCGGTGCCCGAGGTGCTGCGGCGCTACGGCGCCCCGGCGACGCTCGGTGCGCCACGTTAGAGCCGGCGCCCCGGCGGCGCTCGGTGCGCCACGTTAGAGCCGGCGCCCCGGCGGCGCTCGGCGCGCCGAGCTAGAGCGCTGCCGTCGCCGCCTCGCCGGTTACGGAGGTCAGCTCGGTCAGCAGCGCGGTGCCGTCTGGTGAGCCCAGGCCGGAGCACGCATCCCAGCCGGGACCGGCCGAGTACGCACCGTTGCTCCCGCTCGTGATGTCCCGGAATCCGGGCGCGGCCTCGCCGGAGGCAACGCCGGCGTACAGCTGCTCCTGGATCAGCCCGAACGTCTTGCCCGCCCCCTGTGCCAGCCGGGCGATCAGCGCGGCCCAGAGCGGGGCGACGGCGCTCGTGCCGCCGATCACCGTCGACTGGCCATCGACAAGGACCTGGTAGCCGGTATTGGGGTCGGCGTTGCCCGCCACGTCGGGCACGCCGCGGCCGGAACTGCCGGACGCCGTGTCCGGCACGCCGGCGTTGGCCTGCCAGGTCGGCAGCGCGAACTCGTCGCTCACCCCGCCACCGGTCGCGCCGCCGCTCGAGCCGTCGTTCCACACGGTCTCCGAGCTGATCACCCCGGTGGCCGGATCGGCCTGCAGGCTGGTGCCGCCGCAGGCCAGCGCGTTCGGGCTGGAAGCAGGGAAGTCAACGTGCGACTGGCTGCCGGTGACGCCGTCGCTGCTGCCGCCGTCACCGGCCGCCACGCACACGGTCACGCCGAGCGCCACGCCGTCGGCGCACGCAGCGTCAAGGGCGGACCTGGACTGGGCGGTCCACGAGTCCTCCGACTGGCCCCAGCTGATGCTCACCGCCGCGGGGGTCGGCGTTGCATGGACCGCGGTGGTCACCGCATCGATGAAACCCTGGTCGGTGTTGGGCGCGAAATAGACCACCAGGGCGGCTCCGTGTGCCACGGAGCCGGCCACCTCGATGTCCAGCAGCACTTCGCCGTCCGCGCCGTCGGGTGCCTGATCCGGCACGTTGCTGGCGCCATCCACACCCTGCGCGGTCACCGAGGGGACGGAAAGGCCCAGGCCGGAGAAGTAGCTGTCCAGGTCGGTGTCTGAGTAGCCGCCGCCAAGCTCGATGATCCCTATCGTCTGCCCGGTGCCGTCGGTTCCGGCCGGGAACTGATAGATCTCCGCCACCTGGGGCGGCGTGTAGGACGTCCCGGCCGCGGCGGGGTCGGCACGTCTGGCCATGAACCGGGACTGCGGGCGGTTGTCCAGGCCCACCACGGCGACCACGATGCCGTCGAGCTCGGCCGGTATCTGCAGCGCGCCCTCACGGTACCGGTGGGCCACCCGCTCCGATCCGCCCGGAAACGGGCTCGTGACCATGGACAGCTCCGCGCCGAAGGTGGAAGCCAGCGCCGAGACCGTGCCCGCCACGGTGATCCGGCGCGAACCCGCGTCCTGGCCGGTGACCTCGAGGCCGAGACCGGACAGCGTGTCGGCGACCAGCTCGAGGTCGGCCGGGTCGGCTCCGTAGCTGTGCTGAAGCTCCCTCCTGGTGAGCCTGACCGGCACACCGGCGGCGTCGAGCGGGAGCTCGGCCCGCCGCCGGGTCACGATCGTCAGCTCGATGGGTTCCGACCCGTCGATGGCCCCGGCGGGCTCGACGCCGGCCAGCGACCCTCGCTGGCTGCCGGAGAGCTGCACGAAAGAGTCGTCGCTCATGTCGCCCCTTCACCTAGTCCCTGGCCTCGGTGGCCCGGCAGAAGGTTACTCCCGCATGGCGATTCTTTTACTCCGCGGCTGGCTCACCTTTTACCCGGCGCCTAGCGGACGATGGGACTGCGGCTGTGGCCATGCGGCGGGAAGGCCTGAGCGAGCGCGTCGGCGATGGCCTGGGCACGGGCCGCGCACCCGGCGGAGTTGTAGTGGATCCCATCCGTCAGGAACCAGCTGGGCTGTGCCACGGCGGCCCAGTCGAAGATCCGCATGTTCGGGTATATGGCGAGGGCGCGCAGCAGAGTGTCGTCCCAGAGCTGCTCGTTGGCCTCCGCGTAGGGGCCGCTGCTGAGCTGGGTGACGGTGTTGACCCACATCACCGGCTCGCCGTGCGCTACGGACATCATCTCCTGGATGCGCGCCAT
>Ga0209169_10001987_pt1 | contig 12470 bp, 10 predicted proteins | sample HubBroMetageWRM4_FD_188346 | JGI IMG/M metagenome (GOLD analysis project Ga0209169, IMG submission 188346) | Warmed soil microbial communities from the Hubbard Brook experimental Forest, New Hampshire - Hubbard Brook CCASE Soil Metagenome WRM 4... | ecosystem: Environmental > Terrestrial > Soil...
GCGCCGCCGCCGGGGACCGCGAGTCCGGCATCGGCGGCGAGGACGGCAAGTGGGGCCTGCTGCGCTACACACAAGTCAAGACCGCCTACCACCACTACGGCTAGGATCGCGCAGTCCGGCCAGGATCGCGGTAGTGCGCGCAGGCGCGTTCGGCCCGCTCTGGATGGCCTGCGTCACCTGCGGGTCGGCGTCTGCCCTACCGTGCGCTCAATAAGGAGCCCTGCTGGCCTGGAAGGCGCTCGAGACCTCGCCGGCTAGGTCGATGTCGTCGGGATCGAGCGTCATGACTGGTGTCCCCGGCTCGAAATGCAGCTTGTCCAGCTCGGCCCAGATGACGTTGGGGGCCGTGGTCAGCTCGAAGTAGTAGCACCGGTTGGTCAGGTCGCACACGGTGCGGTACTCGGTGTCGTAGATCCCGAAGTCGCTGTAGGGAGCGCCGAACGGCACCGACACGTTGCGGGCGATCGCCAGCACCCCGGCCGCCGCCTCACGCTCGTCCTGCGGTACCGGAAGCAGCGCGGAAAAGTAACTGGCGCGCTGGAAGCGGTCGCGGGCGTTCACGTTCCCGGGCAGGGGCATGTCGCCGGAGGGATGGGAGAAGTCCAGCTTGTCCAGCATCCGGAGCTGCTCATCGTAGGCCGGGTCGTTTGTCATGATCCGGTATTGGGGCCCATGATGGACGACCATCTTGCCGTCCAGGTGCTCGATGATCGCCGAGTCGCCGCCGGCGTCCTCAAGCGCCAGGTGCACCGTGGCCTTCGTGTCCCGGGCTTCCATCATGACAACCTGGACCTCCGCGAGCAGCGCCAGGGCTTCGCTGACGTTGGCGGCCCGGTCCAGCGCATACTGCACCCACAGCCCGGCAACCAGGCCCGGCATCTCCGGGTTGCGGCGCCCGAAGTCGGTCTCGCCGAGGTAGAGCAGGTGCGCGGCCAGGCCACGCTCGTTGATGCCGTCGACGGCGCCGATCCCGTAGAAGGTGACCACCACGCTGCCGTGAGCTGACTCCCAGTTCAGGGCGTTGCCTGCCACGACCTTTTTCCCGGCGGCCACGCCGCCCTCATGGCGGCTCCCACGCGGGAACGCCGTCAGCATCGGCTCGGTCGGATTGGGCCAGTCCATCGTCCGGCTCGCCACGACCGCGACCTTGTTGTTGTTCCACAGAATTCGAGTGCACACGCTGATTCCCCCGGGCGGACATGTACCCAGTGCACCCGTCGGCGGAACCCAGCCCAGATCCGGCGCTTGGTGAGTCAGAGCCGGAAGCCGTGCGCCTCATCGCGGATGGTGACCCGGGCTACAACTTCAATGCTGCAATGCCCAGTGAAGTCTATTGCGCCCGGAGCTTGAAGCTGCGTACGCCGTCAAGAAGCCGTGTTATGTCATCGGCGTTGTTAAAAGCGTGTGGGTCGACTCGGCCTAGCCCCCAGTCATAGCCGCCGATATCCACGCCGCGGGTTTTCAGGAAGGCTGCGAGCTCGTGCGCGACGGGGCTCTCGAAGGCCACCACGCCCGCATGCCAACGACGCTCCGGGGGAGTCCTGACCACGAACCCAAGTTCAGTGAGGCCCGCGATGCAGGTCTCGGCGAGGTCCGACACGTGCTCGAAGACCGCTGGAACCCCGATCTGCTGCAGCAGTTCAATCCCAGCGACCGCAGCCTGCATGCCGGCCATGTTTCCGAGTCCCAGTTCAAACCGGCGGCCGTCATCAGCGACGGGCGGCAGGGTGGACTGGGGATATTTCTCACCGTCGACCGTGAAGGACATATATCCGACGTCCAGCCCGGTCACGTCGTCGCCGAGCCCAGGGCGGGCGTAGAGATAGCCGATTCCGGGCGGGCCAAGCAGCCATTTCATGGTAGTGCCGACGGCAATGTCTATACCCGCAAGATCGGCAGGCAGGGGTACGGCCCCGGCCGATTGCGCGATGTCGACCATCAGGGCCGCGCCGTGCCGCGAGGCAATCTCACGCAGTGCTTGCAGGTCGTGCCGGAATCCAGTCAGCGGGTCGACGTGAGACACCACGATCGCGATGGTCTCGTCGTCGGTGTGGTGCTCGATCGCTTCATACATCGCTTCACCAAGGGCGCCAGTCACCGCCCTGATTTCGGCGTTGGCGATGGTAAGCCACGGGTAGCGGCTGCTCGGATATGTGGTCCGGTCCACGACGACATTCGAGCCGGCCGAGCCTCGTGCCAGAAGGCGGACGCCGAGGTTCGATGCTTGGGATGTGTTCTCCGACAGCGTGATTCGGCTTGCGTCCACACCGAGTATCCCGCCAATTGCCTCGCGAACCCGCACCATATCCGTGAAAGCAGCGTCGTAATTGGCCAGTGGATCGACGGCCCATGCCTGGATCCATTCCTGAGCAGCCTGGCGGACGGCGTCAGCCGCCGGCGCGATCGCACCTGCAAACAGATACGCCCGCTTGTCGGTAATGCTGAACTGGCTGCGAAACCTAGCCGCGTCGATCACCGGGCACTCCTCCATCTCCGGTTGAAGAAGACATGCGTGGTGCGGTATCCCCGCTCGGCTCTGGCTGACCGACGGCATGGCAGGCGACCTCGTGGCCTGCCGATATTGCCTGCAGGGCCGGCCGTTCCTGACGGCATCTCTCGTGGGCCAGCGGGCAGAGTTGCCGGAAGTGGCACTCTGCCTGGGGAAGCGCTGTGCGTTCCGCGCTGGTCGTGCTCTCGTCAGCCGTCGGCTCGGCGAGCAGGCTGGCGCTCCGGTGCAAACGCGGAATGGCCGCCAGCAACGCCCGGGTGTATGGATGCTGGGGCGAGGCGAAGATCTCCGACACCGGACCGGCCTCGACCACGCGGCCAGCGTGCAGCACCACCACGCGCTGGCAGAGTGCCCGCACCACCTGCAAATTGTGGGTGACGAAGACCAGGGTCAGCCCGCGGTCAAGCGTGGCCTTCGCCAGCAGGTCGACAATCACCGCCTGTATCGACACGTCAAGCGCGGAGGTGACCTCATCGGCCAGGATGACCTGCGGCTGTACCGCGAGCGCTCGGGCAATTGCCACACGCTGGCGCTGGCCGCCGGACAGGCGCGATGGCCGGATGTGCAGTACGGATTCGGGCAGGCCGACCGAAGCCAGCAACTCCTTCGCCGCCTCAAGCCGGTCGGCCTTGGGCATGCCGCCCACCTTGAGCGCTTCGTCGAGCACGTAGCCGATGCGCAGCCTGGGATTAAGCGAGGTATAAGGATCCTGAAAGATCATCTGGATGGCCCGCCGGTCGGCAAGCGTCCGCTTGTGGGCCAGATCGTTGCCGGCGTAGCGGAGAGACCCGGTGGTTGCCTGCTGCAAACCTGCGATCACCCGGCACAACGTCGATTTGCCGGATCCGGACTCACCGACTACGCCGACTATCTCCCGGGCATTCACCTGAATGCTCACGTCATCAACTGCCACGACCGAGTTCTCTGTCCGGCGCGATGGTCGTGGGCCGTAGCTGCGGTCGGGGAAGACAACGCTGAGCGATGAGACCTCGAGCATCGCGCTAGTCATCGGTGCCCTCGTCGCGTCTGCGGTGCAGGCCGGTCACGTCGGCCGATCTGATGCAGGCTGACTCCCGGTCGGCGCCGCCGACTGTTACCAGCGGAAACTCCCCTGACCTGCAGGCCTCTACGGCAAGCGGGCAGCGCGGATGGAATGGGCAACCAGAGATGTCCGCATTCGCCGCTGCCCCATCTCCGGGGATTGCGAACAGACGGGGGTCAGGCGCATCGATGTCGGGAACTGCTCCAAGCAGCCCGTGTGTATAGGGATGCATAGGGGTGGCAAACAGCTCGTCGGTGGGGCCGCGCTCAACGAACTGGCCCTGATACATCACTGCCACCTGAGAGCAGATCTCTGCGATAACCCCCAGGTCATGCGAGACGAAGACCAGGGCGGTGCCAGTGGCCTTGCGGATGCTGTCGATGAGCCTCAGCACCCGCAGTTGCGTCGTCACGTCGAGGGCGGTCGTCGGTTCATCGCAGAGCAAAACGCGCGGTTTGCAACTCGTCGTCATGCCGATCATTGCCCGCTGCCGCATCCCGCCGGACAACTCGTGCGGAAACTGTCGCTGCTGCCGCTCGGGCGCAGGAAAACCTAGGCTCCGCAGCGTGTCCACCGCCGCCAGATGCGAGGCGCGCCTGCCGACGTCGGCATGCCGGCGCAGTCCTTCGCTGATCTGGTTGCCGATCCGCATCACTGGGTTCAGGGCGCTCGTGGCGTCCTGGAAGACGAGCCCGATACCGCCGCCGCGCAGTGCAGCTAGTCCGTTGTCAACTCCGTCGCGAACCACGCAGCGGCCCTCGAACCACACTGAGCCGGACGTCAGCCGCGCACCACGTGGCAGAATGCCGAGCAGCGCGCGCAGGGTCATGCTCTTCCCGCACCCCGATTCGCCGACTATCCCCAAGGCGTCGCCCGGCCGGACGGCAAACGAGACGTCGCGCACGACCGTTGTAGTTCGCCCGCGGCGCTCGATTGCGATGGTCAGATTTCGGACGTCCAGTACATACTCGCTCACCCTTCAGCCACCAACTCTGCGAATCCGTCTCCGATCAATGAGAATGCAAGGCCCGTAATTACCACCGCTATAGTAGGGAACGTTGCCAGCCCCCAGTGAGTTGCCAGGAAATCACTGCCATCGCTAATCATCAGGCCCCATTCGGGCGTAGGCGGCTGCACGCCAAGCCCGAGGAAACCGAGTGTGACAATCGCCAGGATCACATTGATAACGTCTGACATGGCATAGACCACCGGCTGTACCACAACGTTCGGCAGTACATGGCGTAGCAGGAGCCACCGCCCTCGTATGCCGGTCATGCGAGCCGCAGCGATGTATTCGCGCGTGGCGACCACCCTGACTTCGCCGCGGACGATACGCGCATAGGAGACCCACCCGACGACGATGAGAGCAAGCAGGATGCTCCCAAAGCCGGAGCCGATTACGAAAACCAGCGCGATGATCAGCACGTAAAATGGAAAGGCCATCACGAAATCGACGAGCCGCATAATGATCGCATCGATGATTCCGCCGGCGTATCCCGCCAGCAGGCCCAGGGACGTGCCAATGAGCCAGGATGCCGCCACCGCAGCAACGCTGATCTCAAGATCTACCCTGGTGGCATACAGCAGGCGGCTGAATACATCCCGGCCCAGTTCGTCGGTTCCCAGCCAATGGTGTGCAGAGATACCCTGCAGCAGAGCGGTCGCATTCTGCGCTTCGGGGTTGTAGGGCGCTATCAGCGGCGCGAAAATCGCGATGGCCACCAGGATGGTCAGCAGAATCAGCCCGGCAACCAGTGTCGCGGGTGTGTGCCGGCGCTCGCCTGCCGTTTTGACTTTGTGCAGCCTGACGTCAGTTGCCGCATGCTGGCTCATTGCTCGACCAGCCGGGGTTCTAGAGCCGTATGCGTCAGGTCCGTCGCGAGGTTGATCACCAGAACGAGCACGCCGTAGACGATCGCCACGCCTTGCACCACGGGGAAGTCTCTGCTCAGAACGGCCTGGATCATCAGGCTGCCGAGGCCGGGCAGCGCAAAGATCGTCTCGACCGCGACGGTGCTGCCCACAAGGTAGCCGATGTTCAGGCCGAGCACCGTCACCGTTGGGGGGATCGCATTGCGGATGCCGTGGACGATTACTACTCGCGGCCATGACAGGCCGCGGGCCTTGGCCGACGCGATGTAATCGGAATCCAGAACCACGATGAGGCTGGCCCGCAGGCTCCTGGTCAGAGTCGGGAAGATGCTCAGCGCGATCGTCAGCGACGGCAGGATCAGTGAACGAAAATGAGCAGCGGCGCCCGTGCCGTAACCGCCGACAGGCAATGCATGCGCCTTGACGGAGATGAGTGTTATGAGAATTAGCCCGAGCCATACTGCAGGTACGCTCAGCCCAATCTGGGAGAATATCCGGACGATGTGATCGGCCAGCCGGTCACGGCGGAGCGCAGCCAAGGTAGCCAGTGGCAAGGCGATGATAAGCGCCAGTACTGCGCTGAAGGCCATCAGATAGAGCGTCAGCGGGAGCCGCTCACCAATCAGCTGCGAGACCGGGATCTGATAAAAGAGTGAGGAACCGAGGTTACCAGTCACCACTCTCTTGACGTACAGCCCGTACTGGATCCAGATCGGGCGGTTCAAGCCCCACTCGGCGTGCAGCGTGGCTATCTCCTGTGCCGTCGCATGCGGCCCGAGCAGCACACGCGCCGGGTCGCCGGGCACGAGGTGGATCATCAGGAATACGACCAGCGTGATACCGAAGAGCGTTACCAACCCGGAAAGGAGGCGGCGCGTGAGGTAGCTGCCGTATGGCATCTGTGGATAACTCCCAGGAGAGACCTACTTCGACAGCCACACGTTTGCCAGCCGGTAGTTACCGGTCAGCATGATCTGGAAGCCATGAACGTTCTTGGCGAGTGCGTAAACCCAGGGAGACAGGAACAGATCCGCGACTGGGTAGTGGGCGTCGTACTCACTCAGGTACTCGGCGTACAGCTGCTTGCGCTCGGCCTGGCTGAAGACCGCGCCTGCCTGGTTAGCGATCTTGGTGAGTGCGGGATCATTCCAATCCACCCAGTTGCCGCCCGTTCCCGCCGCCGCTTCCACGAGTTCGCTCGCGTCTGCGATGTCAGTGTTGACGTAGACGGTTGACATGTCGTACTTGAGCGCAGTGATGTCGCTGAACCATGTGCCCGCGTCGAGTTGCTGGATTGACACCTTAATGCCAATAGGTGCCAGCTCCTGCTGAACCACTTGGCCCACAGCCGACTCGAGCGCCGAGCCCGACGCAATGTTAAGCGTCGTGCTGAAGCCATGCGGGACGCTGGACATTGCCATCTGGGCTTTGGCTTTCGTGAGACTATAGGCAGGCACCGGCTGTGCGGTAGAAAGAGGAATATTCGGGGCAAGGAATGTGCCGATCGGCGATCCATGGCCGAAGAGGACCTCCCGAACCAGGGCACTTCGGTTCAGCGCCAGGTTGATCGCTTCTCTCACATGGATGTCCTGGAACGGCTTTACGTGCTCATTGAAGAGCAGCATCTCGACCTCAGTCGAGGGAACTGTTGCCAGCGTCGTACTGGAATTCGCCTGGATCTGAGAGAGCTGGGACCACGCAGGGAACTCATCGATTTGAATCTGGTTGCCCTGAAGCTGCAGGAGGCGCGTGTTGTCGTTGGGCACGTCGGTAAACGTGGCTGAGTCCAGGTACGGCTTGCCCTTCTGCCAGTAGTGGGGATTTTTCACGACGGTGAGCGACTGGCCATGGATCCAGGAGCTTACTTTGAAGGGTCCCGTGCCGAACGGGCGCTGGAAGAATTGGGTAGCGGTCTTCCCGGCAAAGTTGTTCGGCAGAATAGCGTTTCCATACAGCGACACTATCGCGAGCATCGAGGCGATCGGCGTCTTTGTATGGATGACCACTGTACTCGGGCTCGGAGTTGTTATATCCGAGATTACTACATCGATAAAGTTCCAAACCGAATTCTTAGCCATTGCACGTTCGATTGAGAACTTCACGTCCGCAGACGTCAATGGCTGGCCGTTGGCGAATTTGACGCCCTTGCGGAGATAGAAGGTCCACGCCAGCTTGTTTGCCGAAAGGCTGTACCCTGTGGCGAGCCATGGTGTAAATGACTGGCCATTAGTCGTGCTGTCATACAGCATCTCGTAGACGTTCTTGATAATCAGGATCGACTGGTTGGCATAGGTCTGCGTAGGGTCGAGCGATTGAGGGTCGCCCACTTGGCCGATCGTGATGCTGCCCCCGTGCTGCGGTCCGCTGGAGCTCCCGCCCGACCCCGTAGCTGCAGAGCCGCCGCACGCTGCTAGGCACAGAGCCACGACGCCGAGCAACGCTGTGGCGCACAGCCCGGCTCGTCCGCGCCTACCTCTTGTGTCCGTCACCGCAACCCCCTCGCGCTACCAGCAGACCATGTGGCGGCTAGGGTAGGGTAATCGATGTGCAAATAACAAGCTTTTTGAGCATACCGATTCAGCTACGTGCCTTGTGCCTTAGAGACGTGACGCCTGTTTACAGCGTTATTGAGGCTAATTGGTTGGACCGATATGAGTACCGTGCTTGCGGCACCGACGAAGGCAGGCCATGTGCGGCGACGACTTCCCTGACACTGGCCCGATGACTTCCGAGTCGCTGGCGGCAAGGCGGTGACCGACGTGCAGGAAGTCCCCGGCGAGGAACCCCTCGAGGCAGGCAGTGGGTCGGCTGAGGGCCGACTTGCAGATGACGCGCGGCGTCGGCTGTTGAGCATGATCGAAACAGGGGTACTCCACCCGGGAGACCGGCTAGGGACCGAGCGAGAACTTGCCGCTCAGCTGTCAGTAAGCCGGTCCACCATGCGCCAGGCACTGGCTGTGCTCGCACAGAGCGGCGTTGTCCGTCGTGTGCCCGGGCGCTCCGGCGGCACCTTCGTCGCCCATGTGAAGGTCGACCGCGACCTGTCGGTGACCGTCGGCGTGCCCGAGTATCTGCGCCGGCAGGGCTTCGTCGCCGGAACGCAAGTGCTGTCGGCAACCATGGCGAGCGCGGACGAGCTGACCGCAAAGGGGCTGTCCGTGCAGCCTCAGAGCCTGGTTGTGGACATCGTCCGGATACGTCTCGCCGATGGCGTCCCTCTCTCATTGGAGCAGGCAAGGTTCCCGGCAGACCTGTTCCCTGGTCTGCTGGCTCTGCCTCTTGGCGGGTCGCTGTACGGTCTGCTCGACGAGCACTACGGAGTTCGGCCCGACGAAGTGGTGGAGCACCTCGACATAGCGGAAGCAGCCGACGACCAGGCTGCGTTGCTGGGTGTGCTCCCTGGCGCTCCTCTGCTGGCGATCACCAGGACGTCATCGAGAGCAAACGGCACGGTCTTTGAGTACTCCTACGATCTCTTTCGGTCGGACCGAACGCGTGTCACCTTCCGAACGCGGGCTGAGCGAGCAGAAATCGTCGGCAGGAACGACGCTCCGTCGTGCTGACGCTGGCGGCCGTCGGATAATCACGCAACTTGCGGAGGGAGCAGATCAGGATGGCAGACGCTGCGAACGCGGCAGGCGCTGACCGCACGTACCCGATGTATGTCGGCGGCAGGTGGGTGGAGACCGATGACCGCCGGCCGGTGGTCAGCCCCGCGGACGGGAGCGTGCTCGGCTCCGTGTGCGCTGGTGACCGGGCCACGGTCGAGGAGGCGGTTCGCGCGGCACGGCAGGCGTCCTCGGTGCTGGCCGGCATGTCCGCGTTCGAGCGCGCCGACCTGTGCTACGCGATCGCCGCTGAGATTGACCGCGACGCCGAAGTGCTGGCGCCGTTGCTGAGCATGGAGCAGGGCAAGCCGCTGCACAGCGAGGCCAGGGGAGAGGTAGCCCGGGCCGCCACGGTGTTCCGCGACGCTGCGGAGCAGGCGAAGTGGAGCCCTGCCGGAACGATCCTCGCCACCCGGGACCCGCGCAAGCGCGTTCTGGTCGAGCGGCGCCCCCGCGGGGTCTACGGCACGATCACGCCGTGGAACTCGCCGCTCGGTGTGGCCTGCGGTTACTACATGGCACCCGCGATTGCCACCGGCAACACGATCGTCTGGCTCCCGGCTTTGTCGACGTCGGCGATCTCGAGCAGGCTCTGCGAATGCCTGGACCGTGCCGGCCTGCCCGTCGGCACGGTCAACCTGGTGATCGGCGATGGGCCGGTCGTGGGCGACGCGATCGTGACCCATCCTGGCGTGGACGCCATCGGATTCACCGGCGGGAGCCGGACCGGGCGCATCGTGGCCGAGCATGCCGGGCTCAAGCCGAGGTTCATGGAACTGGGCGGCAACGGCCCCACCGTCGTGCTCGAGGACGCGGACCTGGAGCTGGCGGCCGCGCGCGTGGCGTGGGGAGCGTTCACCAACGCAGGCCAGATTTGCACGGCCACCGAGCGGGTGATCGTGCACGAAGCGGTGGCCGAGGAGCTGGCGAGCCGGCTCGCCGCGATCGCCGCGCAGGTCGTGCTCGGCCACCCGCTGCGGGAGCAGACGACCATGGGACCCGTGCACACCAAGGGTGTGGCCGAGCAGGTGGTCACGCAGGTGCAGGCGGCCGAGCGGGCCGGCGGCGTCGTGCTGGCTGGCGGCGGCACCCGTGCGGGCATGCCCACAGGTCTCTACGTCGAGCCGACCGTCGTCGACCACGTCGGCATCGAAGCTGACCTGAATCTCAGCGAAACGTTCGGGCCCGTGGTCCCGATGCTCCGGTTTGCGGATGAGTCGGAAATCGGCCCGCTGGCTGCGGCCAGCCCGTACGGGCTGAGCGGCGCGGTGTTCTCCCGGGACACCGGCCATGCGATGCGCCTCGCTGCCCAGCTCCGCTGCGGAATCGTGAACATCAACGAGGCGAGCGCCTACTGGGAGCCGATGATCCCGGCTGGCGGGGCGAGCGGCTCGCTCAGCGGTCATGGCCGGGTCGCCGGGCCGTGGGCCCAAGCGGAAATGACCGAAACCCGCACGGTAGTGCTGACCTCCTGATAAGCGCGGACATGGCAGCTACGCAGCATGAAACGGCCGCCGCCAAGCTGGACCGCGCCAAGGCCGAGGCCAGGCGGCGCGTCGACCAGGCGGCCGATGACCTGGTCCGGCTGAGCCACGAGATCCACTCCCACCCCGAGCTCTGCTTCGAGGAGCACCGGGCCAGTGGCTGGGTGGCCAACGTGCTGGCCGATGCCGGCGTCCCGGTGCAAAGTGGCGTCGCCGGGCTGGAGACCGCGCTTACGGCCACGGTAGGTGCCGGAGATCTCACGCTCGGGGTGTGCGCCGAGTACGACGCGCTGCCGGTGATCGGGCACGCTTGCGGGCACAACGTCATCGCGGCAGCCGCGGTGGGCACCGCACTCGCGCTGGACGGCCTGGCCCAGGATTTCGGGCTGACGGTCCGGCTTCTGGGCACGCCGGCCGAGGAGGGCGGCGGTGGCAAAATCCTTATGCTCGAGCGTGGCGCGTTCGACGGCGTGCACGGCGCGATGATGGTGCACCCCGCGCCCGCCGAGTCCCGGCAGATGCAGGCACTGGCCCGGGCGCGGTTCGAGGCCAGGTACCAGGGCCACGCGGCGCACGCGTCGATGTTCCCCGAGGAAGGCAGAAACGCCGCCGACGCGGTGGTCGTCGCGCAGGTGGCAGTCGGCCTGCTGCGCCAGCATCTGCGCCCCGGCGAGCAGGTGCACGGGATCGTCACCGCCTCGGGCGATGCTCCGCAAGTCATTCCGGAACGGGCCGCCGCGACCTATCTGGCGCGGGCACCCAGATCGGACCGGCTTGATGACCTGCTTCGCCGTTTGTATGCGTGCTTCGAGGCTGGTGCCGTGGCAACGCAGACGGAGCTGACGATCGATGAAACGGCTTTGCGCTATACCGACTTCAGGCCGCATGCGGCGATGACGGACAGCTATGTGCGCAACGCCAGGGCTGTCGGCCGGCGGTTCGGCCGCCGCGCGGGCCAGCGGCAGTTCGGCGGGTCGACCGACATGGGCAACATCTCGCAGGCCATGCCCGCAATCCACCCGCTGATCGGGATCGACTCGGCGCCAGCAGTCAATCACCAGGCCGAGTTCGCGGCGGCCTGCGTCCGTCCGCCCGCCGACCGGGCCGTCGTGCAGGGAGCCGTGGCGATGGCCTGGACCATGCTCGACCTGGCGGCCGACGCCGGGATCCGCTCGTCACTTGTGGGCGGTGCGTAACCACGTGAAGGGAGATATCTGGCATGCCTGACCTCGGGGGCCCGCGGGGGCCGAACGCCAAGCTGATCGGCGAGCCTGGATCCCGGCACCGGCTGGAAACCCCGGCCCTGGTGCTGGACCTGGACGTGCTGGACCACAACATCGCGGACATGGCCGCTCATGCCCAGGCGAACGGCTACGCCCTCCGTCCGTGCTTCAAGGTCTGCAAGTCGGTCGAGATCGCGCGCCGGCAGGTAGCCGCCGGGGCCCTCGGCGTCTGCTGTGCCACTCTCGCCGAGGCCGAGGTCTCCGCTGCGGCGGGCATCCCCGGCGTCGTGCTCTTCTCGACCGTGGTTACGCCGGACCGGCTCGAGCGGGTCGCTGCGCTGAACGCTTCCGGTGCCGATTTCATGGTGGTCACCGATGACCTGGGGAACGTTGCCGACCTCGGCAAGGCGGCACGGCGCTCCGGCCGTGAGCTCGCGGTGATGGCGGACTACGCAATGGATGGCGGGCGCACCGGGGCGCCCGACGCAGCCCAGACCGTGCGGCTCGCGCAGCGGATCGCCGACACGGATGGCCTGCGTTATGCCGGCCTGCAGGGCTACAACGGACGGGTCCTCACGATCCCGCGGTATGACGACCGCGCCGCGGCTTCGCTGCCGCTGGTCGACAAGCTGCGCGAGGTGGTGGCGGAACTGGAAGCGGTCGGCTTGGCGCCAGACATCGTTTCCGGCAGCGGCACAGGCACCCACGACATCGACTGCGCCGCCGGGGTCT
>Ga0209169_10001988_pt1 | contig 12466 bp, 9 predicted proteins | sample HubBroMetageWRM4_FD_188346 | JGI IMG/M metagenome (GOLD analysis project Ga0209169, IMG submission 188346) | Warmed soil microbial communities from the Hubbard Brook experimental Forest, New Hampshire - Hubbard Brook CCASE Soil Metagenome WRM 4... | ecosystem: Environmental > Terrestrial > Soil...
CAACCGGGCCACCGACGTGCTCATCGGCGGCAAGGTGGCGGTCATCTGCGGCTACGGCGACGTGGGCAAGGGCTGCGCCGAGTCGCTGCGCGGCCAGGGCGCCCGGGTCATCATCACCGAGATCGACCCGATCTGCGCGCTGCAGGCGGCGATGGACGGCTTCCAGGTGGCCACCCTGGATGACGTGGTGGCGAGCGCCGACATCTTCGTCAGCGCGACGGGCAACTTCAGCATCATCTCCGCGGACCAGATGAGCCAGATGAAGCACCAGGCGATCGTGGGCAACATCGGCCACTTCGACAACGAGATCGACATGGCCGGGCTGGCGAAGTGGCCGGGCGTCCGCCACACCAACATCAAGCCGCAGGTCGACGAGTGGACCTTCCCCGATGGGCACGGCATCATCGTGCTGTCCGAGGGCCGCCTACTGAACCTGGGCAACGCCACCGGGCACCCGAGCTTCGTCATGTCCAACAGCTTCACCAACCAGGTGATCGCCCAGGTCGAGCTGTTCACCAGGACGGACGCGTACCCACTCGGCGTGCACACGCTGCCCAAGCACCTAGACGAGAAGGTGGCCAGGCTGCACCTGGACGCGCTGGGCGTCAAGCTCAGCCAGCTGACCAAGGAGCAGGCGGAGTACATCGGCGTTCCCGTCGACGGTCCGTACAAGCCGGAGCACTACCGTTACTGACATCGCCGACGCGAGCCTCGCCGCCGAGGGAGATGCCCGCATCCGTTACGCCGAACGGGCCATGCCCCTGCTGGCCGCCCTGATGGAGCGGTTCGGCCGGGAACGGCCCTTCGACGGGCTCGGTATCGCCGCCTGCCTGCACATCACGGCCGAAACCGCGATGCTAGTGCGGTTGCTGCGAGCGGGCGGCGCAGCCGTCTCGCTCGCGGCCTCCAACCCGCTGTCGACCCAGGACGACATCGCGGCGGCGCTCGCTCGCCGGTACGGGCTGGCGGTCTTCGCCCGGGCCGGGGTCGACCGGCGCGGCTACTACCGTCACATCGAGCAGGCCCTGCAGCCCCGCCTCGACAAGCAGGGCCCGGGGCAAAAAGGCCCGGACCTGGTGGTCGACGACGGCGGCGACCTGGTGCAGACCCTGCACACAAGCGTCCCCGAGCTGCTGGCCGGCCTAAAGGGCGGCGTCGAGTCGACCACCACCGGCGTGATCAGGCTGCGCCGGATGGCCGCCGAGGGCGTGCTCGCCTTCCCGGTAATCGCCGCCAACGACACGGCGGCCAAACGCATAGTGGACAACACCTGCGGCACCGGCCAGTCCGCGATCGACGGCATCCTGCGCGCCACCAACACGCTGCTGGCAGGCAAGACCGTCGTGGTCGCCGGGTTCGGGGCCGGCGGGCGCGGCGTGGCCGAGCGCGCCCGCGGGTTCGGCGCGCAGGTGATCGTGACCGAGATCGATCCGGTCCGGGCGCTCGACGCGTCGCTGCGCGGGTTCCGGGTGCTGCCGATGGCGCAGGCCGCGCCGCTCGGCGAGGTGTTCATCACCGTGACGGGATCATGTGACGTGATCGCGGCCGACCACCTCACGAAAATGCGCGACGGCGCGATCCTGGCCAACGCCGGGCACTTCGACACCGAGATCGACCTGCGGGCGCTCGCCGGGCTCGCGGTTGCCGTTCAGCGCGGCGTACGGCCGCACGTGGACGCCTACGACCTCGGCGACGGCCGGAACCTGCTGCTGCTCGCCGAGGGGCGGGTGGTGAACCTGGTGGCCGCCGAGGGGCATCCGCCCGAGGTGATGGACCTGGCCTTCGGCATCGAGGCGCTCGCGCTTGCCTGGCTGGCCACCAACGGCGGCAAGCTCGCCATCGGCGTGCACGAGGTGCCCGCGGACATCGACGCCGAGGCCGCCAGGCTGATGCTCGCCACCATGGGCACATCCATCGACCTGCTCACCCAGGCCCAGCGGGCCTACCTGGAGTCCTGGCGCATCGGGTCGTGAAAAGGGTCGTGAAAAGGGTCGTGAAGCCTAGCGCGCGCCGCTGAGGCTCGGCTCTTCCGCGGCGTCGTCGGCGTGCTCGCCGATGGCCTGCACCGGAACCTCGACCGGCGGGCCAGCGGGCGCGGTCGCGGGCGGCTGCCTGGTCAGCAGCAGCCAGGCGACGAGCCCGAGCGGGTACACGAAGTACCCCCACCTGGTGGCGGGCGCCAGCGTGAACATCACCGCCAGCCCCCAGGCCAGCCGCCACGCGGTTGCCCGCACGTTGGCCGGCGGCCGGAAGATGAGCGAGATCACGAAGCCAAGCCCGGCCGCGGCGAGCAGCCCGACCGCGACCCAGTGGCCGAGCATCCCGGTGTTGGCAAGCAGGTGCCCGGGCAGCGGGCTGGCCGCAGGCGTCTTGTGCTTGGTCAGCCCGAGCGGGAACAACACGGTGTTCTGAACGAACGCCGGCGGGTCCGCAAGCGCGGCCGGCGCCATCGCGGCGGAAAGCCCGACCGCCACCAGCACCGTGATCCCGGCGAACCGCCAGGCGGACCTGACGCCGTCCCGCGTCGCGAGCATGGCGCTGACGACGGGGACCGCGGGCCACGCGGTCGCCTTCATCGCGCACGCCACCCCGAGCGCGATCGCGGCCTTGAACACGCCCGACGGCCTGGCGATCACCGCCAGGGTGAGGAACATCAGCGCGATGACCGGCGGGTCGGTGATCCCGATCGCCAGCGGGAACGCGATCACCGGTGAGGCCGCGACGAACAGGGCGGACAGCATGACGTGGCGCCGGCACTCCTGGCAGTGCCGGTGCGGCGCCGCGATGCTGAACGCCAGCCAGATCAGGGTCATGGACACGACCGTGAGCCACACCCGCGGGTCGGCGAGCAGGCCGGTGGCGCCCAGCGCCTTCGGCAGCCCGAACACCGCCATGACCGGCAGGTAGGGGTTGTAGGACAGCCAGGCCTCGAGCTGTCCCTGCTGCAGGTACGGGGTGCCGTGCTGCAGCAGCAGCGACGCCGACCGGGAGATCACAAGCACCTCGGGCGTCGGCTTCACCTTGGTCGCCAGCCAGGTCAGCGGGGCCGCCAGCGCCCCGGCCAGCGACATGATCAGCGGCACGAGCATCGGCACGTTCTTGTGCCTGGTGAGCCAGATGAAGACCGAGGTCACCCCGTAACCCACGGCCGCCCAGATGGCCCAGGCCCGGTCCGCGTGCCCGGTGTCGGCCGCCAGCGCGGTCGCGTAGATCGTGAAGGCTACGTTCGCGGCGAGTAGCCGGTTGCGGCTGAGCCAGTACACGTGGACTGGCGCTGGATGATTGTTTTCTACCTGCGTTCGTTCCACTGTGCCGGTATCCGCCCGTTCACGTGAATTGTCCCCTGATTGTCTATTCAGCTGTGGGCCCATCAGAAACGGTAGAACTGCCCCCGAAAGAGGTTAATAAGCCTATCACCAGGTGTTACTGAGCTCACGTTCGGGGAGCTGTGAGGTTGGCATGCTACGGCAGCTTCCAGTCGACCGGCTCGGCGCCTTGCTGCTGGAGCAGCTGATTGGCCCGGCTGAACGGACGCGAGCCGAAGAAACCGCCGCCCGCCGAATACGGGCTCGGGTGCGCCGACTCGATCCGCGCGACACCGTCAAGCAGCGGCGCGAGCGTCCGCGCGTCGCGTCCCCACAAGATCGCGACCAGCGGCTGCTGCCGCCCGGCCAGCGCCCGGATGGCCTGGTCGGTGACCTCCTCCCAGCCCTTGCCCCGGTGCGATCCCGGCGCGCCAGGCGCCACCGTGAGCACCCGGTTAAGCAGCAGCACGCCGCGTTCGCTCCACGGGGACAGGTCGCCTGAGGCCGGGGCCGGAAAGCCCAGGTCCTCGGCGTACTCGGTGAAGATGTTGACCAGGCTCGGCGGCAGCCGGCGCACGTCGGGTGCGACGGAGAAGCTCAGGCCGACGGCGTTGCCCGGGGTGGGGTAGGGGTCCTGGCCGACGATCAGCACCCGCACGTCGCCGAATGGCTGCTTGAACGCCCGCAGCACGTTCTCCCCGGCGGGCAGGTAGCGGCGGCCCGCGGCGACCTCGGCCCGCAGGAAGTCCCCCATCGCGGCGATCCGCCCGGCCACCGGCTCGAGCGCTTCCGCCCAGCCGGGGTCGATGATCGCGCTCAGCGGCTCCGCCATGAGCAGTAACTGTAACCCGGCCCGGGCTCAAGCCGAAGGTCAAGACCCTTTTGATACCGAACGGACCGTGGTTTGCGCCGTCCTTTCCGCGCTATCCTCCCGGGTACTTTCCGCGCTAGCCTCCCGGTCTCCCCGAGCCGGCCACGCCCGGGTGGGGTTCCTGCCGATCCCGCGGTCGGCCGCGGCGATGCCGGCGGCGTCGAAGGGCGCGGCGCCGCGCTGGTCGTTGTTGAAGTAGACGTACACGTCCGCCTCGTCCGGCCAGCTCGCCGCGCAGCGATCCGCCCAGGCCCGCAGCGTCCGCTCGCGGTAGCGCGGCCACTGCTGGCCGTCGCCCTCGTGGCACCGCAGGTACCCCCAGTCGGCCGTGCGCCATCCCGGGGTGATCTCGGTGCCCCGCCGGTCCGCCCAGACCAGGGCCGCGTTCCGCGCGGCGAGCAGGTCGCGCACCTCGTCGGTCCACCACGAGTCGTGCCTCGGCTCCACCGCCACCCGTATCGCCGCGGGGAACTGGGCCAGGCACTCGGCGAGCAGCCGCGGCTCGGCGCGCAGGTCCGGCGGAAGCTGCAGCAGCACGGGCCCGAGCCGGTCGCCCAGGCCGGCCGCCGCGTCCAGCAGCCTGCGGACCGGCTCCGCCGGATCGCGCAGCCGCCGGACATGGGTGAGGTAACGGCTCGCCTTCACCGTCATCACGAAGTCCGGTGGAACCCGTTCCCGCCACCTGTCGAAGGTGTCCCTCGAGGGAAGCCGGTAAAACGTCCCGTTGTTCTCCACCGTCGCGAACTGCCCCGCGTAGTACTCCAGCCACAGCCGCTGCGGCTGCCGCTCCGGATAAAACACGCCGCGCCAGTCCCGGTACTGCCAGCCCGAGGTGCCGACCGTAAGCCCCACCCGGTTCCTCCTGCGCCTTCCGCACCCGCCGCGCCCCGTTGGTACCTCCCGCCCCTCCCGAACGCCCCCGCCTGCGGGTAATTTAGTTTGATTTACCCCGGTATCGGAAAAGCTATCCCTGAACGGGTGTCGCGTAGCAGGAAAATGAGGGTAGCCTGCGTCCACGCAGAATCAATCACCACATGGAACGATGGGGCCCATGAAAGGACGTGTGCTGGTCGTCGACGACGACGCCGCCCTCGCCGAGATGCTTGGCATCGTGCTTCGCGGCGAAGGGTTCGAGCCGACGTTCGTCGCCGACGGCGACAAGGCGGTGGAGGCGTTCAGGGACTCCCGGCCGGACCTGGTACTGCTCGACCTGATGCTGCCGGGTTCCGACGGGATCGACGTGTGCCGCCAGATCCGCGCCGAGTCCGGGGTGCCGATCGTCATGCTGACCGCGAAGACCGACACCGTAGACGTCGTGCTCGGCCTGGAGTCCGGCGCCGACGACTACATCGTGAAGCCGTTCAAGTCCAAGGAGCTCGTCGCCAGGGTCCGCGCCAGGCTGCGCCGGACCGACGAGCCCGCGCCCGAGATGCTGCAGATCGGCGACATCGTCATCGATGTGGCCGGCCACTCGGTCAAGCGGGAGGGCGAGACCCTCAACCTCACCCCACTGGAGTTTGACCTGCTCGTCGCGCTGGCTCGCAAGCCGCGGCAGGTCTTCACCAGGGAGGTGCTGCTCGAGCAGGTCTGGGGGTACCGGCACGCCGCGGACACCCGGCTGGTCAACGTGCACGTGCAGCGGCTGCGCGCGAAGATCGAGAAGGATCCCGAGCACCCGGAGATCGTGGTCACGGTGCGCGGTGTCGGCTACAAGGCAGGACCTGGCTAAGCAAGCGGGTCCATGGAGGTGGCAGCGGGAAGCACGGGCCGGCAGCGTACCTGGACGATGTCGTTCCGCAGGTCGCCGCTCATGCGGGCGGTCCTGCGGCGGCTGCCGGGTCGGGTCAAGCGCTGGCTGCGGGCCGGGCGCCGGTGGCAGCGCTACACAGTCGCGCTGGTAAACAGCCGCTGGCACCGCTCGCTGCAGTTCCGGGTGGTCTCGACCACCCTGGTGCTGTCCGTCCTTGTCATCGCCGTCCTCGGCTTCTTCCTTGTCCAGTCGATAGCCGGCGGGCTGCTCAGCGCCGCGGAGAAGTCCGCGGTCACCCAGGTGGACAACGGCCGCCAGTCCGCCGAGGCGCAGACCATCGTGAACGTGCTCGCGCAGCCCTCCACGCAGGCCGGCGCGCCGGGCAGCGCGGTGAGCGTCGCCCTGACCATCACCAGGATCTTGCAGCAGGCCAGCGGTACCTCCGGCAGCTACCTGGTCTTCATGCAGCTGACCGGCGACGCCGGCGCCTCCGTGCCGTGGGTGGGCCAGCGTGAGGTCAACGTCTCGGCGACGATCCCGCAGACCCTGATCGGCCAGGTGTCGGCGGAGCAGGTGGGCGACAAGTTCGACAACGAGAACAACGCCATCCCGTGGTACGAGCCGACCACGCTCGTCTACGAGCAGGGGCAGGGCAGCTCCGCTCCGGCCCTGGTCGCGGGCGTCCCGCTCGGTGCCTACTACCAGCTGTACTACGTGTTCCCGTTTACCGCACAGCAGCAGACCCTGCTGCTCGTGCAGCAGGTGCTGATCGGCGTCGGGCTCGCGCTCGTCGTGCTGCTCGCCGCGATCGCGTCGCTGGTCACCCGCTGGGTAGTCGTGCCGGTCCGGCACGCCGCGCAGGCTGCCAGGCTGCTGTCGGACGGGAACCTGGGCGAGCGGCTGCCGGTGCTCGGCCGCGATGACCTGGCCGCGCTTGCGACGTCGTTCAACGAGATGGCCGCCAGCCTGCAGGACAAGCTCCGCGAGCTCGAGGAGCTGTCCCAGGTGCAGCGGCAGTTCGTCTCCGACGTGTCGCACGAGCTGCGGACGCCGCTTTCCACCATCAAGATGGCCGCCGACCTGCTGTACGAGTCCAGGGCAGACCTCGACGCCGGGGCCTCCAGGTCGGCCGAGCTGCTGCAGAGCCAGCTGGAGCGGTTTGAGTCGCTGCTCGTCGACCTGCTCGAGATCAGCAGGTTCGACGCGGGCGCCGCCACCCTGGACGCCGACCTCGTCGACGTGTGCGACCTGGTCCGGCAGTCGGCCGAGGACGCGCAGCAGCTTGCCGAGCGGCGCGGTAGCCGGATCGAGTTCCGGCTGCCCGCGACCGGGTGCTTCGCCGAGGTGGATCGCCGCCGGGTGGAGCGCATCCTGCGCAACATCCTGGTCAACGCGGTCGAGCACGGCGAGGGCCGGGACGTGGTCGTCACCACCGCGATGGACAGCGACGCGGTCGCCGTCTCGGTCAGGGACTACGGCGTGGGGCTGCGGCCGGGCGAGGAGCAGCGGGTCTTCGAGCGGTTCTGGCGAGCCGACCCGGCGCGGGCCCGCACCAGCGGCGGCACCGGTCTTGGCCTGGCCATCTCGCTGGAGGACGCCCATCTGCACGGCGGCTGGCTGCAGGCCTGGGGCGAGCGCGGCCGTGGCTCGGTGTTCCGGCTCACCCTGCCGCGGGTGGCCACGGCGCCGCTCGCCGGTTCGCCGCTGCCGCTCGGCCCGGACGAGGCGGAGCTCGTCACCGGCCTCGGCGGCACCGGGCCCTTCCCCGCGGTGACCGACACCACCGAGGTCTCCTCCCGTGGCTAACGGCGTCCGGCTGCGGGCCCGTGCCTGGCGAGTCGCCGCGGTGATCGCCACAATGATCGCCACCGTAGCCTCGGTGGCGGGCTGCGTGGGCATGCCCAACAGCGACCCCCCCGGCTCGGCCGCCGCCGTCCAGGCGAGCACGATACCGGACCTGAACACCGGCCTGTTCGCGGCGGCACCGACGCCGGGAGCGGCTCCCTGGGAGATCGTGCAGGGGTTCTTGACCGCGAGCGCCAGCTATCCCATCGACGCCGTCGCCCTGGCCTACCTGGCCAGCAGGAAATGGGACCCTGCCTGGTCGGTCACCGTGTTCAGCACGTTCAACGTGCCGCACCGCGCCGACATCAGGTCGGCAGGAAAGCACGGCGGCAAGCGCGCCACGGTTGACTTCAGCGGTCCGGTGCAGGCCGCGTTCAACGCCACCGGCCAGTACGTCTCCGCCAAGGACCAGGTGCAGAAGGCGGGCGCCTACACCTTCCAGCTGGTGCAGGTGAACGGCCAGTGGCGGATCTCGAACCCGCCCGGCTACCGGATCATCCCCGCGTGGGAGTTCCCGCTGGTCTACAAGGCGCAGGACCTGTATTACTTCGATCCGGCGGACCACGTGCTGGTGCCCGACTCGGTCTTCGTGCCGCTTGGCACCTCGCCGTCGCAGCTGGTGAAGAGCCTGGTGACCGCGCTCACCAATCAACCGCAGACGCCCTGGCTGCAGCAGGGCGTGGCGCAGACGAGGTTCCCGCGCGGTACCACGGTCCTCGGCGTCACCCTCGACGGTCCCGCCGCCACGGTGAATCTCGGCGGCACCGCCATGGCCAAGGCCAGCTATGCGCAGCGCGAACAGGCTTCCGCCCAGCTGGTGTGGACGCTGACCGGCTCGCAGGCCAGCCCGTCCGCCATCCAGTCGGTCGAGCTCGAGATCGACGGCAAGCCGTTCACGCCGTCCACGTCAGCGTGCGACGTGAGCCAGTCGCAAAGCGCCTTCCAGAAGCTGTCGGCGTTCGAGTGCTACAACCCCTATCCCTCGTCGCCGGCGAGCTTTTCCTACGTCGACGAGGGGCAGGCCTGGCTGCGGTGCGGTTCGGAGGCACAGGCCCAGCAGGGGTACATCGGCCCCGTCCTGCCGATGGTGAGCCGCAGTGGCGTGCTGGCCAGCCCGCGGTGCCCCGGCTCCGGGTTCGTGCAGACCAATTCCCCCACCGCGCCGTCGGCCCAGACCGCGTCCCTGCCCGCCATGTCGATGCTGGCGGTCTCGCCCTACGGGAAGGAGGTGGCCTTCGTCTCGCCGGACCAGGACGACCTGTACATCGGCCCCCTTTCCGGCCCCGCGGCGCACTTCCCGCGCACACCGCGGGTTATCGGCTCGGACATCACCGCGATCAGCTGGGATCACAACGACAACCTCTGGATGGTGGAGGACGGCGCCATCTACATGGTGCCGGCCGCCGGCAAGCCGGCCCCGGTGACGGGGTTCGGCGGCGGGATGGTCACCGGCCTGAGCGTCGCTCCCGATGGCGTCCGGATCGCGATCATCGTGCAGGACGGCACGGGCAGCCAGCTTGAGCTCGCCGCCGTCAACCCCAGCGGCAGCGCCAGCGCACAGCCGACGGGCGGCCAGATCGGCACGCCGGCGGCGCACCCCTACATCAGCCAGGTCACGCCTCTCGGCCCGAACATCACCGATGCGATCGCGCTGACCTGGTATGACGCCGACAACCTGCTCGTGCTCGACCGGACAAGCGGCGGGAACACCCTCTGGGAGGTGCCGGTGGACGGGCAGCAGGCCACCGGCCCGCAGCTGACCCCGCCGGGTGCTGTGTCGATCGCCGCGGACGGCGCCGCCAACGCCTTGGTGGCGGGACTGTCGGACAACAGGCTGGCCGTCTCGACCGGCCTTGGCGTCCAGTGGCAATATCTCAATCAACTAGGCCAGAATCCCGTCTATCCGTGATTACCCATCTTCCCACGGGGGAGAAAAAGCGTATAAATTTCCCTGGTCGTCAACGTTATGTATCCGTTATGTGACCATTAGTGACTGATCGCCTACATGTCCCCCCTGACATTCACGCTCCGGCGAGCTAGCGTTCATGACATGGCACTCGCCCGGGCCCGTGGTTGCGCCTCGTGTGGTTCCCTTCCGGGGCACCACGCAGGGCAAGCCGATGCCAGCCGCAGGCGAAACGGCCCACGTAAGGCGACTTCTCGTCGACCGATCACGGTGCGGCTTAGGAGTAAGTCCTGCCCCGCCCCGGGATACAGAGTCCCGGGGACCGGGAGAAGGGCAGTAGTGGCGCAAGGCCGCGAACCCCTCAGCAGGCGAATGTGGGGTCGAAGACCAGGTCGGCCGGGCGAGTGCCGCCCACGAGAATCGGATTGGAGAAGGGGGATCGAGGTGGAAATTATCGTCAGGGGACGCCACATCACCGTCCCTTCGCGTTTCCGTCAGCACGCCACCGCCAAGCTCGCGAAGCTCTCCAAGCTTGACCAGAAGGTGGTCAGGATTGACGTGGAGGTCTCCAACGAGCGCAATCCGAGACAGTCTGACCGACGGGAACGGGTGGAGCTGACGATCCGATCGCGGGGCCCCGCGATCAGGGCGGAGGCGGCCGCGGAGGACAGGTACGCGGCCCTCGACCTCGCCTTCGCCAAGCTCGAGGCCAGGCTCAGGAGGGCCTCCGACCGGCGCAAGGTGCGGCACGGTGACATGGACACCGTGCGGTCGCCAGGATCGCTGGCCGACGCGGACCCGTCCGCCGCGCCGGATGCGCCGGCGTCCGCCGTCGCCTCGACGGCTGCCGTTTCCTCGGCCCCTTTGGCCGCCTCGGTCCCCCCGGTCGCGTCGGCCAACGGCCACGGCGCGGCCGCGAAGGGCGACCAGGCCGTCATGACAGAGTCGGACGGAGGCCTGGTCCCCATCGAGATGGAGGGCGACGGCCCGCTGGTAGTGCGCGAAAAGGTACACGCCGCCAGGCCGATGACCATCGACCAGGCCCTGCTGGCGCTGGAACTCGTCGGTCACGACTTCTACCTCTTCCATGACAGCGACTGCGACCGCTTCAGCGTCGTCTATCGTCGTCGCGGCTACGACTACGGGGTGATCCGGCTGGTCGAGGAGTAGATCTCGGCCGATACCGGGGCCGGGCACGCTGCGTGCCGCTTGCATCGCGGCCCCGGGTCGGCCAGAGTCGGAATCACATGACGTTCGTGCCGATCAAGGTCAGCCAGGCTGCCTCGTGAGCGGATGCGGGCGACGGTCCTCGAGGAGGCAACGAAGTGAGCGCCATGGGCGACGCAGCGGCGGCCGCCGCTCAGCGACCGGACGGGGAGAGGCGCCTCGAACCGATCCGGGTGCTGATCGCAGATGATCATGCTCTGTTCCGGCGCGGCCTGGAGATGGTCCTCGAGGAGGAGGACGACATCGACCTGGTCGGACAGGCGAGCGACGGCACCGAGGCGGTCACCGTCGCCGGGGAGGCGCTGCCCGACGTCGTGCTGATGGACATCCGGATGCCCAAGAGCAGCGGCATCGAGGCCTGCCGGGCGACCAAGGACGTCGCGCCGAGCGCGAAGATCGTGATGCTGACGATCAGCGACGAGGAGGAGGACCTCTTCGAGGCGATCAGGGCGGGCGCCAGCGGTTACCTGCTCAAGGACATACCGCTGGACGAGGTGGCCGAGGCGGTCCGGGCGGTGCACGGCGGCCAGTCGCTGATCAACCCGTCGATGGCGGGCAAGCTCCTCAGCGAGTTCGCCACCCTGGCCAAGCGCGACGCGGAGGAAGAGCGTGCCCAGCATGTCGCCGCGCCCAAGCTCACCGAGCGCGAGATGGAGGTGCTCAAGCTAGTCGCCCGCGGCATGAACAACCGCGACATAGCCAAGGAGCTGTTCATCTCCGAGAACACCGTGAAGAACCACGTCAGGAACATCCTGGAGAAGCTGCAGATCCACTCCCGCATGGAAGCCGTAATGATCGCCGTCCGGCAAAAACTGATCGAGTTCTCATAGCATCCTCGCTCGTGGCGTCCCTCGCTCGTGGCGTCCCTCGCTCGTGGCGTCCCTCGGCTGGGGTCGGCACGATGTGACATCGAGCCGGCTGGTACCGATGCCGCGAGGCGCTAGGCCCTCGCCAGCGCGGCGGCGAGGCGCCCGGCGTACGCGGCGGGCTCGACTCGCTCGATGCGGACGTCGTCGCAGCCCACCCAGGTGGCCGCCTCGCGCAGGGCCTGGGCCATCGGCTCGGCCGCGGCGGCGCTTCCCAGCGAGATCTGCCGCCCGATGAGGGTCGTGCCCTCACGGGCCGGATCGACCCGGCCGACCAGCCGGCCGCCGGCAAGCAGCGGCATCGTGTAATAGCCGTGAACCCGCTTGTGTTTGGGCACGTAGGCCTCGAGGCTGTGCTCGAAGCCGAACATCCGCAGCGTCCGTTTCCGGTCCCAGATCAGCGAGTCGAACGGCGAGAGCAGCGTGACGCGGTTCCGCCCGCGCCGGTCCACGTCCGCCAGCGCAGCCGGATCGGCCCAGGCTGCAACGGGCCGACCCGCGCCCCCGCGCCCTGCCGCGCCGCTGCGCCCCGCTGAGCCGCTGCTACCTCCTGTGCCGCCGCGCCCCGCTGAGCCGCTGCTACCTCCAGTGCCGCCGCGCCCCGCCGCGCCGCTGCTACCTCGCGTGCCCCCGCGTTCTCCTGTGCCGCGGCGGCCCGCGCCGTACCCGTCGATCGTGACCGGCGTCAGTCCCGCC
>Ga0209169_10001989_pt1 | contig 12463 bp, 7 predicted proteins | sample HubBroMetageWRM4_FD_188346 | JGI IMG/M metagenome (GOLD analysis project Ga0209169, IMG submission 188346) | Warmed soil microbial communities from the Hubbard Brook experimental Forest, New Hampshire - Hubbard Brook CCASE Soil Metagenome WRM 4... | ecosystem: Environmental > Terrestrial > Soil...
GAGCCTTCACCGGAGCCAATCAGAACCGCCGCGGCCTCTTCGAAGTCGCCGACCAGGGCACGATTTTTCTCGACGAAATCGGCGAGATGACCATGCCCATGCAGGTCAAACTGCTGCGCGTCTTGCAGGAGCGCACCGTGCGTCCCGTAGGCGCGACCACCGAAATTCCAGTAGACGTCCGCGTCATTGCCGCCACCAATCGCGATCTCGACCGTCAGGTCACCGAAGGCACGTTCCGCGAGGACCTCTACTATCGCCTGAACGTCATTCCGATTCGCGTGCCCGGATTGCGTGAGCGCCGCGAAGACGTGCCCTTGCTGGCGAATCACTTTCTGAAAAAATACGCTCCCGGAGCCGGGAAGAGCCTTCACGGAGTCGAAGCAAAGTCGCTCGAAGCTCTGACCGGTTACGACTGGCCGGGCAACGTCCGCCAACTGGAGAACACCATCGAGCGCGCGGTAGCGCTAGAGACCACCAACGAATTGCGAGTCGAGTTGCCGGCGGAGCGTCCGAAAGCCCGCGCCGTGGCCGCCGGAGCCGAAACCGCCGCAGGTATGACCGTCGCCGCGGGCGCGGTTCTTCCCGAAGGCGTGAACATGGAAAACTACGTTGAGCAGATCGAGCGCGCGCTGCTGCAATCCGCCCTCTCGCAAACCAACGGAGTGCAGGTCAGGGCCGCCGACGTGCTCGGCATCTCCTACCGCTCGTTTCGTCACCTGATGAAAAAGTACGAGCTGTAGAGAGCATTCAGCACTCAGCGTTAAGTCCTCGGTTGCCTGTCACCCTCTTCAAGTTGTCATCTCTTCCAGTAAGCCAGCATTTCCCTGACTTTAAGTGACGCGACTGAACGGCTTGCGGCAAAACCGGCTCCCGAGCGCGATAAGTGACCTTGAGGGGCGCGGCAACGGTCAAGGCTTTCATGCACTTATGATTTCTGCCTTGACGGAGATTCACTTCCGGAAGATACTCCAGTCGTTTAGTTCGGTTGCCGAATTCTGGCTTGAGGGGGCCGTAATTCGGAGGAGGCGGAATTGTTGTCGCCGCGGAGAAAGCTGCTCCCCCTCGAGTTCGCGGTTCCCGCCTGCACCAAAATCCCCTTTTCCCCCATAACTTTGTTAAACGTGAACTTATCGAACAGCTATTCGGGTCGGGAGAGATGAGTATGCTCCGTTCAGGCGGATGGGTAGTGGTCGGATTTGCGGTCGGAATGTTGGCGGCAACTGAAGCAAAGGCGGCGGTTGCGTTCCAGCCAGCTTCCTCCGACGAACTCAAGATGACCAGCGAACCGCTGGCGCCCGGAGCCCCCGCAATCATTTTGTACCGGCAGGTAGACCGTGACGACAATTTAACTTCCCACGAGGAAGATTATGTTCGCATCAAGATCCTGACCGAAGAGGGACGAAAGTATGCCGACGTTGAGATTCCGTTCGTGAAGGGAGCCGGGAATGTTGTGAACATCAAGGCTCGAACCATCAGACCCGACGGCTCAATCGCGGACTTTGACGGCCAGGCCTTCGAAAAGAATCTGGTGAGCGGAAATGGCGTGAAGGTCCTGGCGAAGACTTTTACTCTTCCTGATGTCCAGCGTGGGAGCATCATCGAATATTCTTACAAAATCGATTTCGGCGACTTTGGCCTGAACAACTCCCACTGGATTCTGAGTTCCGAACTGTTCACGAAAAAAGCGCGATTCTCACTGAAACCCTACCTGGGCCGCGCCAATTTTCCGCTTGCTCTGCGCTGGACTTGGGTCGGTCTGCCCGAAGGCGTCGTTCCCACGAAAGGCAAAGATCATGTTTGGACTATGGAAGCGAGCAACATTCCAGCGTTTCAGCTGGAAGACTTCATGCCACCTCCCGATGAATTGAAATCGCGAGTGGATTTTATCTATGCCGGCGAAACGGACAGAGATCCGGCCAGTTACTGGAAACGGGTTGGGAAGGAGTGGAACGATTACCTGGAGACTTTTGTCGGGAAGAGAAAGGAGATGGAACAGGCAGTCGCGCAGATCGTCTCGCCAAATGATTCTCCAGAAGTGAAACTGAGAAAAATCTATGACCGCGTGCAACGCCTCCGGAACACTTCGTTTGAGCTGCAAAAAACCGAGCAGGAAGCTAAACGCGACAAGGAGAAGTGGCAGGAAAATGTCGCGGACGTGTGGAAGCGGGGCTACGGGACCGATGTGCAGTTGACCTGGCTGTTTCTTGGCTTGGTGCGAGCGGCAGGTTTTGAATCCTATGGATGTTGGGTTTCCGATCGCCGGAAATATTTCTTCAATCCGGCCGCGATGCAAGCTGAAAAACTCAACACCAACGTTGTGCTCGTTAAACTGAATGGGAAAGATCTCTATTTCGATCCAGGAGCCGCCTTCACCCCGTTTGGCCTGCTTACCTGGTCGGAAACGGGCGTCAAGGGATTGCGCCTCGATAAGGACGGCGGAAGCTGGATCGAGACTCCGCTCCCGCAATCCTCGGAATCGCGAATCGAACGCGTGGGGAAGCTGCAGCTCTCCGAAACCGGAGATCTCGAAGGGAAACTAGCCGTCACCTACGTCGGGCTCGAAGCGACCTATCGCCGGGAGCAAGAGCGACACGCGGACGATGTCGAGCGCAAGAAGTTTCTGGAAGAATTGGTCACGGAACAAATTCCGATGGCTGCGGAAGCAGCGTTGACAAACAAACCGGACTGGACCAGTTCGGAAGCACCACTGGTTGCGGAATTTACGCTGAAGGTTCCTGGTTGGACATCGAGTGCTGGGAAGCATGTGATTCTTCCAGCTGCAATCTTTACCGCCGCGGAGAAAGGCGTTTTTGAACATGCCGACCGGGTGCATCCTATCTACTTTGACTATCCGTTTGAGAAGGCTGACGATGTGACCGTCGAGCTTCCCGCTGGATGGCGAGTAAGTAGTCTCCCAAGACCCCAGGACCAGGATGGAAGAGTTATTGTTTACAAACTGAACTTTGAAGAAAAGCCAGGAACACTGCGGCTGACGAGATATTTAACTTTCAATGTCGTGTCGGTGGATCAGAAGTACTACGGCGCCATCCGTAGCTTCTTCCAGGCAATAAGAAACGGCGATGGGGAGCAGATTGTGCTCCAGCCAGGGACAGTCCATGCGAGTAACTGACCGGGGCGCGCTGCTATTTGTGGTTGTGACTGCGATATGGATTATGGCGTTTGTGCCGCGGGCTTTGGCCGGCGAGGCTCCGCCGTGGATGCATGCGCTGGTTGGGGTTGCAGTGCCGCCCTATGACGAAAAGACCGATGCTGTGCTGCTGTATTCCGAGACCAACGTGACCGTTCTATCGGCCAATAGAATCAGCACTCGCTTCCGCGCCGCCTACAAGATTCTGCGGCCCGAAGGGCGGGAACGCGGCACGGTGGCGGTTTATCTCAATCCCAGCCGAAAAATCAAGGACTTGCATGGCTGGTGTATCCCGGCCCAAGGCAGGGACTACGAAGTCAAGGACAAAGACGCGATCGATATTGCTGCGCCAATTGAAGGCGGCGAACTGGTCTCGGATGTGCGCTACAGAGTGCTGGATATTCCAGCGCCCGACCCCGGCAATATCGTTGGTTACGAGTTTGAGCTGGAGGAGCAACCTTTCTTTTTGCAGGACATTTGGTACTTCCAGGGGACTGACCCGGTCCGGGAGAGTCGTTACTCGCTGCGACTTCCTCCCGGATGGGAGTACAAGGCGTCGTGGCTTTCCGCTACCGAGGTCAAGCCAGCCGAAGGGACCGGTAGTCCAGTGCAGTGGGTGGTCAGCGGCGTAACAGGGATTAGGTATGAGCCGGAAATGCCGCCTTGGAGGGGTGTGGCGCGCCAGATGATCGTGTCGTTTTTCCCGGCGGAAGGAACGTCGCGGAAAAGCGAGATGGCCAACTGGCAAAGCATGGGGAGTTGGTACCAGGATCTGATCAGCGGACAGATGGATGCGTCGCAACCCATCAAACAAGAGGTAAGCGCACTAACCGCCGGGAAGGCCACGCAACTCCAAAAAATGCAAGCCATCGCCGGGTTCGTACAGCGCGACATTCGCTACGTCGCGATCGAGCTGGGCATAGGCGGCTTGCAACCGCACGCCGCGTCGGATGTTTTCACCCACCGCTACGGAGATTGCAAAGACAAAGCGACGCTGATGCGCGCCATGCTGCGCGAGATTGGCGTGGACTCCTACCAGGTAATTATCAACACGCAGCGGGGTGCGATTAACCGCGAGACGCCGGCTCACCAGGCGTTTAACCACGTGATTCTTGCCATCAAGTTGCCGGACGGCTTGAACGATCCGTCATTGGTCGCACTGATGCAGGATCCCAAGCTGGGGAGGGTCCTGTTCTTTGATCCAACGAACGAGTTCACTCCCTTCGGACAGATTGGAGGATACCTGCAGGCGAATTACGGGTTGCTGGTAACGCCTGACGGAGGTGAACTGGTGGAGTTGCCGCAACAGCCGTCCTCCATGAATAGCATCGAGCGCGTTGGAAAATTCGCGCTTGACGCCAATGGGACGTTGAAGGGCAATGTCACCGAGGTAAGGCTGGGAGATCGAGCCTGGTTAGAACGGGAGCGTTTGCGTGCGGCCACCAAAGATAGCGATCGAACCAAACCGATCGAAAGCCTGCTGGCCGGGTCGCTCTCCAGTTTTCAGATCGTGACGGCAAGTGCCGTCAATTCAGAAAAGACGGACCTGCCTCTCGGTTTCAACTATTCCTTTGAGTCCGACAAGTATGCGAAGCTCGCAGGCAATCTGCTGCTGGTGCGGCCGCGAGTGCTCGGGAGCAAGTCCTCGGGAGTACTGGAGACGAAGGAGCCACGCAAGTTTCCGTTCGAATTCGACGCGCCAGTGCGGGACACCGACAGTTTCGAAATCACGCTGCCGCCGGGTTACGAAGTGGACGAGTTACCGCCGCCTGCGGACGTGGATTACAGCTTCGGCAGTTATCACAGCAAGACCGAAGCCAGCGGGCGGATGTTGCACTACACGCGTAGCATGGAAATCAAGGAACTGAGCGTTCCCGTCAGTAAGATGGAGGAGCTGAAAAAATTCTATCGCACGATCGCGTCGGACGAGCGGAATACGGCAGTTCTGAAGGCGGCTGGAGCCAGCAAGTAACAGTAATCGATGACCTACCAACGAAGACTTACCGAAGAGAAGAAAGTGCAAGTCAGGGCCGCCGACGTGCTTGGCATTCCCATCGCGCGTTTCGTAACTCGATGAAAAAGTACGAGCTGTAGAGATCATCACTCGGCACTCAGCATCCGGCACGCAGCCCTCGGTCGCGGCAAAACTCCGGTTTCGTATCAGGGTATCGCTTTAGCGACACCATAAGTTGTTCGAAATCAGATGCCCCTTTAGGGGCCGGATGCCGAAACTGCGTCCGGCCACGCCCCCTTTTCATCACAAAAAGCCCGTGTCCACCGTCACAGACAGAGATCCCACCGGAGCGCGACAATCGAAATCGACCGGGGATTGATAGTCGGAGAGACACTGCAGAGAGATTCTGCAGAGGCGTCCCGTCACAAGACGGACGCCTCGGAATCCGCCCCAGTCACCAGCTCTTTGACAACCGTAAGTCCTTATTCGCTAATATTTTACATATAACTCCCCGCGAATCAATATTTTGGAGTCTGAACACGATGTAACTCGATGATTCCACTAGCGACAGGGGGTGGGGGTACCCATATACTAAATGGTTAACATAGTCCGAGTAACAAGCAGAAAATTCATACACTTCATACCGAAGGAGATTCGAAATGCCCTTATATCCAGAGACTATCGCGCGTTGTCAGCACATCAAAGTTAACGGTACCCAGTGCGCATCGCCGGCGCTCCGGCGTCGAAAGTTTTGTCACTTTCACAAGCAATATCGTCAAAAAAAACTGCAAATTAACGCCAATATTCAGCGCGAACGATTGAAAATCACCCTTCCCATGCTCGAAGACGCAAATTCCATCCAGATGGGATTGGCCCAGGTGATGCGCTTGCTTGTAACCCAACAGATCGATCGCGGAACCGCTGGCACGCTGCTGTATGCGCTGCAGACGGCTTCCTGCAACCTGAACCGCACATCATTTGAGCCGCAGCCGACGCGCGTGGTCATCGATCCCAATTGCGTGCAGCGTCGTCCCATTGGAACCACGGCATGGTCCGCGGTCGAAGGGCTCGAGTATGACGATGTCACAGAGTCTCGGGATGGGGCGGGAAATGACGCGGCGGAGAAGTGCGATGGTGACGGATCGTTTGACCAGATGTTGACCCATCTGATCAATCGTGCCGCCCGCAATACTCCAGCGAAAAGATCGCGAGCGGCGTCGGCGCCCTAGAAAAGATTAGTCGAAAGCCGAGTCGAAAGCGGAGTTGGTCGAGGTCTCGCCCCTGCGCGCGCAGCGACGAAATCCCTACACATCAATTCAGACCGCTTCAGACTCTCTCCATGGACGTTTTCCCGAACCTGGGGCAAGATTGCAATCACTTCCCCACTGAGCTAAATCGCTTTAGGAGGTAACTTATGAAGCAGGCAAAGTGGTTAGTCGCGGTGATTTTGATGGCACTCACGGGCATGGCTTCTGCGCAGTTGAACAGCGGCTCCAAAATCGTGGCCCAGGTGCCGTTTGAGTTCGTAGTGGCAAACAAGATCGTTCCCGCCGGCCAATGCGTCGTGTCGGTGGCCACCATGGACGGCAAGACTCTGGCGATCAGCAACGCCAATTCGAGAGTGAAGCTGCTCTCTTCATCGTCCCGGGAAGAGAGCCGGGAAAATGCCCCGCGCTATGCTCTGGTCTTCAAGCAATACGGAGACCGGTACTTCCTGTCGGGAATCAAACTCGAGGGCAGCAAGATCACTTACCGTCTGCCGGAGAGCAAAGCCGAAGCTGAGCTCCGAGCTCGGAACGTGACCGCTACCGAAGACACTCAGCTCGCGTCATTGCAATAGGAGCGGTTACTTGAGTAGTTATGCGTGGCTCGTGACCAGCCGATTGCAAGTGCATGATGCCCCGTCCAGGCTCGACCTGGGCGGGGTTTGTTGGTGTTCGGTCGCGGGGTCGTGCAGTCGGTTAAGCCGTTCGGACCAGGTTCTGGGTAAGGGTTTCGCTGTCCAATTCTCCTTCCCAGCGCGCCAGCACCAGGGTTGCGACGCCGTTTCCAATCATGTTGACCAGCGCCCTGAACATGCTCAGGAAGCGATCAATTCCTAGAATCAGCGCCATGCCCGCAACTGGAATGGTCGGGATCACCGAGAGCGTGGCCACAAGGGCGATGAAAGATGCACCCTGCACCCCGCTGGCGCCCTTCGAAGTAAGCACGGCCACGGCGAGAATCGTGAGCTGCTGGATCAGGGTCAGGTGAGTATTGGTGGCCTGGGCTACGAACAGTGCGGCCATGGTCATGTACAGACTGGTGCCGTCGGTGTTGAAAGTAAATCCGGTTGGGACCACCAATCCAACCAGAGACTTGGAGCAGCCGAGTTTCTCAAGCTTCGCCATCAACGTGGGGATGGCGATCTCCGACGAACTTACGGCTAACACCAACAGGATTTCTTCCTTGATGTAAGCAAGAAAGCGGAAGATGCTGAAACCGGCGCCCCATGCGATCGCGCCCAGTACGATCACGACAAAGAGGACGGAAGTCAGCCAGAAAGTTCCGATCAGTTTGGCCAGCGGACCGAGGGAGGCGAGGCCGAACTTGCCAACGGTATAGGCCATCGCGCCAAAAGCTCCAACCGGCGCGAATTTCATCAGGATCCGGGTGACTCCGAATACCACATGAGTGAGGGAGTCGATAAGTTCGACCAGCGGTTTGGCGCGCACTCCGGTGGCCGACAGGGCGAAGCCGAACAGCAAGGCGACAAACACCACTTCGAGAATGTCTCCCTTGGCGAAGGCGTCGACCACGGTTGGCGGGATGATGTGCAGCAGGAATTCAGTGACGCTTTGTGCCTTAGCCTGGCCGGCATAATCGGCGACCGCCTTGGCGTCCAGGGTGGCGACGTTGACGTTAAAGCCGTCGCCGGGGCGCACCACGTTGCCGACAAGCAGACCGATGAGCAATGCAATCGTGGAAACAACTTCGAAGTAAAGAAGCGCCATGCCGCCGACGCGGCCGACTTTTTTCAGGTTTTCCATGCCGGCGATGCCGGTGACCACGGTGCAGAAGATGATCAGGGTGATGATCATCGTGATCATGCGGATGAAGGCATCGCCCAGCGGTTTCATGGCAATCGCGCGCGCCGGGTCCACGTATCCGAGCACGATGGCCAGCACAATGGCCACCAGGACCTGCACCCAGAGTTCGCGGTAGAAGGGGAGTTTGCTCGATGCTGACACGGCTTTTGCAGGACCCGGCTGCGCGGGTGAAAGGATCGCCATCTCTATCTCGCGGGTTCAGGCGCAAGCGTGCGCACCAGCCACGGAATGATCACTTCTTTGAAGATTCGCGGATCGGGCCAAACCCCGACTTGTCGCCCCAGATGACCGCCCTGCGGATTGATCCACGCCGTCTTCGGCACGTCGCCTTTATTGAGCAGCAGGTAGATGTCGTCGATCGGAACCTGGGTGTCGTTGACTCCGGCGAGTATGAGCATCGGCGACATCGGTTTGCCGAGAAGTCCTTGCTTGACGAGCGACATTTTCGGCAACTCTTCGGTCAGTTCGTCGCTGGTCTTCACGTTGTCGAAAATCGCCATCAATGCCGGGACCTGATCGAAGAGATATTCACGGTTGCCGATCAGCGAATTCATCAGAAAGTCTTTTTGAAAGAAGCGATCGGTAGGCGGGGACTGGGCGCTCGCTCCGCGCAAACGAGCGTGCTCCACGATGGCCATCTTCGTAGCCCAGTACGCGCCCCAACTCACGCCGTGCATGGCGACGCGGTTCTTGTCGATCTCCGGCCGGGTGGCAATGTAATCCAGCACCCGGGAAAGCACGCGCTCCGCATTTTCGCTGACTTTAATTGGATTCTGTCCTGTGCCCGGGCCATCCACGGCGAGAAATCCGATGCCAAACGGGAGAATCGCGCTGAAGCTCTCAGACAAATCTTCCTTGCGGCTGTCCAGTCCGTTGACGGCCAGCACGAGCGGGACAGGGCCGTTCGTATTCTTCGGCAAGCGCAGGTAGCCGATGATTTCTTTTCCCTCGAACGGGATTCGCACAATCTCCAGCGGCGGATCCCAGAAACGCGCATGCGCAAGGAAAGCCTCAATCGCTTTTTCGTAGGAGCGCTGTTTGCCGGGAGAAGCGGGAATCGGCCAGCGTCCAAAAGAATAAAGCCGCCAGGCTCGGATGTAATCGGCATTGGCCTTCGTGGGGTCGGTTTTCTCCAGTGCCTTGGCTTCATTCATGTAGCGATCGGCCACTCCCATGAAAGCAGCCGCCCACTCGTCTTTATCGCGAGTGTGGATGGAGTTGAAGGCTTCTTTGATGTCGGCGGGGTCGAGCCCGATGAGCGGGTATTGTCCGACCTCGGCGCGGTGGATGGCTTCGACCTTGATTTCGTCGATGGTGCGCTCAGGCCGCTGCTGGGAGGTGCAAGGAGCGGCGTGCAGAAGGATGAGAGCTACGGTGACTGCGAATAACAAGTTCAAAAGCGCCGTTCGTCGAGCGACTTGATGATGCACTGATGCGATTGACACAGAATGAATTCCTCTCCAGTTCGAAAAAGTGGGGTCGGATGGAGGTCCGACCCCGATCCAGGGGGAGTGTGCTCGCTAAAAAATAAGCTTAAGTCCCAGTTGAACGGCGCGACTGCCGCCGGAGCCGATGACGGGGTTGGCGGCAGCCACATCGGGAGTGGCGCAACCGCAGCCGAAGCCGGGGCCAAAGACTGAAGGGTCATTGAAGCCAAAGCCGTTCTGCCCGCCGTATGGATTGGCAAAGTTCGGATGATTGAGGATGTTGAAAAACTCGGCGCGGAACTGGGCGCGCAACCGCTCTCCAACATGCCAGTTTTTGGCTACCGAGAAATCAAAGTCTTTGAAGCCGGAGTCAGGGAAGGTATTACGACCCATGTTTCCGAATTGGCCGAGCGGCGGCGGAATCATTATGGATCTCCCCGCGGCATAGCAGCCGAAGAACGCAAGCGACTCGGTGGATGCCCCCGGTGTTCCACCGTCCAACTCAAGAGCCTTCGCGTTGCAGGCGTCGTTTTGACTGGGGTTTGTAGGAGTATTGTTTCCGGCATAGTACGGGATGCCGTTCGGACCGGACTTGAAATCCTGAGTGTTGCCGTAGAAGCTCCATCGAATAGGAGTGTTCGCTGGAGGACTTACCGGCAACGGACCGATACCGGCAGCGTCGGTTCCTTCATCCATCGGTCCCCAGTGTTGCGGACTCTGCAGGTTCACGATGGAGTTGATTTCCCAACCCTCCAGCGCCTGCCCGTAACCCTTCTTGCCGGGGATGGCGTAGGTGAGCGAAAGCGTGAAGCGATTGCGAACATCGAAGTCGCTGTTGGCATATTCGGCGCCGAAGTTATAAGCGTTTTGCGGCAGACCCGATCCGTAGCCGAAATCCCAATTTGCCCCGACGTCGTCGAGAGCGTGCGAGAAGGTGTAACCGGCGACCATGCTCAAGCCGTGGAAATTTCTGGAATTCAGAGTAACTTGCAGGCCATCGTAATTGGACCTTGCGACGTTGCCCATTTGGAAGATATTGCTGAGGTATGGGAACTGCGTGTTGAACGGCCCCACTTCGGCAGCGACCTGGCAGGCGGGATTGTTCTGGGTGTTGTAATAACCCAAGCCCAGAGCCTCCGCGGTACAGGCGGCGATGTTGGCTGCGGGCCATCCTGATCCAACCGGCGGTTGATTGATGTCGCGAATGCCGGTTAGATTCTGACCGTGATTACCGACGTAGGCCACCTCCAACGTAAGGTTCGGAGTAAACGCGTGCTGCATACTGAGGGACCAATTCCAGATGTAGGGCGTGCTCAGATTGCGAGCCACGGTCATGATGGGACATGGGCTGTTGTAACAATTGACGGTAGGGCTGCCGTAGAGTGGGCCCTGGTCCCAGGGAGTGGCGGGAGAATTGAGGAAGAAAGGCAAGGAAACGTTTCCGGTGGTGATGGTGCCGCCGGACGTGTCGCCGGCAGCATCAATGGGCGCGCCGGTCGGAACACTGCCCGGACCGAAGGCGTTGTTGAAGGCGATGAACGACTGCCAGTTCACGGTTTCATAAACCAGCCCGGCGCCGCCGCGGAAGACCGTGCGTCCGGTGCCGAATACATCCCACGCAAAGCCCGCACGCGGGCCGAAGTTGGCGTGATCTGGGTTATAGAGACTCGGGATCCGATAGGGGCCGGTATTCACCTGCACCAATCCCCGATTCGGATCGAAGTTGCCCAGCAGATTATTTTGTTCCTGTGGAACCGTGCTGTATTCATAACGCACGCCGAAATTCAGGGTCAGGTTACGGCTCAGGCGCCAGTCGTCCTGCATAAAGAGCGAGTACGCCCAGTTGTGAAGATGCAAAGTCGGGTTGCCTACCGTCACTGTGGCCTTGAACGGATAGCCTGCGAAAAAATCTTCGAGCTGGGTGGTGTTGAGAGGCGGCCCGCTGGGATCCGCGGGGTTGGGAGTAACGCCGCCCAGGAACGTGATGCTGCCGCGCGCATTTCCGTAGGCTGCATTGGTGACTTTGTTGTAATGCAACTCTCCGCCGAACTTCAGGGAGTGTTTGCCGGCGGTGTAGGAAATGTGGTCAATGAATTGGGTGATGGAATCGGGTCCCTGGAACTTGGGCCATTTGAAGCCACCGAGTCCGGGAAAGAAATAGCCGCCAAACCCGATGCGCGGCAACCCGCCGGTGAAGGGGCCGGTCACTCCAGTGTCGAGCCCGTAACTGGTCGCGGGAGTGTCAAGATCGCCCGGTAATGTCGGCTGGTACAGCCGGTTATATCCGGCGCGCGCTTCATTCACCCAGTGCGGACTGGGAGTCCAAACCCAGCTTCCGCCAACCACCTGGGCCCGGGTGTGAATGTCGGACCTCCACTTCGATTGCAACTCGGGGAAGTCCTCGACCGTTCCCGTGTTGTTTCCGAAGAAATACATTCCGCTGATGCGGTGATTCTGATTGAGGTTGTAATCTACTTTGCCGACGGCGTTGTAGACATTGATGGTCCCGTCTGAACCGATGGGGACGACCATGAGCATCACGAGCGGATACGACGACAGCACGTTGAGCTCGGACGCGGCCGGCCGGTCCGAAGAGCGACGACAGGCGTGGGGATCAGCCTAGCGCGTCGGTCGTCCTCGCGCCTCAGTGAACCCGGAAGAAACATGAGCAGACACAGCGATGCGCCTGGCGAAGCGTTCTCGCCAGGCGCATCCCGCATCCCTTCGGAGAAGGGCTTAGACCTCTTTGAATTCAGCGTCGACCACGTCGTCCGCACCCGCACCATCAGCACCGTGCGCGCCGTCGCTCCCATCGGGAGCACCGCCGTCGCCGTTGCCCGCATGC